>Ga0116227_10000815_pt1 | contig 64857 bp, 52 predicted proteins | sample S1TSphgellanicum_FD_89693 | JGI IMG/M metagenome (GOLD analysis project Ga0116227, IMG submission 89693) | Host-associated microbial communities from peat moss isolated from Minnesota, USA - S1T2_Fb - Sphagnum magellanicum MG | ecosystem: Host-associated > Plants > Peat moss > Unclassified...
AAAACCCACCAAAAAAAAAAAAAAACAAACAAACAATTGCCCCCTTCCCCCCCCCCCCCTCCCAATTAGTCCTTAGTGTACCTCACTTGCATTAATTTTTGTATCTTTGATTTTTTTTTAATTTTTTTTTTCATAAGAACCATCCTTGAAGGAACTTTTGTAAGCAAATTCTAAACCATGAACTCCCTTCTCACAAATTTATTTTTTAGACTCTTTTTCATCATGAAAGTTTGTTCTTGAGAAATGTTCTTTATGCATTTCTTTTTTTGGGGGGGGCGGTGGAGGGAGTGGGAGGAGGATTTTTTTTTCATTTTTCCTTTGTTCCCAACATGTTCCCTTCAAGTTCCCAATGGGTTCCTTATGTCCCCAAAATTCTGCCCCTGCCATTAGCCCAGGCCAAAAATGGTGATGAAACAGCTTTGGAATAGAAATTTCATGCAATCAATGGGAAGGCTCAGCATACACTCATGATGGGCCCTGTTTTTTCCCTTTGGGGGTGAGGTGGGGGGAGATTTTTTTTGTTTTTTCTTCCTTGTTCTCAATGTGTTCCCAATATGTTCTCATCATGTTCCCTTGAGATTCCCCAGGATCCCAAGTTGTTCCTTAAGGCGTCCCCAATAGCACCTGGTTTTATCCCATATGGTTTGCCCAAAGTTCAACTCTCATATGTATATAAAGTGACAAGGTAAACTGTTGGGGAACACATTCGTGTCTATTTTACAACTGCTGGAGGTCCACAGAGGTGCTTCCATTGGGGAGTGCTCAAAAAAATTGCTGATGGGCCAGTGAATATGGCTCTATCAAAAATAAATAAAAAATTTGGGAAGAGAAATTTCATGAAGCCAAATGGGAAGGCCCAAGCATGCATTCACGGTGCCTCTTTTTTTTTCTTTTTAAGTTTTTCTTTGGGGGGGGGGGGGGGGGGGGGAGGGGGGAGAGGAAGGATTTTTTTTTCATTTTTCCTTGGTTCCCAATCAGTGTTTTTTTTTTGGTTGCAAAATTTTGCATTTAATCAACACAAAATAAGGCCATTCAACCTCCCTGCCTTAATTTGGTGCCTTTTTTTGTGCCAAAATTGCCAAAATTTGACAACCAGTAGATTTTTAGGGCTGCTCAACTGATCAATGGCTAAAAGGCATCACCAGCATCACCAGTAAATGCAATCAAAGGTTTTCAGTGGATGTCGCTTTTCAAAGAGCTTCATTCAAGGGTTGCATCCTTTCATTTTTAACGTTCTCTCATTTGTGGTGCCACCTCCCTAAGCACGACCTCCGGTGCCACCAACTTTCCATCACAATCATGAGAACATAGCCACCTCTTTTCCATTACATTCATGTTAGCTTTGCCAACACCCATAGTACATGCATTAAAAAAGTTTAGGGATGCCTTCATTTATGGGTTTGTTGATTGTTCTTTTTGATCTTACTAGAGCTTGAGGGCGCTTCTTCAAGGCGCAACATTCTTCTAAGCTTTGAAACTCGCAAATCTTCATTGAGATCTAATAAATCTATAGTTGGCGGGAAGATCAAGACGTTGAAGTTGTTGTCTACATTCTAGAGTCTTGACTTCAAACTGATGTTGAATTCTTCACGATAATGCTATAACAAAAGAAAATTAATCCTAAAGCCCGAGCAAGTATAAAATTCTTGTTTAGTTGCTTATATTTTTGTGCAATTTCAAAAGCTTCAATTCTTGTTGTTTGTGTGATTCTTGCAAGGGTTGTAAGGTTCGTTGATAATGTGCAATTAGTTTGAATTTTATACCAAAATTTTCAACGTTTGCATTGACTCTAGTTGATTTTTTTATTTAGGTATTATTTTTGTTTTGATTTTGTTCTTGTGTTTGTTGCACTTTTAGAGGTTTTTCGTCTTGAAGGAAGAACACCGTGTGCTTCCTTTAAAATTACTAGACAACTTTAGATGCAAGTGGTTCTTTTCTTCTTCCCCTATTGATACTAGACTTTGTAAAAATGCATAGCCATATGTGTTGTTACGCAGTCCAATACCTATGGGCCTAGTTTTAAGTTCAGTAAAAGGAGGAGCCAAAGGTGTTTCAACTTGAAGTACTCCTAAGGAAGGTGATTAGCATGTAAAAGCTCCATCTCCAAGCAATTCTACACCTAAGAAAATTTGAAAAAAAAAATGGGAGTTGAATCAAGTGTTCCAAGATATTTGAGCAACCAAATTGCTATAGGTAGAAGCTATAATTGGGGAAGATGGTAGGTTGAGTATGGTAAGATGAAAGGCTTGTAGCATTATGGAACATTGTGAAAAATTGTTTGTTCCCAAATTAGATGGTTTGCAAAACCATGTTGGCCATCGAAAGGCCAATCATGCATATATTGGGGTGCATGTGGGGGAGTATTTCATGAGTTCTAAAAATTAGCATGCTAAGAATGAAAGAAATTTTGTTTGCTTGAGAAATAATCAATGAGTCAATAAGTTACTAACAGGGTTCATCTCAAGTGAAAATATAAATTTGTGCAATTCATTGCAATATTTCATCTCTTGAATCAAAAGTGACTAATGATAGACTTTAAAGGCTTGAAAGATCTATTCAACTTCATTCAAATGTCTAACATCCTATGGAAACATTGGTCTAATTCTTATGGGTGGAATATGGCAGAGCGTATCAACGATGTGTTTTTGCAATCCATGCGAATGGCAATGCAAAATGCCTAGTTCATCGTCGTGAATTATGACGAAGTCACCATTATCAACTACCAAAGTTGGGTAAGTATGCATGTGTTTGTGGTAGAAGCGTGGAAACAGATTCCAATCTTACTATCTTTGTAATAGGTTGTGAATGGTAATTTTGTAAATAATTTGACAAAGTTGATTATGGATGTTTTGCTACAATATGGTGGACTTTTTGAATCAAATCTAGGGTTGAAGTTAATGTATTTTGACACAGATGGTGTCATAGTGTTTTAGGCTCCTAAATTAGATGTTATTATGCAATTGAAAGAAAAGCATGACCCTTTCATGTTGGGGGTACATTATGTGGCACACATGATTAATTTGGTTGTTCAAAAAAGAAATTGTTTATTTTTAGTGTCTAAGATTAAAGCCTTTTTTTAGTCTATGTACAACTTTTATTCGCATAGCCTAAAACGCCAGGAAATATGCAAACTTGCTGAATTCTTGGAGTTGAAAACATTCAAAATCTTGAGAAGTGTGAAGACATGGTGGATTTCAATGTTGTCCCTTACAAAATGAAATTTTATAAAGTATAAGAACATGGTGGTGGGTATGTTTGAAGACCATGTAGCAAACACAGTTGCAAATGCCAATTTGGACATTTTGTGTGATGTTGAAACCTTTTTGGGTTTGGCTTATATAATATTATTGCTTGAATGTGTTCAAAATTTGTCCAAGTTTGGTCATACTCAAGATGTCCTCATATGTGAGTTTGTAAGTGTTATGAAGGTATGTGAAGTTGATCCAGTCATTCAATATTCATCCAAGGACTTCAAGACATTTCTTTCCATTGTTGATCATTAAAATGAAGCCTTAAACACAACCTAGGTTACTGGTCCTAACTTTGCTTTGGAGTATGCAACTTTACAATTTTTTGGATGTACCATCATGGTACACAAAATAAATTCATTGACTAGGGTTTTTAGTTTAATATCAAGGCTTGACTGGTTGAATGCAATTGAAAACATGAAAAAACATTGTTCTAATATTACTTTTGGTCTCATCGAGGAATTGGAGCGGAGATTTCTTGTTTAAAATATCATGAACGCCACGGACATTATCTACCTATAGTTTTGGGTTCAACCACAAGTTAAACAGACATTTTTTACAGAACTAAACATTCTAAAAGCCCATTATTGCCATGGGATGAATGTCACCTTTGTTTTCACCTTGTCTTTCACCCCCTAAACCCTCTTTTAGTGATATCCACAAAGTAAGGAAATTTTATTAAATCTTAGTATGAAATGCTGAAACTCAATACAAAATGCTAAATCTCATCATTTAATGCACAAGGTTTGAGAAGAATTATAGTAGCTATATAGATAAGAGCAGTGAAAATCTATGTAGCAGTAGTGTAGGCGCTTAGGAAAAAAGAAAGACATGGTGAAACTCAAGATCACCATGTAGAATAATTGCCATGTTACTAGATGAAACTACTTCATGATTATAATCCATGTACCAAGATGTGGTGCATGTTATCGAGCAACCAATTCATTGAACATCGGTTGTTTGAATGGTTCAAGTTAATCAAATTGTCAATGGCTATGGTCTTAGGTAGTGTTAAAGATAAAAGGTGTTTTTCCACCTTGAGTTTTGTGAAGAATAAATTGAAAAACAAGTTGACACACACTTGGATCTTGTTATGTGGATGTATGCGCATAAATATTTTACCTTTCAAACCTTTCCATTTGATGCTATAATCATATCTTGGAACGTGAAAAAGGATCATGCATTGGGTGTTTAGTAGCTGGCATCTATTTTTAGGGTTCTAATTACCCTAGATTTTGTGTTGTGTTTACCACATTACTACAAGTTTTATATGTTATGTTATAATTCCTATTTGTTTTTTTTGTCGGCAAGTATTTTCCTACTATTGTGGGCAAGGTCCATGGTGACCAAGGTTTAATTCCCTTAGGAAAACCAAAGTTAAAAAGTGGGATTCTCTTTCTTTTAATGTCAATTACCCTCTAGATTTTTTGTTTGGAACTTCTTCAAGTTGTGTTATTTACAAAGGTGTTTAGTTCTATAACATCAAAAGAAAAAATTGGTATTTAATCCAATGCACTAAAATATAAAATCATCTCTAATAAAGTCTATTTTTTATTTTGTGCTACCAATTTTTACTTGGTTTTTGTTGTGGTTGCCTAATTTCTACTTTGTTTATGTGTTGGTTGCCATTTGTTTACTTGCATTTCAATGTGGTGGCCAATTTCTTATTACTACTTGAATATGATTGCCTGTAAAATTGACCATGGCAAGAAATGTGTAGCCACAAGTTTTGTAACCAACAACTAATTTGGTAGCCATTTTTCCTCCCGTTCTAAACCCAAGTAGCTTGTTATTCACCCCTTTAGCCACATGTGACTATCACTTGTCAAAAGTGTGTCATCCATAAGTAGCCACCTAGGCTACTTCAAAAAACTTGGAAAAAAAAGGGTTCTCCCAATGTTTTCCCACTATGTTACCTTTAAGTTCCCAATGGGTCTCCATAGATCCCTTTTTTTTTAATGATGGACCAATCAAATTCGCTTGTTGCCCAAAAAAATTGAACTTGGGAGGCACCTCATCTAATTCATAGGAAAGGCTACATATGGATGCAAATCAACCTTTCTTTCTTTCTTTCTTTTTTATGTGAATTTTCACCTAGTGGCTAAGAAAAAACTTGGAAAATTTCACCAAAATTTTGAAACCAAAAAATCAGGGGAAAACAAATAATAATAAAATTATGCCAAATGCATCAACTTCATGAGGATGTAAAATGAGGGTATAACATTACAGTTGGTTTGAGTTGAAATGCAATTATGGTCCAATCAAGGTGAAAGGTAATCATGGAACCAACCTAATTTATATTTTTAAAAATTGGTCAAAAAATTTTAACTTGGTAAAAAAAATCATTAGATATAAATTTTAAAATTTTGTGATTTTTATTTTATTTTCTCCATTTTTTTAAATAAAAATAATTGTATTAATCACATCTAAACTTAGTCACTTCCTAGTCACCAGATGTAACAAAACTTTTGTAAAAGTGCTATAGCCCACCTAGGATAATCACCATTCAATGTTTATCAATGTTTAAAATTATTACTAGTTAAGAACCACAAAAAAAATTATAAAAAAATGTACAAAAATGTTTTAGGGTTATTTCATATTTTTCAAAGCATATATTTGTTGAAGCTTGGATGAATAAGTTATGACTTTTAAAAAATGAAGCATTGAATGTTTGGCTAGTTTATAAAGGCTTATATAACAACAAGCAAACATTATTTAACAAATTTAAATGATATATCATAATACCTTGGTAGCTTTGACACATGTTTGTTGAATAATTAATTAATTAATTATTATTTTTTGATAAATATAATGTTTTTGAAGATTTTGTATTTTATTTGTATTTTCTAGAAACATCAAATTTTCAAAAAAATTAAATAAATAATCAATGTTATAGTTGCCAAGGTAGTATATTTGAAATTTGTATTTTTCAACCTATCATCAATGCATCATTGTGCATTTTTAATTTGAATGACAAGAAAATTTGAAATTTTAGTATAAAGGAGATTTTTTTTATCATATGGTTGTCCTTAGACAATCACAAAGATGATTCCAAAAACAATTTCAAATGTGATTTGGTACTTGAAGTGATTTCAAGAAAGAGGTGGGTACATCTAAGTGGGTGATTTTCTTCACAACTATTATTACACACAAATCTCAAGGGTGATTAAAACTTTGGGTCTAGTGAAATTGAGTGACAATCATATGATTGGCGTAAGTTTCAACTATAATGTTTATTTGACAAGTTCTAACTAATTCTTATACATGGCCATGACCACTTCTTGGGATGGAAGAAAATATCATCTCCTATTAACAATTACTACAATAGGTGTTTTTTTTTATGTGAACATATTTTCATCATTGTTATCGTGTGAATGTGAAACAAGAGGAATGCCAAGATGACAAATAATGGATTGATTTAACTTGGCTTGGATACAATCATTTTTTATGCCAATAGATGGGTCACAACAAGCTCAAACCTAAAGTGAGCAAAACTTCCTCATGTGAATGAACAAGCAAGTAGCAACAAAGATCATCACAATACACATCTTCTTTGCTTTCAAGTGTTGTTAATTTTAATCACATCATGAAATGAAACTTCCCTTTAAGGTTGTGAATTGTTCAATATTTTTTTGATGTTCATTTTAGGCTGGAAAAGGATTGTTGAAATCCGTTGGTGGGAGTTTTTCTTCTTCTTTAAGAAAATAAGAGATTTTGTAGGTTCAAGAAGTGCATAGGTCTACTACTTGGATCTATGATTGGTACATTATGAAGCTTTTTATGCTTATGTAATGGCTTTTATATTGTGATATCCCTTGTCATCAATTTTGTCAATGGTTGAAAATTTGCATAAATGTATAGGTTGTGGTAATCTTGGAAACAAAAATGCAAGGAATATACAAGACCTTTGATACATTTCAATGTGAAAGTCCTCTTATCATCTTGGTTTTTTACAAGTAGTGGTGCCATGTCTTGTATCTTTGAAATGAAATTTGTAGTCATGAGAATGAATTGCATATTTAGCTTTACACTTTGCAAAGTTTCATTCATGGAGATTCCATTTTTGAAAAAATGTTTTAAGTTTTGGAGGTTTACAAGTTGAAAAGCAAAATGCACATTTTTTTAATCTTTCAAAGAAAATTCAAGGTAAATATATTTGCATGATTATAACCTAGAAGCACTCGATGTTTCATCAAATTGAAAGAAATCTACCAACATTGTGAATTGTTTTCAATCATCTTGATGCCATGTCATGTTGGACTCTTGAAACACTACAAAGAAATAAATGTCTTGAATTGTGAACAAGACTAAGCTATGATTTTTCAAACGTTAATTCTCATTGGAATGCATTCTACCTAGGTGAAAACACACTACGAGTGACTACATAATTTTGTCACAACTTGATTATTAGTCGTAAAATACAAATTAAATGAATAAAATGTGAAAAGGAGTCAACAAAATACACTAGTGAAAAATTTGTCATTTACAACCAGTGTTTACAACTAAAATTATTGTTTGTGAATATTATCTTCTCAAAAAACGGTTGCAAATGACACATTTTAATCACAAATGACAATTTTAGTTACAAATGATTAGTTGCAAACAATAGTTTTTCCACTTGTGATAATAGAATATATGAAATGATCACATTATATGAATCTCAAAAATGGATTTTGAGTTAGCATAACATATTGGACTTTTGAAATGTTAAAAACTTGCATCACAATCCATATTATATGATTATGGACTCAACATTTTTAATAAAATGTTTAGTTGAGTGATTTTTTTAACATGGAAAGTAGTGTGATGCCACTAATTCAAAGAGGAAAATTTTGAAAGATTTTGAAAACCATAAATTGAAATATACAATGAAATGTGTATTTTTTATAAAGTATTTTATTCATTTGATAATTCAACTTCTTATTTTTTAAATGTAAATTTTTGATATAATTATCTATGATTGATAAAGTCTATAAGTAAAAAAAAACAAATCATTTAACCTTGCCATATGACTTATGCAATATAATGTATTATACTACAATGTATATGGATTTTAAATTTAACACTAGTATGGACTCCACATATGCCTAAAATGACTGCACCTTAGTGTGTTTTCACCCACTAATGTTTATATATTTCTATTTGGACATCTTTTATATTTTGAGCAAAAAAAAAATGGTGGATTTGCACTACTGTATGGTGTTATACTTGTAGTTGATTATTCACGTTCATTATTAGCAAAATATATATTTTATGCCCCTAACATTGTGACTACAATGAGTAACATGATTAAATTTATTCATTCAAAATGACTAGGAGTATTTTTTTGTCCATTTTGCTCCTTGCAAAAAGTAGGCATGTCTTATTTGACTAAAAAACTTTAATCAAATTGAACAATGTTGATTACACATTGACTAGTTCATGCCTATGTGGTGATGATACCTACAATGGCATGACTAAAAAATAATGAAAATGCTAATTGATGCTAACTTGTAAGTAACATAAATAAAATAATTATTATATTATATTATATTATATATTTAAAAATTATATTAAAAAATGCCTAAAGATGTAAAATGTATGCCTCCCTTAAAGCATGTAGGCCTTAAGGGACAAACAAGATGTCACAAGAAATAATTGAAACCCTTGTCTCCATGGTGACAAGCTAAGGCATTAACCATCCAACCATCGTTTCACATGATGATTAATAATGTCATAACAAAAATTATAAACATAGGTTCATTTTTAATTTCACACATTATAAAATTATTATGATTTAATTTCAAATGGCAATATATCAAACAAGTAACTATTAACACCTACCTACAAGTTGTCCACTTAATACTTATTTATTTATTATTGACTACCTAATGACTTACCTATTACCTACCTATCTACCTACCAACCTACACCTACTTACCTAGCTACATACATATGACCTCCCCTACCTTAGCTTACTTACCTGCCTATTAGCAATCCTAACCTACTTATATTACCAATCTACAACCTACCTACCTACATGCCTAAGGTCCTCATCAACTAGCAATTGCTACTTTTTAATCAAAACAAACATGACAAATTTCCACACAACTAGCAATTTAGTGATGTCCAATGTGATTAAGGTGGTACTTATTGTGACCAAAAATGTTGGGTCCATTTTGACTATACAATCATCCTATTTAGGTGTCTATTTTGATTAAAATCCAATCATAAAATACAACTTTAATAGTAGTGAATTGAATTACAAAAGTAAGTTGGTTAATAGTAATGTGAAATTTTGTTTATCTTACAAGTGGTTTTATCCATCCACCAAGACTTTAATGTTGTTAAATGTAGATGGTAGTGCATCCTCATATATTATTCCCATGTACTTTTAGACGATAAGTTCAAGGTTGAGTTGAAATTAAAATGTTTATATCAGCCATGATTACAATTGTGAGTGCACATGGTGGTGTCTTTATTGTTTCCATTTTATGTGATTAGCATAAAAGACTATGTTGTTCCTTCTATATATGTGTGTTATGTATGAAATTCAAAAAACAAATTTAACATTATTACTTGAGCCATGTGTAATTAGATAATTTTCTTGACCTAGATGTTTTGATTAAGGCAATGGTAACACAACCATCATAATCAAGACCGATAGTAGATGTTGCAATATCAATAGTAACAAATAATGCAACAACATTAATCCTTCACAAAATAAAAGGTATATTGATAAAACATTTTTCAACATCAATAACAATTTTATATTTGGATACATGTGTTAATGATGGATTGGCTAAGGTCTTGTCATTACTTATGTGTGGAGAATATGCAAATTTTTTGAATGTTTGTAAAATGATTATGTAAAGTGTTTTTGGTTTATAGGTGTAGACTCTACAAGAACAACAACCATCTACTTCTAATTTGGTAGAACTTTGCATTGTAGCAATAACATATAGTACAATAACTTTTCTTGTGATAAGCAAAACAACAATAGCAAGTTCATTGTATGGTGGGTTTTCCAAACTTCACACACCTCAACACACTTTGCTCCATTGTCTAGAAAATTGTGTGATCTATTAAAACTTTCAAATTGCCTAATGCTTTCATTGGAGAAGTTATTCTTGTCTTTTGTGGGTGTGATTATTGTTGGTATAGTCTTGGGGATATGTTCAAGTAATTTCCAATGAATGTGAAAGTAATGGTCAAATATTTTGTGGGTGAAACTTATAAATGTTTGACCACGGTCATTTTTGTTGTGTTTGGTTTGGTCAAAATTGGCATTTGAATGGTGACCTTCAAAGTGTTAATGCGGAGTTTTCTTTGCAATCATCTTAAACAAAATGTATTATTGGGGACTTGATATGTTATATGTTTACAACAATTGCAAAATCCTCAACAACAACATTAGTGGATGTTTTCCATGCCAAATTAATCACAAGTACCTACTTAGTTAATTCAACTAAGCCAACAACAACATTTGTTGCAAGTTGTGAGCTAGCAACCATAGCAACAACATCAAGTCCCATAGCTAATTAAATGTTGTGTTGTTATCCTATCATTCTACATTCCTTGATTGTGCAAATGAATGAATTGTTTTGCAAGTGAAATATTTTGTTTTGGACATTGTTTTGCATATTAATGAATCTACATCATATTCAAATGTCTCATTATTGTATATTGTTTATGTTGGAGGCTTGTTGAAGTAATAGCAACAAAAACATGTTTGATCATGTTATTTCCCCAATCAATGTTCTAAACAATCCAATTTGTTAAGGTCACTATTATGTGTTGACATTATATATGTTGCTTATTGTTGAAATTAATGATTTCTTTGAAAGATCATGGTTGTTATAAAAATAAACCCCTATAAAAATAAATGTTATTTAAATTGGAGGTTTTGAAATAATAGGGTGGCCGTCATCTCTTCCAATCAATGAAAATGCTTTTGTGCACAAGGTGATGCAAAAAAAAATGTGACAAGTTATTTGATTTTCTATTTTTCATAAATTGAATGCGGTAGTTTTGCCACATTCATTATTTTTTATGATCTCTAGTGCAACATCGTGCAATTATTTGAAGCATTGCCCAAGGCCCATAGAAACACCTATTTAAAATTTTCTATCAAAAAGTGAATTAGCTTACATTGATGGGGAAAGACTAAAAATATACAACTTGCACTATGAAAATTTCTACCAAAGTTGTGTCAGCTTGCAACATATATAACTAATGCATGATAACTTCCAATTGTAACAAGGATGTGTATCTATTCTATTCAATGCCCCTAGGGAGGTTAATGGTGAATAATTTTCAAGTTGTGAACCAATATAATTGGTTGGGATCTCAAAGTTTAAACAACATAAGGCACTAAAAATGACCGCAAAATTAGGCAATCTTCCTTTCTAGCTTAACATTTAATGAGTGTTAAACACAACCAATTATTGTGATTAAACTTGTGGTTTTGGCTTTTGCTATATTTGCAAGAAAGTCAAATATATATCCATTCCATTGTTGCAAGCCAAATTAAGTTAGCACTCATGTCAATTTTTTCATGTATGTGGAATGAAGCAAAAATGGGAAGTTGTATGCATATGTTATAAGATTTAGCTATTTGAACTAGTCAGAATGACCCAAATTTTTGAAATTGACATGTCCCACTCAAACACATTATCAAAGAGGCATTTAGAACCAATAAAAATTGTGTCTACTTTGAACAATTTTGTTCTACATACCTCCACATGCCATATATATCCCATTTAACATTGTAATTGTTTGGTTTAATAAATCTTACAAATATGGTTTAATACCTCTTCCAAAATTTGTAACTATCCATCAATCATTGGCCTTTTTGCAATGTTCTTGGAAGCTACGAGGATGTCTTTCACACCTTTAAATTGGTTATAGGTCGTAGAAATTCAATTAAGAATCTCATCCATAACCCTTTTTTTGTTGAGTACTTTGACCTACCACATATATCATAGACAATATCATACAAAGTTTTTTAAAAACACAACATAATTAAATTCTAGCAAAAAACACAAACAAGTATGTCACATAACTTTAACACAAAAAGTTTACCTCCAATTGGAATGTACCAAACTTTTCATTGGGACAATTCACTTTCTATGACCATTGTAGGCTTACTAAAGAAGTAGTTATTGCTTAAACTTTTTCGATTTTTGGCAAAATGTTGAAATAATGTTCAACAACACACAAAATTTTCATTTTTTAAATAATTCCATCCTACATGAACCATACATCCTTATAATCTTGGTTAATGTAAATAAAAAATAAAGATATGACTTGCACAAAAGTTAATCAAATCCAAACCTAGAAACATGACCATCAATAAGAATACAAATACTCAATGAAAAAATAAAAATAAGAAACATAAAAGAAAAAAACAAATGACTATAAAACCTTATAGTTAATATGTTTATAGTTTCCACTAATGTATTTTTTTTAGTAGCAAGGAAAGTTTCCTTATTATTTGAGGCAAATAAGTCAATCTCATTGTGTTTAAGAGAAGTTCAAAACTTAATACAATTTTTTGTATTTTGCACAATTTGTGATTATCAATTTCTTCCAATTCCATGATCTTGCCCAACCAATCACCCGAGTCTTCAAAATGACAATGGCAGTGAACATAATCATAATGTTGGTATTCCTCACCCATTAAAGAAAAAAACCTATATTAGTTATTTTTATCATCCATTTTCATTCCCCACTGCAAAGCACATTCCTGCTTATAATTGACAAAATAAACATATTTTCTTGAAAAAAATGCAAGATTATTTGGTTAGTCACCTCACAATAATTATTTCACATTCCAAAAAATTGAATAATAAATGTGACAAATCAATTTTAATTCAAAATGATGTTTAATAATGAAAATGTTTAAAATCAATAGTTTGCAAGTTGGCATGCATTGGAAGTTGACGAATCTCTTTCTTGTACCATGTAATTGTTGTTGTTTTATACAAGTTTAAGCTAATTAGAAACAATTAAATATAGTTTTAAAAATGCAAATTCAATTGACAATTGGAAATTATTCTTCTAATTAGGCTATTAATAAATGGCTTACCACATCCCTACATTGAAGGTGAGTTTTGTGCATGTCATATGCCATAGTCCATGCCTCACTATGAAGAGAAAACTATATTCTACACACAATGGAATAGTAAGAACAAATTTTTATAACACATTAAAAATACCGAGGATAAAAAAACCTAGTTGGAAAACAATTGAATTACATAGTAGTAGTATTGACATTTGCAAGGCAGACCAAACCATCTCTATATTAGTACTTCATCATGCTTGGTAAAATTAATTTGATCGGTTGCCATATAACTAAAACTTTACATTAAGTATTTCAAAATCATGTAACATTTCCATTTAGTAGGTCAATAAGGTGTAAAGTTTAGATCATTGGAAATATGAGGCTATCACTTGCAATGTATGGTCAAAATTATAAACACAAATGGCAAACATATTAGGTAAACTATGTCTATTATTGCTTTGAACTAAAACTTGTACAATAAGAATTAAACAGTGCCACAATTGTTGAAACCTTTTATTTGCCACCATTCATTAGGCATGCCTTTAACTTATCTTAACCAATTTTCATGATGATTTGATACCTCAACAATTGTAGGATGCATTCACAATTGGAGTACACAAAAAGAATGTGTTGTTCCAAAATCATTTTGGCCTTCAACTTTGGTTGATTATTATGACTTGTATAACATACAAATTGCATTAAATTCTTATTTTTCATTGGATAAGAGTGTACATTAAGATCAATATGGTAGAAAAATATTTTGAATGATTAAAAAATGTCCTTAAATATCTTAAAACACAACTTAGGAACTATGTTTCACATTCTTGTTGTTTAAAAAAAGGAATCACAATATTTGTTCAAATTGCTTCATATTTAAACCAAAAATAAAATAAATTATGTTCTACATGATGGCATAAATTTTTATTGTTATAAAACACCAATTTTTGTGGAACTAATATTAGAATCAAGTCATTTTTTTCATAAAATGGGATACATTAATAAGTGCAATCATTTTAAAGTTTTTAATAATTAAGTTACATTCCTTATTGGTTATTGTCATTTTAGAAAAATCTTAGAGTTTTGCATTCCTTATTGGTTTATCCTTCAATAGGATATTCAAATTTTGTTTCATTATTTTTTACTAACCTTTTTTTTTATATTGGTTGAATGATTAAACATATTTATTCAACTTTCATTCTTTAGCATCTCAAAACATTCATTTTGCCTTAAGATGTAGGACACAAGACAATATTGGCTCGTGGTTCCTATTGTGGTAGGAGAACATTAAAATAACCTTATTTCTTTTGCAACCACTTAAGGCTTTCTTTAACGTGATATTCTTCTTCAGATGACACCACCTATCATTATGCAAATGAAAGGATTAGTCCACCAAATATGACCATTTTGAATGGCTATCCAAATATGCTATATCTTCAAACATGTTGAAGAAAAAAATTCAAAAAATTTCCAAGTAATAATTTTCTCATGGGTTCATATAAGTTGCATGTTTCATATATTTACATGGGAAGTGCAAATATCCAATTGGTACACCAAAGGTTAAGGAAACTTCCATTTATATATTTTTTGAATTTTAGTCAAAGATTTAGGTGACCATATTGTTACTCCCAAAACACAATCTTGACTAACTAACTAGTCAAAAGATGTGGAACTTTTGAATAATAGTTCCTTACATTACACACTTCCCCCTCAAGTTGTTTTTTTCAATTTCAACAAGAGGGTTGCATGCTTACTTGGAACGAGGTAGTAAAAATTGAGATATTAATTCTATAACTAAAGTTGTATGTTAAAATGAAGTGTTATTCATCAAAGGAAATTGAAGGCAAATGCAAACATGTGGAAGTTTACATGCCTACAATAATGATAAGTTCATAAGGACAAACTACTTGAAAGACAACAAAAGAACAAAAAATATGACTAAGGACATACCTCCATCACCACTTATTTTGCTGACAAATATAAAGTTTTAATGAAATGTAGAGTGTAAGGCCGCACCCTCTATGTTTGCAAACCTCATCTATATAAATCAATTACTACCATAAACATCTAGAATTAAAAATTTTATTAATAAAACTACTAACGGGACTCCTTTGAACCATCACATGAAAACTTGTATGACTTTCAAATATTTACAAAACTTTTAAACAACTACACATGGCCCATTGTTGAAAGTATAGATTACCTATAACATTCTAGCATTACATAATGATCTTAGAATCATAGAATATAAGACAAAATATCATTGAATATTAGGAAAAAATTATTTCAAGATCATTTAGGATTGTCTCTAATATGGAAAAGATCATATGTTGAATTTACTTACTTTTGGTAGATCCAAATCGTTGAATCAAAAGCAAATTCACAACTAAGTTCATTTGATTTTCTTTGCACAACAATAGATTTAAAGCCCTAGTTCCATAAGAAACTAAAAGCAACACTTGTTTAACGTTCTTAAGTTGCAAGAGACATGTGAGAAACAAATGGACAAAAGTAGCTACCATATTTGTGGGTGGTTGATTGTTAGTCTCCCATGTAATGGTTGCCAACATGCAAATTGTAAAAAGCCTCCAATGTGTTTACTTTTGTTTCAATACTAATAACATCATTTGATGAAAGACAACACCTGATCAAGATCCATATTTGTTTACTTCAACCATGAAATCTTTAGGGAGTTTAATAGTTTTCCTAATCATGAGTGAAGCTTGGACTAGTCTTGCATAGTGAAGATGTCCTTACATTACTTTCGTGTTTAAACCAAATATTGTAAAGTAATGCTTATGATGCTACAAATATTATTATTTAGTTGTGTTAAGTATTTACCAAAAGAAAACAACTATGCAAAAGCTATGTAACAATACACATTACTATGAAATTGTTGAAGGGTGAAAAGCACCTCTAATTGCTTATTTGCTATTGTTACCCCAACTTTAATTATCCATGGAACACATACCACTATATATCAAATAGATTTAACCTTGGATGAAAAGTTCAATCTCACATTACAACATGCCACTAATCTATTACCTCTACAAAATCTAAAAGTGCCAACAAATATGATAAATATATTGAGGTAACATAAATGATTTTCTACCTTTGGTTTTCATTTTAAAAGAACATGACCAAACTTACATTTAATTTCAATTTCAAAGTTAGTTGGTGATGACCAAACATGATGATTTCACTAGCCATGAAAAATAAATGAAAGACATATAAAGTGTTGAAATAATTTTTACAAGAGTAATTGTCAAATTTATTGATCTTTACCATGCATCCAATAGATGGATGTTCAACTTATGGAGGTGGATTTGGTTGTGGGCCAAATATTGAAGATGTTGAAGGGCATGTTGTAGTTAAGGAATTCATGTTGCATAAAATCAAGTTAACAACATAATCTAGTAGTCTTATTAATAAGAACAACATTAGTTTCATTGTCTTTTTCCAAAGGTTCTAACTTTAAACAACTAATCCTAACACCCTAAATCCTATAAACAACCACCACATAAAGTTTATTTTATTTCTTTGACTCCAAATCCCAACTCTTGCTAAACCCCAAAACCTAAGCCCTTGGGGTTTCACACATAGATTTATCTACAAGAGAGACTCAAAAAACAATGATGACCCAATAAAAATCTTTAAATGGGCACTATTTTTTTAATTTTCAAGTTGTTGCATATGTAAATAAAAGGATTCAATCACATCAAAAACAAATACATGACATTTGTTCCATCTATGCATGCAACAAATGCCTCCCCCCCGCCCCCCAAAAAAACACCCACTAAGCTTTTCAACACACATGATCAAACAAATAAAAACTAAAAGCATGAAAAGAAAAACAATAAGTACAAGGATAAAAGCTTTATTTACATGGTTGAATCCTTGTGAAAAGCACATACACAACAACAAAGCAATAGTAGTTTCCATTTCTTTAAAACCTTACTGATTAACAAAAGTTGTGAAAATTAATACATACAATTATTTTTAAAAAATTTCACCTATAAACTACCATCACTCTATTTCATTTTCTCTCTCTCATACACACACACACACACACTCTTTTTTTTGCACACACATTTTCACACACATATAGAATCAAAACATGAAAAAATTCTTCACATTTGTTTTCTCATAATCAGAAATTTCACCTTGCACATAGAACCATTATTGCATTATTTATGTGTTTTTAGAGGTTCAAATATATTTTTGTTTTTTTTAATGAATCATGAAATTGTAAAAAATATGAAGAATTTTTTTAATAAAATCTGTTGTCAATGATCTTTACATTAATTTAAAATAACATTATTAAATCAAAATTATGATTATTGTAAGTTAGGACCCTAAAAGTTGAAAGTTAACATGTCTTTTTCTTTTTAGAAAGGGTCTACATCTAGAAATTTTATTGTAAACAATAAATAACATTACAATTTGTTTCTTTGGAAATTGGGGAAAAAAAATGTGAAACTTTGTATAGAATCCAACAACAATCTTTTGGAAGGATATTAAACAAACATGTGAAAATGTGATGCCTCCTCAACATCTATAAGCTTTCAAAATTTTGGTTAATTAGAGCATACTTTGAAAGAGCCAATTGAATGTGCTCATAATTTATGAAATTTCAATTTGAATCATTTATGAAAAATAGAACCATGCCATTTGGTGAGCCTAACAGTGAATCACATGTATGCCATGTTAATAAAAAAAAGAAATTTATTATAACAAGTGTATTTAAATTTGGTTAATGTTACATCAAATTATGGCACCTCCATTTCAAGGGAAAAAAGAAAGTTGGAACTTGGAATTTGGCTTGGAATTAGTATCCATTCCTAGTTAATCCATCATTCCCACTTATTTCAACTTAACATTTACAATTGATTCCACATCCAACTCCAAGGCAAATTAAAATCACCTCCTCAAGGGGTTATTTTCTTTTCCTACTATTTTGGAACCTCTACCTTAAGGGCTATATTATTTCATATATAACATACATATTTTTTAATTTATGATGTGTGTTTATTGTCACAAACTCCCAAAATCTTATGTACATTACTAGTGGAAAAATTGTCATTTGCAATTATAATAGTTGTAAACAACAATTTTAATTGTAAATGACTAGTTGCAAACAATAGTTTTTCCACTAGTACCTTGCCAAAAGACATTAGATCATAAAATAGAAAAATCAAGCAAATTAATCACCTCCAAGGTCAAGGTTAATATCTCTACATTTATATCACATCTCAAAATACAATACAATTTCATGTATTCAAACATATTACAAGCAAATTCATGTATTAAACATATTTTAACTTCAAATTATTTGCATTATTTGTAAGAATATAACATTTGTGAAATCATTTATGACCAATATGAAAAATATGTTTATCACATCATCAACATGAAAGACATTGAATGGGGTGCTTTTCCAAAGGGTCCAATCTATCACAATACATTGTTCAACCCCAAACAAAAGAAATAACTTTTGCATTATTCATAAAAGTTGCATGATGTTTTTGGGTGGGTGGAAAAGGAAATTATAACCAAATGTCTTCACTAACACATATGTAGATGTAACATTTTGCATCAACTTAAATGACTCAAAATTTATCAAATAATATAAAGATAAAATATGACATCAAAGATATCAATATTGGAAAAATAAATTAAAAATTTTAGTTTAGCATGCAAAGCATTTTTCATTAATTTTTTGTGGTAAAAAATATATGACATAAAATTAAGCTGAATTAACATGGAAAAAAATAACCATCATAGAAATGACATTGCAAAAGAGTTTCACAAAGTTAAAATATTTGATAAAAACAATAGATTAATTCATGGGGACACAATTCAAAAGATTTAATGTCCATCACATGTTACATCAAATATCGAATGCATTTTGCTTCCAAAGACACAATTTCATTTTAGAATTACTAACATTCAAGTTATTGGATCAAGTAGATATGATCAAAGACAATTATGATGTTCATAGGCTTATCATATGAATCAAAAAAACTATAAGACATTATAGAAAAAAAGCTTGTATAAATTTTATTTAAATTAATGAAATATATATTTTCCAATATTCAAATCTCCATTACACATCATACATCAATACATCTTTTTCTCCCAATTTTATTTGTTCCTCATGCTTTCTTACTTGATTTCCTTTCATGTAATCTTCATGATGTTCTAATCTACATAGAAACTTAGGCTGCTAAAAAATATTTCATTCAAAAGTGAAAACCGAATAGTAACATCACATTGTAAGTGTATGGGATGTGTTAGCATTACAACTTATACAATCCATTGATTCATATAAGTTGTAAAATGGTTCCATTAGCTTTTTTGAAATTAATAACCTCATAATGTTCCATCTACCGTTACCCACATTTACAAGTTTAAAATTTTCATTGGCATTGGGGGTGTTGGAGTTAGGGGGGAGGTGAGGAGGTCACAATTGATCCTTGTTGAATAATATTTTGTTGGATATAATTTCTATAATACCATTTGGTTTTTGTCAAATGTTATTTTTTTGAATGTTCAATACTAAAAAATGAAAAAGTCCTTCTAAAATTATAAAACCTTTGAAGAAATTTCCTGATCATATAAATTTATATTGAATCCTAATTATATCAACCTTTTTTAATTGGTGAAAATTTCCAAATTTTCTATTGAATAATTAATATTAAAATTTAATTATTATTTAACTTTTCAACTTTTTTGGAAACAACATAATTATTGTCAAAGGTATTAAAAAACTACAAACATTTTTACATCTAAATATCATATATCAAACATCATTTATCAAAACATCAAATTTATCCATTAATATAATTTTGATTCTTCATTATAAATGCAATTATTACAATTAATCAATTATAATGAAGAATCAAACTAACATTGATAAAAACACACAAAAACTATGACAAGTCAAAAAGATTGAAAAAACACCAAAAAATGATGAAAAATATTTTTGACTAAAAAAACATAAAGAATCAGGATTTAATTAATGCTAAAAGATTAAAAAGACATTGGGAGGAAAACCCCACATTCATAATTACATCAATTTTTTTTCAAATAAAAATTGTAGTTGAAAATGACAAACCCAATTGAAAATTGTTTTTCAACTAAAATATATTATTTGCAACCAAGAACCACTAAAATTGACAAGTTTTTAATTGTAAACATCTGGCACACATCAACACCACAATGATAATCATTTTAAGCCATTTAAAACCACATAAATTAGACCACGTGTCACCTAAACTTAGGCCATAAGGCACTTAAACTAAACCTAGACTTAAGTTAATAGCACTTCAATTAGGTTTAAACACCTAAATTTAGGCTAGACTTAAACTTAGGCCACATGGCACCTAGCTAAAAAATCCTATTTCATTTTGGGTTGAGCCTTTAAGGTCAAGAACCTTTTTTTACTGTTCATCCTAAATGGCAATTTCATTTTCATGTTTTTGTTTTTTTTTAACATTTATAGTGCACCTTGTTATAAAATTTAAAATTTTGAAATGGAAGACAAAACGATATGAGATAAACATTTTGGTTGCAACCTAGTCATAATTCTTAACTATTAACAATCATTTAACTACCTATCTACCTACTTAAACATTTTCTAATTACCTACATAATTTAACTTACTACCTACTAATTAATTTAACTTATCTATGAATGTAGCCTATGTGTCGCCTATGTTAGGCCTAGGGTTAAGCAAGGTGGCACCTATGCTTCAATCACATATGCCACATGGTGCCTAAGCCTAGGACTAAGCAAGGTGGCACCTACGCTTGGACCATTTAAAACACATGGCATATATTTTTAAATCACATATACCACATGGCCCTTAAGCCTAGGACTAAGCAAGGTGCCACCTAGGTTTAAACGACTTAACCCATGTGGCACCTATCCCTAAATCACATATGGCACATGGTGCCTAGGCCTAAGGTTAAGCAAGGTGGCACCTCAGCCTATGCCACCTAAGCCATGTGGCACATATGCCTGGATCACATTTGCCACATAACACCTATGGCTAAGTTAAGTGACACCTAAGCCATTTGGCACCTATGCTTAGATCACATGTCACATAGACTAAACTTAGACTTAAATCACATTGCACCTAAGTTAGGTTTCAACATAGGCTATGTGACACTTAAGCTTAAACCTAGACCTAGGCCATACCATGCGACACTTAAGCCATGTCATGGGGCATTTAAGCTAAGCTTAAACATAGGTCATGTGGCACCTATGTTTAAGCATGGAAGTGATGGATTTTAAGTATTTCACAAATTATGAAAAAATCTTCAAAATTTGCACCAAGAAAATGCTAAAGAATTGTCATACATTTCTTGCAAGTGAATTTTAGCTATTTTACAAATTAATTTTTAAAACCCCCAAAAGAAAGAAAAAGCAAAGATTTTTTTTGTGGCAAGGTTTTTGCTATTCCCCGCTTCCTCCCCCCGAGCCCCCCAAAAAAATGTGTGGAGAAAACCTTGGAAAAACTTGTATTTCAAATGTTAAATGTGTTTTTTGAAAGCAAAAATTGTACACTTTTGTGAAATGAAAATACTAATAGAAGACACAAACAAAATCAAAACACAATCTTCAATGATCCTTTAAGTCATCCTGTGCATGGATCTCAAATTCACCTTGAAACCTTTATTTTTCTCCAAATGTTGGATGTTCAGAAAGTAAGTAAAACTTTTCAAAAAGTGAGAATCAAGTATTGAAGCAACAATATTAATTGCACATGATTTTAAAATTTTAAAATCTGAAATATAGAAAGAATGCTGGAGTGAAGGCACCCTTAGCAAATTGAGAACTTACTATGAAACTGCAAGTGTGGGTAAAAGCAATTTAACCTCCCATTCTAAGAAAATAGTGCTATCCGTAAAATCACCCTGTCTTCACCATGTCTTTGGGCCTGCTTTCACCCACTATCCCCTCTTTCAGTGGTATCCGCAAAGTAAGGAAATTTTACTAAAACTTAGTATGAAATGCTGAAACTCAGCATTTAATGTTCGAGAGTAATTATAGTACTTGTACAGGTAGGAGCAGTGAAAATATACGTAGCAGCAGTGAAGGCGCTCAGGAAAAAGGAAAGACAGGATGAAGCTCAGTATACCACCAAAATTGGTGAAAAACCTATTTTGGGTCCCAGTTATTTCGTTTTGTAAAATTCTCGTTCCCAGTTACGCACGGGCTGTTCTCGCCCCCTAATCGCGGGACTTTACAGATAACTCTAATGTACCCTTTTTGGTCCTTATTTTTGCAATTCGTACTCAGTTTCAGCCAAATTGGGTGTTCTAGTCTTGGGTTTGGCTAACTTTGTGAATAACTCTTTTGGCACTCTATTAGACAAGTTTTGTGGTTTCTCCCCCAAAAAATATTGAGAAAATTTTGCCCCAAAAAAATATTTTGCTATTTTTTTATGGGAATATTTCGCCAAATTAATGCTTAAATTTTATTTAAATAATAATAAATCCAAACCTGGAGCTTACAAAAAAAATATTGAGAAATTTTTTGCCCCCAAAAAATATTATTCTATTTTTTATGGGAATATTTCTCCAATTTTTTTATATTGCTTAAATTTTGTTTGAATAACAAATGGTGTCGAATAACAAAAGCTATAGAAAAACTGCAAAATTGTTACATACCTGCCCACCTGCCAATGTTTTTTCCTTCAATAAATTGTGATATTAAAAGATTGACAAATTTTCTCACAAAATTTATTTGAATTTACCCTAGAAAAACAAAAACTTTGCAATTGTCTTAATGTTGAAAAAAATGATAAAATTCATCAAGGAGAAAAAAAAAACACACTAGATACATAGGCTACTGGGGTTTTTTGGGGCAATTTTGTGCTATAGTCAAAGTGGCAATGATCGACGAAGATTTAACCAAATTTGGCAACAAGCCAAAAAATGAAAGTAAAATTTAAAACATCCTTCTATATAATTTTTGGCTACCCTAATTGAACCACGTATAGAAATTATTGTTAAATATTGATGGAATTATGGCTATTAAAAAACTCAAAAAGGACATGATTTTATCACCTTTAAAATTAAAAAAAGAATTTTGACTACCTATGTTTTAAAAAATAATATTATTATAATTTCAAAAGTTTAAATTATTTACTTAAATTTTTTAAAATTAATGAGAAAAAAGAAAAAAGAAAAAGCCTGATACATACCTTCCTGCCTATACCTACCAAACAAGGGGAAGAAGAGTGGGGCCCCCACCAGTGCACCATCCACTGGATGCCCATTATTACTTAGTTGTGGATGAACCTCAACCAACTGAGTTTAATATCTGGTTTCACCTTGGTAACCAATTCTGAAGGAATTAGGTCTCATACATAGGTAGGTAGGTAGGAAAATAGGTAACTACTAGGCAAGTAGATGGTTTATACATATATATATGTAAGGGCTATTTTTACTACCTACCTACCTACCTACCTACTAACAACCTGCTTGTGATTTGTTAGTTGGTAGGTAATTTTTAAAAAAAAAAAAAGCAACTGAGCTAACAAACCATGGGTAGCTATGGAACTGAAACACAACAGAAAACTGTTACCAGACCATTTATCATCCATCCTTCATGGTGCACTGGTGGGTGCTTGGTTCACTGTAGCCGAACAGTGGCAGGTTGGCGAAATGACCGTTGGGCACTGACTGCGGCATGGCAATGACGCCCTCCTCCTCCTCCTCCTCCTCCTCCTCCTTCTTCAGATTGCGTTGTTTTTTCCCTCTTGCGTTCTCTTGCTTTGTTGCTGTTACTGTTGCTTCTTCAACTTCTTGTTCTTCTTTATGTGGCTGTTGTTGTTGTTGTTGTTGTTGTTGTGTGTGCCTAGACATAGTTTCCTGTATACTTTTGATAAACTAGAGTAAAGATCTTCGTCTATGTTTCTCTGATCCAACTGCTGGTTTGCTCAAATTGTTTAGAAGAAGTTTGTGTCCTAAATGGATTGATTGATTGATCACACTTTGCACTGCTCGCTTGCTGGTTCTCTCGTCTTACAAAGTTTGCTGCTGCGCTGCGCCGCCATCCTCTCGGTTGTGTTTCTTGCGCCTGCGGCAGTTTTCAAGGGGTAGCACATCCTCCAGGTACTGTGTTTCTGTCACTCTATGCTTTGCTAAAATTCGAAAGCCCAAATTCCAACGTCGTCTTTTTGTTTCCAGCTCTGTTTTGCCTTTTGCAAACTGCATCCCTAATGCATCTTCTTCTTCGATGGTAATGTGTTCACAGCCATAATGCAGACCAAGAACCACATAATTACTGAATCTCTGCGACTATTTTGTCTTATACATTCAGGGAAGAGAGTTATGGCAGCTAGTTACCGCCATAGGTGAAGAAGATCTGAAGCCTTCCAGTGTTTCTGTGGAGTTTTTCTCTGCTGAAACCCTCATTTATAATTCCTTGGTTTTTGCAACAAGTTTCTGTTCTTTCCTTCTTGAGTCAGTCAGTTTTCTTTTGCATTTTTCACAAGGGTTTATAGTTCACAAATCATGCGTAGATGGTGATGGTTTTATTGCTTTGTTTCATTCCATGTCATGATGTTTGTTGGGTTTCTCTTACCCTTGTTATTATTATTCTTGTCTCAAGTTGAATGGCATTGGCAGTCATCCTGATCTTGTTTCTGTAATTCTTCCACAGAGAGAACAGAAAAATGTCAGGAGGAAGGTATTATCAGTATCATCAATCAGACAATCCTTTTGCACTGTCGGAGAGTGCATCTGAATCATGTGAGGACACTCACCCTCTGCATTACACAAATCCTTTTGATGATGATGGAGAGGGTGAAGCTACATCTGCTGCAACACTTCCTCCTGAGCTTGGGACCCTGAAGGCACCACCCTCTATCCCTAAGGCCATCTATAGGTACTCCGAGTACTTGAAGGAGGAGGAGGAGGAGGAGCACAAGGAGTTCGAGGAAAGGCAAGCTTCTTTGGAGAAGCATATACACAATGAAGACAGTTTACCCTTGGGCATAGATGATGAATTTCCTTCTGCAGCAACAGCTACTGCCCAATCTAAGAACATGGAAGCACCCACATATGTTGAACCAATCTCCAGCTTCCGTGAACATCAGGATGCGGAGGAGCTTGTTACAAGACAAGTTTCTTCAGCAAAGTCTTATTTGACCAGAGATCGTGATTTGTCTTCATGTCCAGTCACTTTTGTCCAAGCCTCCTCGAGGTACCAGAGGCCCAACCACAACACAGAAAGGTGTGATCTCTTGGAAACTGGTAGGTCAGATTGTAAGAGGATTGGAGCTCAAGGACATGAAGAGAATCGAGCAGTGCGTGATTTGCAGGCATATGCAATGCACAAACCACAAGAGACTCTGTCTACTATAAAAAATTGCTTGAGAGTGGCAGAGCAAACCAAGGATGCTGCTGGTGAGACTATGGCACTGCTGCATGCTCAGGGGGACCAGATCCTGCGCACTCATGAAACTGTTGTCAAAGTGGACCAGCACCTCACTGTGGTAATTCTTAGGCATACTTCTGCAACTTTTGTATCTTTGGAATTTGTTGTCTTTTCAGACCAAATGGGGTTCAGGTTCTCAGCCACCTTACAACTTGCAAGTGATTAAAGGTTCCATCCCATAGTGCAGTGTGTCATGAATCCGCACTACCAGCAGGGATCTACTTTCCAACTGCTACTGATATTGTAGGAACACCCAAGGGCAAAACCAATCCTTGGCAGGATCTGGTAACCAGGATATCCCCATCTAGGAGTGTCCACCTCTGGCAAGGTTGAAGAAATTCACCCACAAATATTAATAGACACACAATCCTTTTCTCTGCTTCTTCTGTATTCGTTGTTTCATTCTTGAAGGTTCAGAATATTTTCTCTGGGCTGGTTGTTCTTTGCAGGCAGAAAAAATATTAGGAAGCCTTGGAGGCTTTTTTTCCAGGAAATGGAAGCCCAGGTTAGCATGCAATATCACTGGACCCCTCAACAGTGGAGGTACTATTCTGCTTTTCCACTTCACCTCCACTCTCAAGCTTCCTCTCAACAGATGCAAATTTCATTGGTGCTGTTGTGAGCAAGGTGCTATGACAAAGGCATATGGTGCATGGCTTAGCTTGAAAGCTATTGTGGATGTGCAGGAGATACATTCCAGAGACAAGGTTGTAACGATGCAGAGAGGACAGCATTGGGGCTAAACACCAATGGAAGTGTGAAGTCAGCAGTGGGAAACAAATTCTCAGGCTCCACTGGGTTTGAACAACATGACCAAGTGAAGGTAAGTTTGAAAAGAAGCCTCTGTTGCTTTACATTTTGGTACTGGGAAATAGAGGATTTGGTCAATAACCTGCCTCAAAAAACAAGGAAATAAAAGTCCCATCTCTCAATTGTAAAATCTCCAAGTTGTGTAGAATTAATGCATGAGAAAGAAGTGTCAGCTCATTGTAGAAATTACATTTTCCAAAAATCCTATCTTCCTGCAAACAACCTTTAACAGTCATTGCATGTGATACAGGAGGGGATTTTGAGGGAGGAGGATGCACTGACAGATCTAAGCAATGTACTCGGCCAGCTTAAAGATATGTCTCTACAAATGCACTCTGAAATCTCAAGGTCAGCATTTCTTTCTGATATCTTGAAGGCAAAAACTATCAATCATAATCCTTTTCAAAACTCTCCATCCCAACTGTTTCTTCTTTCCTGAAAGATTAAAAACAATGGGAAGGTTGTGGGGATTGATGCAGGCAAAATGAGGGCATTACATACCTTGATGCGGATGTCCATGAGCTCAACTACAGAGTTAAGGGGGCCAATGACAGAGGCAGACAACTACTGCGAAGATGATGATGAGGTCACAAACCATTCAGAACACAACAACACACTACTCGTACTAGTCCTGGAAAATTCTTGACAGACATTCAAATGAAATGTCTGTGTCTAGTTTACCTCATTTATGAATCTTGGAAATTTGTTGATGTGTATGTGTAACACATTTAGATGTCTAGAACTCCATGATGTCAGATATATTTTACTATCTTAGAAATTTAATGATGTTATAACATGAGAGAAATACATGAGAAACCAGCCTTAATTGTCTTTGTTAGAAGAATTTATTGCGGAGATGGGAAATGCATTGGCAAACCCAAGCTTCTTGGTCAGGCCCCCTAGAATGCTGTAATTCCAGGTGCTGTTATCTGCAACCTTTCTATACTGCTGCTAATAAGTAGGATCTCAGTGCAAGAAAGTTCTCTGGCACTGACTGAAATGAGAGTAGTTTGAAAAACCAAACTGGGTTTCCACTTTCCACCTTGATTTAGTGATGCTTGTACATTTGTGTAGTTGATGATGACGACAAACCCTAAACCCATCTTCAGATAATTGGGATTGGTTTAGAGCTCGTCAGATTGTTGAGGCTATTCCATGCATGCTGTTGGAGTATGTGTCACACAAGTCAAAATAAAAGAAACGGACAAAACAAAAACAGTAACTTAAAAAAACTCTTCCCATTTGTATATTAGTCAAAGCGGTTTGGGGCTGAAGGTTTAGCACCCTGTAAGAAGGAAGCAAATCCAGACGAAGGCAAAGTACTCCAAGCCAAAATTTTGATGCAGAAACGGCTTGAGTACTTTAATGATTTACTCCTACTTTCACTCTGAAGGTTTAAGTTTCTTAATCTGGGTGCTGAGATGTTCCATACGCACCAACATCGCCGTGACGCGATATAATAGCCAGTACAGGAGGAGCGCTCCCAGTACTAGAACCGCATTGCGCTGGCTTTTGAATAGGAATTTGGCGTTACGATCCTGTTCCGCCACGCTGCAATTTGGACCTCTGCACTCCGGCAAATGCTCGTACTTCCAGTATATCTCCAGGAGTAAGAAAAGAGCAAACGGAACAACGGCTAGTAACGGCTGTAGACTCGTTCTTGCCACGGTGATTAGACCCTTGCGTAGGCCTTGTGTTCCAGGAAGAGTCAGGAGTAGGAGAATGATTGCTTCTGCTGCTGTCACGGCACCTAGAGCTGCCCATTCCAACGCCATCGCAACTGCTCCCGAAGACTTCACACCCCAAATTTCTTCACACAAATTCCAAAACCACTCCTCCAAAATAGATCAAAATTTCCTCCACAAGCAACTCTACAAAATCGCTTCCAAGTCCGATCCCAAATCCACTGAAAACCGATTCTCTTCCCCGCTCTCCCTCTACTGTTCTGTATTGTTGCTTGAAGAAGAAGAAGAAGACGACAATTCAACAATGCTCGTGGAGACAAGTGAGAGCGCCACATACTGGGGGTGTAGCGATAAGTGCGAAAGAGGAAATGGGATGGGAGGAGTAAACAAGTGTGAAAGAGGGAAATCGGCAGCTGGTGCGCCTGCGCTACCTCTGGAGGCTAACGTGGAGTTCGTGCGATGACATGCACGACTCCCACTAAACCCTAAACCCTAAATCCATCCCTTACAGGCAGGTCTTAGGCCTCAAAAGGCCTCAGGATTTTTAAGGGCTGTCTGGGTGCTGAGGGACTTGTCTAGGGGCGTTATATAGGCCCCACACCCACAATGCAGCAAATTAATTATGAGCTTATTATTTATGGCCTTGGATGGGGCGTTAGACGCATCAAGAAATTATTGGAACTGTCAGGACCTTATCATGCATGAAGAAATCATGGTCAGGGATAAGGGGCCTTATCATGGGGTAAGGTGTGTGAAGAAATGGTGGAACTATAATGATCATGGATGGGGCCTTATCATGGGGTAAGGTGTGTGAAGAAATGGTGGAACTACCATGAGCATGGATGGGGCCTTATCATGGGGTAAGGTATGTGAAGAAATGATGGAACTATCATGGCCGTGGATGGGGCCTTATCATGGGGTAAGGTATGTGAAGAAATTGTGGAACTATCATGGCCATGGATGATGATTGGGTATTATGATTGTAAGCTCCTTACCCTTTGGGGCTAAGGTCCCTTGGGTATAGGGAGTTTACCACCATAACAACCTCAATGGGGAACCTTACTTTCTATTTATAGGTATACAACTACAAAAAAACATTTAAGTTTATAGACGATGACATGAATTTTGATTTGTTTGATGATATTTCTTTGGAGATTATTACACATTGAACAAAATTGACAAATGTGATAATCATTTGTGTTTCAACATGTCAAATTAACCAATAAAATTTGGTCTTATGAATAAAAAAAATTACATCCATTTAGGTTTATATGTAAAAAAAACCCAAACACACATGGTGGTACACCTATCATGGATGCCAATGTCATGGGGTTCATTCTTTTGAATGTTCATCTATGACTTATATTAAATTTGTTACATAACTTTTAATTTAATTTCAGTTCATTTTTAATTAAGTTTTAGTTAATTTCTAGTTAATTTTTACTTAAGTTTTAATTATGTTTAAGTTCACTTTCAGTAAACTCCTAATCAACTTTGAGTTAAATCCCAATTAAATCCTAATTAACTTCCAATTAAATCCTAGTTGGCTCTTAATTAAGTCCTAATTAATTTTTAGTTAAATTTCAATTAACTCATAATAGACTTTCAATTGGGAAGGTTCTTAAGAAGTTTTTTCATTTAATGCACACATAAAAACTTCCTTGGAAGTTTCTTTGAATTAGGTCCTCAAAGGGATATAAATAAAAATAAGACTCTTCATTTCCTTGAGTATATTCAACACTAATCTTAAACACGATCTTGCACTATAGCCTTGTCATGTTATTTTCATGTTCATATTTGCATATTTTAGCATAATAAATATTTCTTTTCACATTTCTTTTGCACATTTCATGTTTTTCTTCGTAGATTTTGTGTTTTTATTTTTGAATCACATGATTTTATCTCATTCCTTGTTTGAAAGTTAAATTTAGACCTTTCCTTTAGCCTTTGTTTTTTGTGGTTTTTCATGTCCCTGACAACACCAACCCTACATACTACATATCACCACCCATCCCCATGAGCTTGTTGCTTGTCATTGCTCATCATAATTCTCCAAGGTTGTTCCCCATAATTTCACAAGGTCAAGTGGACATCATTTTTTTTATGTTTTTTGTAATCTTTCATTTTTTAGTATAACATATAGTTTCACACATGTTCACATAAAGGGCTTCATACAACGTGAATGTTTTGAAAAATTGAAAGCATCAACCTTGACTATATTGAGGAGGATGTCAACTATGTAAATGTTTATACAAATAAAACCCCAATCCAAATATGAATTTTGAAACTATTTTTGACATCATGATTTATAGTTGTTTCAAACAATTTTTTACAAATTTTAATTTTTTTCAATCTATTCATAAAATCAAATTCAATGTTCAATATGTTAGGTTTTTTATTAAATAGTTCATACATTCATCCAAACACATTCATGGAACATTATGATTTTTTATATTTCCATCCTTTGGTTGGGTTGTTTTTCTTAATATCCATGTACAATTTTCTTATCGTATTCAACAATGTAAGCTTTTGTTTTCTTCTTCATTCATTATTATTTTTTCAATTTTGTTTTTTCTAAATTCAACATTGTATCAAAATGATAGCAAAATAAAATTTTAAATTTATTTTAAGTCAATACAATTCAAATTATTACAATTTGTTTAGACAATAGTCAAGTTTCACACATTAATTCTTGTAATACATTTAAAGAATTATGGGATGAACTTTTATGATTATTTGAAATACAAGATTATGTGATCGAAATGTATTTCATGGAATGGGTAACATTGCTAAAGATGAAGGGAAAAAAAATTGTAATGAAACACATGCACAATTTGAAAAGTTTTTTGAATTGTTGTCTATGGCCAAAAACCTAACAAAAGATGAAAATGCACGGCTCACATTAAGATGTAAAGCATGCCACCTTCTTACTAGAGATTTTTCATTTCCATAAGAATTTAAAATTTTATTTTATAAACATTGACAATATATTGAATATATGAGGAAACCTTATTGAAAAGTTTGGACAATAAAGTTATTTGTAAAGGAAGGTAAAGATAGCATTGGAACCCCTTGCTTGGTCACATGAGGTACAAGATTTTGAAAAACAAGGAAAAAAAATACATTGGGCTTCAACGGGGCATGAAACTTAGTTTAACAACAAATTTGGTGCTAAATTGTGTTTGCTTTGTCCATTTTTTTCTTGAACGTTTTCAACCAATCATTGCTTCTGCTATGTGTACTGTAGCTATAAATGTTCTTGAACCTAGTGCCTTTAATCTTGAGTTTCAATATTTCATACCCTTATTTAATAACATTTCATGACTTTGTAGATGACAACCAATAGGGGATGAAACATCAAATGAGGGGTGCAACTCAAGCCTAACAGGGCATGACTTTACATATAATGCTAATAATGTTGAAATGATGGCAAGTGATTCATCAACCCTTGGATTTAAAAAGAAACCTTGGTTTAACAATAAAAAAACCCCTTTTTAATTCAAATTTTCAACACCAACAATTTGGCAAACCTACCAATTATCAAAGGGGATACCTTTCAAGACCCTTTTCTTATAATGGAATATAAGATTCAAACTTGCCTTTCAAGTTATGTTTTTATTGGGTTAAAAATATGCAAAAGAATTGTTGTAAAAGATATGGCAAATGAAGCAATTGGGGTGTTTCCTAATAATAACCCCAATAAAAAAAATGCTTTACATAACAACATTGCAAACACAAACCAATTCCACAAATGATGACTAGATTATTGATTTCAATGTAATAAGGCGTATGGCCCATACTTGAATCAAAATCTTCTCACATATGAGGATTAACTAAAACGGCAATTTGTTTATGCTATACATGGATCAGGCTATGAACTCAAAGGTGTTGGAGAAATCAATGTCATACTTCAAAATCACATAATGAAAACCATTTCTTATGTACTTCATGTACCAAAGTTGAAATTGTAATTATTTTTCTACTAAAGAATTGGATGTAGCTAGAGTAAAATTTTGATTACATGACACACAAACATATTTGTATAATGTAAATAATGAAATAATTGCGACTTGCACCTTTCAAAAAGACTTATGCACTTTAGGCCAATCACAATATTAAAATGAAAATGATGTAAAACCAAAAGGCAATGGCCATTACATCTAACAACACAACATCCATATGGCATAAACATTTGGGGCACATAAAGTTTTTAAAAACTACAAGAATTGTTTAATACCCACATGGCTTAACACATTCATTTGAAGAATAATATACAAGAAATTCCCTTTTGTGAATCATGCATTTCATGGAAACAACCAAAATTACCATCCCAAAAAAAAGTTCAATATCGAGCAAATCTAGTGTTGGAACTAATACATTATGGTATAACAGGTATTTTCAACCCAACATTTATTAGTTCCCAATATTTTATCACTTTTATTGATGTCTTTAGTAAATATACACACTAGAAATTATGTCATTTGTAACCAACTCACTTGTAACTAAATGCAATTGGTTATTGTATGCAACTACGAAAGGTTCCATGTGCAACAACCTTTGAAATATGGACGATCTTTTATCATGTCTTCAACTATGGTGTGACTAGTTGTTTTTGCATCCTTTGAAATGGATGATTTTTATATTTGATTTTGTGCAAATAAGTTATCATATATATGAATAGTCACATAATCAACCATAACATTACAATTTGTATGATGTAAACATCCTTCATTTAAATATAAAAAAAAAACATTTTTACTCAGTATCAAAAGTTTGAAATTCAAAAAGATTCAAAAAATTTCAACGTTTATTTATGGTTGCTAAAGAAAATTGATTCCCTATTGACATGTAATTTATGGGTTGTACTTTCCATCTAACTTTCAAAAATATTTCATTGCTCATCGAATTATCAAGTAGCCACTAAAGCAAAGAAAGCATATGTGAATGCACTAAACAAAGCTTTAGATAATGCAATAAACATGTTTAGGGTTTAAGAATTGAAAACTTATTTGGATAAAAATTCCAAGCATACAAATAAGTTATTAAATTTTGACAAATCAATACTTAACCCATAACAACCTTGTTAATTCCTTTGATGCTATCTACAAAGCAAGTAAGTTCCCTAATTGATTTTCAAAAAAATTAAGAATTGACAAGTTATGAATATTGTGATTGATATCATTATTAATAATTAACTATTTTATCAATCACTAACTAGTTAGAAATTATAACCTTACTATTCTTGAAGAAGGATATTCACAAATATAAAATACCATTTAAATACATCAACAAATTTCTCCAAGTGCTTTATGTCAACATAAACACAAATGGAATACTTATGTTCTGTGTTTAGTTATTTCATATCGTGCCATTGTTGCAAAGAAGTGAGTTGCTCATGTTGGTAATTGGATAAATTTGATTGTTATATGTATACCATAACAATAAGATAATTGCCAAAACTATGTATGTATGTAAATAATAACCAACTTAACACCATCTTTATTTGCAAAAGTAATGAAAGTTTCTTTGTAATTTGTAAATTTCAAAAATTACAAATAGTAAAATAAAATGAAGTTTATTGAATCCCATTTCTTCTAAAATGTTTTATTAGTTTTAATTTGAAAAACAATTGTTGTGCAAAAGGGTGTCAATTCAAATATATATGGCATCTAAAATAATTATATATAAATTATATATACATTTGTATAATTATAAGAAGCTTGTCACGGATGCCAATGCTTTGGGGTTTAGTCATTTGAATGTTCATCAGTGATTTGTAATGAACTTGTTTTTAACTTTTAATTTAATTTTAGTTTATTTTTAATTAATCTTCAATTAAATTTTAATTCATTTCTAATTGATTTTTAGTTAAGTTCTAATTGATTTTTAAATAGCTCATAGTTCATTTTTAATTAATTATTAGTTAATTCTTAGTTCACTCTTAATAAAATTTTAATTAAATTTTAATTCAGTTATAATTCACATGGATGGACATGGAGCACAAGAGTGAGGTATTCTAGGGTATTTCAAGCTATTTCTTTCATGAAGAAATTTTTTGGAAAATGGGCCTCGTAGAGATTTGGTCCAACACAATCCATCTTGCAATATTTGGAAGGGAAAAAAAAAAAAATGACAAAAAAAGAAAAGACTTTATGGTATTGTGGGCATGGATTTTGTTACTCTCACTTTTGTAAAATCAAATATTTGGAATTTAAAAAAAAACAAAATTATTCAATTTTATAGTTATAAAAAAATTCCAACATTTTCCCAATATTTCTGTATAAAAAATGACACAAAATGTCACTGATTCCAAGGTATATTTTTGGTTAATTCTTTAATTTAAAAAAGAAGGAAAAATAGGGGCTCAACATAGATTTGGTCCATCTTGCAATATTTACATAATAAAATGGGAAAGAGAAATGAATCGAAAAGAAATTATAGAAAAGAAAAATAGTCGTCTCTCTCACACGTTCAAAACCCTAAAACCCTAAAACCTCGCCTAAACCCTAAAATATTTTGGGAGTGGATTTGCGCGCGTGCTCGTGTGCCCGCGCCTGCGCTTTTGTGTCTCTGTTTTCCTGCACAATTTGATCACTTGTTGTGTTTTGTGAAGTTCAGATCTGCGAGACTCTATCGTAGTCCCGCTTGTTCTTTCTTTCTCTCTCTGTTGTGCTAGACCTTCAATTTGCGCTTCTGAACCTAAAAGCTAGTGAACCCGGGAAGGGGGAATTGGGAACTAGAAGATGTGTTGCGACTTGCTGCAGCAGTGAGCCGTGGCAGTTACCTGCGTGTTCAATCTGTTCACAGCGAGAGAGAATCGTACACATCTGGTTTTGTTGTGCGGTCTCATTTAGAGAGAGGAAGAAAGTCAGTGAGAGCTTGGAAGGTTGGCGCAGACAGAGAGAGGGAGGCAGATAGATTTAGAGGAGAAGAAGAGTAAAAGAATATGGGCAAGAAGCAGAAGAAGCCCGGGAAGGGTAAGGAGAAGACGGAGCGCAAGACGGCCAAAGCCGTAGAGAAGAGAGCCCGCCGAGACGACAAGAAGCTATCAGAGGAAGATGACATTGACGCTATTTTGGTACTCATTTACTCATTGCTTCGCGAGTTTGTATTCGCGTCGTGATTTTTCAGGTGCCATTGGCCAAGTATCCTGAAATTTTCAAGCTCTCTACGGCGAGCTTTCGCTAGATTTGAAGTAGCAAGAAACCCTAAAACTCTCCCTGTATCTCTTTGCAAAAGACATGGGAGAGTTTTATGGTTTTTTCAGTTTTAGGGTTGTCATGAGTTTCAATAGATCGGAAAGTTCATCATGGGAATGTTGAAAGAGTTTGCATTAGTATCCTGTCGCTTTTGCTATCTCTCTTTGTGTTAATTGAACCTGTTTTCAATGAAAATCGACGCACAGTATATGTGTGGTATTGTCACCAGGCCAAAATTCAGAAAGAGGAGGCCAAGAAAGTTGCAGTTCATGTGGATGAGAATGTGCCTGCACCATCGCCCCGCTGCAATGGCTCTGTAAATCCCCTCTCTTCTCTCAATTCTTTCTTCTTCCTCCTCATTTTCTCATTTGTGGACGACAGAAAAATCACTTTCCCAATCCAGGAATATTACACCCTTCCAATATGCAGCAGAGGAGGCCTCCCTTTGACTGGGAACATTCTTTGGGGAAAGTAGTAAAGAGGGACTGGTTTTGTTTCTTGGTTTGCAGGTGACAGTCAACCCTTTGAGGGAATCTGAACTGATCTTTTATGGTGGGGAGTATTACAATGGGGACAAGGTGAGTTGTAACTGGATCTTTGTTTTTTATTGGAAGAACCATTTAAAACTGAGTCAGTGTTTTGTGCAGGGTAAGTGGGGTTTGTGGCACAAAGGATGAATATGGAATTTCTTGCTAAGCTATGTTGGTGGATTTGGTTCTGAAGGGAAATGGGTCAGACTTTTGTGTATGGTGATTTGTACAGATACAATGTGGACAAATGTGAGTGGAAGCTGGTGTCCAGTCCCAACAGTCCTCCTCCTCGCAGTGCCCATCAAGCTGTTGCTTGGAAGAATTTTCTCTTTGTTTTTGGTATGCCCTTGCAGTGTTCTTCATCCCTTTTCTGAATCAAGCAAGAATAGTGTGGGTTCTTGAGGGCTATTTTCTGACCTCCTGTTACTTCTGAGTATAGATTTCTCACACAGGTGACTTAGTATGTATGATTACTTTGAGAGAGTGCTCTATGGTGGAGGTATGGGAATTGTGAAGTGCTATTTGGGTACATTCAGAAGGTGAATACATCCTGTTGAATTGAGGATGGTGATAGGTTGGTAGCACAGTCAAACATTTTTTAACATTTTGCAGTCAAGGAGAGAGTTTAGGACCAAGTCATTGTTTTCAATTCAGGTTTTTTTCTGCTGCACTATGGTCATCTCATGTCTTGCACATTCAGGTGGTGAATTTACTTCTCCAAATCAGGAAAAGTTTCATCACTACAAGGTATGTCCTCCTTTCCTGAATACAAGAGGTATTGGACCGTTTGGAAACAAAATGTCTAACTAGCTGATGAATTCTGTGTGAGTTAAGGTCTGATTGCTTGATTTAATGATTCTTCTCACTGCAGGATTTGTGGCGACTAGATCTCAATACAAATGTGTGGGAGCAACTAAACCTCAAAGATGCTCCAAGTCCTCGGTCCGGTCACAGAATGGTAACATGTAATCCTGGGTCAAATTGATTCCATGCTTGAAGTTTTGTGTGAGAGGTGGTAAAAATAACTAAGTACTGTCAGAGTTTTTTTTTAAAAAATTTTGCATCTTCATTCCTAGTGGTAGTCTCTCATTATTTTCGCCTGGAATTAAATCAGGAATGTCTTCTTCTGTCTCTTCTGATTATACTTGTGGTGTCTTGATGAAGTCTTATGACTCTGCTCAATTGGATGGGTTGTGCAGGTGTTGTACAAGCACAAGCTCATCTTATTTGGTGGTTTTTATGATACTTTGCGTGAAGTCAGGTGATACTTTCCCTGTCTTGCTGTGTGATCTGGTTTGTGCTGTTATTGTGATTTGATTCTTGACTGATCTATCAGAAGGAAAGCATCCATCTCTTGTTTCTGAGGTTTTCCACTTCAGCATGTAACACAATGAGTGCAGGTATTTCAACGATCTTCATGTGCTTGACCTTGATGATTATAAGGTACTTGCCTCCTGTCCTAACCTGTCCAAGAATCCTCAGTATGCAGTGACAAGAGGAAGTGTTGTTGAAGCACACAAACAAAAATAATGATAGCTTTCTTTCTTTGCCTTTTTTGCAGTGGCAAGAGATAAAACCAAAGCCAGGGGCTTCCTGGCCAAGTGCAAGGAGTGCCTTCCAGTTTGCAAGTTTACTTGATGAGGTATGCTCACATGCTGTTTACTTACTGCAGTCTGCACTGATTGCTAGAGTCTTGTAAACTTCAGTTTGGTTGCTCTCTTCTTTTCCTCTTTCCTTCTCTGCTTCTTTCTTTCTGTTTGTCTTTATAAATCTTGGTCATTGAGTTAGCTTCAGGCTTGTAGTGTAAGTCAAAAAGATTGCACTTTGGTCACCTATTGAATGTGCTAAGCTCTGGGAAGCTCTGTTTGAAACTGCAGGTTTTCCTGTATGGTGGGTACTTCAAGGATGCCATGGCTGATAAAGATGGGTCAGAGAAAGGTGTTGTCCATGCAGACATGTGGACGTTAGATCCCCGGACTTGGGAGTGGAATAAAGTGAGTTCTGCAGTTTTAACTTTTTTGTTTACAACCAGCTCCTGTGTGATGAATATTTGCTGCAAAGTTGCTGAGATTGCACTGTTTTGTCTAGGTCAAGAAACTGGGAATGCCACCAGGGCCAAGAGCAGGGTTCTCTATGTGTGTGCATAAGAAGCGTGCCATTCTTTTTGGTGGGGTGGTTGACACTGAAGTTAGAGGTAAGCCTAATCACTCTTCCCTGAGTAGTGCAAGAATCAGATCTCAGATCCTAGTGAGGAAAAAAAAAAACTTAAATCTTTGATTGCTCCCACTGTGTACTCCAGATATTTAAAAGTGATCAAACTTCCTTGGAGATGGTGTGATTGTGCTGTGTAGGAATGAGCAAAGGTTGTAGAAAACTTCTTTAAGAAGACAGCTTTGGTGTTTGTGAAGTAAATATATGCAGTAGTCATCACTCCAGATAGGTGAAAGTAAAATGGGTTGGTTTGTGCAGAAGTTTTGCAGAGTACGTTTATAAATGAGATGTATGCATTTCAAATGGACAATCGCCGATGGTGGGTTTTATTGCTTGGACTTCTTTTCTTCTCAGCACTAGCCTCTGTGAATTCTGAAAGTATTTTTCTTTTGCCCGCTCCTTTTGGTCTTTTGCGTGTCTTGTGCCTGTACCCTTTTTGAAGCCCACTGGGTCCTTGTTTGTTTGTTTTTTCGACCGTTGTTTGTTATTCTATGTTTTCTCTTCTTATTGCACATACTCTTTTGTTTTTTCCTTTTGTCTTCCCTCTACTATTCTATTTGTTTTTCCCCCCTTTGGTGTTAATTGCCAGCCAGTATCATTCGAGTCTTCCTGTTGCTTCTGGACTTGCAACAGAAACTCAGTACCATAGGGGCCAGTGGTTACAGTGCCTATATGCACTGTAGGGAGCTGATGAAGTTATTGCAGAAGTTGTGATGGATAAGTTGCTATCCTGTCAATTGTCCCTGAACAAGTGAGGGACTGTTACTTTTGTTCATACTGCTAGTCTTATTGTGCTGCAGTTTTAGTTCTACCCTTTGTGTTTTTCTTCTTCCCAGTTCTTGAGTCCTTATCTGGAAGTCTTTCTTTGACTTCAAGGAAAAGTTTAAACCTTGTCCTGGCGTGGGTATGGAGATTTCCTGATTCTCATTAGTTATGAATCATCGTGTGCTTATACCCTGCCCCTAGTCCAAAATGGGTGTATGATCTTTGAGTTTGCTGGGTTTGGAATACTTGTAACAACAGCTTGTCTATATAACTGATCAAAACTCAGAGAGAATCTGCCCAAGATTTGGAAGAATACTTGAGGGTTTAAATCCTTGGAGAGACAGGTTTCTAATTTTGAATAAGCTTTTGGAAAACTTTTCAGACTAATGAGATCAGATGCTCTCCATTTGTTGAGAACAATTTTGAGTTTGTTTCAGTGTTGATTCTTGTCAGGTATCCATTGGAGCTACGTAAATTGAAGATTCCAAAAGGCAAGGTACTTTGGTGGATGGACTTCATTACCGTATGTTATTAGTATTCAGACAGATTGACACCATGTTTTCACTTGCTGTGTGAAGTTTTCATGTGTCAGAATCTGAAGGCCTTTTAAGTCTGTTTTTATGTGTGCATAATTATTTCAGGGTTGCTAATCAGTTCAAAGCAAAAGTGTGGCCCTTGTCTTCCTTTTTTTTGTGTGGCTTGGAAGTTATGTAAAAACTGGTAAAATCCCAGGTTTTATAAAATGCAGTTAGTACTTCTTCTCCAACAGAAGTTTCTAAGTGCCGTAAGCTTCTTCTGTAAAGCTTCTCTGCCAGTCAGCAGTGTGACCTTCAGGTTGCTGAATTTGCAGAAAGATGCTGTCCCTTGTCAGAATTATTGGGTTTCCAAAGACTTCATAGGATTAGTTTTTTCTACTGAATTTGGAATACATATAGTCAGGTTGTTAGGTTCTTCAGACTTTGTGGCCTTTCTATGCCTAATGTGGATTCCAGTATTTCTTCCTAATTTGGAATATTACTAGTTGGTTTGTTAGGTTCTTAACACTTTTGTGGCTCAAGAGAGTTCTTCATAGCTGAAATGGTGAACTTAATTGGTCTTGTTGAGAGGAAAGGTTACTCTTTGTTTTTTAAAAATTGAACTAGAGGTTTGCATTAACAAAAGTAATATTCCTGGTTGGCATTTCTGCCTTTGGAATATTGGAAATCATTAATTCAAGGGCTTCTTCACCTTGAGTGGGGGAGCTTTTCAAAGGCAACTTTTGTACTCAAAAGATGATGCTTGTAAAATTTCTATGTTGTTTCTTTCCTCTTCCTTGATTTTTCTTCTTTGTGCGACTCCTCCTTCCTCTTGGTTTCATCTATTATTTCTCTTTAATGTTTTGTTGAGCTACTCAGCTTCATCAGTGAGTCTTCCATTACAGCTGGTTGTCACAGTAACTCAGCATGGTAGTTTAATTTCTGACATTGATCTTCACCCACTGCCTGGAGCTGATTGATGTCAGTGGGGATGTTATGATAGCCAGTTGCTGTTGTTGAAGGTTTAGGGTTTATGAACACACATGTGGATGCTGCTGTTGTTCAAACCTCTCCTAAGTTGTTTTCTGTGTTTGTTGGGTTGGTCTCTCCTTTTTTCTTTTCAGTGATGCCTTGTCCCAATCTGAAACTTCTATAACCATTGGTTACCTCTCAATTGTGTTCAGCTTGACTTCAATCATAGGTTCTCAATACTAGTTGACTCTTGGATGTTAGATTCATGACAATGGAAAGACCTTTTCTAACTGCAGCTCTGTTAAACATTATTATATCCTCTTGGCTACTTCAGAAGATTCCAAGTAGGATGATCATTGGAATGTCTCAACCTTGCAGGCAAGTTCACAGCTTGAAACTGTAAAGAGTGAGGATCTAAAAGGGGGAAGCAGACCAAAGCGTAAAGCCAATGGTACAGAAATGGTGGCCTCTCATGATCCAGATGTTGCTCCCATGGACACTGCTGATGATCAACTGGATGATGATGCTACTGTGGTGGATAGTGAAGGGCTTGCCAAGCGAATTGAAGGTACCATTCTTGATGGAGACAAGGATGTTGGTGAAGGGGATAATAGCAGGGAGTCAGAAGGTGACTCTGTAGCATCAAATCCCTCACCTGAATTGTTGGTCCCTGAGCTCAAGGTGACTCTTAAAACCTGGTGTGTCAAGTCTCAACAACAGGGTTGCTCTCATTGTCATCCTTGCTCTACAGAGGCAATTTCCAATTCAATCACTTGATGCAGTTCATTATGCTTCTCAGTCCAGGTTATCAAGCCCTTGATTTTTTTAGCTTCAAATGCCATTTTGCAGGTAGTGAAGCCATGTGGCCGGATCAACTCTGCTATGGTGGTAGGTCGAGATACACTTTACCTATATGGAGGCATGATGGAAGTTGGAGACAGAGAAGTGACTCTCGATGATCTCTACACCTTGGACTTGAACAAGCTTGATGCCTGGAATCTGGTTATTGAGGCAAGTCCTTTTTCTGTACAGCAAACTTCCAAAACTGATGAAGAGATCTGCTACTAGTAAGATCTTAGGTGTTGCCAAGCTTATAAGGTTATTACTATTATCTGGTTGTTAATGACCACTTCTTCAAACTTCAGTTTTGTGCAGTTCTTTGAAATGTTGCAATTGATTATTCTGTCATCTAGTGTCAAGAAATTGCTTTTCTTTTTTTTAAAACCCAGTTAGGAAGTTGATATTGGTTGCTTACTATAAAAGTCTAAATTCTAGTTGGATGTTGAATTTTGTGGGCCCCAGGCTACAAAGACAGATTGGGTTGAACCAGATGATGATGATGATGATGATGAGGACGAGGATGATGAGGATGATGAAGATGATGATGAAGAAGATGAGAGTGGATCTGAAGAGGACAACAATTACATGGATGATGATGGTCATAAAGTGGGCACCTTGCAACTTAATTAATTTGTGCTAAGTGAAGTACTTTTTGTTCTGGTTAGGGCAGGAAATTCCTCCACTATCATGGATTTCCTCACACCCATACCTGACTATTCCAACCTACTGGAATGAAAGATCTTAAACAGCAGTAATCCCAAGTGCATTTTGGACTCATATCAGTGCCAAATTGCAGGTCAGTAATGGAGGCTCAAGTTCAATTCGCTCAGCAGCTGAAGCAGCAGCAGCAGTTCTCAGAGGGGAAGGGAAGAAGCTTCAGCGGAAAGACAGGAAGGCAGAGATCAGTAGAATACGTGCTGAACTTGGTCTTGCTGACTCAGGGCGAACTCCTAATGTATGTTGCAGCCCTACCTTGATTTTCCCTGATTGCAAAATTTGATGGTCTTTTGCATATTGAAGTGACATGTGTCAATTTGGATATGGCAGCCAGGAGAGAGTTTGAAGGATTTTTTTGCACGGACCAGCATGTACTGGCAGATGGCAGCATATGAGCATACTGCACATACAGGTAAGGAGCTCCGCAAGGATGGATTTGATTTAGCTGAAGGCCGCTACAAGGAGCTTCGCCCTGTCTTAGATGAGGTTTGTGTCTCCTTCTTTGCTCCTTCATAATTCAGTGATGTGTATGTATAGATTGCCCATTTTTTATCTTGTGCGTGTATCTTGATAATGCCAAAAATGCTTCCAGGATGGGCTAAACTCTCTGTTTTCTCTCTTGCCTTGTAAAAGAAGACTTCTCATTCTGTCCTATCCTTGCTTCCAGATTTAGAGGCAGAGGTGTGTGTAAAAACTATTCAGCAAAGTGTGGGTTTTGCTTGGCAGTTGGAGAAGCTAGAAGCAGAGCAGAAGGCAGTTGAGGCAGAAGAGGCTAAAACTATGGCTACACGCAAAGGCAAGGAGAAAGGCAAACGATCTGGAGCCAACAAGAGGTAGCATCAACTGTTTTGCCAAGATATATACTTGGGCAGTTCTCACAAGACAAGGACAAAGAGGTCCTAATAGAGTTCAGCAGTTAAGTTAAGATACACTTAATGCAATGCCTTCAGATCTGAAAGTGTGTAGAGGTTGTGAAATGTTTAGGTGGAATTCAGAATGAGTTTTCTGGTCTGCTGTGACCATTTTTGTTATGCTTCGCAGCTGTGTGCTGCAATTTCAATCATTTACCCATCCTAGTGTGATGCCTCTTAGTAGATAGTGCACATGACTCCCTATGAGTAGTTGATGATGATGTTTTTACTTGGTACACCTCATGTCAGAAACAGGGCCCACATATCAGCCAGTCCTAGGGGTCCCATTCATTGCTGTTCCAATGCAGTCACACCAAAGGATAGATCCAACTGACCACTTTGTCCAATGGAGAGTTTGTGGATAAGTGGGTTGTAGTACTGTGACTAGTTATGAGTGGTCACCAGTTTTTGCACTGGGTATTTCTGTGGCATCCATTTCATGACCCCTGGTGCAACAGCTAGTTTGTTTTCTATGTATCATGTGTCAAATGATAAGGTAGATCTTAAAAAGGCCCTTCATTTCCTGCTCATGCATTCGATAATAATGCATGTGTTCTTTTGACCAAGTCATCACAGCTTTTGCATGCTTTTGTTGCTTGCTTGCTTCCTTTTCTTTTTGTTTTCCCCTTCATGGAAGGGAAGCTTCTGAATGGACTTCCCTTGCTTGGCATGTATGCAACTGAACTTACAGGTACTAGAGTGTTTCCAGTGTTTGGATTATGTTGACCCAGCAGCCACCCACTGACCTGTGCACCACATCCATTGGAAAACCCAGCATGACAAGGTTGTGGATGAAATGCTGCATGAATTTAGTTCCTGAAAAAATGAACTCTTTGTGACAATATGAAAAAACTATGTTGTTCCATAGTCTCTCCCTTATTGGCAGAGTAGATTGGAGAGAAAAAAAAACTCATGAAATTAACCTTGTAACCCCCTTGGATGCCGGGTCGTTGCCCACCCTAATGTCAGGGGCTTGAATTGTGGGGACATTTTAGTATCCTTTTGGTTTGGTTTGATTTTTTTGCCATGATTTAAGGCTCATTCATTGCCCCTGACTTTCATGCACATTGTTTGTGTGTTTGGCCTTGGGTTTCCTCTCATCTCAAGATAAAAACAATTTATAGATCATCATCATCATCATCATCACCAATGGAGGTTTTACTCAGTCAAAACACATCAACTGGGATTTGGATTGTTGGGTTTTTTCAGTTTCAATCCACAAGAAGAAACAAACAGATTGTTGAGTTTTGTCAATTTGAATTCACAATTTACAAGAGAAAGTAGAAATTTGGGTCATTGATTGAAGAAACAGATTGTTGGGTTTTTTCAATTTCAAGTCAAAATTTACAAGAGAAAGTAGTAATTCAGGTCATTGATTGAAGAAACAGATTGTCGGGTTTCTTCAATTTCAATTCAGAATTTACAAGAGAAAGTCGAAATTTGGATCATTGATTGCAGAAACAGATTGTCAAGTTTTTTCAATTTCAACTCACAATTTACAAGAGAAAGTAGAAGAAATTCAGGTCATTGATTTTACTTAGTGAGTGGTGCTCACACTCGATTGATTGCTGGGTTCAATAATAATAACCGCTCTGGAAGGAGGGAGGATCTGTCCTTTTGGCCTTAGCAAAAGCTGCAAGTATGTACTAACTTACAACCCTCTCTGTTCATGACCAAAAGTTTCATGTTATTGCCATAATGCCTTCAAGAGGTTTGACCCTAAACCCTAAACATAAATTTGAATCCTTCCTTGGCCTTTAAGAAAAGGGGGTCTTATCTAGTGTTGGGCCCGTTATTGAGTTTTTTTAACCCAGTTATCAACTTGTGTATAGATAACCTACCACCCAATTATTGATTTTTTTAAAATAATCAGTTAATAACCTAATTAACCTCCTAGTAATAAAATTTCAAATTTTAATAACCCACCCATATGACCTAATTGTCATCCAAGTAGGTTATCAATTTTAAAATGTTTTAAAGCATGTTTATGATATTAAATAAAAATGCAAAAAAGAAAGTTTCAATTAAAAAAACACCCTTTAACCAACTAATAACCAGTAGAAGAGCTGGGTTATCAATTGGATATTTGATAACCTACCCTTATGCATATCCGATGGCTATTACCCAAAATATTGATAATGCACTCTCATGCATAGACCGACGGTTATTACCCAAAATACTAATAACCTCATTGGCACTCAATTTAAGTTTTTTTTTAAAAAAAAAAACCTACCCATTGGTTATGAAAAAAAATCAATAACCAGCCAACACTGATCTAATCCTTCTAACTAATCAAAGACCGAAAGTTAATTACTTGTGAACTAACCAAGTTAACCTCCGATTCTAGTCCCTTTTTATCCATAAAAATGTATCTTTGATTCTGGTTGTACACATTAAATAGAACAGGGAATCTGGGTTAAAGGTGATACTCGACTGGTAGGTTCTTCAACATCAGTATTGATACCAGTACCATATACCCAGGTTGCACCCTATATACCAATACAACACTGACATACATACATACATACATACATACATAGTATACATACATACATACATACATACATAGTTTCCTCCAATTACACTAGCAAAATAAATGGGGGCAGGTCTTTTTTCATAGTAGTGAAATTAGGATATGAATTTCAAAGGCCACACCAAGCATTTAATGCAACTCCACCATTGCTGGAGCAAGCAAGCCAGTTTGACTGCAATAAGTAAATGGGTTTCATGTTCCCAACTCCCAATTCTGAGAGTGAACCAGCAGCACCCCCCACCAATACACCATCATCCATTGGATGCCCATTATGACTCAGTTGTGGATGAACATCACCTGAGTTAAACATCTGGTTTCACCTTGGTAACTCATTCTGTCAGAAGTAGGTCCTTATACATAGGTACATAGGTAGGAAAATAGATGACCTACTAAGTAAGTACATGATTGGTCCATAGTTCATACATAGTTTATAAGAGCTGGTTTTTCACCACCTACTTACTAACAATCCACAAGCACACCGTCCACTGGATAACCATGATGACTCGGTTCTGGATGAACACCAACTGAGTTAAAATCTGGTTTCAGCTTGGTAACCCAGTATGTAAGAAGTAGGTCCTATATGTAGGTATATAGGTAGTAGGATAATAGGTGACTATTACATAAGTAGAGGGTTTATACCTAGGTAAGGGTTGTGTTCACTACCTGCAAACTAACAACCAGCATGCAGGTTGTTAGTGGCTAAGTAGTGAAAAAAAGCATCTCAACTCACAACCATGGTTAACTAGGGAATCGGAACCCAACAGAGAACTGTTCCTTGATCACTTATCATCCATCCTTCATGGGGCACTGGCGGGTGCTGGTTTACTCGGTCCCACTAAATGTTAATGACAAATGATTTGGGTTAAATTTTTTTAAATTTTTGAAGCACAAGAGCAGACCCAACCTAACAAGCCATTGGCAGCCCTCAAGTCAAGCTCATTGGCAGAGGGCAGGCAGGAGTTTCACCTACACACCACTGGGTTTGAACTTTTGAATCGCTGGGTTTCAAAAACCCAGGAGGACCTTTCTGAGGTCCCAGGGATTGGCTATACCTGTAAGCCATTAGAGCATCTCCAAGGGTGCTCAGTATGTGACTCCAGAGAGTAAAATTTATTGCGAAAAAGTCAAAATGTGCCGGTTTAGCTCAGGAAATTGATTTTTCTGCACCAAGTTCGTGCAGCTTGCCGTGGCTGGTAAATGGCGCAACACAGTTGTGCACCTCCAAAAAAGAGTGTAATAAATTGGACCTAACTGCAGCTCAGTATTTCTGATTGGTCGATCATAATGATTGGTCCTGGTCGTTGGCTATTAGTAGTCCTCACATATATGCAGTTCCAGATACAGTTTTATTGGTGGGGTTGCCACCCCAAAAAAAAGCTAAACTTAGACATTTAATTTTATAATCCAGAGTGACATACTGAGCACCAGTGGAGATGCTCTTACCCCTGGGGTTTTGGGTGCCACTTTTTGTTCAACTGAAACAGCAGTTGAGGAGTATCAAATCTTCAGCAAAGATTTTTGCCTAAATATTTTTGTCAGCACCAATTTGTTTCTGCCAACTTCTAAAAGGGGGGTGAAAATTCCAATAAAAACCTGATGGCTGGCACCATCACCCGGAAGACAAATGGGAAGGCCAAAGAAAGGCCAAAAGACGCACAACCTGCAAGAACCAAAGAAAGGAGAGAGCTAGTGGTGAAGTGATTTCACAATTGAATTTATTTTTAAAATTCAGTCAGGGGCTCGGCAGAGTCAGCGGAGGGTTGATTTAAATGTTGAACTCTTTCTTCTTCATGATGAAGAGTCTAGACTTTTGTTTTTTGTGTGGAAAATTATAAACTATTAACATTATATAATACCGTAGCCTAGGGTCAGTTTCCACCCTGACAAAACGAATAATTGATTTTTTTTAAAAATTAATTCGTTTATAAAATTTGAAATTATTGAATTTTCTATTATCTATTATGATATTGCCATATGAGTAGTGAAATCATTCAGAGTTTGTAGCCTATGATAATTAGGATGATTTTCAACATGTCAACTTCCTAGTTTCACAAATTTTGGTTTCACTATTTTGACGATTATTTAATCACAAATCTGACCTTAGGGTAAGGTAGTGCTTTCCGCTATTTCTCCAAGAGGAAAGCACTTGGCGAAATTTCCTTGTGTATATGGAAGGCACCTTACATCCATGAATAGAGGAGCAATCTTACACCTATTCCTTTAAGAGTGAGAGGGAAATTTTGCCTACTTTTAGGTGTAAAATCTTTCTCACCCCCAAAGAGTAGGTGGAAGAACTTTCCCTTCCTATATGATTAACATATATTTAGTGTAATGTAAGGCTTGAGCTCAAGGGCATTACTAGAAGAAGAAGAGCTCAACTTCTTGTAGTGTCCTCGATCGAGGGTGCTATGAAATGTAAAGATTTATATTGAAAATTTTCAATGGATGAGATTATCTAAGAAATCACAAGGTGGATCATCTACAAGGTTTAAAAACAAAAAAAAAAATCCTTGATGAAAAATGGGGGATATCTCCCAAAAAATGAAAGATAACTTCCCTATGACAAAAGAGCCCTTCCTAAAAATGGAAAGCCTTGGCATTTCTCCAAGGTCAAATTTCTGCTTTAAAATGTGCCGTCCAAATACACTAAAAAACTGCATTTAAAAAAATGCTTTAAATTTCCTTAAAATGTGCTTGAAATTTCTTGGGCATTTCAAGAAAGGGGATGCTCACCTTCAGCATTTTGTGTTGTGAAATGCGGTGTATTGTTGGTGTTTCCACATCAATTTAAGGGCCATTTAAGGGTTTAAGGTTGAAGACGATGGCTTAAGTGTTGCTTGGGTGTTATACATTTGTGTGTGGGCAAGCACTAACAATACCAATGAATGAAATGTAGCTCAGAGTTAAATGACGCAAAATGCTTGCCTTAAGTCACCTAATAATATAAAAAGAAATGATTTTGTTTTGAAAGAAAATTAAAATTAAAACTTAAAAACATAGTGCTCCAAACAATCCAAGTGAAATGGGTCATGTGAATGAAGTGCAAGTTAAACCCATTCAAGCTCCCAACACAACAAACAAAGAGTTTCTTCCACTTCACATCACCTATTTCACTTGAATGGGTTTGAAGGTTGTAGCCTTGAGGGTGTAGGACTGAAAATTAGGGTAGGCCCCCCCAATGAGCACACCTTCCCGGGGGTGTAGGCTCAAAAACTAGGGTAAGTCCTTAGGAGCAAGCCTTCATGAGCACAAAGAACAAAAGGTTCTTTCACCTAAATGGAAGAAAGTTCGCATGTGAAGGGTGGAAGGTCTCTTTGATGGATGAATACATCCAAAAACTAGATGAGTAAAAGTTTCCAAGTGAGGTTTTGAGCCATGAATATGAGAATGAACTCCGTTAATTCTTCTCATAACCGACCAACCCACCCATTGATCTAGAACCCCTTTACATGTGTTAAAGGAATTCGGATGAGAGGGTGTTGGTAGCAATCTCTATTATGATAGTTGTTCATTCACATGGCCCCAGTTCTATGTTCCCTAGTTCCTAATTGTGTACTTGTGGCTTTTGGGAGAGCACCTTTACTTCTATCATTTGTTCAATGACTTTCAATCATTTATTCAATTATGGCCCGTAGCCAAATATCATCATATTCATAATTGGCAATCCTTTTATTGGTTTGTTTTTATGAATATATTAAGAAGTTCTTGTAGAAAAACGTGGTCATTTTATTTAAATCTTAGTCTTCATATCATATTTTGCGTAGCTTGTGTTGTTGGCCCAAGTGTGAGCTGGTTACCCAATTATTTTTTCCTTCCAACACCATTTTTATAGTTGAATTGAATTCAATATCTCCCACACCTTACAATTTTTTTAATTCCAATTTACCTTTATTAAATCATACTTGTTGAGGGCTTTCCAACAATACCAAAAGAGTGTCCACATTCCCCAATAATTTTTAGTTTAGATTTAAATAAAATTTTAGTGAAAAAAATTGTTCAATATTCAATAACTTTTGCATTGTAGGTCAAAAGATTATGAAACAAAGTTAGTGCACCCCTTCTCATTGAGGGCTTTTCAATGGTACCAAGAACACATCAAGAGGTGTTATGATTCAAGAGATTTCAATGTGACAAACAAAACAAACAAACAACCTTCCTTCATAGGTAGATTTTTAACCTTACTTATATTCTACCTTCTAATAACTTATCATTAGTCATAATGCAAATCAATGTAAAGTCCAAGTATTATATAAAAAATTAAATATATGAGAAGGATCCCTTCTTGTTTTTTTGACATTGGCTTAGCCTAACTACTTGATGGCCTCATTCATTTAACATCTCAAAAGCATTAAAGGACCTAACTAGAATCACTCTCCTATGTAGAGTTTTTTTTTTTGTGGTGAATTTTTTTCCATTTTACAAAAGAAAAGTGGGCCCAATGATATGGTCAAAGGTTTTTTTGCAAAAACATTTGCCAGATTTCTAGGAAGAAAGCTATGAAATCATCCCCAAAAATGGCAATTTTTTGGCAAATTTCTAGCTTTCTTCCTAGAAAATCATGAAATTTAGATAGTAGGTTCTAGTAGGTCACCAAAATATAATAGGATTCCTAATTTTTCTACTTATCTATTTGTCTTGTAACTAGATTTAGTTAAATCCTCTTGTGGCTAATTGTGACTTTGGGTGTGACTTCAAAAAAATGTTTTGAAAAAAACATTATTTGTATGAAAAGAAACATACAATTTCTTAGAGTACCTAGCTAATACAAAGATGTAAAAAACTGAAAATATTTTTCTAATGCAATTTGTGAGCACATCTAAAGGCATAATCGCATGGTGTTTTGATGGTTACATGATTTGCCTTGTAAGTAGTCACCTTACATGGTTTAGCTTGTAAAAGTGCATCCTTATGGGTTGCTTTGTAAGGAATTGATTTCTTTTCTTTTCAAGGATTCTTGTTCCTTTTTTTAAAATATATCTTTCTTTTAATTTAATTTTTTTATGAAGCAAGTAATATTTCAAAGCACAATCAATAACAAACATATGAAAATTGGAAAAAATAAAATTCAATGAATATTCTCTCAAATTCAAATCAAAACAAAAGTGTCAATTGTATTTTCAAATGAAAGCATACCTATCTCAAATAACTATTATCACTACCATCAAATTTACTAAGTTTTGTTTCAATAAACTTGAAGCTTACTTAGGGAGCAACAACAACAATTCCATCAAATTTATAGAGAGAAAAGGCTTTACTTGGAATCATCATCGTCAACTTCATCAAAATTGGCTAAACCAAAAAATGTACTTCTTTAAATTAGAGGAGATAGTTTTTCAAGTTCAAGACTTTTAAGTTTTTTCCAACATTGATGCAAATAAGGATGCATAGTCCTTGCTCTTGTTGCATCACACACAAGGGAAGTGCAAAACATAAATATGTATAAGGAACATTTCATCAAGCTTGGAGTTGGATTTCATCAAGCATTAGTTGAATTAGACGTACACATACATCATTTGAGATGAGAAAATTGGTAGGCATTTCAAATGAATAAATTTGCAATGTGCACAAATCTACATGCGAAATTTCAAAACACAATCAATAGCAAACATATAAAACATTTTTTCAAATTCAAATCAAAGGTCAAAAGTATGTTCAAATAAAAGCGAAGTGTCAATTGTATCTTCAAATGAAAATGAAGTTCTCAAATTGCATCCTCAAGTAAAAGAAAAGGACTTTATGCTAAATTATGATCAACCTTTTGTTACAAAGAGAATTATTGTGCAACATGCACAAAATTCACTAATCAATGAATTCTCCATGTTAATAGTGCTATTGTAGTGTGCATTGTCAAAGTGTAATAATATTATTTCAAGTATCTAAATATCGCAAAAATTAAATAGAAGAATCATCATTATTGTCACCAAGATTTTCATTTCTAGGAAAAGAAAAAAATCCCATCATGAACCTTAATGACTTTCAAAAAGTCAAATGTAATGGATGGTTCCATAATTATAACTTTCATACTGCAATTTTGTAGATTGTGTAATTGCTGGCCCATCAACTATGAAAATGATTGTGAATTGGATGTTTATTTCATCAAAGGAATTAAGCCATATCACTTCATCATGGTAGACATTGCTTTGACACTAAAAGGACATTACCACCCATCAACATGAAATATATGATCATCTAAAGAGACATCACTTACAATAGGTTTATTTGAAACACAAACTACTTTGCCCTTGGAATCACTTTCAAAAGCCTTCTTTGCAATTACACTAAATTTTTTTTAACAAACCTTGGCTTCAAATTCTTAGAATGCATGTCCTTTGGCTAGTTCTTGAGCAAGAGCATCCTCATACTATAAGGGCTTCCCATTGATAGTTTCATTAGAAATAATTTGCTACAATATCAATAACAACCTTATTGGTTTGATTGCATTTAACATAAGACATTACATCATGATGCCCAATAATTTTGATTCCTTACTCAATAAAGACCAGTGCTTCTTCCATTTAAATAATTCCTACACCTCTACTAATTATTAGTTATATACAATATATTATTACTACACCTATACTAATATTAATGATTCTCTTGTCCTTGAAGTTGAGATCCCATGTCATTGCCTTTGTTGTGGAAGCAAAAATATTTTTGCATATTGGGGTTTTTAAAAACTAGACAAGATCAATGATATTATATTTCGTTCTAGGAATTAGCAAAAGAAGATGTGAGCCAATCCCATCCAATGTCCAAAGAGGGTAATGGTGCATCATTGTCTTGTATATGTGGTTCACATCAAAATTAGGGCAATTGACAAGAGTTCATTAATTCTATAATATACATTGGTTAACATTGAGTTTCCAATTTTTAGAAGGCCCTAATGAATGAGTACCTACACAACATCTAAACTTGTAATATCCATGTAAAAGGCACCAAAATATACAACACACACACACACACACATAAGAGATCAATATAATAGTTATTCAAGAATTCATTGCAACCATCATTGCTTTTTAAAAAATCAAAATCATTACTATTCTTCATCTCTACTCCAACTTATATAAAAAAGTTCACTGAAAAAAAGTAAACAAAATGATAATTAACACCAAAAGCCATGTTGATAGATGTCATTTCTAAATGAAACATCTCAACTTTTTTACTATAACTTACAATGTTATTTTTGACATGCACTATGCCCAACCTTGCAACAATAGAACACATGATAGATTCATCAACAAGAAGTTTGACAAGCTAGTATCACACATACGTTAAGATGTTTAATGAAATAGGAGGTCTAATTCTGAATTTCGCAATTTTAGAATTCTTCACATCAACAAATTAGACACCTAATGGCACAAATCATAGCATAAATCTTGTAAAACAAACATCAAATTATAGGAATCCACAAATATACATAACAATGAAGCAAATCATAATAGAGATAAGGAGAGAAGCTCATGTTGGCATGTATAGAAAGTCGTCTTCTTTTGCCAACTATAACATAAACATTGTAAGCATACCAATAATTGGCTTGACATCTTCCATTTGAAATAAGTTTTCAATCAAATGTTTTGTAGGAAGACCTTTGAAAGGTCTCCATTCAAATGCATTTTGTGTTGAAACCTTTACGTGTTTGTTACAACATCTATCACCAATAGTTATGTTCTACAATTTTAGTGGATCAACCCATTTGAACCAAAAGAATGTTCTTCAACAATATCAACAACCGCTTTGTTGAGAATAATATCTTATGTTGGAAAAAAATCTTCATGGATATAATCTTTGTCACAAAGATCATTAACAAGTTTAAAAGTTTCCTCTGCAATAAAATCATCATAAAAATGGTCATAAACCTCACCATTGCATGCAATTGCAAAATTTTCTTGAATTCCTTCCTTTAACAAAACAACAATCACAACAAAAAATTGATCATTAGACAAACTATTAATTGCCATTGCACCTTGATTGATGATTGAAACAACTAGAGAAGGTTCATTAGCAATAAATGATTTCACCATATGAGATATAACTAAAAATGACTTCATAAAAGAGATTTTTTGTAGAAAGATCTTTAGTAGGAGAGATCTTTGTAAAACACTTCTCAATTTTAAAAATGGTTGCAAAAGGCATGGATGCTTGATTTGAGACACAACAAAAGAATTATTGCATGTTGCTTGTGAAAGATGTAAATCAAGATATCATCAATGTTATCAATGGAGAGAATGATATGAACTTGTTTTGAAGCATTTTTTAATGAAACTAAATGTTCAAGTAAATTTGTAATATCCTCCATGGTGAGACAATGATGACAATATTACAATTACATATGCCTCTTTTGAAAAAATAAAATACAAAAACATCTATTGTGACATTTAAAACAAGATAATCAAATTTCCAAATGCAATTTACAAATTGAAAAACAACATAATCACAACCAAACAACACACAAAAGACAAATGATTTTGCAAACACATAGTGATCACACTACATCTATGAACAATTGATGAAATCTGCCAATCATAAATAAACCAAAGCACTCAAAAAAAGGGGAATACAAGGAACACAACAGCAAGACCCACATCCAAGAAGACAAAGGAACCACCTAAGAGGGCGAACCACAAGGGGAACATCAAGTTCCCAAACCTCTTCTTGTCACAAGAAGCATATCAAATAATGAAAGGAGAAGACCTCATGAAAGGAAGCCTAGCCTAAAAGAACCCTCACCTATGGCAATAACATGTTTCAAAATAAAAACCGCCTACACATGATGTAATGCCACTTACACCCTTTGCCTATAAAATGCATGCAAAACTAAGAAAGCACGGCCTTTAATGCCCTTTTGCTCTTCATGCCACATTGGTACATCAATGAAAAAACTTGTTTGCTTGCTATTGTAGACATCCAAAAACCTCTACAACTAAAGGGAGAAACATGTCCATCAAAAACCAATTGTGATAAAGACCATCCTTTGTTTGAACCACAACTATCATAACAACCCCACAAAACCAAATCAACTTGAATGGGGTCCACAATGACCATGTTTACCAATGTGCGGATACCATCAATTGATAACACAATAGCAATTCAATTGTGCAAAACTACAAGGTAGGGGGGCAAAAGGACATAAGTTTGTTATCGCAAAACATGAAATCTTGCATATTTCATAATGGTTGTGAAAACATCTCACATAACATTATGTGAAGCCATCCTCTCCCCGCATGTGCGTAGTGAAAAAAATGGATCCCCATAGGATCCAAAGGTTGATTACAAATGCAATGTGACACCCCAAGGACTAAAGGATGGGAAAGACCCAACTTAGTGTGCAATGCAATGGAAAAAACATCTTAAAGCAAGTGGGAAAAAAAATGATTAAGCAGGCTAACAAACAAATGCCTAGACCCGACCTTACACACGACCTCAAGCACATTTGATGCGAATCAAAAAGTAGATAAAAAAGATGTTAAATCAAAAAAATGGTTGTGCAATCTTTTTGAAATATTCTTTTAAAGGCAATCAACACTTCAATTTGCGTATGCAATCAATCCAAAAACACAATCACTATACAACATTGATCAGAATACAAAGAAAAGAATTGAAAATACATATATATATTTTAAAAATTGTGCAATTTGCACTCTAGCAAAAGAAAAAGCAAAAAAAACTTGATTCTTTATGCAACAAAAGTCCCTTGCTCTTGGATATACCATGGTATGCAGGTCAAGTTCCTTGGGCTACGCCCTTGGCACCCTCTCCTTGTACCACAATATACCTTGGGGCAAGGGACTTGCCCTATAAGAAAAAAATTGTTGTTTTTTAAAAAAATTTACCAAGAGTGGGAATCGAGACATATGGTGCACGCAAGAAGACTTGGTTGGGAAGAGGGCTTTTGTGTGGGGGAGGGAAGGAGGGAAGTGGAATTGGGTAGAGAGGGTTGGGAGGTGATCATGTTACAAAGTACCTACCAGTGTACCATCCATTGGATGAACCACAAGCAGAGTTACTAAGGTTCCACCTTAGTTATCATGTAAACCCTCTCTTACATCTCACTTCCCAGTGCCTGGTTTCACAGTGGCCAGGATGGGCAAGGGCAAGGTGGGGGGAGAAGTTAAAAGGTCTTCAAAAGTGACTTCTCCAATTCAAATGTTGTTAATTGCTTTGCTTGGTTTCAGGGATTTGGATTTGCACCCAATGAATGACACCATCTGTTTGATTCACTGGAAGTTGAGACTTGAGAGACTGAGGGGTTCAGAAAGCAGCTCCCTCTAGTATTAGTATTTGTCAGTATGCTACTAAGTCAGTAGTACTAAGTACCAAACACTATTTCTCTCTCTGAGCACAATTTCTAGGATCATTGTTGATGTCATGATGATGGGTGATGTCATGTTTACAGCACCTCTTCATTGTATGGCAGCAATAGCAGCAGGAGCAGCAGCAGCAGCAGCAGCAACAACAACAAGAGGAGCAGCAGCTGCAGCACAGCTTCTTCCTCTTCCCAGTCCACCTGAAACCCTAAAATGGAGGTCTCTGGCTCACCAATCCAACAGATTTGGTGTGGTCTTCCTGACCCATCAATCAGGAGCTGATGTTTTCTACTGATGATGGGTCAGACTGGATCCACAATAAAACTGTAGTATCCAAGTTAAAGAGTGACTTCCCCAAAAAATAAACACAAAGGACTTTCTTCCTCTTTATATATCCATCCATCCCATGCCCTCCCCTCTTTTTACACCTCTAACCAAACTTAACATGGCACGAAAGCTGCAAGAAAAAACAAAATAGCTCCAGAAAAGCACCAACAAAGGTGTTGCAAGAAAAGTACAAGAAAAAATTACTATTTGCTCCAGAAGTACTAACAAAGGTGGTGCAAGAAAACTACAAGAAAAAATTTCTATTAGCTCCAGAAGTACTACACAAGGTGGTGCAAGAAAACTACAAGAAAAACTACTATTAGCTCCAGAAAGTACATACCAAGGTGGTGCAAGAAAAGGATCAGCTCCAGAAGTACTTAACAAAGGTGGTGAAAGAAAAAAAATTCAGCTCCAGAGAAGTACTTAACAATGGGTGTGCAAGAGACAATTTCATTTCCAGAAGTACTAGCAAAAGGAGGTGCAAGAAAAAAATATCATCAGCTCCAGAAGTAAATACAAAAGTGGTGCAAGAAAACTACCTATGAGGTCCCAAAAACCAAGAAAGGAGCAAGAAACAAAATCTGCTACTGAAAAAGTAAGAAAAGTGCAAGAAAAACTGAAAGATCCAAGTGTAGTCCACAAGGTGTGCACTATAACATCATCCAGAGGTAAATTGTGCATACAAGAGATAAGGTAATGAGGAACTAAGAAAAAGAGTAGAACAACAACCCATCACAAATCCCATGTCTATCCTTGAATATTTTGGTGGCCAACAAAAGGAAACAGCATGTGTCTAAGCTGAGAGAGAGTACAAAAGCTCACATTTAACATAGAGCAAAATAGCAATATCCGTCCTAAGATGTGAAAGTAAGCGTTCTTTTTTTTATTTTCATCCAGGCCATGGTGGTGGCAGCTGGGGACTTGTACAAAACTTCCAGAGGAAGAAAAACCCACAGCCTGCCGGCCTGTGCTAGTCACTGGACTGGACTCAAGTGACTGCTGTTGTGATGCGTCAATGGCGCTTTTCCATCGTCTTCTGTCAATCTCATGAGATAACCTCCCCATTCCACCCCACAAACTGCAGTATGTGTATTGTACAGAAGACGTCAAGTATCTGAAGAGAGAGAACACATCAGACTACTCAGTTCTGAGTGATGATGATTACCTACTCAGTGCTGCCGGCTAAAGGAACCCCCTCATACTAAAACTCCACACTTAAATATCCTGGGAACAGGGGAATTGGGGAAAACAGAAACTTTGTAAACCAACAAAGATCTGCAGACTCTTTGCAGCCCGAGAACTTCGCAGAATACTTCCATCTTCCCCTCTACTAAGTCTGGCACACAGGCACCTGCCTACTCTGTTGCATCCTGGTGCGGCAAAATTGGGAAAGGACCAACTTCCCTGTCCATTCCCCTCAATCTGGATATTGCTTTCAGCCTGTATGTGAACTCTAACTGTGAATGAAATTGCTGTACACTCAGCTGACAATCAAAGGATCTCTCTAACACTTCTTTCCTGTGACACACAAATAGGTAAGAGAGTTCAAAACAAAGAGATGATGATCCCCTTCTCCTACCCTGTTGTGCCTCAGCAGTTGAATGAACTGCTGGAAAATTAGCCACCCAAAACATGGGTAGGCTGTTAAAGTAGCTAGCTGGTGGTATCCTCTACCATCCCACCCTGTGATGTCTCAATCGCCAAGTCTCTGACACTATCTATATCTTCTGTTCCTGTTTTAGCTTGTGGTGTTTCCTTGACAATTTTCTCTACACTCCCAGTTGACGATGGTTCATCTGCTGAAGAAGATCTCAACTTCATCATCTTGGTACTGTTATCAGAAAAATCACTTTCACTGACACTTGAAGTAGAGGATCTTACACTGCCACCATTGGGTTGCTCAGCTACCTTACTAACACTCTTTGTCTCAACTGCTGCAGCAGTCTCAATTGACTGCTTTCGCTGATCAAAAGTCTGATCCAAAGTATGGATTAGCTCATTCTCATTGCCCAGTGTCCGCATCCCTCCCTGCAAATTTGAAAAACTTGAGACACACTTTTCAACAGCTCAATAACCCTGAACCCAATTCCATTTCATCCATGATAGTAATTGGGAAAGTTCCAGAATGCATCCTACTATCACCAATCAGTGTGAGAGGGCTTTTCACAAGATGACCAGTTAAGCAAAGGCTACTGAAAATATACCTGCTGGTGCTGGTTATGGTGTTGCTGCTGTTGGCCATGTTGTCTGGCTCGTTTGTCTTGCAGTGCTCTTTGTCGATTTTCATAGAATTGGAAGTCATCCAGGATAGATGTCTTGGACGAAAAGCTCTTGAAAATATTCAGCATGCCAATTGCCTGTTCAAACTTGACCTGGCAACACAATACCAGAAGACCACTCACTAGTTGAAACACATCACAGTCTTTTAGTTTTCAAAACAAGAATATGACAAACTGAAGCCACCTCATGAAAGAAATGTGCTCTGAACATTCTGACACAAAGCATGGAGTTCCCTGTCTGAAATGACATGTTAGATTGTGGCTCTCACAGACTGCACATGTACTCTAATGCCTTAAGAGAAAAACCATGGATTATGATGTTGCAGGGAGAATATATATATAGTGCTCACAAACTACTGGCAAGTATTGTGGGATTATTGCTACCTCTTGAGTGTCTCTACTATTTGTCACAGGCTTGTTGTCATTGTTCTCAAGAATTATATGGCGGAAGTGGCAATTAGGAATGTCCTTGATGATGTGCCACTTTACTGGAAAGCATCCATTCCACTTGTCTTGCTGCCAGTACTCGACACTTTTCCCAAAATCAACAGGGCCAACCATCTCCGCCACACCACAGAACTGCCCACTTGCATTGACCTGTGTGAGGGCAGAACAGAAAGCAACACACACAGAGTTGGAAAAAGACTATAAACTAATATAAAAACTGCAAGCACTTGTGATTTTGTCTGAGGTCACAAATAAACACTAGTTGCATTCTGATCCATATCAGGCTGACACAATTTTAAAAGAGTTCATTGAAAAGAATTGTGCAGTGCCACCCAGAAATGGCCTTACTGAAAAGAAGAGAAAGACAGGACAGCTCCCGGGCTTCCCACTAGCCACCTTGTTCTGAGCTTCCAGGAATGCTGCATCTAATCTTTTATTCCCAGCAGGAGTGCTGGCCCATACATTGTACTTGATGCTCTTATGTACATCATCCTCACTGTAAGATTTGATTACAAAAAACTTTGCATGCTCATAGTTGGTGACAAAATCAGGTTGATTGTATTGCTCTCTGTTTACAAGAGCACCGAGAGCTGCTGCCTCACTGTTCACTGGTGAGCTTGCTGCTGCTCCCTGTCCTCGGGCATGCCTCAATATTCCAGGTGCCACCCTCTGGTTCCTCAATCTTGTGGTTCGAGGGCCCCTGTTTTGTTCATTAAGAAAATCAAGTGCTCCATTGTTGCTGTTATTGTTCAGAGATCCACCACCTCTCCCTCTATGCTTTCCCTTGTCAACGTTGATCCAGCCGCCACCACGACCATTTAGTCTTGCTTCCAATACATTGCCTCCGCCACCACCATGGCCTGCTCTTGCTCCTGCACCAATAGGACCATTCATAACTCCTGCAAGCTGAGGATAACCCCTTGCAAGTGCCCCTGGTCCAGGACTGGATAATGCTAATGCTGACTGAGGCCACTGCTGAAGTGGTAGTGTTTGAATCTGTATCCAGTCAGTACCACCACCATCCCATCAAAACCCACTCCTCAGTATCTCAAGAAGAAGCCTTTCGGAATATGCAGCCACAATTTTTTGATTGGTTTCCATCAGCAAATCTTCATCAGCTGCAAACTGCTACTCTACGTACTTCTTTCACCTACAAAGCCTTTAACAGAGCTCTAAGCTGAAGCTTGCATTAATTCTAGGTATATATATAGCTTTGCATTCTGCCAGTGGTCTTCAGAATGACAAGAGCACTGCATATACCTGCAAGGGAGCAATGGGTCTCAAAGGTTGGACAGGGATGCCTGACACAGCTAATTGTTGTGATGCAACAGAATGTAATCCCGCTGCAATTTGAGGTCTTTGAAGGCCCTCCGTGATTTTGGTAACTTCAGCCCAAGAGGGAGCACTGGCTCTCAAGCCCTCATAACGCACATCTTGAGGACCAGGAGTGTTTACTGCAATTGGTAAAACACCTCGTGCATATGGTCCGTGGCAAGGGATGAGAGTGACACTAGAGAATCCAGCAGGCCTTGGACCAACATTCCCATTTGATGATGGTCCATTAGAAGCATTCACTCCTGGAGGGTTTGGCTCCCTTGCTCCTCCTGGTGTTGAAAGTTCGACCCCTGGCATTGCTGGAGGTGAAGGCAAGTACTGAGTACCTGGTGATAAAGGTGCCTGATATATGTGATTTGGATACTGGTAGGCTGCCTGAGGACCATAGAGCTGACCATCAGCTCCAATCGTAGGTCCAGCAGTCCCTGGAGAATATGGACTGTAAGGTTGCTGTGAAGGATACCCAAACCCAGTGGCTTGGAGGAAGACTGAGCCATTGTCACTGTAAACACCCTGCTGCATCACCAGACCACAAAAACACTGGAATTGGTGAAACTCCAATCTCGTCAATGACACAGCCCAAAAACATGTGTGGGAAGTGTTCACAATCTTTCTACGCCCAACACATGGAGCCAATGCATATAAGTATCAAGCAAAAGTACATTACTTACCCTATTTTGTTACCAGCAAAAGAGATTTAGTGTACAAAGAGGGGGGGGAGAGGGGGGTTTTCGGAAGAAGTAACATACAGGGGACTGAAGTTCGCCAGCATCAACACCTGCATATTGAGGATAGTCATCCCATTCACCTGCCATTGAGAACTCAGATAAAGAAACCCACGAAAAGAATGGGAGGCACACTCAAAGAATCTATAATGAAGGAAAGGATGCACATGAAGAAAAATTCCCAATGTAGCAAAGTCCATGGCAAAACAAAAGCAGCTGCTTATGAAATTTGAGGGTTTGAAGTTGCGCCGGGGGGGGGAAGCAGGGCAGCTGCTAGGGGAATTCTCACCACCACGAGCATAGTCATAGACATAAGCAGAGGGATAGCCATTAATGTAGTACACGCCTGCATCCATGGATCCTTCCTGCGTAGTAGCATTGGTGCTTGCTACATTGCCACTCCCACCTAATGCTGATGAATCTCGACTCCCATCTGAAGAATTCCCATCCTGGCTAGGAGGCAGCACCTAAATTCACACACTTACAGCTCATAAAAGCCTCAAATTGCAGTCCTAACCTAGGAATAGAGAGAAAACACAGACTTGCTCATATTGAAAAATGGTAGAATCCCATAACACAACAACCCCAGGAAACTGATTTGTGTGCTTTGGAACAACAACACAATGATCAATGGTTTTGCACAGGCCAAAGGGTGCAGTCTCTCATGTTGTTCAAAGCACTAAATCCAGTCCCAACCAACGTCCCCTCAGATGTTCAAAAAGCCAGCTATGGTTTGTGAATGTCATGAAAGCAGCATGCTACTGCTCCTGATTTTAGTAGTACAAAATCTACCACACAGAATGATGTAGGTACCTCAGAAGTGGCAGTGTCACCACCACCAGCTTGAATGACTTGTGTGTTGTCCATCTTCAAAGTTTGCAGAAGTTCACTAACATCTGAAAATGGGTAATCAAAGTCAAGAAGATAAACAGCAGCAGCAGCAGTCTAGGTTGTAATACTATTAGAGACTGGAAGCAGGCCCAAAAACAAGAAGACAGTTCATGGTCAGTACCTTTTTTCCTCTTGTCAGAGAGAAAATCTCTCACAGACCCAACTTTACTGCTACCACAAAAGCTTCAAGGAGATTGATCAATCATCAAGGGACATGGGTAAGGAGGTGGTGGTGCTTTCTTGGGGCAAGCAAGCAAGACCACAGATGATGATGAATTCATCCAATACCCCAAATTTGCTTTTTGATGCTCTTCTGATCATCAACATCATCCCCTCTCCCCTCTTCTGATCATCATCATCTCCTCTCCTCCTTCTGATCATCATCCCCTCTCCCCTCTTCTGATCGTCCTCTCCTCTTCCCGCACCAACTATCCTCCACCCTAGTGGGATAGGATGCTGCCGAGGAGATGGAAGCAAGCAATGAGATACGAGAATAAGAATTACTACTGGGTACACAGATATCCAGCTCTTTGATGTCCAAATGGGTACAGTGGGTGGGTGGCTGGGGGATCAAGAACTTCTTGCTGTTGTTGGAAGTTCTTGTTCTTCGTTAGGGGGCCGCTTGATGCTTCCCACTAAGACTTCTGATCATTTTCTGTGGCAGCTGTTTCAAGTTTTCCATATGTAACTACTATGAAGCACGAAATGCAGAAGGAGTGGATAACTAATCGTCAACAGCTGCTGCTGCGAGGCTTGCTTTGGTTTCAAGCTCCGTCTGCTTAGGAGGAGAGCTTCGAAGAAGAAGAAGAAGACAGGTGGTTCTCTCTCTCTCTCTCGTTCCAGTCACTTTGCAAGCTTTGCTGCATCCATGCTTGGGTCTGGGATAGATTTCTACTACACCCTTATGAGCAGCCGCGTCATGCTCTGAGACAAAGTGTTGTGCGGCGGATTCTGGCTGCGATGAGAGAGAGAGAGTTCTAGGAGTAGTAGTGTTGGAGCAAACAAGCTCCCGGCCGCCTTCTTCTTCTTCTTCTTGTGCTCATGTATTTACGAGTTCGAGAGAAGCTGTTCTGGAAGAGCTTCTTCTTCTTCTTCGTTGTTGAAGACAGATGACTTCCTAACTACAATGCCAGGAGAATACTACGTCTCTGCAGCTGGTCGTACTCTTGCACAACAACCAAGCTCCCCTCTCGGACTTGCTCACCAAGAAGTGAAGCATGGGTGTTCCCTCTCTCTCTCTCTCTCTCTCTCTCTCTCTCTCTCTCTAGAAACTTGTTGCGCACTACGCACGATGTGAAACAAGAGAGAAAAAAGTCCATCCTGATCAATCAAACCGGTTTCGGCACGTGAAACAAAAGGATACGTTCGGTGGGCTCAGCGACCACCGCCATCTCTCTCAGGCGAGACTCGCCCAAGATCAGGGTCACCCACAGCCTTCTGCAACGCTGAAAAACGTCTGCAACCCAGCTAGCTCTTCGGACGAGTGTCCCCTTCCCTCGTTACAATTGCCACAAAAACACACACAAACACAAATATATCTCAGCTCCTCCGTTCACGTCCTTCCTTCCTTCCTTCCGTCCTTCCTGCACGCACTTCCTCTTCTTTGGTACACGCCTCTTTCCACAAAGAAACAACGTGACCCAACACTGCTGCCTGTCAATTCAACGCCTCTCTCTCTCTCTCTCTCTCTCTCTCTCTCTCTCGGACCCAACACTCCGCCACTCCCGCGGTCTTCTTTCTTTCTCCTTCACAAGCCCCCAAAATGCAAAACTCTACAAACACATCCCTCCCCAATCTCTCTCTCTCTCTGCCGCTATTCTTCCCGCGTCTTGATCAAAACCAACTTGCTACAATTACTGGCCCTCCTCCTCCTCCTCCTCCTCACTTCACCACTCTCGCCAGGATCTTCGTCGACACCATCCCCCCGACTACCTCCTCCTCCTCCTCCTCCTCCTCCTTCTTCCCGATCCCGCTCAAACTCTGAGATCAAAGCATCAAACGAAGCCCAGAAAGCAAGCGCACCTCCAGGGGCCTGATGTCGGAGAAGACGACGACCGCAACAACACACGAGAACGACAACAACGGGGGAGGCTTCCGGAGGCTCCGGAGACGAGAACAAAGCGCAGCGTCGAGAGCAGTCTTCAGGCAGCAGCAGCGACGCGGCACAAGCGCCCCGCCCCCCGCCCGGACCCACCAACCCGCGGGGGCGCTGCCCGGCCGCCCGGCCGCCCGCCCTTTTTCGCCCCCCAGCGAATACGTATTTTAAAACGTATACACCACACGTATGTACACTATGTATTAATGTTGTACAGTTTCCTTTGTGGGTATGTATTTTACCAAATACGTATGTATCAATATATGTATGCATCTCCTCCTTGAATGTTGTACGGCTTCCTTTGTGGCTATTTATTCACCAAATACGTGATATACCTACTACCTACCTACGTTGTTTTCGCCAGTTTTAGTTCCGTATTTACTTGCTATTAGTTTCGCCAGTTTTATTTAACACCCGTATTTACGTACTATTAGTTTCGCCAGTTTTATTTAACACCCGTATTTACGTACTATTAGTTTAGCCAGTGGCGTCACTGCCGCCGTTGATCTAGTGAACTGAGCTGTTAGTGGTCAGGATCTGACGAAGACATAATACGAACAAAACACGCAGTCGGGAGGGGACCGACTGAGAGTCGTTCTTTCCTTTTTATTAATTAATTAATTAATTAACAATTAAATGTACACCTGCCCGGAATTTATTACAAAAGTTTTGCCACTCTTCATCATTTGGGGGCTGTTTGGGGGGGGCAGTTTTGGGGAGGGTTTTTTTGTTATTTTTTTCTTCGGGCAGGGCTTGAAAGTTCCAAAGAGCCTACTACCTATTCAAGTACCATATTATTGGTGAATTTAGGGTTACTAGTAAGACAATTTAGCCAAATCTAGCTACAATAAAATATGAAAGTTTTTTTAAAATTAAGCACCCTTCTATATTTCTGGCTACCTACCTATAATCTTGCAATTTATTAAGAATTAAGTTTTCTTTGAAATTTTGGCAATTGAGAAACTCAAAAAAAAAAAAACGCTTCCTAGTCTTCTTTCTCCTTTTCTCCATCCACACATA
>Ga0116227_10000816_pt1 | contig 64814 bp, 47 predicted proteins | sample S1TSphgellanicum_FD_89693 | JGI IMG/M metagenome (GOLD analysis project Ga0116227, IMG submission 89693) | Host-associated microbial communities from peat moss isolated from Minnesota, USA - S1T2_Fb - Sphagnum magellanicum MG | ecosystem: Host-associated > Plants > Peat moss > Unclassified...
CCATTTTGTGGGCACGAGCCTCGCGTCGTTCGTGCGTGTGATCGACACGTTTTTTGGGCTGTACGTGCATCTGAACAGCTTTGTGCAACTGGTCGTCGTGTCGAAGCGCACTGGCGAGGAGATCCTGCGATGCAAACCCCGCAGCGGCGAATCGATCCTGGCGTAATCGAGCAACTGCTCGACGAGCCGCACCGCTTCCAGTTCTTTCAGGCGGTGCGGATTCTCGAGAAGTGGTTCGCCAAGGAAAACTCCACGCGCCCCGGCGAAATCGTGGCGCAGCGGATTGCGTTTCGCAACACGCTGTCGCTCGGCTTTCCGCCCAGCGAGATTCAAGGCGCGCAGTCCTACGACGATCAGGGCGCGGCGCTCAAGGACAAGCGCCAGCGCGATACCGCGGTTGAAGACGGCACGCTGGGCCGGGTCGACATTACGCCGGCGTTTTTCGGTCTGCTGGGCGGGCAGGGCGCGTTGCCGCTGCACTACACCGAGCAGATCATTGCGCGCGAACAGTTGCGGCGTGACCGCGCCGCGCGCGAATTCTTCGACGTCTTCTCGAATCGTGCGACCGCGCTGTTCTACTCGGCGTGGAAGAAGTACCGCCTGCCGTTCCACTACGAACTCGACCGCGACGAACGTTATCTGCCCTTATTGCTGGCGCTGGCCGGCGTCGCCGACGGCGATACGCGCGGCAGTCTGCAGGAGGGCGACGGCGCGCTGTTCGACGAAGCGATTGCCGGCTATGCGCTCGCGGCACGACACCGGCCGGTGTCGGCGGCGTATCTGCAGCGTACGCTGTCGGAGTACTTCGAGGTGCCGGTGCGCGTCGACCAGTTTGTCGGCAAATGGTACGACGTGCCGCGCGATCAATTGACGGTGCTCGGCAGCGTCAACGCCACGCTCGGCGCCACCGCGCTCGCGGGCGAACGGGTCTGGCAGCGCGACATGCGGGCGCGGCTCGTGATCGGCCCGCTGGCGAAGAAAGACTATGAGGCCTTCCTGCCGGGCGCTGAGCGCGCGATTGCACTGGAACGGATGCTGACCTTGCTCGCCGGCGTGACGCTCGAATACGAAGTCTCGCTGGTGCTGCGCCGCACGGAAGTGGGCCCGATCCAGCTCGGGCAGGGCGCGCGGCTCGGCTGGGATGCGTTTCTCTGCACGCACGACGCCGACCGCGACCGTGCCGATGCGCGTTACGAATTGCACGTCATTCACTGAACACAACAAGACGTCACGATACCCACAGGACCTGGACCGCACGACATGAGCACGCCTCTCAAGACCCTGATCGCGAAACTGAATCCGACCTGCCGCCAGGCCACTGAGCGGGCGGCGAGCCAATGCCTGTCGCGCGGTCACTACGAGGTGGACCTCGAGCATCTGTTGCTCGCCCTGCTCGACGAGCCGGCGAGCGATGCGTCGCTCGTGCTGCGCGCGAGCCGGATCGATGCGCACGCGCTGCGCGCCGACCTCGAACGCGAACTGCAGCGCCTGAAGACCGGCAATACGCGCACACCGGTGTTTTCCGTGCATCTGATCGCGCTGTTCGAGCAGGCGTGGCTGGTGGCGTCGCTCGATTCGCAGATTGGCCGCATCCGCTCGGGGCATCTGCTGCTGGCCCTGCTGAGCGCGCCAGATCTGGCGCAGTTTGCGCAGCGCATGTCGCCCTTGTTCCGCGACGTGCGGCTAACCGATCTGAAGCACAAGTTCGATGAACTGACGGAAGGGTCGTGCGAGGTGGAGCGCAGCCGTGCATCTAACGCTGACGATGCCGTTGACGACCGTGCGGATGATCGGAACCCAACACAGGCCGGCGGCCCGTCAAAGACACCTGCGCTCGATACGTACACCACCAACCTGACGCAGCGCGCGCGCGACGGCCATATCGATCCGGTGATCGGCCGCGAGGCGGAGATTCGCCAGACCATCGACATCCTGATGCGCCGGCGCCAGAACAACCCGATCATGACGGGCGAAGCGGGCGTCGGTAAAACGGCTGTCGTCGAAGGACTGGCGCTGCGGATTGCCGCTGACGATGTGCCCGCGCCGCTCAAAGGCGTGGCCTTGCACGTGCTGGACATGGGCCTGCTGCAGGCCGGCGCGAGCGTCAAAGGCGAATTCGAAAACCGCCTGAAGAATGTGATCGACGAGGTCAAGAAGAGCGCGCATCCGATCATTCTATTCATCGACGAAGCGCATACGATCATCGGCGCGGGCGGTCAGGCGGGGCAGAACGATGCGGCCAATCTGTTGAAGCCTGCGTTGGCGCGCGGCGAACTGCGCACGATTGCCGCGACCACGTGGAGCGAATACAAGAAGTACTTCGAGAAAGACGCAGCGCTCGCACGGCGCTTTCAGGTCGTGAAGATCGAGGAGCCGAATGAGGCGCTGGCGGCGTCCATGCTGCGCGGCATGGCGGCGCTGATGGAGCGGCACTTCAACGTGCGCGTGCTGGACGGCGCCATCACCGAAGCGGTGCGCCTGTCGCATCGCTATATCAGCGGACGTCAGTTGCCGGACAAGGCGATCAGCGTGCTCGATACGGCCTGCGCGAAAGTGGCGCTGGCACATAGCTCGACACCCGCTGCCATTGACGATACGAAAAAACGGCTTGAACGGATCGACGCCGAAGTGGCCGCGCTCGAGCGCGAGGTGGCGAGCGGTGCGGTACACGACGAGCGTCTCGCCGAACTGCGCAGCCTGCGCGAGGCCGACGTCGCCGCGCTCGCGACCAACGAAGCGCGTTACGACAAGGAGCGCGCACTGGTGTCGGAGATCGGCGAATTGCGCGCGCAGATCGATGCGGCGCGCGGCGGCACGGCCGACGCGGAGCAGGCGGAAAACGCAGCGCGTGCGCGCGAGACGCTGGCTGTGCGCGTGAGCGAATTGCACGCGCTGCAAGGCGGCCAGCCGATGGTGCCGTTGCAGGTGGACGGGCACGTCGTCGCCGAGATCGTCGCGTCGTGGACGGGCATTCCCTTGGGTCGCATGGTCAAGGACGAAATTCAGACCGTGTTGAACCTGCAGCCGTTGCTTGCTGCGCGTGTGATCGGCCAGGACCACGCGCTCGATGCGATCGCCCAGCGCGTGCGGACCGCCAGCGCGAATCTCGAAGACCCGAACAAGCCGCGCGGCGTGTTCATGTTTGTCGGTCCATCGGGCGTCGGCAAAACGGAAACAGCGCTGGCGCTGGCCGACATCCTGTATGGCGGCGAGCGCAAGATGGTCACCATCAATATGAGCGAGTATCAGGAAGCGCATAGCGTGTCGGGCCTGAAGGGCTCGCCGCCGGGTTACGTCGGTTATGGCGAAGGCGGCGTGCTGACCGAAGCCGTGCGCCGCAATCCATATTCCGTGGTGCTGCTCGACGAGGTGGAGAAAGCCCACCCCGACGTGCTCGAAATGTTCTTCCAGGTGTTCGACAAGGGCACGATGGACGATGCGGAAGGGCGCGAGATCGACTTCCGCAATACCTTGATCATTCTCACCTCGAACGTCGGCTCGCAGGCGGTGATGCAGGCCTGCCTGAACAAGGCCGAAGAAGAATTGCCGAGCGCCGACGAGCTGGCTGAAACGTTGCGGCCGCAACTGTACAAGGCGTTCAAGCCGGCGTTTCTCGGCCGGACGAAGGTGGTGCCGTACTATCCGATTTCCGATGACGTCCTGGCGGAAATCATCGAACTGAAGCTCGAGCGGATTCGCCGTCGTATCGAGGCGAATCACAAGGCCAAGTTCGAATGGGACGAGTCGCTGGTGGACGCCGTGCTGGCGCGTTGTACCGAGGTGGATTCCGGCGCGCGCAATGTGGATCACATCCTCAACGGCACCTTGTTGCCTGAAGTGGCGCAACAGGTGCTGGAGCGGATCGCCGACGGCACGGCGCTCGAACGCATTGCGGTGCGCGCGAGCGAGGCCGGTGAATTCGAATACACGGTCGTTTGAAACGTTCAGGGTTGCGCGCGGCTTTTTCCGTTTTAACGCCTGACGCCAGGCACTTACCGCATTTTTGTCATGCTCATGCCCGCTAACATCAACACGCTGCTGGATCCGATCAGCGAAGTTTCGCCCTGCGGCGACGACCTGTTGTTCTCGGCCGATTTCGACGCGATCCAGAACGCGCGCCGTTTCGACGACCCGTCGCTCGATCAGGGCGAGTGGGTCACCGAGATCAAGGAAGCCAACTGGACGTTCGTGGTCGAGCGCAGCACGAGTCTGCTCAAGACGCAAACCAAGGACTTGCGGCTTGCCGTGTGGCTCACTGAAGGCCTGGCGATCGAGGACGGCCTCACGGGCCTCACCGACGGCTATAGCCTGATCACGGGACTCTCCGAGCGCTATTGGGACCATCTGCATCCGCTGCCCGAAGGCGACGATGCGGAGTACCGCCTCGGCAATGTCGCGTGGCTGGTCGGGCGCACGGCCGAGCTGCTGCGCGCCATGCCGCTCACGGCTGCGCCCGCCAATCTCTACAGCACCGTGGATTGGGAGGTGGCGACCCACGTTGCCCAGGCAGTCAAGCGCGACCCCGATCACGCGGACGATATCGCTCGCGGCAAGCCGTCCATCGACCAGATCGAGGCCTCCAAACGGGTGACGCCGGTGGTGTTCTACTCGACGTTGCTGGCCGATCTGAAGGCGTTTGAAGCGGCCATGCTCGCGCTTGAGCAGGAACTGGACCGGCGAGCAGGGGATCAGGCGCCGAGTTTCCGTCAGGCGAAGGACGCGTACGAAGGCGTGTACCGGCTCGCCGAACGCTTTGCGCGCGAACTCGGGGTCACGGCCGAAGCGGCGCCTAAAGTGCAGAAGCCGGAGGCCGTCGAACGCGCCGAGCCCAGCTTCAAGAATTCAACGCAACGGGAGGAACCCGTGTTGACGACCGTATCGACTCACCCGCAGGTGGGCATCGCAGGGATTCAGAACCGTGCTCAGGCGGTGGCGCAATTGCGCGCGGTGGCGAAGTTCTTCCGCAGCACGGAGCCGCATAGTCCGGCGGCGTATCTGGCCGACAAGGCGGCGGAGTGGGCGGAGATGCCGCTGCATCAATGGTTGTCGACCGTCGTGAAAGACGATGGGTCGCTTGCCCATATTCGCGAGTTGCTGGGCGTGAAGCCCGACGAGGCGAAATGAGGTTTTCGGTTCAGGCGGGCCGGCTCTGAAAGGCGGCCCGCAGCGTTTCCTCTCTCCCCAATCTAAAGAAATCCCCCGGCCTGCCGATATACGAGGTAGCCGACGAGCCTCACTTTACTGATGCCTTGCGGTCCAGAAAGGAATTAGAAAGAGATGCGGGGAGATGACCATTGCAACTGCGACATCGAACGGCCGGATGAGGGTTCCGGCCGAGGTGCGGAACCCGCTCGGGTTCGCGCGGACGGATTCGGCAAACGCCGCGCGGCGAGTGTCGGCTCGATGAAGCGCTTGCGTCCTTACCCTTATCCTTCGCCGCGGCGCATGCTGGCCGGCCTGAAGCTGGTGGTGCTGAGCGGTGCTCTGGCGGGTTGCAGCGACGGCATTTCCCCGTCCGATGTGCAATTCGTCGTGTCCGCGATGCCGTCGCAGTTCGAGTCCCTGCGCATGTACCATACGACGCCCGACAACGCCGCGCCCTTCGGCAGTGCCGCGCCTCATGGGCCAGTGCGGCTCCAGCAGGGATGCGAGGCGATTCTCCGTCTGCCGGGCGGCGAAAAGCGCGAGGCGGTGATACTGGACAGCGGCACCGAGGCCTCCTTCGATCTCGATGCGATCCGCACGGACGATGGCTGGAACGTCACGTCCGACGGCCTTTCGCCGCCGAGCGATAACCCCGTCGCGTTTCGCACCCAGCTCACGAACTGCGTGAGTGCGATCGAGGATAAGTATCGCGCCGAGCCGGATAAGGCGCCGTTTTCGGAACCGCTGGTGTTTAAGTAGTTGTGGATGCAACGGGAGCGCTTGCTGGTTGCCGCAGGGGAGAGGGGCGTTGTGCCGTCGAACGGGGCGGCAATTGAGGGTGTGATCGCAGTGCTATGATTAGCGAGGCTGCTTTCCATTGATCTGACGACACCTGGCCTTAAAGAAACGTAATGGCTCTCCCAACGACGGCGCTGCTGCAAGTCATCGATGCCGATAAGGCAACACTGGATGCTGCGCGTCCGCTGCCGGCTCACACGCTTGCGTCGTTGCGCGAGAAGCTGATGCTGGAATGGACCTATCACTCGAATGCGATCGAAGGCAACACGCTCACGTTGCGCGAGACGAAGGTCGTGCTCGAGGGCATTACGGTGGGTGGCAAATCGTTGCGCGAGCATTTCGAGGCCACGAATCACCGCGACGCCATTCTGTACGTCGAATCGATTGTTGGTGGAGACGAGGCGCTCAGCGAATGGCAGATCAAGAACATTCATAGCCTCGTGCTAAAAGGCATCGACCACAACGAAGCCGGCCGCTACCGCCAGGAAAACGTCGTGATAGCCGGCGCAAGCACCACGCCGCCTGACTTCCTTCATCTCCCGGAGGAAATGCAGGCGCTGCTCGAATGGCACGCCAAGGCCGGCGCGATGCACCCAGTCGAACGCGCCGCTGAACTTCACACCCGCTTCGTCAAGATCCACCCGTTCGTGGATGGCAACGGTCGCACCGGTCGGCTGCTTCTCAACTTCGAGTTGATGAAGGCCGGCTACCCGCCGGCAATCATCCAGAAAGAGGACCGGCTGGCCTACTACGACGCTCTCGACGAGGCGTGCGTGAGCGGCAACTACAGCGCCATCACGCAGTTAGTGGCGAACGCGGTGCAGCGCTCGCTCGACACTTACCTGGGCATCCTGGGACTGCGCAGCTAAGCCACAAGCCAAGCCGGGCCAGGCGGCCCACTCAGGCCCCACCGCCCCCCAACCCTGCCCGGAATTCAATCCGCCGGTTCCGCGCGCGGCCATCGTTCGTATCGTTGGAAGCAATCGGCTGGTCCGGCCCAACACCCGTCGTCGACAACTGCTGCGACGGGATGCCCCTCGACACCAGATACCCCTTCACCGCATCCGCGCGCGCCTGGCTCAGCGCGATATTCGACGTGCGGTTGCCCGAGTTGTCGGTGTGCCCGATGATCGCGACGGTGTTGTTGGTCATCTTCGCCAGCACCGCCGCCATCTGATCGAGAATCGCCTTGCCTTGCGGCGTCAGCGTGGCGCTGCCGGTTTCGAATTCGATGGTCCGGTTGGCCAGCGTCTGATCGAGCAGGCCCTGCTGCGACGCGCTCACACGCAGGCCGTTCTTGATCGTATAGGTGGGGTTCAGCGCGTTCGCCATATCGCTCGCCAACTGCTGGCGCTGCGCTTCGTTGTTCACTTCACCCTTGACGTCCACCTCGGTGCCGTCGATCTTCAACTGCCCTTTGCTGATCTGCTTCAACTGCGGCCCGATCAGCTTCTGCACGTTGGTGGCCCAGTTCGGCGGCGTCGCCACATCACCCACTTCGATCTGATCGACCACATTGCCGGCGCCATACGTGTCGCGCAGACGTTGCAGCACGGCCGCCTTGGTGGCCTCGTCCGGCACCTTGCCGCCCACCACCACCTGGCCAGGCGTGGCATTGGCCGGCGCGGGCATCTGCGTGACCGTACCCGTGCCGCCGCCCGTGCTTCCGCCCCCCGCAGCAGGCGCCGTACCGCTCGCCGACGGCCCCGGCGGCAGGACCGTCGTGCGAATCGTGTTGCCGCTATTGTCGACGGGCGTGACGTTCGCCGGCCCGGCGTTATCCGCCAGCGCGAGGCCGCTGAACAGGACACTGCCTAACAACGCACCCAGCAACGACGCCACCGGCACGGCACGCTTCAGGCGTAACCGCAGCGCGATCGAACGATCAGCTTGGCTCAGCATCGTCTCACTCCCCGGAAAACGCTTCGCGGAACGTGTCGATGCTGACGCGCAGCGACAGTTGCGGTTGATCGAGGTAACTGACGAGCTTGCTGATCCCATGGTCGTTTTGTGCATGTTCGTCGATCCACTCGGGATCGTCGATATCGATGTTATGTGCCGCGTAGGCCTGCGGATCGACCACGCTATGCAGCGTTTTCGCCGAGGCGCCGTTAAAGCCGATCACGAGCCGCTCGCGCTGCGCAATCGTGCCGATGAAAATCGCCAGTTCGAAATCGGCCTGCGCCACGAACGGCGCGATCAGTTCGAGCCAGAACGCGGCGACGAGGCTGCGATAGAACGGGTCGTTCGGCAGCGGCAAGGTGAGCCCGCGTTCGAGATGCGACGAGCCGCTCGTCATCACCGGCCGCAGCAGCGAACCGAGCGCGAGCATCGCGCCGCGCAGCCGTACCGGGTGGCCGTTGGCCAGCAGCATCTGTTCGAGGCCGGCGAGCGTCTGGTGCTCGACGAAATCGTTGAAGGTGCCGTCGTGCGGATTGCCGGGACCGCCGCCGACTTCGATCGGCACCTGCGTGTCGCCGAGCGCCTGCAGCGCGCCGGCGGGCTCGCTTGCGTCCAGCAGCGGCCGCATTTGCGCCGCCACCCGCGACCATAGCCGCGCAAACGCGAGCGGGCTGCGGGCCAGAAACGTCAGCGGCCGTTCGACTTCGAGCGCGGTGGCCGCCAGAAACGGAAAGCGCCGCGACGACTGGTCGTGACTCGCCACCATATGACCGGCAATCGCCAGCTTGCTGCGCGACCCGAGGAACGCGAAATGCAGCGGCCGGGCGTTTTCGTAGACGATCTTCCAGCGCGGGTCGTCGGTCAGCAGTTCCATCGCTTCGGCGATCCAGCGGTCGAGCGTCTGCAGCAACTGCGGGTTATGCGCGCTTTTGACGAAGTCGCCGCGCGACGGAATCTTGCCGAAGTAGGCGATTTGCGCCTGTACGGTCTGCGTCATTGCGCACCCCCTGTGTTCGAGTCCGCCGTCGCGGCGGCACCCGGGTTCGCCTGGGTCGAAGCCGAGCCGTTGCCGGCGGCCGGGGCGGGCGAGCTGCCTCCTGCCGAACCCGCCGCACCCGTCGGGCCGGACGCGCCGGCCTGCGTGGCGTTAACCGAATTCGCCGCCGCGCTCACATCCGCCACCGACGACGGCAGATGCAAGCCGCGCAGGCTCTGCTGCTGCGGCGCGTCGCCAGCGCCGCTCGAAGGCTGCGACGTGCTGATGATGCGCATGCTCACCGCGACGGTCACGGCGCCTTGGGTCCACGACAGGTCGAAGGTGCCATCCGGTTCGCGCTTGCGCTGCGCCGAGTTGATCAGCTTCTCGAGACCGTAGCGTCCCGGCTCGTTGACGAGCTGGATCGTGCGGCCGTCGAAGGTGGTCGCGGACAGCGTCGCACCCGGCGAGCCGGACGGATTCGGCCAGACGAAGTTGGTCCACTGCGGCGGCGTGTTGCGGTAACGCAGTTGCTGGCCGTCGATTGCTAGCGTGTACTCGGTCGTGCCGGTGGTCGGTTGCGGCAGGATCTGGAACACGGTCTGCGGTTCCGACGAACCGCCCTGTGCGCCACCCGCGGCGCCGCCCGAGAGCGGGGCCACCCAGCGCGCGAAGCCGGTCGTGAAGTCAGGTGTGAGCGCGAGGCCCATGTCGCCCCACGTGCGTGCCGTCAGCGTATCGCCACGGCGCACGGCGAGCGGCCCAAGCGTCGTGCCGACAAACTTCGCGACCGAGCCGTCCGGACCGAACACCTGGGCAATTTCATTCGCGCCGGCTTCGACCTTGGCGTCGCCCGCAAACGGATACTTGTTGGCGAGCGAGGTCTGGAACGGCTGATACACCTGGGCGTTCCACACCTTGTTGACTTCGACGCTGGCCGGCTGGATCACCACCGCGAACGCCTGCATCAGCGGCCGCACCAGCAGCGGACGCAGACCCTTGCGTTGCGAGTCGGTCAGACCCGTGAGCATCTGCTCGTCGACGTACTTCAGCGAATCCGCGAGTTCCGAACCGTTGCCGTCGAGCGTCTGTTGCATCAGCTGACGCGCGCCCGGTCCCGGGTCGCCCTGGTTCTTGATCACGTTAAAGCGCGTGCGAACCTTCGACAGCGTGTCCATATAGCCTTGCAGCATCGAGCCGTTGTCCTGCCTGGCGACGATCCGCCCAAGGCCCGCGAACTCCTGGCCGATCGGGCCCATCGGCAGGTCGACCGGGTTGCCGTTGATGTCGATGTTCGCCGTGACCGGGGCCGCCGCGGTGTGCGAGAACCATTGCTTGAACCAGCCGGTCACGCCGCTTTGCACGCCCTTCGCGGTGGCACTGGCGAGCGACGGGTTGTCCCACGAGGTCTGGTCGTAGGCGGTTTCGAGCACCTTGCGGATCGGCGAGTCCTGCGGGTCGCCGAGGCGGTTCATGGCATCCACGGCCTGATTGAAGCTGCCGAAGTTCTGCACCGCAATGCCTTGCATGAACTTCTGCCAGTGCATCGCATACTCGGTCTTGTACATCGAGACCAGCGCCTTCTGGATCTGCTCCGGGCTGCCTTCGAGCGTCAGGTCGTCATGCGCCGAGGTGTTGAGCACCCAGTCCTTGGCCTGCAGTTCCTTGGTGGCGGCATCGCGAATCGCCGGCTGCACGTACTGGAACCATGCGTCGCGCGTGAAGGTGCCGGGGATCGCATAGCTGCCCGCCACCAGCGACGTGTTGTTGTCGCCGACAATGCGCGCGATCGTCATCGGCGCGAAGCGGGTCGACGCCCGTGCCTTGATCTCTTCGTAGACGCGCTGACGGGCCGGCATGCCGCGCACCACGCGGCGCAGGTTTTCACGCGTCTGGTCGACGAGCGAGAGGTTCTGGTCGATCATCGGCCAGTCGTCGTCCGAGACCCGCGACAGGTAGAAGGTGATCATGCGCTCGGCGCTGCGGATCATCTCGTCGCGCGGCATGTTGCCCCGGTTGGTTTCGAGCCAGCCGCGCCAGAAGCGCGCCACCTGATCGGTCAGGTGGGCCGTTTCGACGTGGCGCTTGTCGCCCAGCATCAGGTAGGTCTTGAGCGCGTTGTAGGCGTCTTCCACGTTGGTGGGGGAGGCGTCGCTATACAGGCCGCCCTGGCTCGTCGCCACCATGGCCGAGCCGTGCGCCGACACGGGAACCGCGCCCGAGTCCGGTGCGCGCGTCATCGGCGCTAGCTGCTCCGGATGGGCGTTGACGTCTTTCAGGAAGCCTTCGAGATTCTGCGCGACCGGGTCGAGCATGATCTGCTTCACGCCGTTGTAATACTCGGTCAGCAGATGCTGTTCGAGACGGTCGCCCTGATACAGCCCGAGCGACACGGCAAGCGGCCGGTCGCGGCGGAACTGTTCGAGCTGGTCGATGCGGTCCTCGAGAATGTCCATGGCCTGCAGGCGCGATTGCAGGTCGTTGCGGTTCTGCTGCAGGCGCACCACGTTGTCGAGGTCGGCCTGCACGTTCGAGGCGAGTTGCTGGTTGTTGACCGTCGACCAGGTCCAGCCCCCCAGCGCCAACGCGAGCACGGCGACGAAAGCGAAGAAAGTCCCATAACGCATCCGCGTTTTGGCGGGACTCGCAAACTGCTTGACGGTTTGCCGGTCGGCGAAGATGACCTTCGAGAACAGGTCGCGCAGGAAGAAGCCGTTCTTCGAGAATGCGCTCTGCGGCTTGGCGATGCCGCCGGCGTCGAGGCCGAAGCGGTTGGCGATGCGGTGTGCGGCGGCGCTATTGGTTTCGCCTTCCTGCAGCGCGCTCGTGAAGTAAAAGCCGCGGAAAATCGGCTTGTACTGGAACGGGTTGGTTTCGAACAGCGTGGCGAGGAACGAGCGCAAGGCCGGCTTGATGGTCGAGAATTCAAGCGGAAAACTCAGTTGCCCCGGCGACAGTTTATTGCCGCGGCTGATCGACATCTGCGCCACGCTGATCTCTTTGAGACCTTCGTACAGCTCTTCGAAGCGCTCGTCGAACAGGGCGACGATGTCGCGCTTCTCGTCCGGCTCGTAGGGCAGGGTGGCGCCCCAGACGCGGTCGTATTCGTGGCGCTCGCTGCCGCTGAAGAATTCGGTGAAGCCCGTGATCAGGTCGGTCTTCGTGAACATCACGTACACCGGCGCAAACACTTCGAGCTTCTCGGTGAGTTCCTGCACGCGCTGGCGCAGGTTCTTCGCCAGGTTGATGGCGAACTCGGGGCGGCTGCCGGTCAGCTCGGCAATGCTCGCCGTCACGATGATGCCGTTGATCGGCGCTTTCGGACGATGACGCTTGAGCAGGCCGAGGAAGCCCAGCCATTCGGTGCGGTCTTCCTCGTGCACCGAGTAACGGCCGGCTGTATCCAGCAGAATGCCTTCGGTGGTGAAGAACCAGTCGCAGTTCCGCGTGCCGCCAATGCCGTGAATCACCGCGTTGTTCTTGTCCGCGAACGGAAACTGCAAGCCCGAGTTCAGCACGGCGCTGCTTTTGCCCGCCGCCGGATTGCCGATCACGATGTACCACGGCAGCTCATAGAGCGCCGCGCCGCCCGAAACCTGGCCGATCTTCGAGGTCTTGATGGTCTTGACCGCGTCGACGAGGCGCGTGCGCAGCGCGTCGAGTTCGGCCTGGCGCGCCGGGGTGGCCGCGGCGCCTGCCTCGGTCTGCTTTTCGGCCTGCTGCTCGAGCATGTCGCCGAGCTTGCGGTTGGCGCGCCGCGCCAGCAGCCTGCGGACCAGCCAGATGAGGAACCAGAGGACCAGCACGGCGCCCAGCGCGGCGGCGGCCCAGATCGGGTCGATCTGCAAGGTGTCCGCCGCGATGAACAGCACGGCTGCGAGCGCGAGCACCCCGATGATCGAGAGCGTGCGAGAGTGGGTCAACCCGTTGAGGAAGCGTTGCATAGGCCGTTCAGGTCTGAATGTTATGGGTTGCGTGCGGAAGGACGGGGTTGAGGCTGGAGAGAAAGCGCGCTAATGACCGAGCCGTGCAGATCGGTCTTGTCGCCGAGAAGAATAAATGAACGCCCCATGTCAACCCCATTATTTGCCGCTTTGTGCCACTTAATGCCGCCCGAGTACGAAGCCGGGCTTGTGATATTCGACGTGTCCCAGATCCATCATTTTCCAGCGGCCTCCCCACACCAGACCGACCTGTTCGGCGGTCTGTCCGTATAACTGGTAGCCTCGCATGGCCCATGGATCTTTTTCTGAAATGACCAGCTTGCCGTCGCGCAAAAACGCATTGTCCGCCGCTAGCCCGTATTGGTGATAGCTCTGAAACGCTGCGGCATTGGTGACGTTGCCGCCCATTTGCGCCAGCCGGTTTTGCCGCTCCGGGCTGCGATAGCCTTCAAGTAAGGCCATTTCGTAGCCGTATTGTTCGTGCATGATTTTGTAGACGAGCAATAAACGGGTTCTGAAGTCGGCGTCGAGCAGATTCCAGTCGCGGCTTGCATCCTGTAGCGCGGGGCGAACCTGCTCCACTTCCTGCGTTGCAAATACCTCGGGCGGCAATGAGGGTGGCGGCACGAGCTGCTCGCCGTTCAGTAGCGCGGCGATTTTTTCGTCGGGTACCCTGACTGTGTCGTCGTATTGGAATAACTGCCGACCGCGCAATGCGATCGCGACCAATGGAGGCGTCGCAAGAATACCTGCGGTCGTTAAAATCAGCAAGCGCCGCTTTACCAGTAAATTTTGCATATCAACTACAGTTGATTGCGAAATTTTTGCCGAGCGACTTAATTGACCACGCGCACGCGATGCGCCATAAGATGCATTGCGCATAAAACGGCCTTGTAAATCGCGCGCAATGGCCAATATTGAAGATCGCACGGGCGGCAATAGCAGCATGGCTGCGATCAGCACCGCGATGGCGAAATAAGCGACGAGTACGACGGCGATCAAAGGTAACCCCGGGAAATTGGAAACAATTGTATTTTGGAATGCTTGCTCTTAGAATCAGGCCTGCTCGAAGACGAGCCGAAACGTATTATCACGGCGAAATAAACCAGGATTCAATGAGACAGTGAATGAGTGCGCCGGACAGCTCGAATTCCAAAGCCCCGCCTAGCCTGCTTGCCGATACGGCAAAAGGCCCGCAAACCAATGCGGCAAAAGGCGCGCAGGCCAATGGCTCGCGGATTCTCGCGGACCTCGAAGGCCGCGTCGTACCGCCGCCTGCCAGGTCGCGCCGCTCGAAGGCACCTGCGGTGCTGGTGGCGCTGCTGGTCGTCGCTGCGGGCGGCTGGGGTGCATGGCACCTGCAGCAGCGCGCCGTCGGCGGACACGCCGAAGTAGCCGCAACGCCTGCAACCGCGGCGGCGCAGACGGCCGCGGCGCCTGCGGGCGGCAGTGCCGCTCAGGCGCTGGCCAAAGCCGCGTCGGCAGTGGCGGCGTCTGCTCCGCAGGCAGCGACCATCGTCGCCGACGATAGCGAAAACAAGGACTCCAAACCTTCTGACGAGGCGGCCGCATCGGCGTCTGGTGGACTGGACGACAACCGTCTGTCACGCGCGCTGGCGAATGGCGCGGAGGAGAGCGGGGCGTCGGCGGCGCCCGCCGACGCCGCGAAGAATGTGAAGCCGGCTGCGCCGGCGGCGGCTTCGAATCATGCGCATCGCGAGCATGAAACGGCCTCGGCGCATGCGAAGCACGAAGCGCCGCCTGCGAATCGTCACGCCGCGCCAACCGCGCTCGCACAGGCGAAGAAGGACAAGCCGCACACGGCCAATAGCGCTGCGGCACCGAAGGACGATCCGGACGCCGATCTGCTCGCGGCGCTGGTGGCGCGCACCAAGCCCGCGGATGCGAAAGGCGCGACCACCAAGGTGAGCGCCGTGGCGAACGGCGGCGATCCGAAGCTCGCCGAACGCGTGAAGGAGTGCGGCACGCGTGGCTTCTTTGAGGATCAGTTGTGCCGTTGGCGGGTGTGCGACGGACACTGGGGTAAGGACCCTTCCTGTCCGGGTTCGGCGACGCCGCCCAAGCAGCCTTAGCGCCAGGACCAGGGCTAGCAGGTGCCGCTGCTCGACATGCGGCACCTGAAGAAGATGCGTGAGGAATGAGGCGAGGTCGGCCCCAGGCTCGCTTCGAGCCCGAGGCCGAAACCCCTCAAGCCGTATGCAACCCGCCGCGCAGCAACTGCCGCACGCGCGACAGATCCTGATCGACACTTTCGGCCTGCTCGAACAGCACCGCGAGCCAGTCGACGAAAGCCCGCACTCGCGGCGACACGCGCCGGCTCTTCACAAACGCCACCGAGACCGGGATCGGCGCCGGCTTCCACTGCGGCAAGACTTCGCGTAGCTGCCCCGCATCCAGGTAAGGTTGCGCGGCAATCCGTGCCGGTTGAATCAGCCCAAGCCCCTCCAGCCCGCAGGTGAGATACGCCTGCTCGTCGCTGACCTTCAGGAAGCCGTTCACCTTCACATTCAACGCTGTGTCGCCGACCTCGAAATCGAAGTCCACCGCGCGCCCGTTGTGCGGCGAGAGGCAGTGTACGGCGACGTGATGCTCCAGCGCCTCGAGATCCGCCGGCACACCGTGGCGCTCGAGATAGTCGGGACTCGCGCAGGTCACCAGTTCGAGCATGCCGAGACGCCGGGCCGCGAAGCCGGAGTCGGGCAACTCGCCGAGCTGGATGCTGCAATCCACCGCTTCTCCGACCAGATCCACCGCGCGATTGCTGACGCCGATCGCGAGGTCGATGTTCGGATAGCGCGCATGAAAATCGTCGAGCGCCGGCAGCACCAGCGCGGTGGCTACCGCGCCCGGCATTTCGACGCGCAGGCGACCGCTCAACTGGTCGGTGGAATGGCGCAGGCTGGCCTCCATCTCGTCGATGTCGGCAAGGATCTGCGCGCATCGTTCGTAGTACGCAGCACCTTCTGCCGTCAAGCTGAGTCTGCGCGTCGTGCGCACCAGCAAGACCGTGCCGAGCAGCGCTTCGAGATTCTGAACCAGCGTCGTCGCCGTCGCGCGCGGCATATCCAGCGATTGCGCGGCGCGTGTGAAACTATTGGTATCGACAATACGGATAAAAGTGCGCATCGCCTGAATACGGTCAATCACGGGCAATCTCCTGTCAAACAGTACATACGCGGGACAATCCGAAATAAGGACGTACAGCCGACGCACCTCGTCCCGTTGGGGAGGCGTGTCGGCATGACGATGCGAGGCGGGAGCAGGGCAGGCCGCCGCAACGGGCGCGGCCTGTGCATCACGGCTGGCTGGCGCTTGGCCCGCCGGCGTGACGACCTGTGGAACTACCGGAATGAATCCTTGGGGTAAAGCGACCGGCAGTTACTTCCGGAGCGAGTCGAGGTCGATCACAAAGCGATACTTCACGTCGCTCTTCAACATCCGCTCATACGCATCGTTAATCTGTTGCATCGGAATAATTTCGATGTCCGATGTAATGCCGTGTTTGCCGCAGAAATCGAGCATTTCCTGGGTTTCAGCAATGCCGCCGATCAGCGAACCCGCCAGACGGCGGCGCTTCATGATCAGGTTGAACACCTGCGGCGACGGGTGATCGTGCTCGGGTGCGCCGACCAGTGCCATCGTGCCGTCGCGGCGCAGCAGATTCAGGAACGGGTTCAGGTCGTGCTGGGCCGCCACCGTGTTGACGATGAGGTCGAAGCTGTTCGCATGGGCTTCCATCTCCTGCGGGTTCTTCGAAATCACCACTTCATCTGCGCCGAGGCGTTTTGCATCTTCGACCTTCGACTGCGAGGTCGTGAACAGCACGACATGCGCACCCATCGCATGCGCGAGCTTCACGCCCATGTGGCCGAGGCCGCCGAGGCCGACAATCCCCACCTTCTTGCCGGGACCCGCACCCCACGTGCGCAGCGGCGAGTAGGTGGTGATGCCGGCGCACAGCAGCGGCGCGACGCCGGCCGGGTCGAGGTTCTGCGGCACGCGCAGCGTGAAGGCTTCGTCGACCACCAGCTGGGTCGAATAACCGCCGAAGGTAATCGCGCCGGTCTCGCGGTCCGCGCCGTTGTAGGTGCCGACAAAACCGTTTTCGCAATACTGTTCGAGGCCTTCTGCGCAGCTCGGGCAGGTACGGCAGGAATCGACGAGGCAACCGACGCCGACCAGGTCGCCGGCCTTGTACCTGGTGACGTCAGGACCGACCGCCGTCACGCGGCCGACGATTTCGTGACCCGGCACCACCGGATAAATGGAGTTCTTCCACTCGTTGCGCGCCTGATGCAGGTCGGAGTGGCAGACACCGCAAAACAGCACTTCCATCTGCACGTCATGGGCACGCAGTTCGCGGCGCTGGAATTCGAATGGGGCGAGCTTCGCCTTGGCGTCGCTCGCGGCATAGGCATAAGTCGTGGTCATGAGTGCTCCTGCAATGAGATGGGTTGCACAAGGTGCCGGCAGTCGCGACGCAGGGTCGCGAGGGCGGCGTTGCCTTGACGGGGACCGGGATCGCCGCAGTGAATCGCGGGTGGGCTCCCTCTACCGGCCTTCTGCGGGCGGGCCATCGGATTCGCCACAGTGTGCGTGGCGGGACGGCGGCCCCTGGAAGGCCGGCTTACCGGCCGCAGTCCTCTCGGGCTGCAGCGGCGGGAATGGGTGATCCGGCAGGGTTCCCATCGTAGGCGGCGAGGGCCACCTCGGGAATACCTGAATATCTCGAAGGCTTGCCTATTTCTCCTGAGTGCGAGCGCTATAGGCCGTTTGGTGCTAAATTTCAAGCCTTATTCTCTGCTGTATCAATAGGCATTGTCATGCAAACGACTCAAACGCCCCGCGCGGCCATCAGTCCCGCCCAGCAACGCATGGTCGAACTCTTCGACGTGCTGGCGCCGTGCGAGGGCTTCACGCCCTCAAGTCTGGACGGTGTCAAGTTCATGCGTTCCAACCGGCCCATGCCGCGCATGCCGGTGCTCTACGAGCCGAGCATCGTGGTCGTGTGCCAGGGCCGCAAACGCGGCTACCTCGGCGAGCAGACCTATCTGTACGACGCCCAGCAGTACCTGGTGCTGTCGGTGCCGCTGCCGTTCGAATGCGAAACCGAGGCGAGCGTGGAGGAGCCGTTTCTGGGCATCTCGGTGCGGGTCGACCTGACGGTGGTCGCGGAGTTGCTGATGGCGCTGAACGAAACGCACGGCACGACGGTGAGCGAGCCGCGCGGCATCTATTCGACCTCGCTCGACCCGGTCATGAGCAATGCCGTGCAACGTCTGCTCGAAGCGCTGGCTTCGCCGCTCGATACGCGGATTCTCGCGCCCGCCATCATGCGCGAGATCTGCTATCGCGTGCTGACCGGCGAGCAGGGCGATGCGATCCGCGCCGCGCTCACGCACCAGCATCACTTTGGCCGCATCGCCAAGGCGCTGCGGCGCATTCACGCGGATTATCAAGGCGAGCTCGACGTCGACACGCTGGCGCGCGAGGCCGGCATGAGTCTCGCGGTGTTTCACGCGCAGTTCAAGGGCGTGACGTCCACTTCACCCATGCAGTACGTGAAGACCACGCGGCTGCATCATGCGCGGCTCCTGATGGTGCAGGACGGTCTGAACGCGGGCGCCGCCGCGGCGCGGGTGGGGTATGAAAGCGCCTCGCAGTTCAGCCGCGAGTTCAAGCGGCTGTTCGGCCTGAGTCCCGTGGACGAAGTAAAGCGCATGCGCGCGGTGTTCGATTCGCCGCCGCCTCGCGTGGCGCCTCAGGCGCGGGTCGTGCCGCCGGCCGAGAAGTATGTGACCGCTGTGTGAGCGGGGTTGCCCAAGGCAGGCGCTGCGTGAGTTCAGTCCGCAGCGTGGCAGCACACGCAGAGTTTGTTGCCGTCCGGATCGCGGAAGTAGGCGCCGTAGTAATGCTCGTGATACTGCGGCCGCAAACCCGGCGGCCCTTCGCATGAACCGCCCTGTGCGAGCGCAACGGCATGCGCGCGGTCGACGCCGGCGCGGTCCCGCGCCAGCAGCGCGAGCATCTGGCCATTGCCGACGCTAGCCGGCTTGCCGTCGTAGGGCCGGCTGATCACAAACAGCGGACGGGGCTGGTCTGCCGCCGTCCAGCCGGCCCAGCCGGTCTGCTCGTCGCGGAATTTGAGCTTGAGGTCCAGTGTGTCCAGCAGCGGGGCGTAGAAGCCGAAGGCGCGTTCGAAATCGGTAATACCGACGAAAACGTGGGATAGCATCTCGCTCGTTCCTTTCCTGTAACGGGTCGCTGTGACGTGGGCCGGTATGAGTTTAGCGAATCTCCCTGGCTACGTTCTGCAACTGCGTGAAGGCGCGAAAGCGCTCATCGTGCAGGGCTGCGAGGTCGCCTCGATCCGGCGCGTAGGTCCTGCTGATCTGCGACATGCCGGCCATCGCCGCGCGTACGTCGTCGAAGCACCCGCCCGCCACGCCGCCCAGCATCGCGGCACCCAGCAGCACCGGTTCTTCCGCTTGCGTGGCGAGGACGGGTTTGCCGGTCGCATCGGCGAGTAGCTGCCTGACCAGATCGAGCCGTCCCGCGCCGCCGCTGATCACCACGCGCTCGATCGGCGCACCGGCGCTCGCCTGGGTCTCGATGATCTGGCGCAGACCATAACCGATACTGCAAATGCCGGCAATGTAGAGCGCGACCAGACTATCCAGGTCGTCTTCCATGCCAAGGCCCGCGATCACGGCACGGGCGTGCGGGTCGGCCAGCGGCGCGCGGTTGCCGAGGAACTCCGGTACGACGTGCAGCCCGTGGGCCAGCCGCGCCGCGCCGGACAGACCGTCCGCGGCCTGCGCCGATTGCACGGCGAGGGTGGCGAGCAGCACGGGCAGGGACTGGCCCGCTTGCTCGGCCTGTTGCCGCGCGTCGGGCGTCGCGGGGTGCATCGAAAGCAAGCGCTCGATCGCCGCGCCGGCGACCGATTGTCCGCCTTCGTTGAGCCACGTGTCGGGCACCATCGCCGAAAAGTAGGGGCCCCATACGCCCGGCACGAAGACCGGCTCCCGGGTCGTGGTCATCGTGCACGACGAGGTGCCGAAGACGTAGCCGAGACAGGCCTCGGGATCGCCGTCGGCGCCGACTGTGCCGATTCCGCCGGCATGCGCATCGATCACGCCGGTGGCGACCGGCGTTCCGCTGAGGAGTCCAAGTTCGGCCGCGGCTGTTGCCGTCAGTCCGCTGCCGAGCGGCGTTCCGCCGTCGACGACCGTCTGGCCGATGCGCGCAAAGCCCTCATCCGCGAGCACGCCGAGGCCGACGGTGCGGAAGTAGCTCTCGTCCCAGCGCCGCTCGTGCGCCAGATAGGTCCATTTGCAGGTGACCGTGCAGGTGGAGCGCGACAGATCGCCGGTTGCGCGCCAGGTCAGGAAGTCGGTCAGGTCGAAGAACTGCCATGCGGCCTCGAACACGGCCGGCCGGTTCTCGAGCAGCCACAACAGCTTCGGCGTTTCCATCTCCGGCGAGATCTTGCCGCCGACGAACTTCAGCACCTCATGGCCCGTCGCGTTGATGCGCTCCGCCTGCTCCACGGCGCGGTGGTCCATCCAGACGATGATGTCGCGCTCGGCCTGCTCCGAGGGGCCTACCGGCAAGGGCCGCCCGCCCGGGCCCAGCACGACGAGCGAACAGGTGGCGTCGAAGCCGATACCGGCCACCTGCGCGGGCGCCACCTTGCCGTGCGTCAGCGCATCCTTCACGGAAGCGCAGACGGCGCGCCAGATCTCGCCGCTCGACTGCTCGACGATGGAGCCGCTCGCATGGAACAGCGTGATATCACGTTTGGCCGACGCCACCATGCGGCCGGCAAGGTCGAAGATGCCGGCGCGGGCGCTGCCCGTGCCCACATCCACGCCGATCATATAGCGCGCGTCGCGGACGTCGCGCGTGCTCTCCGACGCAGGGGAGGTCGGGTTATCTGAAGTCATAGATCGACACTGTTCGGAAGGATCACAATATCGCGGATCGTCACATTGCGGGGCCGCGTCAGCATGAAGAGTACCGCTTCGGCGACTTCTCTGGGCTGCATCAGGCTGCCGGCGGCGAGCGCCTCGTCCATCTTCGCCTTCGGCCAGTCGTCGAGCAGGGCGGTGACGACCGGACCCGGCGCCACCGCGCCGACCCGTACGCCGTGTTTGGCAAGCTGGCGCCGCGTCGTGTGGACGAAGGCCTGCACCGCGAACTTCGAGGCGGTGTAGATCGGCTCCCAGACGACCGGGACGAAGCCCGCCACCGAGCTGGTGAAGATGATGTCGCCCGACTTCTGCGCCACCAGATGCGGCAGCACGGCGTGGACCGAGCGGAACGCGGCGTTGATGTTCAGGTTCAGCATGCGATCCCACTCGTCGGGATTGCCGTCCACCACTTCGCCGCCCACATAAGCGCCGGCGTTGGCGTGGAAGATGTCGAGCCCGCCGGCAAGCGCCAGGATTTTCGGCAGAATCCCGGACACCTCGGCAGGCTGCAGCAGATCCACGACCAGCGGAAACGCGTTCTCGCCCAACTCCGCGCACAGTGTCTCGAGCTTCTCCTGTGCCCGATCGATCAGCACGACCCTGGCGCCTTCTTCGATCAGCACGCGCGCGCATTCGAGGCCGATACCGGATGCCGCACCGGTGATGGCGGCGATTTTTCCCTTGATTGATTCAGACATGCAATGCTCTCCTGCAACTGGGTTGCGAATTGATGCAATTAGGCGCGGCCATGCGAGACGCGGGACTGCCGGGCGAGCGAGTCGACGATCACCGCGATCGCCAGCACCGCGCCGGTGATCATGAAGCGCAGCGACGACGACAGGTTCAGCAGCGTGAGACCGCTGGCAATCGACTGGATCACGATAATGCCCAGCACCGCGGAAAATGCACTGCCGCGCCCGCCGAACAGACTCGTGCCGCCAATCACCGCCGCGGCGATGGCGTTCAGGTTGACGTCGCCGGTGCCGGCCTGTTGACTGGCCGAGGCGAGCCGTGCCGCCGTCAGCACGCCGCCGAGCGCGGCGAAACTCGCGCACAGCACAAAGGCACTCATATAGATGGCGCCGACATTGATGCCGGAGCGCCGCGCGGCTTCGTGATTGCCGCCCACCGCATGCATCGAGCGGCCCCAGCGCGTCCTCTTCAGCGCATAGTCCATGGCGATGGCAAGGCCGAGGAAAATGCCGAACATCAGCGGCACGCCGCGTCCCTGGTTGAGGTAGACCACCACGATCTCCAGCAGCACGGTGATGGCGAGACTGCGCACCAGCAGGCTGCCTACCGAGGGCGCGGAGAGATTGGACGCATGGCGGCGCTCGCGGGTGCGCAGTCCAAGCAGGAGCAGCGCGGCGCCCGGCACCAGCGCAAGCAGGTACGACACGACCGCGGGGATGATGATGAGCTGCCCGAGGTTGACCATTGCCGAGTCGTAGGGCAGGTTGATCGAACCGCTCGAGCCCAGCACGTAGAGCTGCATCCCGAGGATAGCGAGCAATCCGGCCAGCGTCGCGACGAAGCTTGGCATGCCTAAGCGGTTGAGCAGCAGCGCATACACGGCGCCGACCACCGCGCCGACCACGACGGCCGCGACGATGGCGAGCAGCACCGGCCAGCCGTGATTGACCCAGAGCGTGCCGAGGAGGGCCGAAGCGAAGCCGCTCATCGAACCCACCGACAGGTCGATCTGTCCCACCATCAGCACGCAGACAATGCCGAGCGAGATCACGCCGACCGTCGAGCAGTCGAACAGCAGGTTCACCATATTGTCGGCGGAGAGGAACACCGGGTTCAGGGCGGTGAACACGGTCCAGATGATGACGAGTCCCGCAATGACCGGTAGCGAGCCCAGATCGCCCGAGCGCACCCGCTCGACGAAGGCCGATACGGTGCCGCCGACTCCGGCCGCGTGCTTGACGCGCACGTCGCTGCGGTCGAGCAGCGTGGACGGCGTTGCCGTCCCATGCGTCTCAGGCTGCGGGGCGCCTTGCATTTTGTTGCTCATGATGGTTCCTTGGTTCAGGCGCTCGGTGCGCCCTGTTCGGCCTGACGCCGGCCGGCGCGACGCGAGACAGCGTTCTCGGTGGCGCCGGTGATCGCGGCCACCAGCTCCTGATTCGACGAGTCGGGATAGAACACGCCGTTGTTGCGGCCGAGACGCAGCACCACGATCCGGTCCGCCACGGCGCGGACGTCCTCCATGTTGTGGCTGATCATGATGACCGCGTGGCCGCGGTCGCGCACCCGCTCGATCAGGTTCAGCACCTCGGCCGTCTGCGCCACGCCGAGCGCGGCGGTCGGCTCGTCGAGCATGATCAGCTTCGGGTCCAGCAGCAGCGAGCGGGCAATCGCCACCGTCTGACGCTGGCCGCCCGAGAGCGAGGCGACTACGTCGCGCACGCTGGGAATGCGCGCCGAGAGTTCGTTCAGCAGCGTCCAGGCCTTGACCTCCATCGCGACTTCATCGAGGCGCAGCGGATTCAGCTCGCGGCCGAGATAGATGTTGGCGACGACGTCGAGGTTTTCGCATAGCGCGAGATCCTGGAACACGGTGGCGATGCCGAGATCGAGCGCCGCGGCCGGGTTGGGCAGCGTGACTTCCTTGCCGCCGAAGGTGATCGTGCCGGTGGTAGGTTGATGGACGCCGGCCAGCACTTTCACCAGCGTGGACTTCCCGGCGCCGTTGTCGCCCACCAGGGCGACCACTTCGCCGGCATGCACGTCGAGTTCGATGTCCGTCAGGGCAGAGACCGCTCCGAAGTGCTTCGAGACGCCGCGCAGGCTCAGCACCAGTTCGCCTGGCCCGGACCGTGTATGGGAGTTGTCAGTCATGGACGGATACCTCATTGATCGGAAGAGGGACCCGGCACGCGCCGGATCCCGTTCGGCACCCCAACGGATCAGTTCGTGATGCCAAGTTTCTTGCAGCCGTCCGCATAGCGGTCGGTGCACAGGTCCTTGGCGCTCGCGAAGCCCTTGTCGACCACCTCCGCCTTGATGTTCTTCGACGTGATGACGGCCGGCTTGAAGAGTTGCGACGGCGTGTTGAAGAGCGTCGTCTGGCCCTTCGGGGTCTGGCCGGACAGGAAGCCGACGGCCACCTTCGCCGCTGCTGCGGCGACGATCTCGCTCGGCTTCAGGATCGTGTTGTACTGGTCGCCCGAGATGATCAACTGCAGCCCGGCGAGCGTCGCGTCGTTGCCCGTCACGGGCGGCACCGGATTGACGCCGGCTGCCTTGAAGGCCGCGACCGCGCCGCCGCCGGTGCCGTCGTTGGCGGCCACCACGCCGACAATCTGCGAGCCGAAGCGGGTGATCTGTCCGCTGACCCACTGCTGGGCCTTCGGCGGCGCCCAGTCCGGCGTGTCGTATTCGGCCAGCGTCTTGTAGCCGCTACCCTCGATGCCTTCGTGGCTGCCCTTCTTGATCAGCCCCGCGGCCGCATCGACGGGCGAGCCGTTGACTTCGAGCAGGCCGCCCTTGCCGGTCGGCACGCCCATCTCCTTGAGGTGCTGGACCAGCGACTGCGCGATGGATTTGCCGATGTCCTCGTTATCGAACGACACGTAGTAATTGGCCGGCGTCGAAGGCACCGGCCGGTCATAGGCGATCACCTTGATGCCCTGACCCTGCGCCATATGCACCAGCGACGCGGCGGCCGTCGAGTCCACCGGATCGAGCACGATCACCTTGGCGCCTTGCGCGATCACCGAGTTGAACTGCTGCTGTTGCTGCGAGACGTCGCCGTTGGCGTTCTGATAGAGCACCTTGCAGTCCGGGCAGAGCTTGCCCATTTCGGCCTTGAAGCCGGGGAAGTCGTGCTGCTCGTAGCGCGTCGAGCCCTCGTCGGGCATCAGGAAGGCGACGGTGCCGCTCGGCGCCGCAAAGGCCGCCGTGCTGCCCATCAGGCTCAGGGTCAGCGCGCTGGCGCCGATCAGGTGTTTCGATAGTCTGGTCATCGAGTGTCTCCGTTTATTAGAAAAATCCCGGCGTATGGGGTGCCGTGGTTGGACTGCGGGTGAGCTTCGCTTTGAGGCTTCGGTAAAGCAGGCGCTAGCCGAACGCTTGCGAGGCGTGTGCGGCGTCGGGCGATTCGCTTGCGCTGGCGGCGTTAAGCTGCTGCCAGGCGCGCCAGCGCGAAGGCGACATAGCCTTCAGCAACAGGAACTGGCGGTTGAAATTCGAGAGGTTGTTGAAGCCGACCTGATAGCAGATGTCGGTCACGCTCAGTTCGCCCGCCATCAATAATTGGCAGGCCAGATTAATGCGCAGCCGGTTGACGTACTGAACGAAGGGCACCCCGGTATGGCGTCGGAAGTAGCGCGAGAAGGCGCTCACGCTCTGTCCCGACAGTTCGGCCAACTCCGTTTCGCGCAACTCCTGCGAGAGGTTCTTGCCGATATACGCCAGCACGTGATCGATCCGCGTCCCGGCATAGCGGGCCGGCTCCGCACGATAAGCGGCGCTCGCCAGCTTCACCGGTTCGACGCTTTGCAGGAGCAGGTCGAGCAGGGTAATGAACAGGGTGATGCGGCGTATGCCTTGCGCGCCCATCATCTCGCGCATGATCGGCTCGGCGGCCAGACCGGTTTTCTGGGCGAACAGCACACCCCAGCGCGAGGCATCGAGCAAGCCTTCCACGCGCTTGAGTTCGGGGAAGGCGCGGGTGGCGCGCTCGACGAACCCGGCATCGAACTGCAGCACCAGGCCGCGTTCATCCACCTGGCCGCCCTGCGGCACATGGCTCACCCAGTTGTGCGGCAGATTCGATCCGGCCATCACGAGATTGCCGGGCGCGAAGTTGCCGATGTAATCGCCGACGAAGTATTTACCTGTCGTCGCGGTGATCAGATGAATTTCGTACTCGGGATGGAAGTGCCAGCGCACCGTGCGATAGGGGTACCCGTGCGACCAGACCTTGAACGACTCGTCGCTCGCGACGGCGACCAGTTCCAGATCCGGTTGAACGATGTTGGCGCTACGGGCTTCCTGACGCGCCGTGGCACCCCGCGTGGTGTGCATCTGTCTTCCTCCTGAGCCGATATTTTCGGGCGGGTCGCTTGCATCGCCATGCGCCTCGCCATGACCAAAAATTAGCCCTGTTGCAGACATCTCACCACTGAAAATACGACCGCAAACCGATACTTTCTTGCATTCGGGTTAGTCCGTAAGGGCCCAGGAGTCAACTTTTGTGCAACGCAACAGCCGGTGCGCCGGATGCCTGGATGACGCTAACGCTATGGATTACTTATTATTTCACTGCGAGTAGCCGGTCCCAGTCATAGACCGGCCGATTCTAATTCGTTGCGCTCACAACAGGCTGACTTTGCCGGTGGCGAGATCGTAGATTGCGCCGACCACCTTCACTTTACCCTCACTGACGTAGCGGCCGATGATGGGTTTCGACACGCTCAAGCGGTTGGCGCCGAGTCGCACGTTCTCGACGGTCGCGCGGGCTTTCAGATCGGTGTGGCCGTGCAATTGGGCGATCGCCACGGCCGGTTTGAGCGAACGCACCAGATCGGGAAGGTGGCCCGGCAGCGCGATGCCTTTCTGAATCGTGTCGACGGTTGCGCTCACCGCGCCGCAATGGGTATGGCCGAGCACCATGATGAGCGGCACCTGCAAGAATTTCACCCCGTACTCGAGACTGGCGAGCCCGTCCTCATTGACGAAGTTTCCGGCCACCCGCACCACAAAAATATCGCCTGGCCCCTGATCGAAGGCCAATTCCGGGGCGACGCGCGAGTCCGCGCAGCCGACGATCGCCGCAATCGGATATTGCGCGATGACCCGGCTCGCGCGGCCAGCCGAGTAGTCCTTGTTGGAGGGGGTATTGGCGGCGTAGCGCGCGTTGCCGTCCATGAGACGCGCGAGCGCCTCGGACGGGGTGATCGCGTTGGGTGCGTCGGCGTCCGCCGGCGCGGCGGCCTGGGTTTCTCCAGGTGCGAGACCCGTCAGAGTCAACGATGCGGCGCCTGCGAACAGCAACTGGCGGCGTGATACAGACGGCAGAACGGCGTTGTACATGGCAAATCTCCTTGCGTGAAGGGTTGCACGGTTTCAAGCCGGGGCAGGCGCTGCCTCATTCGTCATTCGATTCACTGGCTCTCGGGTTCGCGTAGTGTGCGCGCTTCTCTTCATACATCAGCAAATCCGCCCGCTGTACCACGGTTTCGAGCCGTTCGCCGTGCTGACAGGTTGCTGCACCCATCGAAAAGCTCAGCAGCGAACCGGGGTAGAACTGATTGTTCAGCTCGACCAGTTGCCGGATCGTGTCGATCATCGCCGCGCCGCCGTGCTCATCGGTGCTGGGCATCAGCACCGCGAATTCGTCGCCGCCGATGCGTGCCGCCTGATAGGGCGTCTCCATCGCTTTCGCCAGCACCTCGCCGGCGCGCCGCAATAGCGCATCGCCGGCGGCGTGGCCGAGCTGGTCGTTGATCCGCTTCAGGCCGTTCAGGTCGGCCATGATCACGGTCACCGGGAACGGCCCCTTGCGTTCGAGCCGGTTCAACTCGTCAACATAGAACGAGCGGTTGCGCAGCTTGGTCAGCACGTCGTGCTTGCCGAGAAACTCCAGATAGGCCTCGGCTTTCTTGCGCGCGGTGATGTCGGTGAGCGCCACCAGCACGAGGTCCCAATCCTGCTCGTGCCCCGGCAGCACCGAGAATTGCAGATGCACATGCACCTCGCTGCCGTCCAGCGAGTAGTTGAGGACTTCGCGTTGCTGGAACAGCTTGCCGTCCCACAGATCGACAAGCTGCTCGCGGAAATGCGGCCGCATGTCGTCGCGGAACACCTGCGGCAGACGGGCCAGCAAGGTCGGCTTGTCCGGCGCCGCAAACATGGCGAGCGTGTGCCGGTTGACGTCCAGCACGTGAATTTCCTGCATGCAGCGTTCGACGAACTCCGGGTGCACGTCCGTGAACACGCGGAAATCGGAGATGCCGGCGGCCCGCGCCTCATTGAGCAGCCGTTTGACCGCGCTGAAATCCTCGACCCACAGCGACACCGGCGAATCTTCAAAGAGGCCGCGCGCGTATTGCTCGGCGTGCATGAAGCGATGGCGCGCGCCTTCCAGTTCGCTCACATCTTCCAGCGAGACCAGCACGCGGTCCCAGCACCCTTCGTGTCCGGGCAGCACGGCGCCCTTGAGCAGCACATCCACCCGCCGGCCGCCGAGCGTGTAATTGACGGTCTGGCTCATGAAACTCTGCTGACCTGCCCATAACTGGCACAGCTCTTCGAGGTGAGTCTTCAGCATGTCGTCGCGAAACACCGCGCCGAGATTGGCGGTCAGCGTGTCGAGACTGTCCGCTTCGAACAGATCGAGGGTCTTGCGGTTGACCTTGATGACGCGGATGCTGTGCGCGCATTGCGCGACCCGCTCGGGATGCGCGCCGAAATGCGCGCGCAGGTCGGTCACGCCCTCGGCGCGCCAGGCGTCGAACAGCGTGCGCACGCCGCTGAAGTCTTCGAGCCAGAGCGAAACGGGGGCGAGCTCGAACATCTCCGAGTCGTCGCTGGCCGTCGCTTCATCGCGCGGCATCTCTCCTGCACTTGGGGTATCCAGCATGACGAGTCCGAAGTCGATAGTGCCGCTATTTTAAGACGAGTTGGGTCGGGCGAGGCAGAAGGGGTCAATAACGCGCCTCGCAGGGGGCGGAGCGGCCGCCAGCATGCTCGCCGAGCCCTTGTTACACTTTCCGGCGTTGCAGTGTCCCGCCAATCAACGCGTCGAGTCCATGAAACCTACCCTGCTGGTTCTGATTCACCTGAACGATGCAAGCCGCGCCAGTGTCGCGGCCGCTTATGACGTTATCTATGCCCCCGATCCGGACTCGCGCGCCGAAGCGGTCGCCGCGCACGGCGCCACGGTTCGCGCTGTGCTGACCAATGGCACGACCGGCCTGACGCCCGCCGAAGTCGACCGGTTGCCGAAACTCGAATTGATCAGCGCGCTGGGCGCCGGTTATGAAAACCTGCCGCTCGACCACGCCCGGGCCCGCAACATCGTGCTGGTCAACGGCGCGGGGACCAATGACAACTGCGTCGCCGACCATGCTTTCGCGCTGCTGCTGGCGGTGGTGCGCGACGTCCCGCAACTCGATCAGGCGACCCGTGAGGGCGCCTGGCGCGACACGCTGCCGATGCGGCCGAACGTGTCGGGCAAGCGTCTGGGCATTCTCGGTCTCGGCAATATCGGTCAGAAGATGGCCAGACGTGGCGCGGGCTTCGACATGGAACTGGGTTATCACAACCGCAAGCCGCGCGAAGGCGAGTCCATGCGCTACTTCGAGAGCGTCACGGCGCTCGCGCAATGGTGCGATTTCCTGCTGATTGCGACGCCGGGCGGCCCCGGCACGAAGCATCTGGTCGACAAGGCCGTGCTCGATGCGCTGGGGCCGGACGGCTTCGTCGTGAATGTGTCGCGTGGCAGCGTCGTCGATACGGAGGCGCTCGCCGCCGCGCTCAGAGCGGGGACGATTGCCGGGGCCGGGCTCGACGTGTACGAGGGCGAACCGCATCTGCCCGCGTCCTTGCTCGAATTGCGCAACCTCGTGGTGACGCCGCACGTGGGCGGCAGGTCGCCGGAGGCCATCACGGCCTCGGTGCAGAACTTCCTCGCCAACGCGACGCGCCATTTTGCGGGCGAGCCGGTGTTGACGCCGATCTGAGCGGGGCGGCGGCGGATTGTCGTATCCAGGAGCGGGGCGCGGCCCGACCCCGCTCGAATCCGCGCGCGTCAGCGCTTGCGGCTAGCGCCAATAATAAATGTTAAATATCAGCGTGAATGAGATAAAAGAAAAACACGCCGCCAACAAATAAATAATTTCCCGCAAACCTTTGCGAAATTAATGAATGCCGCCGGTCTGCCGTTAACTCGGAGAGATGACGTGCCACGTCACAGCCGACCCGGCCGTCGGAATCTGAGAGAAAACCAACAAAGCAAAAACAATCCAAAATAATTTTCTCGATTCGTTCGATGGGAGCGGTGAGGTATGGACGTTAAAGGTATGTCAGTAAAAGCGAAGCTGTACGGCGCTTTTGGGATGCTGACGGTGGTGGTGATGGTGGTGTCGGGCATATCGTTGAGCGCGTTGAGCGATGCCCATGAGCGATTCTCCGGCTTCGTCACCGGTATCGATACGCGGGCTATTACCGCGCAGGAAGTGAGAACGGCCGTCGACCGGCGCGCGATTGCGGCGCGCAATATGGCGCTTGTCACGAAACCGGAAGACTTCGCGATTGAAAAGGATGCCGAAGCACAGGCCCAGCAGGATGTGCAGACGAGGCTCGCAAAGCTCAACCAGATGATGGCGACGGATGCCGACGTCACCCAGCAGGGCCGCGATCTGGTGAACGAGATCAATCGCATTGAGGCCGATTACACGCCGGTGGCACAGGCGATCGTGGCGCTCGCGGTAGCGAACAAACGCGACGAAGCGGTCGCGAAGATCGATAACGATTGCCGGCCGCTGCTTGCGGCGTTGATCAAGGCCACCGACGCGTATCAAACCTACACGCGAACCCGTGCCGATCTGCTGTTGCAGGCATCCGCCGACCAGTATGCGTCGCAGCGCCTGATCCTGATCGGTACCTGTCTGGGCGCCGTTGCCCTGGCCGTATTGGCAGGATTCCTGATTGCTCGCGGACTGTTGCGCTCGCTCGGCGCCGAACCGGGTGAGCTCGGCAGCCTGGCACAGCGTGTCGCTGCGGGCGATCTGCGCGTGGTCAGCGGCGCGGTGCAAGCGCCGGCCGACAGCGTGCTGGCGTCGATGGGGCGCATGCAGGCCAGTCTGGTCGAACTGATCGGGCGCGTGCGGGTCGCGGCCGACAGCATTGCCACCGGGTCGAGCCAGATCGCTTCCGGCAATGTCGACCTGTCCGCCCGTACCGAGCAGCAGGCGTCGTCGCTGCAGGAGACCGCGTCGAGCATGGAAGAGCTGACCTCCACGGTCAAGCAGAACGCGGAGAATTCGCAACAGGCGAGCGTGCTGTCGGCGAACGCGTCGGAAGTGGCGTTGAAGGGCAACCATGTCGTGAGCCAGGTGGTGGAGACGATGGGCGAAATCAGCGCCAGCTCGACGAAGATTGCGGACATCACCAGCATCATCGAGGGCATCGCTTTTCAGACCAACATCCTCGCGCTCAATGCGGCAGTCGAAGCCGCTCGCGCCGGCGAACAGGGACGCGGCTTCGCAGTGGTCGCAAGCGAAGTGCGCAGTCTCGCGCAACGCTCGTCGAGTGCGGCGAAGGAGATCAAGGACCTGATCGCCGAGTCGGTGAAAAAGATTCAGGACGGTTCGGCGCGCGCGAGCGAAGCGGGCAAGACGATGTCGGAAGTCACCCAGGCGGTGGCGCGCGTTACGGACATCATGGGCGAGATTGCCGCGGCCTCGTTCGAACAGAGCCGTGGTATCGAACAGGTCAACCAGGCGATTACGCAGATGGACTCCGTGACCCAGCAGAACGCGGCGCTGGTCGAGCAGGCAGCCGCGGCTTCGAAGTCGCTGGAGGGGCAGGGGCACCAGTTGAATCAGGCGGTGGCGTTTTTTCAGCTTGATACGGCAAGCGGATTGCGCGCCTGAGCAAGCGGGTGAGTGAATGCGCGGCGCGGACGAATGGGTACTGGAGCCGCGGCAGCGGGCGCGCACTGCGCCCGCCCATCAGCCGATCAGCTTGAGCCCCGGCGGCAGCGATTCGCCGAATACCCGTCCCTCATCGGCCTCGTCGAGTTCGACGGTCTCGCGCACCATCGTGATCCACTGCGCCGGTGCGTGTGCGGTTTCAAGCCGCTTGACGACGCTCGCCCGCACCTCGTCGGCGAGGTCGCGCGAGCGATCGCCGCTCATGCGCGCAATCTGCACGGCGGCAAACGCGGCCGGTTCGACCTTCCTCCAGTCGAGCGCCAGCACGGCGTCGAGCCATTTCACCGCAACCTCCGGCGGCACGACGCTGTGCGCGCTGCCGTAGAACGGCCGGCGCGCGCCGATGCGGCCCACGGCCCACCATCCCTGGTGGTTTTCAGACGGCTTCCTGAGCCGCTCGATAAGCCGCTCGCCGAGTTCGATCTTGCGCTCGGCAGGTACCCGTTCGAGCGACGCTTCGAGGCGCAGCATATCGGCATAGCCGGACTTCGCGGGGTCGAACGGCAGCTTCGCGCGTGCCGTGCCGGCGGCCTGCATGAACGCCACGGCGTCGAGCACTTCGAGCTGCTCGCGTTCGCCGAGGCCGCCCGCTGCGCGCCGCCATAGCGTCCACCATTCCGACCAGACCTGGCTGTCGTTGATGTACTGAATGCCGTCGTCGAACAGCGACCAGAGTTGTTCGACTCGCCATTCGTCGAGCGGGTAGCCGAAGCCGGGACGCAGGCAATAGCCGGCCAGGTTCAGCCAGAGCCGCTCATGGTCCGCCGAACGGCGCCGCCGTTTGGCGCGCTCCCATAGGGCGTTGAACAGTTCGCGCAGCAGGGCGCTATTCCAGTTCGCGCGAGGACCGAGGATCTGCTCCAGTTCCGCGCGCGTACGCTTGACCTCTTTGGGGTCGACCTTCTGCGACCGCGAGCCGAACGTGCGGTCGATCAGTTCGAGCGCGCGGGGCAGGGCAGGATGAGGCGCTGCGCCGGAGACCGTGACCTTGGCCTCGCCGCGGCGCAACTGGAATTCGAGCAGCCAGCGCTGCGCGGCGTCGCCGGCGTCGATACAGTGCACGTCGAGCGTGCCCACTTCGGTCAGCGAGGCGACGAGCTGGACCGGCGTTTCACCGGACTGGCCGGCCTCGCGCGGCGGCACGACCGTGGCGATCGGCGGCAGGCGCACGAACTCGCCCAGCGCAAGCTCGGCGATTTCGCCCGCTTGCCATTTCGCGTCAGATACTGAGGAGACCAGATGAAACTGGACCGGATGCCCCAGACGTAAAGCGAACGTGCGGTCCGCCAGATGAATCTCTCGACCTTCCTCGGTGCCGCGCGGCAGGACGCAGACACCGCGTAGCGCCTCACCGTCTTCATCGAGCACGAGGAAGTAGCTGCGCGGCGAACCGCCGCCGATTCGCGGCGCCTGACCCGCACGCGCCAGCGCATAGGCCACTGCGCCGCGCGCGACCGCGACGTCGGGATTGTCGTTGTGCAGGACATGCAGCGGCGCGCCGCGCCACGCGCCTAGCGTGCCGGCGAGGCGCCCGGTGAGCGCCGGCGCACGGAACACGCCGCCGTTGAGCAGCAGCGTGTCGGGCACGGGTAACGCGTCGTCGTCGGCAGACCCTGTTGTGTCCAGGGCTTCGCGCGATTGCGCCGCGAGCCGGCCCAGAAACGCGGCGACGTGGCGGGTAATGGCCGGATCGCTCGCATAGGGCAAACCGAATTCCACGATTGCGCCACGCGGACGTCCCGGCCGCGCATCCGCGGCAACGCTCGGGAAAAAGCCGTCGACGATGATCTGTTCGACTTCCTCGCGCGTGATTTCCGCCGTGCGCGCTCCGCCGATCAGCTTCGACCCCGAACCCAGCAGCGTAATCGACGCGGATTGCGGTGCTTCGGCGCCGAGCAGTTGCTCTTTGGCGCCACGGCAGCGTTCGACGAGTTGCGAGAGGCTCGCCGCCGATAGCCGCGATTGCGGCGTCGAGAGACGGCTCTCGGCCAGATGCGCCAGCGCGAGGTCCATGTTGTCGCCGCCGAGCATCAGGTGGTTGCCCACACCGACGCGCGTCAGTTGCGGCTGACCGTCCTGCATCTGCACCTTGATCAGGGTGAAGTCGGTGGTGCCGCCGCCCACGTCGCAGATCAGCACGAGCCGCGTGTCGGCGAGTTCGGCGCCGAGCGAGCCTCGGTGCCGGAACAGCCAGTCGTAGAAGGCCGCTTGCGGCTCTTCCAGCAGCCGCAGCTTCGGTAACTGCGCGATGCGTGCCGCTTCGAGCGTCAGTGCGCGGGCGCCGTCGTCGAACGAGGCGGGCACGGTGAGCACCACGTCCTGCTGTTCAAGCGGCGCGTGCGGAAAGCGCTGGTTCCACGCCGCGCGCACATGGGCCAGATAGCTGGCGCTGGCGGTGACGGGGGAGACTTTGTGAGTGTCATCGCCGGCGCCCCAGGGGAGAATCGGCGCGGTGCGATCCACTGAGGCATGCGAAAGCCAGCTTTTCGCGCTGGCGACGAGCCGGCCCGGCACCTGTGCGCCAAGGCTGCGTGCGAGCCGGCCGATTACTACGGGCTGCTCAACATTCGGATCAAGCGCCTCGCCCGCACCTACCTGCGCACCCGACCACGGCAGTTGCACATCCCCCGCGCTCAATTCCCCTTGCGCCGCGTGATACCGCACGGACGGCAGCAAGGGCCGCGCGGCGACCTCGCCGGGACTGACGAGCTGATCGATCTCGAAGACGCGGATGTCCTCGGAGCCCGCCTCTCCATACGCGACGACCGTATTGCTCGTGCCCAGATCGATCCCGACGATGTACTGCTTCATCTCGGTCAGGCGTGGGCGTTGCCGCGGACGTCGAACTCGACTTTCCAGCGCTCGCCGGTGCCGCGCGGGATGGCTTCCAGTTCGAGCGTGCCGGCTTCGGTCACGCGCGCATGCAGCTTGACCGCGACGATCTCGCCGGGGCTGCGGCCTTCGGTCGGCAAGGTGGCCTCGATCTCGTCGAGTTCCTGTAGTTCTTCCGGCGACCAGTAGTCGAGCAGCGTGCCGACCTGGTCCTGACGACGCACCGACGAACCGAAGAAGCGGAAGTGCACCGGCTCGCCCACCACGAGACCAAACTCCTGCGCGGGCAGCTCTGCATCGGTTCCTTCTTCCATGCCGAACGGCGCCACGCACAGCGCCTGGATGGGCGGTTCGAGACCGGGCACAGCGGGCATGGCGGATTCGACCGCGATATAGAACGCCCGCGCAATGCCGCCGCGAATCCGCACACCCTGGCCGCGCTTCACGTAGCCGTAGTAGGCCGCGCCGCGTGCGACCGCGAGGTCGAGGTCCGCGCCTTCCAGCAGACGCGCGGGCGCCGCGCCTTCTGCCGCGAGCCAGCCGTTGAGCGTCTGCAGAATGCGCTCCACCAGCAGCGGCGACTTGAACACGCCGCCGTTGAACAGCACGGCGGTGGGATACAGGAAGCTGGCGCCTTCGGGTTGAGCGTTTGGCAGACCGGAGAGTTCGGCCAGTGCCGCGACCTGACGGCCGAGGAACGCTGCGAGATGACGCGTGACGGCGGCATCCTGCGCATACGGCAAGCCCAATTGCGTCAAGCCTGCGCGAGCGCGGCTCATTGGCCGCGCGGTGCTGTCCACTTGCGGAAAGAAGCCTTCGAGAATCGTCTGCGTGAGTTCGGCGCGGGTCAGTTCGGTGCGGATCGAGCCGCCGATCAGCTTGGCACCGCGGCTCGGCACGACGAGCGGCACGGTGTCGGTGGCGGCGTCGGTGAGGAGCGTCTCCTTGGCCGCGCGGCAGGCGTAGGTCAGCGCACGCAGTTGCCACGGATCGGGTTGCGTGCCTTGGGCGGCCAGCTTGCGCGCCACCACGTGGGCCAGCGCCAGGTCCATGTTGTCGCCGCCGAGCAGGATGTGCTCGCCCACGGCAACGCGATGCAGTTCGAGGTTGCCCTCGCGTTCGATCACCGCGATCAACGACAGGTCAGTCGTGCCGCCGCCGACATCCACCACGAGGATGATGTCGCCCACGCGCACCTGCTTGCGCCATTGGCCGCCGCTCTTCTGGATCCAGCTATACAGCGCGGCCTGCGGCTCTTCGAGCAGCGTCATGCCTGCGTAGCCGGCGGCCTGGGCTGCTTCGGCGGTCAGCTCGCGGGCAGCGGGATCGAACGACGCAGGAATCGTGACGGTAATTTCCTGCTCGCTGAACGGCGCATCGGGATGCCCATGATCCCAGGCTTCGCGCAGATGCGTGAGGTAGCGAATCGACGTCTCGAGCGGCGACACGCGGCTCACTTCGGGCGGCGCGTCGTTCGGCAGAATCGCGGCGCGGCGATCGACGCCCGGGTGGCACAGCCAGCTCTTGGCGCTCGACACGAGGCGGATCGGCGTGCCCGCGCCGCGGCTGCGCGCCATTTCGCCGACTGCGAAGTCACGCGCGCCGGTCCAAGGCAGACCGAGGTCGAAGGGCGCGAGTTCGCTCGCATGCGGCAGATAGAGGAACGACGGCAGCAAGGGCAGATCGTCGATCGTGGCCGGTGCCGTGAGCTGGGTGATGGGCAGCACGTCCTGGGTGGTCTTTTCGCCGTCGCTGCCGGCGAAGTCGACATACGAGAGGGCGCAATGGGTCGTGCCCAGATCGATCCCGATCGAGTAACGCGGCTCGCTCATAGCTCCACCTCGGCCGCTGCGATCACGGACGCGTCGTGGCTCGCGGCCAGCTTCGGCAGCCGCACGTCGTCCACACGCCAGCCGCGATGGCTGAGGCTGCCGGTAAACGGCGCCTTGCCGACGACGTTGCCGGTCAGACGGACGGCGGTGGCATCGAAGCCTTCGGGCAGCGTCACGCGGCTGCCTTCGGCTTCCTCGCGCACCGGGCGAATCGTGAAGTGCTCGCGCAGCACGGTGCGGCAGCCGCCGTGCACGACACGGGCGGCGGCGCCGATGTCGGCGTCCGAGTAGCCGGCCACGTCTTCTTCGACGAAGTCGATAAAGCGCGCATCGCGCTGCAGCAGGCCGAGCAGTTGGAGCGCGGCATCCGGGCTGGCCTGCTTCAGCGCCGGCGCTGCGGGTTGCGGAGCAGGCGTGGGTGCGGGTGCAGGTGCAGGTGCAGCAACCGGTGCGGGCGTGGCCACCGGGGCCTGCGTGACGGGCGCGCCGCTGCGCAGGCGCTGTACGCGGGCGGCGAACTCGCCGTCGCCCAGAATGCTGAAGAACGTTCCGACGGCTAGCGAAATCCGGCCGAGGAAAGACACGTTCGAGTCGGTCATAAAGTGGCTCCTGAGGGCTCTGTTAAAGGACGAGCTGTCCTCGGGCGATGCCGGCTCGAGCCGGGGTCGCCGCGGGTTATCGGGTTGCGGACGTCGATGCGCGACACGCGTCATCGGTTGGCTTGGCGGCCCAGGTTGGGCATGGCCCAGTGGGCCTCATCCCGTATTTTACCTTTCGGGCGCGACGGCATCGGCCAAAGGCCGCAATGGAGGGACGAGGAGGGGGCTCAGGAGGGGGCGTGTGCCCACGATGACGCACGCAGAGATGCAACGTGGACGCTATGCTGCACTGCGGTCGAAGCAGGGTCGCTGGACGTGTAGTGCCGTCAACATCGGGAAATCACTCATGAAGGATTCACCACATTCGCCGATAAAATGTGAGCGTATTCGTAGTTAGCTGGGTCACGCGGCGGTCGGCGCCGCAGTTCATCCCCGGGCCGCGCTAGAAACGGACGCAACCGGTCGCAGGTGTTGGCCGGTACCTCATTGCGAAGCTCGCCTGTGCCGCCTGATCGTCGATCGATCATCAGGTCTGTGCCAGGCGGGCTTTATTTCTTTGCGGTGCTGCTGCGGCGGTCAGCGGATCGACCGTTGCAGCCGCAACGATTCGATGCGCCTAGTCGACCGCGACGCCATACGCCGGCGCATTTTCCGCAGCGTCAAGCGAGGCGAGCGATTCGAGGGCGAGGCCCTTCGTTTCGATGCCCATCACCCAGACCGCGAGCGCGGCTACGGCAAACGACAGCGCGCCCAGCGTAAAGACGCCGCCCTGGCCGAACACCGGCAGCACCACACCCACCGCATACGGTCCGATCAACGAACCGACCCGGCCAATCGCCGAGGCGAAGCCCGAACCGGTTGCGCGTGCGCCCGTGCCGTACAGCTCGGGCGTGTAGGTGTAGAGCACGGCCCACATGCCAAACAGGAAGAACTGCATCAACAGCCCCGCACAGATCAGCAGGCTGACGCTATCCGCATGCAGTGCGGTCTGTCCGTAGAGGAACGCCATGATCCCGCCGCCGACCAGCGAAACGATGCAGGTCGGCTTGCGCCCCCAGCGTTCGACCAGCCACGCCGCGCACAGAAAACCCGGTACGCCGCCAAGCGAGATCAGCATCGTATAGAGCACGGACTTCGTCACGGCGAAGCCGGCTTGCTGCATCAGCGCACCGAGCCACGAGGTGAGGCCGTAGAAGCCGAGCAAAGCGAAGAACCACAGCAGCCACACCATGATGGTGCGCTGACGGTACGCCGCGCTCCAGATCTCGCGGAACGCACCCTGCTTCGAGGCGGGCGCAGGCTCGGCGAGCATCGACGGTGCCGGCAGCCACGTGAGACCGTTGGCCTTCATCACTTTCGCTTCGATGCCGGCAAGAACGGCGTCCGCCTCATCCGGCTTGCCGTGATGTTCGAGCCAGCGAGGCGACTCGGGCACCACGCGGCGCACGATCAGCACAAACACCGCCGGAATCGCGAGCAGTGCGAACACCGTGCGCCAACCGAATTGCGGCAACACGAAGTACGAGACGATGCCGGCCGTGATGAAGCCGAGCGGCCAGAAGCCGTCCATCAACGCAACCAGCCTGCCACGCGAGGCAGCGGGCACAAACTCGGAGAGCAGGGTCTGCGCAATCGGAAACTCCATCCCCATGCCGATGCCTAGCAGCACGCGGTAGAAAATCAGCGCATCGACGGAATGCGCGGTCGAACACAGATACGACGCGATCCCCCACAGCACCATGCTCCACTGGAACACCGGACGGCGTCCGAAACGGTCGGCGAGCAATCCCGCAACCGCGGCGCCCAGCACCATGCCGAAGAAGCTTGCGCTCGCAACCAGTCCGGCCATCGCGCTGGAGAGCTTGAATTCGGTCTTGATCGAACCGAGCACGAAGGTCATCGTGCCGAGGTCGATCGAATCGAAGAAAAACGCCGCGGCAATGATGATGAAAATGGTCCGGTGATAGCCGGAAAACGGCAGGCGTTCGAGACGCGCTGCGGCACTGGGACGGGCGGGAGACAAAACGCTGGGCGAAGCGGCGCTCGGCATGGCATCCTCTGAATGGATGGTTCGAAGACCTTACGACCCGTTTGGATTCGAGGTCCGGTTCCTTTCAGTAGACTTGACCATTAAAGGCCGACATAGAACGAAATCGGCATTCGGATGGAACGGGCGCGCCATGTTGCGCCGCCCGGACATGGCGCGCCCTGCCGCTCACTCCACGTGCACGGCATTTTCCTGCATGAGGCTCGTCGAACGTGCAGACGTGCCGCGTGCCGGTGCACCGGCGGCCACGAAGTAGGGCGTATCGACCCGTGCCAGTGCAGTGCGGCCGCGAATGCGGTCGGCGATCTTTTCGGCGAGCATGATGGTCGGCGCGTTCAGGTTGCCGGTGGTGATGCGCGGCATGATCGACGCGTCCACCACGCGCAAACCTTCCAGGCCATGCACGCGGCCTTCGTTGTCCACCACGGCCATCTCGTCGTAACCCATCGCGCACGAACACGACGGGTGATACGCCGTTTCGGCGCGGGCCCGCACGAAGGCGTCGATCTCCGCGTCGCTTTGCAGTTCCGCGCCGGGGCTCAGTTCGCGGCCGCGGAAACGGTCGAGTGCCGGCTGGCGGATGATCTCGCGAGTTATGCGGATGGCGTCGCGGAACTCGCGCCAGTCCAGCGCTTCAGCCATGTAGTTGAAGAGAATCGACGGATGTTCATGCGGATCGCGCGAGCGCAGCTTGACGTGTCCCCGGCTGGGCGAGCGCATCGAACCGACGTGCGCCTGGAAGCCGTGCATCTTGATCGCATTGGTGCCGTTGTAGTTGATCGCCACCGGCAGGAAGTGATATTGGATGTTCGGCCACGGATCGTCGTCGCGCGTGCGGATAAAGCCGCCCGCTTCGAAGTGGTTGCTCGCGCCGATACCGGTGCCCCTGAGCATCCATTCGAGCCCGATGGCCGGCTGGTTGTGCAGCAGCAAGGCAGGGTAGAGCGAGACGGGTTCCTTGCACTCGTACTGCATGTACATCTCGAGGTGGTCCTGCAGATTCTGGCCTACGCCAGGCAGATCGAGTATCAGCGGAATGTCCAGTTCGCGCAGCCACGCAGCGGGGCCCACGCCCGAGCGCTGCAGGATTTGCGGCGAGGCGATCGCGCCGCCGCACAGCAGCACTTCGCGGCGCGCGTAGGCAGCGACGCTCGTGCCGCCATGCAGATAAGCGACACCGTTGGCGCGCTTGCCCATGAACAGGATGCGATCGGTAGTAGCGTGCGTGACGATGGTCAGGTTCGGCCGCCGGCGCGCCTGGTCCAGATAGCCGCGCGCCGTGCTGGCGCGCCGGCCATGCGCGGTCACCGTGCGATCCATCGGGCCGAAGCCTTCCTGTTGATAGCCGTTCAGATCGTCGGTGCGCGGATAGCCGGCCTGCACGCCCGCTTCCACCATCGCGCCGAACAGCGGATTCGCGCCGGGCTTGCTGGTGGTCACGTGAACCGGGCCGTCGCCGCCGTGATACGCGTTCGGGCCGACGTCGCGCGTTTCCGCCTTCCTGAAGTACGGCAGGCAGTCGAGGTAACTCCAGTTGTCGAGGCCTTTGCGTTCGGCCCAGCCGTCGTAATCGAGTGCGTTACCGCGGATGTAACACATGCCGTTGATCAACGACGAGCCGCCGAGACCTTTGCCGCGCCCGCATTCCATGCGGCGGTTGTTCATGTGCGGTTCGGGTTCGGTTTCGTAGGCCCAGTTGTAGCGCCGTCCTTGCAACGGATAGGCGAGCGCGGCGGGCATCTGCGTGCGGAAGTCGAAACGGTAGTCGGGGCCGCCCGCTTCGAGCAGCAGCACCGTGACGTCCGGGTCTTCGGTCAGGCGCGTAGCCAGTACATTGCCCGCCGAGCCCGCGCCGATCACGATGTAGTCGTACTCTTTCGCTGCCATGCTGCGCCTCCTCAAAACACTGGCTGGTACTTGCCCAGTTCGACCTGGATGGACTTGATGCGCGTGTAGTGTTCGAGCGTCGTGATGCCGTTCTCGCGGCCCACGCCCGACTGCTTGTAGCCGCCCACCGGCATTTCCGCCGGCGATTCGCCCCATGTGTTGATCCAGCAGATGCCGGCTTCGAGGCGGTGAATGACGCGGTGCGCCCGCGAGAGATTTTCGGTGACGACACCGGCCGCGAGACCGTAGATCGTATGATTGGCGCGGGCGATCACCTCGTCCTCAGTGGCAAAGGTCAAAAGGCTCATCACCGGGCCGAAGATTTCTTCGCGCACGATCTTCATCTCGTCGCGGCAATCCGCGAAGACCGTGGGCTGCACATACTGGCCGCGGGCATAATCGCCTTCGAGCAAACGGGCGCCGCCCGCTACCAGACGCGCGCCTTCGCGCTTGCCGCTTTCGATGTAGCCCAGTACCTTGTCGAGTTGCAGCGCGCTCGCGAGCGGCCCGAAGTTGGTGGCGGGATCGGACGGCTTGCCCACGCGGATGCGCTTCACCCGTTCGAGCACCTTCGCTTCGAAGGCCTGCTGCACCGCTTGATGGACGAACACACGCGTGCCGTTCGTGCAGACCTGGCCGGCGCTAAAGAAATTCGCGGTGACGGCGATATCCGCGGCGCGGTCGAGGTCGGCGTCGTCGAATACGATCAGCGGCGACTTGCCGCCGAGTTCCATCGTCACTTCCTTCAAGGACGAAGCGCCCGCGAGCGACATCACTTTCTTGCCCGTTTCGACGCCGCCCGTGAACGAGATCTTGGCGATGCCTTCGTGCCCGGCAAGCAAGGCGCCCACTTTGCCGTCGCCCTGCACGACGTTGAATACGCCAGGCGGCACGCCGGCTTCCAGATAGATTTCGGCCAGCTTCGCGGCGGACAGCGGCGTGATTTCGCTCGGCTTGAAGATCATGGCGTTGCCGGCTGCGAGTGCAGGGGCGGACTTCCAGCAGGCAATCTGGATCGGATAGTTCCAGGCGCCGATGCCGGCTGTGACGCCCAGCGGCTCGCGACGTGTATACACGAACGACTCGGCGCGCAGCGGAATCTGCTGGCCTTCGATGGCGGTGGCGAGCCCCGCGTAATACTCGATGACGTCCGCGCCCGTGACGATATCCACGGCGCGCGTTTCGGCGACCGGCTTGCCGGTATCGAGCATTTCAAGCTCGGCGAGTTCGTCGTTGCGCTCGCGCAGCAAGTCTACTGCGCGGCGCAGGATGCGCGAGCGTTGCATCGCGGTCAGCGCGGCCCATGCGCGCTGGCCTTCCTGCGCGGATTGCACGGCACGCTCGACATCCGCGGCGCTCGCCTGCTGCACGGTGGCGAGTTTTTCGCCGGTGGCGGGATCGAAGGTGTCGAAGGTGACGCCGCTGGTGGCGTCGACATACTCGCCGCCGATGTAGAGACGTTGCAGGCCAAACGAGGGCATCAGGTTTCTCCTTGAAGGCGTGAGACAGTGCGTGGCTTTACTGCAGGCACATCAGGTGTGAGAGGTCACGCCTCGGGCGCAAGCAGCATGTCGATGTAGTCGTTCGCGAGCCGCAGGGCCGCTTTGGTGTCGAACGGATCGCCGGAGAGCGCGCCGCGCAACCACAGCCCGTCGATCATCGCGGCCAGGCCGCTGGCCGCGCGCCGTGCCTGGGCGCGCGGCAAGGTTTTGGCAAATTCCGCGCACAGGTTGGAAAACAGCCTGCGCGTATTGACGCGTTGCAGGCGCCGTAACTGCGGCTCATGCATGCTCTGCGTCCAGAATGCGAGCCACGTTTTCATCACCGGGCCGCTTAACTGGCTGACGTCGAAATTGCCCGCCACGATGGCGCGCAAACGCGCGCGCGGCTGCGCTTTCGCTGCAACGCGCCGGCGCGTGGTGGCCGCCCACAGATCGCGCAGGATATGCCGCATGGTGGCTTCGAGCAGGCCGTCCTTGTCGCCGAAGTAGTGGCTGACGATGCCGGTTGAAATTCTGGCACGCTGCGCTACCGAGGCCAGCGTGGTGCCCGCCAGTCCCGCTTCGTCGATGCTTAAAAGGGTGGCGTCGATCAATTGCGCGCGACGCACTTCGCGCATTCCGACTTTGGGCATGTCTCTCAGGCTCTGGCGTCGAAAGACCTCACTCTAGCGGTTTTTTATTGATCGTTCAATCAATGAAAAATGCCTTGCGAACCGCTTTGTCGGTTTGGGCAAAGCTCATGTCGGGTTTTGCACACTTGTCGCAGGGGCTCAGGGAATACGCTCGAATCAGCGGCGTTTGCCGGATGCCGTGGCGAACAGCGCTGCTGATCAGGCAGCAAACCAGACAGCAAATCGAGCAGCTAGACGAACATGGAGACGAGACAATGAGCAGCAATCGCGGTGTGGTGTATCTGGGTGAGGGCAAGGTTGAAGTGCGACCGATCGACTATCCGCGGATGGTCGATCCGAGTGGCCGCGAAATCGGTCATGGCGTGATTCTGAAGGTAGTGTCGACCAATATCTGCGGCTCCGATCAGCATATGGTGCGCGGCCGCACGACGGCTGAGGTCGGGCTGGTGCTGGGCCATGAAATCACCGGCGAGGTGGTGGAACTGGGCCGCGACGTCGAGACGCTGAAGATCGGCGATCTGGTTTCGGTGCCGTTCAACGTAGCCTGCGGCCGCTGTCAGACCTGCAAGGAACAGCATACCGGCGTGTGCCTGAACGTGAATCCGTCGCGTGCGGGCGGGGCGTATGGCTACGTGGATATGGGTGGCTGGATAGGCGGCCAGGCCGAATACGTGCTGGTGCCCTACGCGGATTTCAATTTGCTGAAGTTTCCGGATCGCGATCGTGCGATGGAAAAAATCCGCGACCTGACGTGTCTGTCCGATATCTTGCCGACCGGTTATCACGGCGCGGTGATGGCGGGCGTGAAGCCGGGCGCGACGGTGTATATCGCCGGGGCGGGTCCGGTCGGCATGGCTGCTGCTGCGTCCGCGCGTTTGTTGGGCGCGGCATGCACGATCGTCGGCGACATGAACGCGGAACGGCTCGCGCATGCGCGTGCGGTGGGCTTCGAAACCGTCGACCTGTCGCTCGATGCGACGCTCGGTGAGCAGATCGCGCACATACTCGGCAAGCCGGAAGTGGATTGCGCGGTCGACTGCGTCGGCTTCGAGGCGCACGGTCACGGCAGCCATGGACATCACGAGGAAGCGCCCGCGACCGTGCTGAATTCGCTGATGGACATTACGCGGGTGGCCGGCGCCATCGGCATTCCGGGCCTCTATGTGACCGACGATCCGGGCGCCACCGACCCGGCCGCGCGCAAGGGCAGCCTGAGCATCCGCTTCGGCCTCGGCTGGGCGAAGTCGCACTCGTTCCATACCGGGCAGACGCCGGTCATGAAATACAACCGCAATCTGATGCAGGCGATTCTGTGGGACCGCTTGCCGATTGCGGATATCGTCAACGTGACGGTGGTATCGCTCGATGAAGCGCCGGAAGGCTACCGCAAGTTCGACGGCGGGGCGCCGCGCAAGTTTGTGATCGACCCGCACGGGTTGCTGAAGGCGGCGTAAGCGAGTGAGGGCCGCCTGAGTGGGCCTGCCCGCTGCGGTGCTTTTCAACCCAGAGGGCAAGTTAGCAGCCCAAACGATGGCCCATCCGGAAAGCGTCTGTGCAAAGCGCCGTTGGCGCGGGCAGCGCGGACAGGATATGCTTCGCTAACCGGATTGGCGCGCACGGGGCGGGCTCGCGGCCCGACACGATTCGTGCCTGTCTGAGGCGATAAAGCGGATCGAGACTGGACGGAAGCCCGAAATGCGCGCCGACGGATCCACGACCCGAGGCCCGCGTCCATGCCGCCAAGCCGCTTTCTCTTGCCACCGCAGCCACCGATGCTCGCGCCCGGCATTCTCCACAGCAATTTCAGCGTACACGGCGATGCCCGTCAGAGCTTCCTGGCCTGGCAGGAGCGCATGAGTCCGGTCTTCGACATACGGCCCGCCACGAAGCAGGGCGAGGAGCGCTTCGACGCGGCGCTCACCCGTTACTCGGTCGACGATGTGAGCCTGTTCGACTTCCTCACCGGCCCTAACCTGGCGGTGCGCTCGTTGGGGCGCGTCTCGACGGAAAGCATTCACGACGTCAGCTTCAGCATCTTCCTGGAAGGCGAGCGGGGGCAGTTCCTCGGCGGCAAGCAAAGGTCCGACGCGCCGCGCGTGCCGTCCGTGCCGGGCATCCTCGCATTGGACATGGATCAGCCGTGCACCGTGCGCAGTTTCCAGGGGCGAATCCTGCTGCTGTTCGTGCCGCGCCTCTTGATTGAACGGTCGTTTCCCGATGCCGCTTCGCTGCATGGCCGTTGGGTCGAGGCGACGACGCCTCTGATGCGTACGCTGATCGCGCATCTGGTGGCGCTCAACCGGCAGATCGCCGGCCTGAGCAAGGAGGAGGCGTATCAGTCCTTGCTCACGGCGATCGAACTCCTCGCTGCGGCTTTCAGCCGGCAGGCGGGGCTTTCCGGCAACGCCCGCGCGGCGGTGCGTGCCGCGGTGTATGGGCAGGTGCGGCGCTTTGTCGAGGCCAATCTGCACGACCCGGATCTGACGCCGGAGAGCGTGCTGGCGTCGCTGCATCTGTCGCGCGCCAGCGTGTACCGTCTGTTCGAGCATGAGGGTGGGCTTGCCGCGTATATCCGCAGCCGCAGGCTTTTGATGGCGGCCGATGAACTGGTCCGCTTTCCGCATCTCTCGGTGCAGGATATTGCCTCGGGGCTGGGCTTTAATGACGCGTCGAGTTTTACGCGCGCTTTCCGGCGTGCGTTCGATATCGCGCCGCGTGAATTGCACGGCTATGCGCCCTTGCTCAGGCGCGAACCGGCGAGACGATCGCGCCATGCCTCCTGGCCCGTTGGCGGGAGTTCAGCCTGGCAGGCGTGAGCAGTCCACGTTCATCCGCACGCGCCCACTTCGCCGCACGCCGTGCAAAAGTCGCAACCGTCCTTGCGAATCACCGCATTGGCGCCACAGGTGCCACATTTGCGGCCCAGCATCTTGCGCAACTGGTTGAGGCCTTCGGTGTCGGGGGATGCGTCATCGTTGTGGGTCGTCACGGTGGTGGGAGCGGAGGTAGAGGCAGCAGGCGCCGCCGAGACCTGCTCATGTCCAATCCGGGCCAGCACGCGCGACGGCACCTGATTGCCCTCGGCATCCAGAAAGCCGCGCCGGTGCAGGATCTGCTGGATCGCGTACGCCAGCGCCGCAACTTCCGAATCGTGCCACAGCGGCGAGCGGTGGCCGTCGAGCCGTTGCACGTCGCCTAACCGCACCTGGCCACGATCCCACGACACCTTGCGCAGGTCCTGCAGATTGCGCGCCACAAAACCGCCGCGCGCGGCCAGCGACAGCGAGCGCATCTGCGCGGTGATCCACTGCTGCGATTCGTCGCGCTGACCCACCGGAATGAAGAAGTCGATAGGCCGCTCGATCGTCACGTCCTCGCCCGCGAGGCGCCCCGTGACTTCCATGAACGACACTGCGACATACAGCGATTTCTTGCCGGCCTGGGTGAGGTATTCGACCTTTTCGATAATCGCCGGGAGTTCGCCCTTGGGGCGATGATCGATGGCGATACGCAGCGGGTCGAGATCCGCTTCGGTGAGCGAATCATCGGGCTGTTGTGGCGCCACGCTCAGGACCGCGCCGAGCGTTTCGTTGGGACGATACGTGGCGAGGCCCTTGAGGCCGTTTTTCCATGCGTCGAAGTAGAGGCTCTCGAACGCTTCGAATGGGTAATCGGCGGGCACGTTCACCGTCTTCGAGATCGACGTGTCCACGTAAGGCTGCACGGCGGCCATCATGTCGAGGTGGTCGCGCGCCGACATTTCCAGGGCGCTGACGAAGTAGTCGGGCAACGCCTCGACATCGCCGCCCAGTTCGCGGTACAGGCGATACGCGTAGTCTTCCACCGCGAACGATTCGCGGCTGCCGTCGGCCATCACCTTCATGCGCGTGTAGGTCCACGAGAACGCCGGCTCGATGCCGTTCGAGGCGTTGTCGGCAAACGCGAGGCTCACCGTGCCGGTCGGCGCGATGGACAGCAGATGGCTGTTGCGGATGCCGTCGCGGCGGATCGCGTCCTTGATGTCGTCGGGCAGGCGCGAAGCGAAGGTGCCGTCTTCCAGATAGCGCTTGGCGTCGAACAGCGGAAACGCGCCGCGCTCGCGCGCGAGTTCGACGGAAGCGCGGTACGCCTCGTCGCGCATCAGGCGGGCAATGCGCACCGCCAGTTCGCGGCCTTCGGGCGAGTTATAACGCAGGCCGAGCATCACGAGCGTATCGCCGAGGCCCGTGAAGCCCACGCCGATGCGCCGCTTGGCGCGCGATTCGTCGTACTGCTCGGACAGGGGCCATAGCGTCACATCCAGCACGTCGTCGAGAAAACGCACCTGCGTGCGGGTGCTGTTCGCGAGCGCATCCCAGTCGAACGAGGGCGTGCCGCCTTTGCCTTGCGCAAACGGGTCGCGCACGAAGCGCGTCAGATTGAGCGGTCCGAGATTGCAGCAGCCATAGGGCGGCAGCGGTTGCTCGCCACAGGGATTGGTGGCGCGAATCGTTTCGACTGCGCGCAGGTTGTTGTCCTCGTTCATCCGCGAGATGAACACCACGCCGGGTTCGGCCACGTCGTAAGTGGAGCGCATGATGCGGTCCCAGATCGCTCGGGCCGGTTTCTCGCTGTAAACCCACAAGCCGTCTTCGCGCTGCTGCATGTCGTTGGCGGCGCGCAATGCCGGCGAAGGCTCGGCGCGATGCACGAGTTGCCACGGTTGATTCTGCTCGACCGCGCGCATGAATTCGTCCGTGACGGCGACCGATACGTTGAAGTTGTTCCAGCGGCCCTTTGAATGCTTGGCTTCGATGAATTCGAGCAGATCTGGATGGTTGCAGTCGAGCACGGCCATCTGTGCGCCGCGCCGCGAGCCCGCGCTTTCCACCGTGCGGCACGATGCGTCGAATACGTCCATGTAACTGCACGGACCGGAGGCCGACGAACTGGTGGTGTGAACGCGCGCGCCTTTGGGGCGGATCGCCGAGAAGTTATAGCCGACGCCGCCACCGCGGCGCATCGTTTCGGCCGCCTGCAGCAGCGCGACATAGATGCCCGGCAGGCCTTGCTCGTCGACGCCCTGGATGCTGTCGCCGACCGGTTGCACGAAGCAGTTGATGAGCGTCGCCGCGATACCCGTGCCCGCCGCGCTCATGATGCGGCCGGCGCCGAGCGCGCCATGGCGCAGGTTCTCTACAAAACGGGCTTCGATGGTCTCGCGCAGGGCAGCGGGTTCCGCCATCGCGACACCACGGGCGACGCGCCGGTAGACGTCGTCGGCGCTTTGCTCGTCGCCTTTGGCGTACTTTTCCAGCAGGACGTCGAGCGAGAATTGTTGCGGCGCAACCAGCAGCCGGGGTGCGGAGTGAGTGGGGCGGGTTTCAATGCTGTCGTCTGCCATGGCCCAGCCTTTAACGGCGCCGCGGCTCGCGCAGCGCGATGGTGGAAAGCAGTCACTCTAGCGGGGTGTGGGCGTCGCCGGGGTGACATGCCGCAACGAACTCACCATAGCTTACGCGACGCCTCGCCACAATCCAAGACATGGCGGCCGAAGGGGTTATAGACGTGAAGAAGCCGCGCTAAACGGCGCGCGGCTTGATGGAATCCAAAGATGGCCGAGTAAGGTCCGGCTCAGGCCCGCAGTGCGATACCGAGCGGTGCGCCCGGCGGCATGGTGTGGGCCAGCGGCGCAACCTGCTTGCGCCGTTCACGCGTGGGTGCGGTGCCGAAGGCGTCGCGATAGCTTTTGCTGAAGTGACACGCCGACTGGAAGCCGCACGCCATCGTGATGTGCATGATGGACATGTCGGTCTGCAGCAGCAACTCGCGGGCGCGCCGCAAACGCAAGGTCAGGTAGTAATGCGTCGGCGTCATGCCGAGGTGCTCGCGGAACAGGCGCTGCAATTGCCGTTGCGACATGTTGGCGAGGCGCGCGAGCTCTTCGCGCGACAACGGCTCCTCGATGTTGTTCTCCATCAGTGCGATCACTTCGAACAGCGACTTGTTCGCCGAGCCGAGTCGCGCGACGAGCGGCATGCGTTGCTGCGCGTTGGTATCGCGCACGTGTTCGACAATGAACTGCTCGGCGATCTGCGTGACGCGTGCGGTGCCGACGCGCGCCGCAATCAGGTTGAGCATCATGTCGAGCGGCGCAACGCCGCCGGTGCAGGTCACGCGGTCGCGGTCGATCACGAACAGTTCTTTCAGGAAGCGCGTGTCCGGAAACTCTTCCTTGAGCGCCGACATGTTCTCCCAATGGATCGCACAGGCGTAACCGGCCAGCAGCCCTGACTTGGCGAGCGCATAGGTGCCGGTGCACAGGCTGCCGAGCGCCACGCCGCCACGCGCGAAGCGGCGCAGCGTCGACAGATGGGCGGGGGTGGTTTCGCGCTGCACGTCGATGCCGCCGCACACAAACACGATATCGGGCTGGCCCACGCATTCGGCGGGGCCAGTGTCGACCGCCAGGCCGTTGCTTGCCGTAACCGGGCCGCCGTCGGGGCTGATGATCGACCAGCGGTAGAGCTGTTGTCCGCTCAGGTAGTTCGCCATCCGCAGTACTTCGATCGCATTGGTGAAGGCGATCATCGTGAAGTTCGGCAGCGGCATGAAAGCGAAGTGGGACAGCGACGCGGTGCGGTCAGGCGACATGGTGCGGGTGTTCCTTCGACTCTGTATTGTGTTGCGGCCGTCGTGGGGGGGACGGCTCCGTCATTCTGGGTTCGAGGGCAACAAGCGTGCCATACGGCTAAACCCTGGCCTTATCAAGCGGGTTGAAAGATTGGCGGGCGCTGCCGCACCGCGCGTGTGCGGCGCAGGCACTGTTCGCGGGCGGCTCGCGCACGCAAGCAGTGCGGGCGGGCGGCGAATCGCACGACCGGTCACTTGTCCAAAACGGACTTGAATGGCGGAAAAGGCAAAGAACGCGTCTGAATTCGTAAATTGACGTTTCCGATGAGGGAGAAGAATAGAGCCGTCGGTAGCCGGTGGCAGCAGGCCAGTCAAGGGATTCACGGTGTTTCGCGGACTGCCTCCATCACTGCAATCCATTTCTCACGGAACGCCCATGTCCAACGCAAACCCCTTCTTTTCGCAGACGCTCGCCGAACGCGATGCGCCGGTCCGCAGCGCGGTGCTCAAGGAGCTCGAGCGGCAACAGTCGCAAGTCGAGCTGATCGCGTCGGAAAACATCGTGTCGCGGGCGGTACTCGAAGCGCAAGGCTCGGTGCTGACCAACAAGTATGCGGAAGGGTATCCGGGCAAGCGTTACTACGGCGGTTGCGAATTCGCCGACCAGATCGAGGCGCTGGCGATCGAGCGCGTCAAGCAACTGTTCAACGCAGGGTACGCCAATGTGCAGCCGCACTCGGGCGCGCAGGCCAATGGCGCCGTGATGCTGGCGCTCACGAAGCCGGGCGATACGGTGCTCGGCATGTCGCTCGACGCGGGCGGCCACCTCACGCACGGCGCAAAACCCGCGCTGTCCGGCAAGTGGTTCAACGCCGTTCAATATGGTGTGGATCGCGAGACGCTGCGGATCGACTACGACCAGGTGGAGGCGCTGGCGCATGAACATAAGCCCACGCTGATCATTGCCGGCTTCTCGGCTTATCCGCGGGTGCTCGACTTTGCGCGGTTCCGCGCGATTGCCGATAGCGTCGGCGCGAAGCTGATGGTGGATATGGCGCACATCGCCGGCGTGATCGCCGCGGGCCGCCATCCGAATCCGCTCGAACACGCACACGTTGTGACTTCAACGACCCATAAGACGCTGCGTGGCCCGCGCGGCGGTTTCGTGCTGACCAATGACGAAGACATCGCCAGGAAAATCAACTCTGCGGTCTTTCCGGGCCTGCAAGGCGGCCCGTTGATGCATGTGATCGCCGGCAAGGCGGTCGCATTCGGCGAAGCGCTGCAGGACGGCTTCAAGTCGTATATCGACAGCGTGCTGGCCAATGCCCAGGCGCTCGGCGAAGTGCTGAAGGCAGGCGGCGTCGATCTGGTCACCGGCGGCACGGACAATCACCTGCTGCTGGTGGATCTGCGTCCCAAGGGCCTGAAGGGCACCCAGGTCGAACAGGCGCTGGAGCGCGCGGGCATCACCTGCAACAAGAACGGCATCCCCTTCGATACGGAAAAGCCCACGGTCACCTCCGGCATTCGCCTCGGCACGCCGGCCGGCACGACACGCGGTTTTGGCGTCAGCGAGTTCCGCGAGATCGGCCGCCTGATTCTTGAGGTGTTCGAAGCGTTGCGCGTGTCGCCCGAAGGCGATGCGGCCACCGAACAGCGCGTGCGCCGCGAGATCTTCGCGCTGTGCGAGCGCTTCCCGATCTACTGATTCGCCGTTAGGCCCACTTACTTACGCTAAAAGCAGCGCCCCACACGCCAGCCAGATGGAGCAAACAGAATGAGCACCCTGCACGAGAACAGCATCATCATCGACGGTCTGAATATTTCGCGCTTCGATCGTTCGGTGTTCGAAGATATGCAAAAGGGCGGCATTACCGCCACGAATTGCACGGTATCGGTTTGGGAAAGCTTTAGCAAAACCGTCGACAACATCGCCCTGATGAAGCAGCAGATCCGCGAAAACAGCGAACTGCTGACGCTTGTGCGCACCACCGACGACATCCTGCGCGCCAAGAAGGAAAATCGCACGGGCGTGATTCTTGGCTTCCAGAACGCGCATGCGTTCGAGGACAACCTTGGCTATATCGAAGCCTTCGCCGATATGGGCGTGCGTGTCGTGCAGCTTTGCTACAACACGCAGAATCTGGTCGGCACGGGCTGCTACGAGCGCGACGGCGGCCTGTCCGGTTTCGGCCGCGAAGTGATCAGCGAAATGAACCGCGTCGGCATCATGGTCGATCTGTCGCACGTGGGCGGCAATACTTCTTCGGAGGCGATTGCCTTCTCGAAGAAGCCGGTGTGCTATTCGCACTGTCTGCCGTCCGGTTTGAAGGAGCACCCGCGTAACAAGTCCGACGAGCAACTGAAGGAGATCGCCGATGCGGGCGGTTTCGTCGGCGTGACGATGTTTGCGCCGTTCCTCAAGCGCGGCATCGATGCGACGGTGGAGGACTATGTCGAAGCCATCGACTATGTGGTGAACCTGATCGGCGAGGACACCGTGGGCATCGGCTCCGATTTCACGCAGGGCTATACGGTCGATTTCTTCGACTGGATCACGCACGACAAGGGCCGCTATCGCCGTCTGACGAACTTCGGCAAGGTCGTGAATCCGGAAGGCATTCGCACCATCGGCGAATTCCCGAACCTGACAGCGGCGATGGAGCGGGCCGGCTGGAGCGAGACGCGCATTCGCAAGATCATGGGCGAAAACTGGGTGCGCGTGTTCCGCGACGTCTGGGGCGCCTGAGGGGCGAGCCAGACCCACGCGGGGCGCTTCAAGCCCGCCTTGACATGCATGCATTAAACCGGCGACGGGTGCCTCGAAGAGCGCCCGCGATCGATACCGCTTACCCCACGGAGTAACTCGCGATGCAACCGCAACTGCCGATCGACGTCGATGCGAATACCGGCGTCTGGACCACCGATTCGCTGCCCATGCTGTACGTGCCGCGCCATTTCTTCACCAACAACCATACGGCAGTGGAAGAAGCGCTGGGCCGCGACGTCTACGCGGAGATTCTCTACAAGGCCGGCTACAAGTCGGCCTACCACTGGTGCGACAAGGAAGCGAAGCAGCACGGCATCAGCGGCATGGCGGTTTTCGAGCACTACCTGAACCGCCTGTCGCAGCGCGGCTGGGGTCTCTTCAAGATCGTCGAAGCCGACCCGGCGAGCGCGCGTGCGCGGATCGAACTGCATCATTCGTCGTTCGTGCTGGCGCAACCGGGTAAGGAAGGCAAGCTCTGCTACATGTTCGCAGGCTGGTTTGCCGGCGCCATGGACTGGGTCAACGACACCACCGAAGCGGGCAAGAACGCGCCGCGCTCGCAGTCGAAAGAAGTGCAGTGCGCCGCCGAACACCACGCGCATTGCGTATTCGAAGTGTCGCCGCTGGCTGATTAGAAACGCGTGGAAAACGCGTAAGAACCTGCTTTAACCGAACCCCGTCCGAGGTCGTCCGCGATGCGTTACCCGAATCTGTTCAAACCCTTGACGCTGAACCAGTTGACGCTGCGCAACCGCATTGTCAGCACGGCGCATGCCGAGGTCTACGCCGAACCGGGCGGTCTGCCCGGCGATCGCTATATCCGCTATTACGAGGAAAAGGCCAAGGGCGGTGTGGGGCTCGCCGTATGCGGCGGCTCGAGTCCGGTGTCGATCGATAGCCCGCAGGGCTGGTGGAAGTCGGTGAATCTCTCGACCGACAAGATCGTCGATCCGCTCGGCCGTCTCGCCGAAGCGATGCACCGCCACGGCGCGAAGATCATGATTCAGGCGACGCACATGGGCCGCCGTTCGGCGTTTCATGGCGAGCATTGGCCGCATCTGATGACGCCGTCCGGCGTGCGCGAGCCGGTGCACCGCGGCAATGCCAAGATTATCGAAGAGGAGGAGATTCGCCGCATCATCGCGGATTTTGCAGCGGCGGCGAAGCGGGTGCAGCAGGCGGGCATGGACGGCATCGAGATCTCCGCCGCCCACCAGCATCTGATCGATCAGTTCTGGAGCCCGCGCACCAACTTCCGCGCCGATGAATGGGGCGGCAGTTTGCAGAACCGGTTGCGCTTCGGCGTCGAAGTGCTCACTGCTGTGCGCGAAGCCGTTGGGCGCGATTTCTGCGTCGGCTTGCGCATGTGCGGCGACGAGTTTCATGAGGACGGACTCGACCACGAACAGTTGAAAGAGATCGCCCAGGCAATGTCCGAGACGGGCCTGATCGACTATATCGGCGTGATCGGCTCCGGTGCGGATACGCACAATACGCTCGCCAACTGCATGCCGCCGATGGCGTTGCCGCCCGAGCCGTTCGTGCATCTGGCAGCGGGCATCAAGTCGGTGGTGAAGCTGCCGGTGATGCACGCGCAGAGTATCCGCGACGCGGGTCAGGCCGAGCGTTTGCTGGCGAACGGCATGGTCGATCTGGTCGGCATGACCCGCGCGCAGATCGCCGATCCGCATATGGTCATCAAGATCCGCGATGGCCGCGAGGATGAGATCAAGCAGTGCGTGGGCGCCAACTACTGCATCGATCGTCAGTACAACGGTCTGGACGTGCTGTGCGTGCAGAACGCGGCGACCTCGCGCGAAGCGACGATGCCGCATGTGATCGAAAAGACCCGTGGACCGCGCCGCAAGGTGGTGGTGGTCGGCGCGGGTCCCGCGGGTCTGGAAGCGGCTCGTGTTGCGCGTTCGCGTGGCCATGACGTCGTGCTGTTCGAAAAGAACGATGCCGTGGGCGGCCAGATCATGCTGGCGGCGAAGGCGCCGCAGCGCGAACAGATGGCCGGTATCGTCCGCTGGTTCGACATGGAAACCAGACGCCTCGGTGTGGACCGGCGCCTTGGCGTCGCGGCCGACGACAAGATGATTCTCGCCGAGAAGCCCGACATCGTCGTGCTCGCCACTGGCGGTTCAAGCTTTACGCAGCAGGTGCCGGCATGGGGCGTGGCGGAAGGGCTCGCGGTCAGTTCGTGGGACATTCTCGCGGGCCGGGTCGAGCCGAAGCAGAACGTGCTCGTTTATGACGGCGTCAGCACGCATGCGGGCGCGGGCGTCGCGGACTTTATCGCCAGCCGCGGATCGAAAGTGGAGATCGTCACGCCGGACGTGAAGGTGGCGGACGACGTCGGCGGCACGACCTTCCCGATTTTCTATCGCCGCCTTTACGCCCTGGGCGTGGTGCATACGCCGAACTACTGGCTCGATCGCGTCTACGAAGAGGACGGCAAGACCATCGCCGTGCTGCGCAACGAGTACACCGAGGAGCAGGAAGAGCGCGCCGTCGATCAGGTGGTGATCGAAAACGGCAGCACGCCTAACGACGAACTGTACTGGAAGCTGAAGCCGGAATCGGTGAACCGCGGCCAGGTCGACGTGCACAAGCTGTTCGCCGCCGAGCCGCAACCGTCGCTATCCGAAGAACTGGGTAACGGCCGCTTCCTGCTGTTCCGGGTCGGCGACTGCATCTCGATGCACAACATTCACGGCGCGATCTACGACGCGCTGCGCCTCTGCAAGGACTTCTAACGATGAGCCCGGCGTTTCTCATCACCGCATTGCTGTGGGTATCGGTCGCCGGCCTTGCGTTCGCGGTCGCGAAACGTTCGTCCTACTGGCGGCTCGGACGCGCGACGGCGGCGGGCGCCTTCGGGTGGACCAACCTGTTGACCATTCCCAAGCGCTATTTTGTCGATCTGCACCATGTGGTGGCGCGCGATCCGTATATCGCGAAGACGCACGTCGCCACGGCGGGTGGCGCCATTGCCGCGTTTGCACTGGTGTTCCTCAACTACGGGCTGGCGATTTACTCGCCGTGGCTCGACAAGCTGATCTTTCTTGCGGCCTTGATCATGCTGGTGGGCGCCGTATTCGTCTGGCGCCGGCGTAGCGGCGCGAAAGCGGTGCCGGCGCGTCTTTCACGCGGTCCTTGGGATACCTTACCGTGGTTGCTCGGCTCGTTCGCGCTCGGTCTGGTGCTGTTCGTGCTGGTGCCCGCCTCGGCGATGTCCGGCGGTCTTGCGGTGATTTTCGCGTTGCTGATCGCGGTGGGTGCCTTCGCGATGACGATGGGTGCGGCGCGCGGCGGTCCAATGAAGCATGCGTTGGCCGGCTTGCTGCATCTCGCGTTTCATCCGCGTCAGGAGCGGTTTGCCGGTCACGGTAACGAGCGTGCCGATGCCACGCCGCCCACTGCGCTGAAAACTCCGGTACTCGAGCAGAACGAATACGGCGTGGGCAAGCCGGTGGAATTCCGCTGGAACCAGTTGCTCAGTTTCGATGCCTGCGTGCAATGCGGCAAGTGCGAAGCAGCCTGTCCGGCGTTTGCCGCCGGCCAGCCGCTCAATCCGAAGAAGCTGATTCAGGATCTGGTCACCGGCATGGTGGGCGGGTCGGACGCGGCCTATGCCGGCAGCCCGACGCCTGGTCTGGCAGTTGGGCAGCATTCCGGTGAACCGGATCGGGCCATCGTTTCGAGCCTGATCGAAGCGGACACGCTGTGGTCTTGCACCACCTGCCGTGCCTGTGTGCAGGAATGCCCGATGTTGATCGAGCACGTGGACGCGATCGTCGACATGCGCCGCAATCAGACGCTGGTGCATGGCACGGTGCCGGGCAAGGGCCCGGAAGTGCTGGCGAATCTGCGCGAAACCGGCACGGCAGGCGGCTACGACAAGTCCGCTCGCTACGACTGGGCCGTCGATCTAAATGCGCCGGTTGCGCAACCGGGCAAGGCGGTCGACGTGCTGCTGGTGGCCGGCGAAGGCGCGTTCGACATGCGCTATCAGCGCACGCTGCGGGCGTTGGTGACGGTGTTGAACAAGGCGGGCGTCGACTACGCGGTGTTGGGCGGCGACGAGACCGACACCGGCGACGTCGCGCGGCGGCTCGGCGACGAAGCCACGTTCCAGCGCATGGCAAAGCAATTGACCGGCACGCTGGCGAACCTGACGTTCAAGCGCATCGTCACGGCCGACCCACACGTCATGCACAGCCTGCGCAATGAATACCGCGCCCTGGGTGCGCGTTTCGAAGTGCTGCATCACACGAGCTTGATTGCGAGCCTCGTGGCAGCGGGCAAGCTGTCGCCGAAAGCGGCCGCGGCGTTGGCCGACAAGCGCATCACGTATCACGATCCGTGCTACCTGGGCCGCTATAACGGCGAAACCGAGGCGCCGCGTCAACTGCTCAAATCGATCGGCATCAAGGTGGTCGAAATGGAGCGTAACGGCAAACGTGGCCGTTGCTGCGGCGGCGGCGGCGGCGCGCCTTTGACGGACATTCCCGGCAAGCAGCGCATTCCGGATATCCGCATGGCCGATGCGCGCGCGATTGGTGCCGAGGTGGTCGCAGTGGGCTGCCCGAACTGCACGGCGATGCTCGAAGGGGTGGTCGGCCCGCGCCCAGAAGTGCTCGACGTAGCCGAACTCGTTGCTGCGGCGCTGGAGTGAAGCGATGAACACGATCCTCAAACGTATCGATCCGCGCAGGCCGTTCACCATCACGGCGGCAGGACTCAAGCGCATTACGCTGGGCGCGGTGCTGGAAGAAGGGGCGTCGCAGGACGATGTGCTTCGTGCTGCACAGGCCCATCAACATGGCGCGGCGCATGGCGGCGGTAACGCCAGGCCGCGTCGTACCACGCAAGCGGCGCAACGTACATTGCTGGTGGTCGCCCATAGCGATCGCGGCTCGCTGGATGAACATGCGCGCCAGACGCTCGCCGGCGCCGCGCTGATTGCCGACGCGCACACGCAGGTCGCCCTGCTGGTGCTAGGCGAGCTGAAGGACGATGCCGCTGCGCTCGGCGCCGACAAGGTGATCGAAGTGGCGTCGTTCGATCGCCGCACGTTCGCGCCTGAAAGCGAATTGCAGGCGCTGGCGGCTTGCGTCGCACAGTTTTCCCCCGCGCATATCCTGATCCCCGACAACGCGACGGGCGACGGCGACCTTGGCCGCCGTTACGCGGCTTATGCGAGAGCGAGCGTTGCGACGCACGTGGTCGAACTTTCTGCGTCTCACGTTGGCGCGTATGTCCACGCGAAGAAGTCATTCGCGACGCGCGCGCTGCCGGATATTGTTTTGCTGGCAGCGGGTGCGGTGGATCCGCGCTTGCCGTTCATCGGCGCAGGCGAGCGTCTGGAAATGCCCTTCGTCGCGGCAAGCAGCAAGTCCGCCGGCGACGCCTATGGCGACCTCGGTATCGAGGAGATCGACGCGGCTCAGGTCGCGCTCGAAGAAGCGGATTTCATCGTCTCCGCCGGCAACGGCGTGACCGATGTGGGCGCTTTCGAGAAGCTGGCGGGCTCATTCGGCGCGGCCATCGGCGCGAGCCGCGTGGCTGTCGACAACGGCCTGTTCACACGCGACAAGCAGATCGGCGCGACCGGCAAGACCGTCGAGGCGAGCGTGTATATCGCCTTCGGCATCTCCGGTGCGGTTCAGCATTTGCAGGGCATCAAGGATTGCCGTCACGTGATCGCGGTCAATCTCGACGGCAGCGCGCCGATCGTCAAACGGGCCAATCTGACCATCATCGGCGATACGCAGGCCACCATCGCATCGCTGATCGACGCGGTCGCGCTGGCCCGCACGTCGCGATCGCAGGCAAGCACGCCGGCCACGGTGGCCGTTGCCGAAGGAGTCGCAGCATGAGCCGCACACCGACACGCATTGCAGTGCTCGTTTCAGTGGGGCGTCACCCGGTCAGCGGCGTGGCGCGCTACAGCCGCAACGATGCCGCCGCGCTGGAAATAGGCCGCACGTTGTCGCGTCAGCTTGGGGCGCGGCTCGATACGCTGCACGCGGGCGACCCGCTGAATCCCGCGCTGCAAGACTATCTGGCGCTCGGCGCCGAACGCATCGAAGTGCTGGCCTGCGGTGAGGATGACGACGCCGTCGCCGCGCTGGCGCTCCGCTTGCAGGACTACGACCTGATCTTGACCGGCACCTGCGCGGAGGGCGGGTTCGACAGCGGCATGCTGCCTTACCAGCTCGCCGACGCGCTCGGCTATCCGCTGCTCGGCGCGGCAGTGGACGCTTCAGTCGTGCAAGGACGCGTCACTGTGCGGCAATTCTTGCCGAAAGGTGTTCGTAGGCGCGTCGAGGCCGCGCTGCCCGCCGTGGTGGCGGTGCATCCGCTCGCGGGCGTTACGCCGCGTTATGCGTATGCGCGCCAGCAGGCCGGCTCCATCGAAACCGCACACGTGAGCCCGTCTGTCAGCGCCGATGCCGGCGCGTGGACGGTGGCCGCCGCATTGCGCAAGCCGGTTCGGCTCGCCGCTCAGGAGAAGCGTTCCGGCCATGCGCGGATGCTCTCGGCGACGACCACGGAAAGCCGCGGCGGCAGCGTCGTAATTGAAGGGACTTCGGTCGAAAAAGCACAAGTGATCCTCGGCTATTTGCGCGAGCATCAACTCATCGATTACTGATTTTGCGCCGCACCACGGCCCTAGCAATTCCGGAGCACACATGAAAGTATCGGCAGACATTCACACGCTGGTCGACCGGCGCAAGAAGGGTTATAGCCTCGAAGCGCCGTTTTATCGGAGCGACGAAATTTTCGCGCTCGACATGGAAGCCATTTTCCGCCAGCACTGGATTCAGGTCGCCGTCGAGCCGGACATTCCCGAACCGGGCGACTACACGACCGTGCAACTCGGCAACGACTCGATCCTGATCGTGCGCGACGACGACATGCAGGTGCGGGCCTTCCACAATGTCTGCCGTCATCGCGGCGCGCGGCTGTGCAACGAGGACAAGGGTTCGGTCGGCAATATCGTCTGCCCGTATCACAGCTGGACCTACAACCTGACCGGCCAGTTGCTGTTTGCCGAGCATATGGGCGAACAGTTCGACCGCTGCAAGCACAGCCTCAAGACGGTCCACGTGCAGAGTCTCGCCGGCCTGATCTTCATTTGCCTGGCAGAAGAACCGCCCGTCGATTTCGACGTGATGCGCGCCGCCATGGAGCCGTATCTGCTGCCGCACGATCTGCCGAACTGCAAGATTGCGGCAACCATCGACATCATCGAGAAAGGCAACTGGAAGCTGACGATGGAGAACAACCGCGAGTGCTATCACTGCGTCGCGAACCATCCTGAGCTGACCATTTCGCTGTACGAATACGGCTTCGGCTATCAGCCTTCGCCGGCGAATGCCGAGGGCATGGCGGCGTTCGAGCGCGAGTGCGTGGAGCGTTCCGCGCAATGGGAAGCGATGGACCTGCCATCGGTGGAAGTGGATCGCCTGTCCGACGTGACGGGTTTTCGCACCCAACGTTTGCCGCTCGATCGTAGCGGCGAATCGCAGACGCTCGATGCCAAGGTGGCCTCGAAAAAACTGCTCGGCGAATTCAAGCAAGCCGATCTGGGCGGACTCTCGTTCTGGACCCAGCCGAACTCGTGGCACCACTTCATGAGCGATCACATCGTGACGTTCTCGGTGATTCCGCTCTCCGCCGACGAAACGCTGGTGCGCACGAAATGGCTCGTGCACAAGGACGCGAAAGAGGGCATCGACTACGACGTCAAGAACCTGACCGCGGTCTGGAATGCGACCAACGATCAGGACCGTGCGCTGGTCGAATATTCGCAACGCGGCGCCGCGAGCAGCGCGTACGAGCCGGGTCCGTATTCGCCGTACACGGAAGGGCTCGTCGAGAAGTTCAGCGACTGGTATATCGGGCGCCTCGCAGCACAGATCAACAAGTGACAGCAGATTAACAACCGGATGCCTGGCGGCAGGTGGAGCGAACAATGATGCGGGATGCGGCAACCTTCGAACCCGTCGAAAGCCGGCTGACCAAGCCGCAATTCTGGGGCACGCTGCCGGCGCGCTGGACGAGCGACGTCGAAGAGACACTCGTCTGTTGCCAGGTGCGTCAGGAAACCCATGACGTCAAGAGCTTTTTCTTCCGCTCGCCGGCAGGGCATGGGTTCTCCTTCGAGCCTGGGCAATTCGTGACGCTCGAACTGGAGATCGACGGCGAGACGATCAACCGGTGCTACACGATTTCGTCGTCGCCGACGCGTCCGCATACGATCTCCATCACCGTGAAACGGGTGCCGGGCGGCAAGGTGTCGAACTGGCTGCACGACAATCTGCAAGCCGGTGCGCAGGTCCGCGTGCTGGGACCGTCCGGCGAATTCACCTGCGCACGGCATCCGGCGCGCAAGTATCTGTTTCTCTCGGCGGGCTCGGGCATTACGCCGCTGATGTCGATGAGCCGCGCGCATCACGAGTTGAGCGAAGACCGCGACATTGCCTTCGTGCATAGCGCGCGCACGCCGGAGGACATCATCTTCGCGCGCGAACTCGATCTGATTGCGGCTAACCAGAGCAATTTCCGCGCGTCGTTTGTGTGCGAGCGGGTCGGGACACGCACGAACTGGCCAGGGGTCACCGGTTTTCTGACGCTGCCCTTGCTCAAACTGATCGCGCCGGATTTTATGGAGCGCGAAGTATTTACCTGCGGTCCCGCGCCTTATATGAAGGCCGTGCGCGACCTGCTGGACGAAGCGGGCTTCGATCGCCGGCACTATCACGAGGAGAGTTTCTCATTCGAGACGCTGATTGAAGAGGCGCCGGAGCTACTGGCCGAAGTTGCGCCGTCCGAAAACGTAGACGCGCTCGCGAACACGTTCGCGGTGAGCTTCTCGCGCAGCAACCGCGAGATTCATTGCGGTGCGGATCAACACGTTCTGGATGCAGCCCGCCAGGCCGGCGTGCGCTTGCCTGCGTCGTGCACGCAGGGCATGTGCGGCACCTGCAAGGTCAAGCTGGTGTCGGGGCAGGTGGAGATGAAACACAACGGCGGCATCCGTCAGCGCGAGATCGACCAGGGCATGGTGCTGCTGTGTTGCAGCAAGCCGCTGTCCGATCTGGTGGTGGATAAATAGTCTGCTGAATGAACGACTTATGCAGGTCGCATTTGGACAAGCAGACGTCGCAAAGCTTACTTCGTGGCGATTTCTGGCTGGGGATTCTAAAGGCTCACCGCGTGGGCGGGTACAAGGAGATCGACCATGAAAGGCTTGAAAAAGCAGCTGCTATGCAGCGCCTTGGGGGCTGCGCTGATCACGATGATGGGCGCAAGCGTGACGGCTACCGCAGACACGAAACCGACGATCAAGATCGGCTACGTCGAAGGATGGGACGACAGCGTAGCGACGTCGAATGTCGCGGCCGAGGTGATCGAAAAGCGTTTGGGTTATCCGGTGCAGCTCGTGCCGGTAGCGGCCGGCATCATGTGGCAGGGCGTGGCGCGGGGCGATCTGGATGCGACGCTCTCGGCCTGGCTGCCGGTGACGCAGGGTGCTTACTGGGATCAGTTCAAGACCAAGGTGGCTGATCTTGGTACTAACTTTCCGGACGCGAAGATTGGATTGATCGTGCCGGCTGATGTGCCGGAGACTAGCATTGCCGATCTTGAAGCACACAAGGCGGATTTTGGCGGACGCATCGTCGGGATCGATGCGGGCGCCGGCGTGATGAAGAAAACCGACGACGCCATCAAGGCGTATAGCCTCGATTATCAGTTGATGCCGAGTTCGGGCAGCGCCATGACTGCGGAACTTGCGCGCTCGATGCATGCCAATAAACCTGTGATCGTCACGGGCTGGGCGCCGCACTGGATGTTTGCGAAGTGGAAGCTCAAGTTCCTCGACGACCCCAAGAAAGTTTACGGCGATGCGGAACACGTCGACAATGTGATCAACCCCGGGTTGGAGACAAAGGCAGCACCCGTGGTTGCGTTTCTGAAGAAATTTCAATGGAAGCCGGGCGAAATCGACAGCGTGATGCTGGCGACGGAGAACGGTACCAAGCCTGCTGCTGCAGCTGATGCGTGGATCGCCGCTCATGGCGATCGGGTGGATAGCTGGGTGGCTGGAGCGCAGTAACGTCCTTCCTTTGACGTTGCATGGGCACGGTACGGGCGGTGGTGTGATCGCTTGTACCGTGTGTTGTGTTGTACGCGTTTCGGCCCGGGGCAGGCTCGTCACTGGAGAGCTCTGGATGGAACAGGTAACACCGCGAACGCGTAGCGCGCAAGGCGCGCAGCAGGATACGGAGCGGCAAGCAGGCCACACACTGCAACGCCGCCTCACATGGAAGGACGCATTCTGGGTAACGAGCGGCGTACCCGCAGGCATTCTCTTTACGATTGGCGGGGTCTCCGCGTCGATTGGACAACCTGCGTGGGCCATCTGGATCGGCTCGATTGTGATGGGCCTGTTGCAGAGCGCGACCTATGCGGAAATCTCCGGGTTATTTCCCCATAAGTCGGGCGGCGCCTCGGTGTACGGCGCGATGGCCTGGGTGCGTTACAGCAAAACGCTTGCACCGGTATCGGTCTGGTGCAACTGGCTCGCATGGTCGCCGATGCTTGCACTCGGCACAGGGCTCGCCGCCAACTATGCGCTGACGAGCCTGTTTGCGCCCGACGCCGCGATCAACACCTGGCACCTGACGCTGCTCGATCTTGGCGTCATCAAGCAAGGTCTGACGCTGCGCATCAACGCCACCTTCGTGATCGCTGCTGCCTTTCTCCTCATTACCTTCAAACTCCAGCATAGCGGGGCCTCGAAAGCGGCCAAGACGCAGCGGATTCTCGGCATTGCATCGTTAGTCCCCCTGTTGATCGTTGGAATCGTGCCGTTCATTACGGGCGATGTGCCTGCAGCGCATCTATGGCCGCTATTGCCGCTTGGGCATGACGCTCACGGTCAATTGACGGCATCGCGTTTCGGTGCGTGGAACGGCACTGGCGTCACCATGGCGTTTGGCGCGATGTTCATGGCGGGCTGGGCAGCGTATGGGTTCGAAACGGCGGTGTGCTACACGCGCGAGTTTCGCAATCCGCGCACCGATACCGTCAAGGCGATTTTCTGGTCGGGCCTGTTGTGTCTGCTGGTGATGACGCTGGTGCCGCTGGCGTTTCAGGGTGCGCTTGGCACGGCGGGGATGCTCGATCCGAAGATCGTCGACGGTACCGGCGTGGCTGCGGCGATGGCGCATATGGTGGGCGGCGGGGCGTTGGTTTCAGCGGTGATCGTGGTAATGCTGATGTTGTCGATTTTGCTGATCGTGATGACGTCGATGATGGGGTCGTCGCGGACCTTGTACCAGGTGTCGGTGGATGGATGGCTGCCGCGTTATCTGTCGCACGTGAACGAGCATGGATCGCCGACGCGCGCCATGTGGACCGATTTGGGCTTCAACCTGATCTTGCTGCTGATGTCGGACTATATGACGGTGCTATCGGTTTCGAACGTTTGCTACATGATCTTTGTGTTTCTGAATCTGCAATCGGGCTGGATTCACCGGATGGACCGGCCGAACGCGGACCGGCCGTTTCGTTGCGCGCGCTGGTTGCTGGTGGCGGGCGCGGTGTGCGGGTATCTGGATCTGGCGTTCATTGGCGCGGGGGCGGATCTGCAAGGCGAGGGGACCATGCGCAATGGGCTGATTGCGATGCTTCTAATAGTCCCGGTGTTCTTCTACCGGCATTTCTGGCAGGATCGTGGACGGTTTCCTGCGCGGATAGCGCAGGATATGCAACTGGACGATGGCGTGCCCGTGGTCGATTGGCGGCGAGTTTTGCCGTTTGGCGCGTTGGCGTTGGGCGTGTTCGTGGTGTGGTTTTCTCATCATCTGGCCAGGCCGTTCTATTGAAGGTATAGAGCGGTTCGGCGTGCGGGCTCTGTCGAGCGGCGGCGTCGGGGTGGCGTTTGCTATGCCTCGCTGCGTGCCGCTTGACTGCCGCTTGCGCGCAACGTAGGGCGTGCTTCAAGGAGTGTTACTTGATGAAAAGAATGATCTGCCTGGGGGTACTGAGCCTTGCGTGTTTGAGCGCGGCCGCGCAGACGCCGGACGAAGCCGCTGTGAACGCAGCGGTGCAGCGCCTGAATGCGGCCATGCTTGCCGGTGATGCGCAGGGGATGAAGGCCGTGACTTCCGAGGCGCTTAGCTATGGGCATTCGAATGGCCGTGTGCAGGACCAGGCGGCGTTTATCGAAACGATTGCAAGCGGCGCGACGCATTATCGGCGAATCGACTTGAGCAATTCGGCGATGACGCTGGCCGGAGACGACGCTATTGTTCGTGATCATTTTTCTGGAACGGTGGAGAGTGCGGGCAAGGTTTCGGAGGTCGATTTCGATCAGTTGATGGTTTGGCAGAAACGTGACGGGGTTTGGGTGTTGCTTGCGCGGCAGGGGTATAAGCACTGAGGTTTGTTGGGGGGTGGTGGTTTTGGTTGTTTGCCTACGGTGTTGGCCTTTCCTTGCATTTTTAGTGGTCTATTTGTGTCGCCCCTGTGCGGGGCGGCACTTACTTTCTTTGCCGCCGCAAAGAAAGTAAGCAAAGAAAGCGGGCTCACACCGCCAGCTTGTAGTGAGCCATCTAGGTCTGCTAGTGGAAACGGCCCAAGACG
>Ga0116227_10000817_pt1 | contig 64810 bp, 56 predicted proteins | sample S1TSphgellanicum_FD_89693 | JGI IMG/M metagenome (GOLD analysis project Ga0116227, IMG submission 89693) | Host-associated microbial communities from peat moss isolated from Minnesota, USA - S1T2_Fb - Sphagnum magellanicum MG | ecosystem: Host-associated > Plants > Peat moss > Unclassified...
AGGTCAAAGACTAAAATTGCATTTGAATTAATTTTATTGTTTAATGTTTACTTCATTGGACCATGTGATATGGGCTAACAAAATTATCATGGGAGTATTGCAACAAGGGTATATTGATATAGTTGGTTTCTTGATACCAAAATCAATATCAAGTAATACACTAAAGTTCTATCAACATTTGCAATCAACAACATTATTAAAAACCCAAATGTTGGCATTTCAAAATGTGTGAATTAATCAAAGTTTCAAAATTCAATAGCATGTAGAAAAGCTTTTGGATGTCATAATTGATTTTCTTTTATTCACATCATCTTTCATTAAATGTTATTTGCTTGAAAATATTTTGCATGCCAATAATTGTTCCTTAAAATCATGAATATTTTATATCCAAGTAACTTTTGGGGTCTTTAAACTAGTCTTTTGTGAAATGTCCATCTTGCTTTGTTGGGCCCTGCCCCCACAAGAACAGGGACTATCACAATGGATCCAACTTTTGGAAGTTTTACCTTATTAAAATTGGTTTCACATTAGGTGAACTGGTTTCTTTGCTGAAAGTGTTTAGACTGTTTAGATTAGAACGGATTTTTTGGTGTTCAGAGTGTGGACACAGTAGGTAGATGGACAACATCTTATTTATTTATTGGCAGGGCCATGTGTTTGTGATGCCTTGTTTGATGCCCCCCACCCCCATGATGTCCACTTCTTTCAAAATTAAAGGATTTAAGAATAGACTTATTTTTTTTGACTTGTTTCAATTTCAATTTTTCGGTTGCAATGGACTCTAAGTATGAGGCCTTGATTCAAGGTGTAAGCATGATAATGCATCCACATTCCTCGATAAATATACAAGCAAGAGATGGAAAATAGATTTAGTAGGATTTTGAACATTAGGTATTTCTTTAATTTTTTAAAAAAATATTAAATTTTGTTGTATGGACATCTATTATGGTTTTTACTATTTGAACTTTAAAATGTAGATAAATTTTAATCAACATCACATTTTTGCATGTCAAACATACTTGATAATTCAACAAAATCCTTACAGAACTATAGTGAGATGATGGTAACTATTGGTAGTTTCCATATATTTATTTCTGTACAACAATGTTCCAAATATTTTGAAAATTTGAAACCTTAGGAAAGAATATAAGGTTTTTAATTTTCTTGTAGTTTGTAAAAACAGTTCTCAGGTCACTGACCCCTTTGAGGAGTCTCTAGGAGATCAATAAAAGGTACTAACTAGTTTATTGGTCGGCAATGCTTCCACCCAAAGATTTCATGGTGGCTTTGTCAGGTGGATTGCACTACTTTCTTCCAGGGATAAAAACCTGCAAGTTTCCCATCATGATAAGAGAGGGATTTTTAGAAGACTTTTTAGGAGACTTAGGACCCCATTTTGTGTTTCCTTGCACCTATGTTTTTCTCATGAAAGCTTTGTTGGTAATGTAATTGAATTCTACCAATCTATGCTTCATTGTGACTTCCACATGCTTTTTCTTTTCCCATAACTTGAGTATGTTTTACAGTATCAATTATGAGAAAATGACAAAAGCTTAAAATAGTTTCCTATATAGAGGAAAAATTAAATTTGAGTAATTCTTGAAATTTGTGAGTATTTTCATAGTCTATCAAAATATATTTGGTAGAAAGCCAATTGAATTTGAATTACAAAATTTGTATTTGAAAATTTGAAAATTCATAGATCTTACTTCGCCTTTCTATCCTTTGCAAAAAAAAATTATCACTTTAAAATCATAACCTCAAAATCTCTTCAATAGAAAAATTTTATTTACTATTTTTATTCCTAGATTCCACTATGTCATTTTTGAGCATTCTTACATGTACTTGTGATTTACTTTTGAAAGATGGAAAATAACTAAAATAAAATCAAATACATTTAGAATTACCCCAACAATTCATAATTATTACTACCAATTAGAAAAAAATAATATCAAGTTCAATTACTAATGAATGTACCCAAAAAACTCTATTTTTTTCTTCAATAAATTGACTTTTGGTGCATATTAATTAGAGACCCCAACTTATGCATTGGGTACACTACATTTTCTATCTATTTTAACATGCTTTCAATTTATGTATATTCCCATTTCTTCTTACTTCCTTTTATTTTATACACTTCTTTGGATATGAAAAGGTTTTGTGCAATGATTCATCTTCTCCCAAGCAACATGCACCACAATGAAACATCAATGTGGCTTGAATGTTTCACACAAACAAAATAATACATTATATAGCACTGAACAATTTGTTACAAAAAAAAACAGGTTTGACTTTTTCACAAATGACAAATGAAGGAATTATATTACAAAAAATACTTTATTCAATAACATGTGATAACAGTCTTTCAATCTTTTGAATTAAATAAGGCTAATAGCAAATCTTTCAAACAATTCTTAACAAGTTTCCTTAATAATTTTAAGTGGGTCGAAAATTATGAATTAGTTAGACAAATATATTCCGTATGTGTGTGTGACCACCATGTTTGGGCAAGTGTCGTGCATATTTAAGGAACTTCATTGTATCTTCCTAGAGACCGACCAACATTGGGTGCTAATCACCCAAATTTGAAATCAATACAATCAAAAGAAGAAAAACATGGCTAAGTTAGCATTCACATCTTGGATTGAGTTGGTTAAATCTTGAATTGAGTTGGTGTGATTTTGCTAAAGGGTTAAATTGGTTTTAGATCTTGGTGGTTTTTTTGAGATGATTGTAGAGGAAATAAATAGCTTTCACGACCTTTTTCAGATTCATCTTGTGTTTGATCTCATGATCATTTAACAAGTGCAAAACACCATTTGTGACAAGATATTGTGATGCTTGTACAAGATAAGGGCAACTTTTGAGAGCCACCATATAAGAATCCACAAACTCAAATCCATCTAGCATTCACCTCCCAAGTTTATGTGTGCAATTCTTATTCAAAGGAGTCATCCCATGAAATAAAACTAAATTTCAAGAGTAGGCAAGAAATCCAAATCATCAACTCAGGTTCCAAGATTGATTCCAAAATTTGTTATTCAAGAAAAATAAATTGTTTGTGTGAAATTATTAATCATCACATTTGTTGAAGTGCAAATTTGACCTCTAGAGAAGCCAATGTCAAACTCATCAATGAAAAGGCTAAATTATGAATGAAATGAATGCATATAATTTCTTTGTCTATGGATGTATGCGGGATTTCTTTATGTGTGATTGATAGTTTTCATTTTGGAAAAACTTTGGAATTTAAACTTGCAAAATGGTTTGATTTTAATCAAAGGATTTTATGTGAGAACAATTGCTCAAAATTTGAAAAGTTTTAAAGAACAAAGGAAAATCATGATTTTTTAATTTTAAGTTCATCATGCAATAAAAAAATGTAGAAGGATGTTTTATTTTTTTGATTGTCATATCCAATTTGCATGCAAGTTTGGCTTAGTATTCTTATGAATGATCAACATTTTCACTACAACAGAAAAATGAAAAATAATAATTGTTATACATTTTATTACATCATGCTCCCTAATCATGATTTAAAAAAAAAATCTTTTAATTTTTTGATATTAAAATTAGGTAATTTTTTTTCCAGAAATATAGCAAAATTATTTTAATTCCTAGCAAAACTAGGAAAACTAAATTCCAAAACATTTCCCAAGTTTTTTGCCAAATTTTTTTTCACTAATCCCAATACATGCATTATTGAGAATCTAATGCATATTTTAGATGGGCAATTATAACATTTGCAAAAGATGAAGAGTACTTGATAAGTTCAACACATGTGTATTGAATTATGAATTATTTTCGAATTTTTCATTGCAACAAATAGAATAATATTCTTGAAGATTCAATATTTCCCTTCACCATTTATTTCTATTTGAAAGAGAAAACCAACTTTGAGAATTTGTTGAAATAATATAATTAGTGTGGAAGCTGCCAAAGTAATAGACTCTAAGCTATATTAGAGCCCAGTGGTCGAAGAAAAAGGTATGGAATAATCCAAGGTTATATAATGTCAATTCAAAAGCAATATAATTAAATATAATTCATATACTTTCTTCAGAATGTACTATACTCCTTAGTTTGGGCTGCACACTGCTTCGCAATATCAGCAAGCATCCATTAACATAAGGTCAAAATATTAATATATTTAAAAATGAATTTAATTAATTATTAAAAAAAATTAGTTACTAAAGATTGGTGATGCAAGAGCTATATAATTAAAAAAGAATATAATACAATTAATGTAAAAGCTGCCAAGGTAGTAGTAGGGTATAAAAGAAAGGCAGGCTAGCATGTGAGCAATAGGTACCTACTTCAATGGAAAAATATTAAACAGGCCAAAGATTGTAAATGTGTTCGGTACAGAAGAAGTATTCCCTTTGCATTTGGGGGGTAACTTAAGTTACATTTACATTTCACTTTTCATCGAACCCAGGTTTAAAAAAATCCGTACCGTTCCCCGTGTCGCTGCGAACGCACGCCACGTGAATAGAGAATTGCAGAGCGCAAAATCTGCACACAGTTCAATGGCCCACTGATGATTGCCTCGCCATCGCCAATTTGGAAGAGCAAAAGCTTGGCAGGTTTAACTGACATCAGCAAATACAGCTTATAGAAGAATCGGTGCGCTTGCTTGCTGCTTGCTGCTTGCTGGAGTTTTTTTTTAAATTTTTACTTGGAGCCTCGCTCGCTAACTCGAGAGTCACCAGGAACTTGCACGTTAGGTAGTGGCCCGACGCAGATCGGTAGCCCTAATGAATGCGCACGGCGAATCCGCTTTACCCTCGCAGCAGGAACAGCAGCAGCAGTGGGCATTGGCGGAGAGCATCATCGTCTGCCGCCTCCTACAGATTGGTTTTCTCTGTTCAGTAGCATAACTGCACTTACTTATGAGCCGTGGATGCTCAAGCCATAAGTGCTCAATCGCAGTTTCTTGAGCTTGAATCGATGCTCTGGGGGCAACAGTGGCTGTTGTATCAGGGTTTCTATTTTGGTGGTATTTTTGATCTCCGCAGTTTCGTTTGTGCGCGCTTGTCTGCCTGTGTCTAGCGGGCAAAGCGACAGAGAGAGAGAGAGAGAGAGAGAGAGAGAGAGAGAGAGAGAGAGAGAGAGTGTGTGTGTGTGTGTGTGTTTAGGTCAGTGATTTGAATGGAGCGCAATGAGGATTGCTTCACTCTGAATACAGGGGCGAGGATTCCGGCAGTAGGTCTAGGGACATGGCAAGCGGATGGAGCGTCATGCCAGGCTGCTGTGGCTACGGCGCTGGAAGTCGGGTACAGGCACCTGGACTGTGCGCATCTTTACGGTAACGAGAATGACGTCGGCCAAGCTCTGTCGGAAGCTCTCAATGGTGGCGTGCCGGGTTTGAAGCGCGAGGATCTTTTCGTCACGTCCAAGCTGTGGTGCACGACAAATACTCCCAAGCGCATCGGGCGGGCGGTCGAAATCTCGCTTAAGAATTTAGGGTTGCAGTACCTGGACCTGTACCTCATGCACTGGCCTGTGTTTTCGCCTCTCGGCGATGCCACAGATCCTCCCTCGCACCGCAGTGACGAGCTGTTGAAACCGCCGCCGCGACGGATGGAAGCCACATGGCGGGCGATGGAGGAACTAGTGTCGAAGGGGCTCGTGCGCGCCATAGGACTCAGCAATTTTAACATCACGCAGATGGAAGAAATTCTGAGTTACGCCAAGATTGTGCCTGCTGTGAATCAGGTAGATCTCCACTATTAAGAAAATCAATCAATCACTCTCTGTTTCAGCTGAAGGGGATTGGTACTAGGTGTGGCAAGCAAGAGTTAATGTGCACAATTTTCTTGTCGATTCCCTCTGCTTCCATTGCATGCATGCGCACTCTTGACCATCATAATCCTTTGCATGACTCAACTGAAAACTGTGACTTGCACATCAACAAATCTAATTCAGAATGTTCTCTGTATTTCTAAAGCTTTTGAGAACCCTAAACTCGTGTTGTTCTCAACACAGAACCAGAGTATTTTGTTGATTTGCAAAGAGTGAAGACCTCGGTATTTCTGATCCACTCACACATTAGTTTGAGAAGAGAGCAATTGGAAACTTGTTTAAGCACTCCAATTGTCTTCTATTACAATGTGGTTATCTATGCTTTACTCTGACTGAAGATTGGTATATCCTCTCTCTATACTTAAGCAAAAAGGAAGTCTCAGTTGGTGTCACATTTTTTACATGAGTGTCCTATGGGACATGCAATCTGGGGAAGAATAGAGGAATTTGATCTGGTCAGCATTCTGTAACAGGTTGAACTTCACCCTTTCTGGAGGCAAGACAAGCTTGTGCAGTATTGCCACTCAAAAGGGATTCACCTGTCCGCACACACGCCACTTGGCATTCCAGGAGGAAGGGCTTCTGGGCCTGCTTCTTCATCTGAAGATGCAGTGGAGTCCCCTGCAGCATCCATTGTCTATTCAAGGTCCCGATCTGTGCATGCCCCGATGCTGAAGAGCCATGTTGTTGCCGAGATTGCTGAGCGCCTTGCTCGCACTCCTGCTCAGGTGCACATACTTCTCTAGGGATCTGTTTGTCTGTTCAGGTCAAATCCATTGAAATGTGTGGGCAGTAATGGCAGCTTGTCCCTGGTATGCAAGGTGAATGTAAAAGTCGGCTACTTTCTGGGTTACAGTTTCCAAGTTGAACTTACACTCTGTCCTGTTGTCTTTGGTTTGGGTTCTAAGGACATACATGAACGCAACAGTTGGTTACCTTACAGATTTGTGTGGGGTATGTCCATTGTCTCTATGTGCCTTTTTGTCCCCCTCTTTTTTTTTTGGGTGCTTTTGGTGGATTTATTTGTCCAAGTAGTTGCAAGGGTGTGCTTTCAGCTTGCTTCAGGTGCGAGAGGCCTTCTTTCCAGACTTCCATCAGCTCCTTTGCGCAAATGTTTGCTTGTTGAATGAGGAAGCTAGGGTGAAATAAAGTTTGATCTCTGTGGATTGTGGAAGCTGAAGTGAGGGTAAATTGGAAAATCATATTATTCATTTATTTTGGGTTGTAGTCAATATCATGGCTCAGTTTTAACTGGTGATACTTTTGTACAGGAGTTATTAAAACAGTAGCCAGTAGACAGACCTGTGGTGACCATTCCCAAAAAAAGAGAAAAAGCACAAAAATTGGCAACTCTTTTTTGAAAAAAAAGGAATTTTCACCAGGAAAGTAAAGCAGTGTTGCCTTTTGATGATTTTTCACCAACAGAAAATGATTGATAGTTAGGCATCCAAGTCAACATCTGAGGTGTTTTTAAAGTTTTTCCTCAGGGTGCAGGAAGCCTCGCCCAAGACTGTCTTTACAGATTTCTGCAGGTCTCATGTTTGATCCTTTCTTTTCTGCATTTGGAGGAGGGCAGACTTGATTTTTTTCAGTTTTTTCTCCGAAGTGCTAGGCAATATCATGGCTATGTTTTCCTCCTACTTCCAGAAATGTTCCAGATACTTGGATTCAGTATTTTGTGAGTGAAGATGCTGAGAGACTGCCTTCTGTTTTGTCTTGTTTGATCTATTGTCAGTGGTTTGTTTGTTGGATCCAAAAGTTACTTGGTTGCACTGGGTGCATATGTTAGTCACTTTTTTCCATGGATGTAATATCTTGGCTACAACTTGCATGTGGACAGAGTATACTTAGGTATTTACAGTCTTTTTTCAGGATGCAAGAAATCTGTGACTGGATGTAAAACCTGCAGGTGATGTTGTGGTAATTGGAGGCATATGGGGTTTGTGCAGGTTATACTTCGATGGGGAGTGCAACGGGGCACAAGTGTGTTACCTTGTAGTCTGCGATCAGACCACATCAAGAATAACTTGGATATTCTGAACTGGTCTCTATCAGAAACTGATTGGAACAAAATCAACACCCTGGAGCCACAGCTTCGCCTGGTAGATGGAAACCACTCCTATTTGTCTGAGATTGGGCCCTTGCAAGCAGTTGCAGAGACAGATGCAGAGTCAATTTCTGGGACAGATGTTGACTCAATTCCAGAGACAGATATTGAAGTAGTTTCCGAACCAGAAATGGAGCCAATCCCAGAGACAGAGCCTGACGCAGTCCATGAATCAGATATTGAAGCAGGTGCAGAACATGACACAAGTATTAGGGTTGTACCTTGAAAAGTAGAACAAGTATTGGGGTCTTTCATTCAGGCAAGTAAAGTGATGCAAGGCTCCGTATTGTTGTAGGATTGGAGTTTTACCACAGCTTTGAGGTTTTTTCATTGGGAAAGGGTAATTGTTTTCTCCAAACATTTGTGCACCAATATTTTTAAGTCACTGAAGTCCCACTGGATTTTTTCCAATACTGCGTGCATCCACTCTTGAGGCGATCAATGTGCTTATGTTGAGCTTCTTGGATCATGGAGTGTGCTGTTGTGGACTTGCATAGTCTCTCTCTCATAGTGCTCTGAGTTCCCAGCTAGTTTGTCCAGAGTGGGCTGCACTTTTTGGATACTGTTCTAGTTATGAACAGAAGAATGGTGGTGGGGCTGAGTGCTGATATTGATCACATATAGTAATGTCAGCACTCAGCCCCACCACCATTGTAATATAGTTTTCATCAAACATGAACTGTTCCTCAAAGCTGTTTCACTCAACTTCCTGCAGGCAGCTTCATTTTTTCTATGAAGCATGCATGGGTGCTGATGTTGGCAAAACGAATGCTCATCTGGATGATGGTTTGAACCTGCAATTACTCTTCAGGTGGCCATGAATCCCAACCATCAGTATGATGCTCAAAGAGATCTGCTTTGAATCTGTGGATGTATGATGCAATTTCTGTGACCTCTCCACATGAATTGATCAACTTATAACTCTTGCCTCAAATTGTGTTGCTGGTAACCGAAAATTGTTTTTTCATTTGGAACTGTTTCAGTTCCCTGCACTGAAGAAAATCAACTGCAAATATATAGGATCAAGGAAGCAGGAATAAGTGCCCCCAGTTTATAATGGGGGTATTAGTATATGGGTATATATGTACCCATGTACAATAAAGCACATGGTGACTCGAGAGAATTGTCAGTCAATTAAAAGCTTCACTACTGTACTCTGTGGAGGACTGCAAAATATACGGTGACAAGAACCAAGATGCTACGCCTGAGTGCAGGACAATTCATGCAGGAAACTGCTTCGAGAAACACCCAATTGCATGTTTCCAAGTATAGCAAATGTTTTCTTCATTATGGACTCCTTTCAATTTGTCTCTCTGTTTTGGCAGGTGTATTCGTACTTACAAATACATGCAAAGATCCTTGCTCTCAGGCATGCCACCTGCCCCAGCGCTCAAGGCTCAGCCTCCATACTCTGCTGCTTCATGACATGCCACATTTGCATCTGTCATAGAGGCTACCAACAATTGGCAACAGACAAATCCATCTTAACAGCTCCACAATTGTACCGAGGTCATTTTTTAAGCCATTGAACTTGAAGCTTTTGTTCTTTTCTACAAACATGATCATGGTATTGATCCTAGGCTTCTATTAGTTAGTGAGTGGAGGTCCACCCACAGTTTTAATTTACAATTTAAAAAAAAAAAGAATTTATTAGAAGGAGCCATTTGATTGGCCCATCACCAACATTTTTGGAACATGCAGGCACTCCAAAATAGAAGCATGTTTTGTCATGCTTCCCTTTGGCTCCCCGCTCTTCACAAGTTATATAATATACACATGGAAGCTGAACCATGGTCAAACAATATGAGATAAAAAATGTGGTGCTAGATGGAACATCTTGGGGGAACAAATTAGGAACTTGCCAAAAAAGAAATCCCCCCTCCCCCCTTCCCCCCACCCTCCCCAAAACCCCAAAAGGAAAAAATTAAGCCCCCCTGAGCCTTCTCATTGGCAGCATGAAATTTTTATTTCCAAACTAGTTTGTCACCTTTTTCAACCCCCCTTCAGGGGGGGGCGAGGAGGGGTGCGTGGAATTTCGCAAAATTTTGAGATGAAAAGTGTGATTTCAACCCATACAACGGATTTTTCATGGAAAAATGACCCAAATTCACCAGATTTTGAAGATTTTTTTTTTTTCAAATCGCCAGATTTTTATGATAAGTTCTGGTAGGTAGCCAAGAATAGAGAAGGATTCTGGTTTTTTTCTACTTTCATATATAGTATGTAGCCAAATCTGGCTAAATCATCATATGGATGATTGCCACTTCAGCTACATCACAAAACTGGGAGTACTTATTGGGCATGCCTTCAAACTGTAGAAAATACCTCCTTAGTCCTGAGGCCAGGCTATTACACCAATATGCAGCCCAGTGGCACCTTAAGGATCATAGGCAGGTACTCTGCAGGTTTTCCGGGTGTCTCAAGTGGCAGAATCCACAGTGGCGGCTGATTATGTCATTTCATTTCGATGCCAACGTCAATTCTCACGTTTCCTACCTACTTGCACTTTTATTTCATAGCTACCTATGAAATTTTACGGAACATGTCCCTGGGGCGCATTCTATCACCTACTTCATCCCTATGACTCTCTGCCTATTGGCCTGCCCTAGTTGCTCACTGTGAGGCAAAATCTGCCTTAAGGACTTACTCTCTAAAATAAAATTTTGATTTGCATGCAACCCATGTTGGGATTTGTCAGCACTGGATTATGGTGCATTGTGTGGGGTTGAAATAGAAAATTTTGTGTGCTTAGGATGGGTGAATGCTCCACAATGTTTGTGTTGTATCTCCACAATAATGTTTTTTGGAACTTTGCATTGATCAAGCTGTCTTTTCTATTATCCTTGTATATTGGTATCTCTTTTCACTTCTTTTTTTGAAGCTTTTGCTTTCTGTGGATTTTTAGCTGTAAAGAAAGCAGTATTACCTACACATAAATGTATGGTCTAAATGTTGTACTGTGATGCACAAATTCTAGGAGGACTTCTTTGTTTGAATACCTTATCATCAGCACATAATGAACAACAAGGCTGACATTTAAGACTCAAAATGTTGTTCATTATGACAGGTTGTATGCACTTAAGCTCATGGTTGCAGATATGAGTTGAAATTCATGGTTGTAGAGATAGTTTCTTTCTATCTGATGCAAGCTTGTAATTGGCCCACTTTGTAGAGTGCTCACAATTAGGATGTATGAATCTCCACGCAGTCATGGTATGGTGAATATGCCCCTTCCATTCCATCAGAAAAAAAGACTCCACCAACCTGTAAGAAGACCTATATGGAGCCGAGCCCCATTCAAGTGTTTTTTGATTCAGTTACAATTGGTGACAATCCATGCAACCTGGACCCATTTGTGGTTGGGCACTCTCTGAGAAAATAATGCTAATTGACTACCATTTGCAGGAGACTGGTAAGCTGATCAAGGGACCAAGAATTTGGCATGGTGATAGATAACATGCAGTGTTGTTCCTTTGTGATTCATACATGAATCGGTCTGGTTTTGCTATGCCTTGAGTGGTCCTATCAACATTTCATAATTGTAAGTCTTGACACCCAATTATACCCAAATTCTTCCATTCAAATATGTTCCAAACTAGTGTATCATGCTTCAACAATAAGTTGATTAGATTACATTTATGATGGCACACCAACAATCCTTTTGCAATCTCATCCATGTAATTGTCACCCAAAAGAGATTCCTTGCTTCGACCTAAGCTGGTTAGGGTCAACTGCTCTTTTGAATGCATGAGACAGGTACACAGAACATCTTGAAGTCTAGCAAATAGTCTGCAAAGTACCAAATAAGGCGCCAGGATCTCTCCACTCATTGCTTAGGTTGTCCTTATTGAGGTCAAAATTGCATTGGATCCCTGTCTAGTATGGCCTAGCTTCTTCTATTTGCTTTATACAGGAATGCAACTTCAGTAGTGGGCCAACAGCCGGAATTGGATGAATTGTATAACAAACTGAATCACATGTGAACTCATATGAATCCCACTACTGTCAGAAACTTGCAACGGTTTCCAAGTGGGTCCAAACATCAGCGTTCATCTACAGCATATTAGTAAAGTATATTATACATCCTTATCGTGAGATCAACTAATGTAGTTTGCACCCCGCACACCTAAGACCAGAAATATTTATTTCTCACTCAAGCTCTTTAAAGAGAGTATATAAGAGATTCAATAAGCTATGTGGCCTTGTAGGGTACAAGAGCATTGGGGTTGCCAAGAAAGGTCTCTGACTGTATTTGTACACTAAGGCTACCACTGCAAGATGGAATCTGAAGAGAAGCATTTCATTTGGTGGACAAACATTCACTGACATTGACTGCATAAACTAGCTCTAAATGTTACAGGTGCTGCTAGTTGTTCTACTGCACAGTAACCAGAAGTTGTAGTTGCTCCAGTGTCCTATATGTAAAGAGAGATTGCTACATGTTTGTCAAATTACAAAAAGTTAAACAATTGCTGGAAGTTAGAATTTCAATGTACATAACTGGCTATTACCAACTCTGATGGCAGGGTTGTTGAGAAGAGCACCAGAGTTGGTCACAATCTCTACTCCTGAACAACTCCACATGTTAAGGGAAGTGCTGGACTGAAACATCACATGAAGGTAGAGGACCACATACTCGCTATCAAGTTGTGTGATGATAAGTACCAGGGGCATCCAAGAAGGGAAAAAAAGTGTCTACTATGTTTATTCATTCTGTGGAAAAGGTTTGTTAGTTACAGTAGAACAAATTGCAAGACATAAGTGAAGTTCAGCCTTTGATGTCTTAAACAATCAACATCTGGAACGTCATAGGTTCATGGAATGCATCCACTAAATGCTGGCTGAACTCTGAATTTGGTGTGTTCCATATTCATCTCTGCAAAAGAAATTATGTACAAGATTAATCACAGACAGCAAAAGCATATCAAAAGATAAGCTCTTCTGCAGATGCTGTCAATTCCATGTTTTCCACTTGCCAACTGTCAATCCATGATTGAAGTGTTGCACTGAACAATCTCAAGACTCAGTTTGTCCACTTATGCTTCACATACACCACCTTCTTAACTATAATTTGCCCATCCAAGCTTTCCACCTCTGTTCAATGTAATGGTACAATCAATCATATGTGATATGTTTGTCTTGACATGACTGGCAATTGACTATTTGTGTTAGATCGCAAATCGGTAATCCATCCTTCACACAAGAGTTATAATGCAATCACCTGTCATAATAATTCCTCAATGGGGTGACACCTTTGACTTCTCCACTGGCCACATATGGGACAGCTCCCTTCCAGAGTGGCAGTCATTGACAACCTTGAGTGCTGCTTCCCTTATCATGGATTCTAGTGTATCAATTGATTGAGTTGCATCCATGTTCTGCAGTGTTAGAAAAAAACATAATATATGAGATTGGAAAACTTGCTGATAGATCTAGAACTCCAACAGATTCCAGTTTGAATCTGATGAGCCCAATTGCTAAATTCCACTAATCTATCCAGGCATGGACATTCAAATTTTTGGGAGAAGTGAATATACAAAATCAAAATAGCATACCAACAAAAGCTCATGATAATGTCCGAAGTGGTAGTTAGAAAAGAAGGTGTCCACATACTGTGACTGTACCAACCTGCCAGGTTGAGTCCTGCAGAGATTTGAAGTTATGCTCAACTTTCTTCTGAAACTCAACTTTTTCATAGCGCTCACCACCATAGCCTCCTCTCTCTGCAGCAGCCTGCAAATTGAGAAGGCCCATAGCTCACATATTCACCCACATGAACATCTACACCCATTCCTCTCATGCTTGATTCATTTCTTTCAGAAACCCTTATGCTTAAGGCACATGAATACCATTATGCCAGGCAAACAGATACTTTCATAAACCCTGACAAGAAGGCAAAAGTCCAGGCCAGTCTATTCAACCAGGAGCAGCTGATCAGGGTTAGGAAAGCATGCACATATGTTTGCTAACCATTACCTCAGCAGAAATATCAAGGTAAAGCACAAGATCGGGTGCTGGAAGGCCTGCCTCTGGTGCCTGCACCAACTTGTACACTCCCATTAATCTTTGGTACATTCTATGTGCTACACAATCACAGCTGATTCTGAAACACAGTGATAAGAAATCCTATCAAATGGGATGTATGCTGATTCAGATTCTCCACAAATTTCTGAAGAAGGATGTGATTTTTCCTGCTCCAGGTTTGCTTGTTACATGATCACATTCCCAACCTCTTTTCATAGATTTCCCCCTAAAATAGACTGAGCATCATTCAGGATTCAGAGTGAACAGCAACTCATTTCAGGATGCTCAGGGTTGCTACAGAATGCAGCTTTGAGCATGGAGGGGTCAAATGCTTACTTTACACCAATCTAGATCAAGGCCTTTTGCAGCTGAAAATGCAACTCCTGAATATGAATATCGATCCACCACCAAGGTTGTGCCTGCTCTTAGCTTTGCCTCCATCAAAGCCCTGCCATCTTTCCAACGTTCTCAGTCCTCACCCTGTCATTTCCTTCGCCAATTCTAATATCCTGAACCCTAAAACTCATTCAGTGACCTCCTACTCTTTCAAGCAGATGTTTCTCCTCTCGAGCAGGTACCATCAACAGTTCTAAAATCGTTGCAATCAATTCCCAAATTTCTAATTGGACAAAGATTCTACATTCCGTTTTCCGATAATAGACTAACCTTTTTTCCCAGCGATTGGCAGAGAAGAGAAGGTGGATTGAAGCATCGTCAAGGTCCATCTGGCTGGACAAGTAGGAGGAGATCATCTTCCCCATAGGTGTGCTGCGATCGGGGAAGCGCCAAGCCTCCACCGATAGGCCTTGCGTATGCAGGAAGGAAGTGAGGCGGCTGCATTGTGAGCTTTTACCACTTCGGTCCAGGCCTTCAAATACTATGAGCGCACCCCTGCGAACGTCTGCCGCAATCGCTCCCATTATTGCTGCTTGTAACGACAACATCAACGAGCTCTGCAGCGCTGCATTATTGTCACCACAACCTAGTTCATCAATATCACACAGCCATCGTTGCAAATCGCACAGCCAAAGTCAAAATGCATTCCACAACATCATCAGGCATGCATTGTTGTGTCGTCATCTTCACCTCAAAACATACAGAAATGAACCACGGCGTGTTGTCTCTTGGTCTTGTATCGGCAATTCCCGAACTCCGACTAATCTGTTGACTAGAAACTCTCTACTCGGAGAACAAAACAGATTTTGCTTGGTAAACTTGACCCAAAATTGGGTGTACACGACGATCTCAAACCTCTTGCTGGTTTCTTAACAAACCCAAAGCATCAGCAATGGCGGAGAGAAACGTGATTAGACATTCCTCCTTCGTTCCAAGCTTTGTCCAAAAACAGCAACCCCAATAACAATCGGTGCTACTAAACCCTAAACCTGCTGTTCTTCCTGTGTCACTACGGTTGCAGTCACGAGACATTCGTACTGTCTACTTCATTCCATGTTTTGTTGCATCGTAGATCACCCAAATTGCTTCCAAACGTAGGTAAATCGATAGTTCTCTGGGAGCTTTTGAAAATTTCTGCACAGCGCAGAGACCTTTATCGTCAACGAAGGCACGAGGTATGGACATGATTCAACAACAGAACTACCTTGATTGCAGGTTGTGTTGAATGCTTCTTCGTAGTAAGGACGTGTTGCAATTAGGTGTGCGATCTGTTGATCGTCCGAGATCTTTCAACACGCAAAGTACAAAATTTGTGCAAAAAATCATGTGCTGTTTGGAACCAGATTTTTTTGTTTTTCCTTCATGTGAATTTTGATACAGAAACAACAGTAGATTCTCGTCATGCTGAGCTCGCTTCAAAACCTGAATTGCTCAAATCTTTATCAACTGTGCAAGACTTCACACACCAGTGTCTGGGTGATTGTCTGAGGGAATCAGGAGATTTCATTGCTGTGGACTTGGACTTCATACACCTTACCAGAAGAATACCTTCTATTATTCACGATTATAAATGTATGTGAGAAATTGTGAATATATTTATATAAAAACCCATTCAATTGGGTGAGCACTGAGTACTAGACATGTGAAATGAATCAATTTTTGTTCAATTCTAGTCGATGCAAGGATATTATCTCAAGTCACTGATGAATGGAGAAAGCAGTCAAAAGAATTGATATGTGACTTTTCCATGTATTTTGTACATTTCAAAAAGATCCTATTCCGATATTTCTCCACTCCTCCTCCCCAACCCTTTTTCTTGGGTGTGTGTGTGTGAACTAGCCTTCCCCTTGCACTGCTGAAATTGGACTTCTGCATTGTCCACCTTGGATCATTTTGCACACATGCACCACTTGCTGAATTTTGTTTCCAGCTGCCCATTACCAGCTACACTCATGACTAAACTGCAAATTATACACTCCACAAAAAGACATTGGGTATCTCTAGAGTCTTGCTCGTGTAGGTAGTTTCCAATTACCAAAGATTGTCATCCTCATCCTCATCACTAGTACCATTGGGAGTTTTTGAGAAGAACAGGACATCCTGAGATTTTTTGATCGTAAGACCAGCAAATATTATGAATCTCCACATTGGAATTTAGGTTATGGTCCTTGGGTGATATTAGGGACCCAATTTGCACCAATGTTCTCAATGACAGTCTTCAGAAAATCTCACGACTAAAAATGGCATTAATAGGAGAAAAAAGGATTTCAAAATATCTAAATTAATCACATCCAAGATAATTTAGATAAAGCCTTGATAAACAAGTTCTAGAGTTAAAAGGTGTCCAAATATGTGTATGTGAGCATGTGTATAGGTATATAAATTAAAAAAACCCTCTGGCAAATCTGGCAACTAAGATACTCCACCCAACCAAATTTGTGATTGTGATATTCCAGTACTGGCTTACTTTTGATTCAGGGGTTACCGTCATGCAAACCTGCCTTGTTTTTGCCTAAGTTTGAAATGTTTGGCTTGTTAGTCTAGAAGATTGCACCAAAAACATCATCAGGTTTCATTTTTTCGGAGCTTTGTTAGGTGTAATTCTCACCTACAAACAGACCTTTGAAATACAACCTTTTGGTTGTCCCTACCCACCAGTTTCTGTTGCAATCCCTTCTTTCTTTTGCATTCCATCTTTTGGTTTCCACTCATATTTGTAGCCCTTTTGTTTGTTGTTCCTGAATATCATGCAACAATCATATTTTCCAAAGTAGCCTTATTTCAGGAATGCTGGTTTGGAGTTTGTGTGTGTCACTTGATTCAAAGTTTGAACATACAAAAAAGTTGGCAACATCAGTAATTTGCTAGAGCTAGTAACATTCTGCCAATTGGGTTTTGGGTGCAACATGAGTGCAATAAAGGTGTTGAGAATTGATCAGTGACAAAAGGAGTTACTAGCTAGGTAGTTTTCTGACACACAATAGTGAGAGAAAAAACTGATGGCAGAAGAAGTTGCAAGTCAAGATGTGGAGGTTCAAGAAGTACTGGTGCAACAAGGGGAGGAAGATGGAAGAAAGCAGAAACATACTTATTATGGTGCCTTGTTGTGCTGGAGCACAGTGGGGTTGAGATGTGTTGTGTTGCTTGTGACACTTATTGCAGTTTTATTGCTGGAATATGCAACACAAGAAGTCAGTATTCCCGTTGGGATGCTACCCCATGGGCAGGTGGTGTATTTCACTGGGAGTGCCAGCATTTGGAGTGGGGATACTTCTCAAATGTAAGTTTATTTATTCTTTGTTTCTGTTGCTTCTTTATGCTTCAATTACAGATTTCTTTAATCTCCTCATTGATCCCTGATGTGAAGAAGTGTCCCACATTCAAACCCAAGACTTGATGTTAGACCATCTAGTTTTCTTGGAAACAGGAGTTGCTGCTGTTTTTGGGCCCTAAAGCTCAGTTTTTCATCAAAAAATGTTATTGATTCACAGAATTAGCATATGTCTCAGGTATTCATGAACTGTGTGTATCCTTTACTGGAGAGATTGAACCTGATAATTGAACAATTCTGAAAGATGAAGACCACCAGCAGAAGTTTGCCAATGTGCTGGTATCATGAGTCAGGGCCTCACAAATCATACAATCTGGCAAACTGAAAAGATATTGGTCTACTTTTCTGATTCTTAATGTAAAGCCACAACCGAAGAGGCTCTGAGAACATGTAGGTTCATGAAATGACTCTGCCCTTTGTTTGGCAGGTTCAAGAAAAATCAGGAGAGATGATGGATCTATGTAAAATTGTTTAATACTTTGAATGCAGAATGAAATTGGTGGAAAAGCAATGTAGTGAGTACTAGCTCTCAAGCCATGCACAAATTAGTTCCTAGTTCGAGCCAAAATTGTATCCCAAATCATACACAGTTGTGAAGTCTCTTCCTTCTCAGCAGAACTAACAAGAATCCCAAGACTTTATCATAGTGTACAGGTGAGAACTGATAGTTATGAACTTTCTTGTGTAAGAATATGCTTGTCTGATTTGCATCATCAGTGACATTTCCTATCTTTCTCCAGAGCTGCTAGTGACTTTCTGGTTAAGAGAAGCAATGTCTATGTTAGTTAACCCAGTCGAGGAGCTAGCAATTTGGAGTTTCCATTAAATATGTGTCTATCTAATACACATGAAATTGCAGATTGCATCTATGGAGGTAATCTTATTTTGTTGATTCCAACTATTTTAGACATGCATGACTGCAGTGAAACATTTTGGATCATGAACGTGGTGTTTATGGTGATCACCATCATGTGTATAATTGGTGACAGCATCATTCTTTCAAGAACAACTATTCTTCCAGGGACCAAGCCATGGTGCATTATCACTTATGTTGTTGATTGGGTATGCCTTCCTCTCTACACTTCCTGTTGCCTCTGTGTTTGCAACACCAGCTGTGTAGAGAAAGCCCATTGAAACTTGGAACTCATCTTGTAAGTGTGCACAAGAATGCTCTTAAAAAAGTTTGGACAATATCTGTGCAAGAGGGTCAGTTTGCCTTCCTGAGCAAATCAAGAAGAGATAAAAGGGTAAAAGCTTTCTCTGTAAGGAAGAAGTCCTAAACTTGCACTAGCTGCTGTGGTAGAAGTTTCAGTTAGGCTCCTTGCAATTTTGGAAGTGGGTTTTGGAAGTGCAGACTACTTTTATTCTCTGTATATCTTCTTCTACATATGATTCAAGGTGTCTAGAAGATTCTCAGAGTCTAAAATGCCAAGTTGCTCCTTTCTGTTGTGAAATTTCAGGGATTTACAGGCCTTCTGATCTATGAGGCAATCATGGCTTGGAAGCAAGCACATCATGGAGAACAACCAGCTGATGTGCATCATCAAACTGTGGCTGTCTGCACAATATTCAGTGAGTTTTGCTCTAAAGTTGCACTTGGACTAGTGATGGCTACACTTGGATGCACACTTCAGACTTTGTTGAGCATTCTGGAGGTGTTTGGCTGGCTCATCACACCTGTCAAAGCAGCAGCTACATCATATACTGATCCTGAAAAACCAGTTCAAACTGAGCCTGCCAAGGTAAAACTGTACATGTCAGGAATCTACAGTTTCTCAGATGAAGAGGATTCATATTCCAGCCACTCTGTGGCTTCTTCTGAACGTTGACACTCAGACTAATTTGGGTCTACTATTAGTCCAACCTTTGTCCTTTTGCAACAGACCCCTCTGGAGTCATGATACTCCGAAGACTTCATCTTTTGCTATTCCTCTTAAGAGATGTGTTTTGGGGTGTGCAAAGAAGGGTGCACTGTGCTACAAACAGGGCCCTGCTAATAGATCACCCAAAGTGATGTAACATGCTCAGCTGCCACCATATTGGCTGTGACATCTGGCAGCTCTGCATTTGCTGTCAGTGAAGTGGTTTGGAGCATTTGGCAGCAAATGCTCCTTAACTTCAGGTGCACTTAGATCATAGACAAGTGGTCACTGACAGTCTGGTGTAAGAAGACATAACCATATACCACAATAAATGAGCTTGGAATGAAATGGAAATCATATGTTCATGGAGAGGGGATGGGGCAACCAAAAAACAGACTGCCAGAGTATGGTGCAAATGGAGCTGAAGTCCTTAAGTGGTGAATAGAGCACTCTGAATACCTAAGTAGGACAAGAGCCCCTCTCTGATGGGCAAGAACCCATTCTGGTGTATGTGCGAGATGAGACTGGAACATTTTCATGTACACCATGGACACAAGCAAGCTCCTGGCTTAGGACAATCAGCTCGCAAGGGGAGTCTCAAACTTGTCTTGCTCAGAAACAAAATGGCACTGTCCTGTTTATGTACAGAGTCTGTTTCAAATGGTTACAGTTTGTGCTGAAAAGTTCAGATGTGACTGGGACTTGTTGAGCATTCCATACAAACTCACTGACCTCAATCTTGAAAATTGCTGCTACACTAATGCTCTAGACCCCTCAGCACTGCCATAACCACCCAAACCACACCATGCAAATGAGGATAGTGCTTACATAATATAGACAACCACCATGTGTTAGTACCTGTCAACAAATTTATACATGTATAAATGTATGGTGAAGTATACATGGGATGAATTTGAGCAAGACCAAAGAAGAGAATGAGGACAGACTTTAACCAGTCCAGGTCATATACCATGATTGAGGAAATTGGGTATAATTGTATCAATTTTGTGACCTTCCTAGTGCAACTCCAAATCCACCATTATTCTGCTGAAGAAATCTGGTATAGATCTATTGGTATTCAAATCCTTGCTAATGCAACTCCAGATCACCATTATGCTGCTGAAGAAATCTGGAGTAGATGTATCAATACTCAAATACTTGCTAATGCAACTCCAAATTACCATCATTCTCCTGAAAAAATCTGGTGTTGATGAGTCAATTTCAAATCCTTGCTAATGTACTAGCTCCTAATCACCATTACTCCAGTGAAGAAATCTGATGAGCATAGATGTATCAATTTAAAAACCTTTCTTATTGCAACTCCAAATCAATATCTATCTATTAAGGAAGGGAGTTTGTTTGTTTTGTTTGTCATGTTGAGATCTCCCAAATCACAGTGCCCCCTGCCATGCTCTTGGCACCATTGGAAAGCCATTGATGAGTATGGGTGCACCAAGGTGGTTTGGCAATGTTTAGACCTATGGTGCAAGAGGGCTGAACATTGAACAACCAGGGTTTAGGGTTTACTAGGATTATATTGAATATTGAATAATTTCGTAAAAAAATTTCGACAAGATCAAAACTAAACATTATAAGGAAATTGTTGTAAGCTCTTTGGTGCTCTTGGAAAGCGCATGATGAATGGGGATTTCTTGGATGCAATTTCCTAATTTTTAGACCTAAGGCAGAAGAGATATTGAATCTTGAGTAATTTTCGTCACTGAAAATTAATTTAAAAATTTAAATTACTTTTTCACAATTGAGCTCTATCTTCAAGGTCATGTCCACAATTGGGCCAGCGGCAAAAAAGCCAAACTAGTTTGATCTACAAGGAAAATGCTGCCAGCAGCCCCACCCAATAGTTTTTTAGTCTTTCCTCAAAAAAATTCATTTGGCTTCACTTAACAAATGATGTTAATAGTTAATACGGTAGGCTTTATACTTAATAATGAATCGCAACTCATCAATAAAATTCATCTTTGGTGGGGAGCTAGTTGGGGGGGGGAGGGGGGGAGATGCAGGTTTATTTAACTAGTGGAATGGTCAAATGAGGTGGCTTGGGCCTTGGTCCTGGGTCTAGGGCCCATATCAGATGCAAGCTCATATGCGAGTGGCATTGTGAGAGGCATTACAATGTGAGTGTCACTTTAACGTTCTCTGATTATCTCCATGTAAATGTTCATACTTATTTGCAGAAATTCAGGTTGCTATGTATGGCAGATTTGAAGTGGGCCCACTGAATGTTTGGTGGCAAAATTTCATTGCTCTCTCTGTGTATGGGGAGTGACATGTGCTCTCATCTCTAGTCTAAAATGCAGAATTATCCATAAGTTTACGGACACAAAACACCTGTGCTACCTTTGAAAAGCAAACATTTTTTAACTTCGTAAAACATGCGGACAAAATTCCCTAAGTATATTTGGAGGGCACCTTCTATTCATGAATATCCCTCTAAAAACCAGGAGGGATTTCATCACTACTTATTAAGAGTACCAATGATCTTATGCCTATATGTATGCATAAATAGGCATAAGATCCATCCCCTTTCTAGTTCTCACGATTTATGTGTTTGAGTTCATGATAACACTCACCTTGTGCTTTCCACTGGGTAAAAGCCCATGGGTGGGGGACATTGGCAGATGTGGGATTGAACTTGTCTACTGCCTCATCCTAACCCTCATTCTTGGGGGAATGGACTCATGTAGGGACTTTCTGATTCACACTAAGCCCTGGGAGAACTTTTCAAGACTATTTAGAGGACACTATGTGTGTGAACATCCCTCCTTAAAAAGAGGTGGGATTAATGCTTACTACCTCAAGACTGGGATCCCTCCCACTTTTGAGGAGTAGGCACAACATCCCTGCCTTCCTCCTCGTGCTCTTCTAACAAACCTCTTCTGCAAATCGTAGTGTACCTAGTTTGGGGACCTCCCCCAACGATAAATTCACTCTTGGATTTTTCTCATAATTTTCCCTGGAGGCAGGGGAGATCACATGTAACATCCCTAGGGAGGGAAAGATTTGTATAGGGTAAGGCCATGCTATCAGGGAATTACTGTGTGAGCACCGAGGGTGGAGCCCAAGGTCCATGCAGTAATTCCCTGACAGCAAGGCCTTACTGTGCATAACAACTGAGATAATCAATGGTTAAAAAAAAAAAATCTTCCCATTCCAAAGATCTCATTGGTTTACATTTTGGGTCGCCTTAGGGATCTTACAATTTCACACCCTTCGCCTTAGGGCTCTTTTTGTAAGCCTGATTAGTAAATGTAATCTGCCCTGTAAATAGACTAAGAGTTCTCTCTGAGGTTGTTACGTTGTAAGGTGAACCTTGATTCATTTGAATGCATATGGGCCATCCTTATACCAATGCACCTCGATTTTATGAATAGCAAGGCACTGCTGTCATTGCCTTCTACCCCCTGAAACAACGCAAGAAGGCACTGACAGCAGTGCCTAAACATACATGTTTAGGTTTATGATGCCATCTTGTGCTTTACAATGAGTAAAGCACACATGTGAGAAACATTCTCAAAATGTGGAGCCAGACGAGCTTAGTGCCTGATCCTAGGCCCCTTGTTTTGGGAATGGGCCAGGCCCCCCACGTGGGATTTGCACAAAACAAAATCAGCAAATATAATAACTATAGAGCCAAAGGAACAGTATATACTTATCCCCAAAAAGAACATCCTAGAAAGGTACATTCGTACTAGAGAAAATTCCTAGTTTTTCAACTTCAAATGTACCTTGCAATGCACTTTTGAAGCGGGCATTAGGCTATTCCTTATCGACCTAAGAGTTCCAACTATTGATAAGGTTCCCAATTTGAACCCTTCAAGCCCTCGGACCTTTACTACAATGCAAAACAAAGTGCTAAAAAAAAAAACCTAACGATGACATTTGGCAACTTTCACCTCTAAACAGTTGCCTAGTTCCTTCAAAGGTTTTAAAGGTGCAAGTCAGATCAGATCATCAGCCATCAAAATTGATAAATTGTTGGGCAGATATACTACTAAAATGATAGAGTAGAGATTAGGTAGATACCCAAAGATGAGGAATGGAAGGAGAGTCTCTATCTCCACAATGACAACCCTTTGACGGATGATGACAAAGCGGTGGATGTATGTGTATGCTGACTCTATTAGGCAAGGCTTTCGAGGCGCTTGCGCAGCTCCGCGTCACCGAAGTAAAGTGCAAGTCAGTGGGGTCTACGGTGAGCCGTCCCCCACTGGATAAGCAATCACATGGCCGGCCCATCGCAATCGTGCATGTGATGCTAATTTTTAACAATGGTCCCAGCATCAGCTAAAATTCCATTTGCTATAACAAGCGACAAAACACATATACACACATACGAATAAAAAAATCGGTGTAGTAAGGGGAAGTATCTGTGCAAGGTACAAAGCAAATGTCCACTGATCGTTTAGTGAAATGATCTCCGGACTCTTGTTAGATGTTGTTACTCATCGTTGTGCCTGCCACTATTGCCCCCTCCCTGTGATGCGGCGGCACAAGCAAAAGATCTGAAAGAGGTAGGGTAGGCCATTCGAGAACATACCGCGGTTCATCTGAACTCCGTTGTTGTCGATATTGTGGTCTCGAGAGAACGAACGACCAAATTACGAGCGTGCATCTGAAACCCGCGCCTTGTCGTCGCCAGCCCAAAAGAACGGGAGAATAGTAACAGGCAAGAGAAAATCCCTGGTTTCTGCAGAAAGATAAAGCTGCAAAACGTACCTGTGTTTGTTTCCACAAAGGAAACAGGGAGAAAACAAGCTCGAGAGAGCTCAGGAAGCGGGTGAACAAATGGCAGCAGGAAATGGCGACCTTGAGGTCGACGGCCACGGTCATGGCGAAGGGAAGATGTGGAACATGGACCAGACTCTGGACCAGCCGCTTGGCTTGGAAGCCGAGCGCGTGAGCAGTATGCGTATCCAGAAGGTCAGCTCATACGCATCATATGACGTGGAGTGTGATGTTTGTCTTGGCTGTTGAATCCAATAGAAATTTCTTGTTGGCTTGTGCAAAGATTACAGTTTGTTTTCGTTTTCTGAGTCGTAAGCAGAAGTGGGGAGGTAAGCGGAAGAAGGAAGGTTTAGAACCCGATTGTTTTCACCAAAAGTTCGTGTACATGGATGTACGGTGTTTCTTTCTCTTGTAGAGTATCTTTCTTCTTTTTGGTTCTCGACACGACAACCGAATTCTCTGTTCTTTTTGAGAAATTTTTGATGCCTGTGCTTTTTGGGGCAGAGTTATTCTCAAATTCTCACAGGTTGAAGATTCACAGCATAAAACTGGATCCTCCTGGTTTTTCCAATTGGTTCTCGCATGGAGATTATGCTCTGAGAGACCACATCTCATGATGTGGAGGTGTTGTGTACATAATAAACACATGGTGTTTCTGATATTATCGACTGGCTCAGCATATTGACAACACTTTTTGGAGCTTGCAGGTGTTACCAGCAGTAATGATCTTGCGCCTTGCATTCCAGAGTTTGGGGGTTGTGTATGGAGACCTGGGTACATCTCCACTCTATGTGTTTCGAAGCACATTTCCTCAAGGCATCACAAACAAGAAGGATGTGGTTGGAGCACTCTCTCTCATCATCTACACAATCTCCTTGATTCCTCTCGTTAAGTACATGTTTATTGTCTTGAGAGCCAATGACAATGGTGAAGGTAAATTTTCAACTTATTGTCCTCTCATGTGTCTGGGTGACTGTTCATGTAGCTTCTTTCAGTTTGGTAGGCGATCTAGGGAATCGTTCTTGCCTTCCAGATGTTTGAGAACTGAGCTGATAGGAGGGATCACTTTCTGCATAGGAGGGGCCTTCTTGTGCACACACTTCTTGTGATTCAGCCCAATCACTAACAAGTTTGTCATGAAGCTGGCATTGAACTTCAATATGTAGGGGGGATGAACTTTTACACAAAAAATGTTGTGTGCTGCAGGGGGGACCTTTGCTCTGTACTCATTGCTCTGTCGCCATTGCAATATAAGTTCTCTGCCAAATCGACATCCGACAGATGAGGAACTTTCCACGTTTGTTGTGAACCGTCACCATCCTAAAACTTACATGCAGAAGAAACTGGAGGGTAGCCCTGTTCTTCAAAGACTTCTCTTGCTACTTGTTCTTATTGGCACCTCCATGGTGATTGGTGATGGCATATTGACCCCTGCAATCTCAGGTGTTTCCAACCTTCCAAACTAGTTTTCATCTGCATCTTGTCTGTCTCTGCATTATGTTCTCTTCGCATCCTTCTTCCATTTGATGCTCTGTTGCACTTGGTTACTTGTAGTTGCCTCAACAGTGTGGTGGTTTTTGTGCAGTTCTATCAGCAGTCAGTGGAATCAAAGAGGCATCAAGTTCATTAAATGATAGTAAGTACTAGTTACTAAGCTTATCATTTCTGGATTTTCTCTGCTGATTATTTGGCTCTTGTATTGTGGAATTCTTGTGATCTGGATGTGACAGTCAACTGAATGGCTTTGCTTCTAACTGGGCAGATGTGGTGACAATCATATCATTGGTGATCATAGTTGGTCTCTTCAGCATGCAGCGATTTGGCACAGCGAGGGTGGGGTTTGTCTTTGCTCCAATTTTTCTGCTGTGGTTTATTTCCATAGCACTTATTGGAACCTACAACATCATCCAGCATGACAAAGGCATATTTCAAGCTTTTTCTCCCCTTGAGATTGTTTACTTTTTCAAGAGAAACAAGAGGGCAGGATGGGAACATCTTGGAGGTGTTGTGCTTTGCATAACAGGCAAGCAACATCTTTTACTTCAAACATTTGAGCAATTAAATTTGGGTCAGTGCAGGGGGTTCCATTTGTAAATGACCTTTCCAGGCATCTGGTTCAGTGAACTTGTAGTATAGTGGTGCAGCTAGATATTCAGTACATAGTTCAGAGTCTTTTTGCTAGTTGCTAATGGCAGGAAGGACTTGGTGGAATGGGAAAAGAGCCTTTTCATTGGGTGGTCTTTGATGTGCTATTGCTCAAATGTAGTGCAGGGACTGAAGCATTGTTTGCTGATTTGGGCCACTTCACTTATGGGTCTATCCAGGTAAATAATATTTTTGTGCTCTTAATGTGTGATTACCTCAGGGTCTGTTGGATCAGTATGAATCTGGAAGGTTTTTATTGATGGTGATGGTCTTGCTCTGGTTGCAGATTGCGTTCTCGGGACTTGTTTATCCCTCACTCTTGCTAGCTTATCTTGGTCAGGGTGCAGTTCTTCTGAATCATCCAGAGAATGCTGATGACCCATTTTACAAATCAATTCCAGGTGTGCAATCTCATCTCTATGTCTCTCTAATCCTTCTCTGTATGTAGATTCAGGGAGCAAGGTCATAAGCCTACTGCTATCTGCCATTCCATGATGTGTGTCGGACCCTCTTGACAAGGTAAGGCTGCAGGGAAGTTTGGGTCAATGGAAAGAGCATCTGGCACTTTGTTCCTTCTATCATGCTTCTGGTTCTGCTGTGAGGGAGCCTGAGGGATGTGGAACAAGGTAGTCATGGTGTCCAGTAATTTTATACAAGATGGATATGGAGGTTGGCTGTGCAAAGATGGCATTCAGGTTTATCTGTGGTGCTTTTTGGTTGCAAAACTGCAGGCAGTTACATTCACATCCTTGACATATCCTTGACATCCCTGCCCTATCCAATCCTGAAATAAATAAGTTGAACAGCTGGAACAGTGAACAACATTATGCTTTCTGGAACTGTCATATGCCGGGATAAGGGATAGAATTAGAGTGCAGTATGAGAGCATGGGGCTGAATGTGCTGGTCATTGAGTGAAGGGAGTTGATTTTCTTACCATTGCAATTGAGATGTCTAGTGTATAGTTGTTCTTTGATATCTATTTCAGTCATCTTTGAGCTGTCCCAAGTCTTGACAACTGTTGGTGGATGTACTTTGTTCAGTTAAACTTTACTGGCCCATGTTTGCCCTGGCAACAATAGCAGCTATTATTGCAAGTCAGGCGATCATATCTGCCACATTCTCAATTGTGAAACAGTCAGTTGCTTTGGGCTGTTTCCCACGGGTAAAGATTGTGCACACCTCAGATCAGTTCCAGGGCCAGATTTATATTCCTGAAATCAACTGGATTCTGATGATTCTCTGCCTTGTCATCACTGCGGGTTTCAGAGACACCAGACAAATTGGAAATGCTTATGGTATTTTATACTGTTTTCATGTAATCCTTGTGATTTCATTCTTGCTACCAGTGTACATGTACAGCTCTCTGTGTAAGCATCAAATATTTGTTGAGATTCTTCTTGACACAATGTCTTGGTGCAGACACATGTTACTGCTTGCTAAGTCAACTGAACTACTTGCTACACTTTCTACAGGAATTGCAGTGGTTGCAGTGATGCTGGTGACAACGTATCTCATGACACTTGTAATCATTATGGTGTGGCACAAGCCTCTTGTGGTGGGCTTGATGTTTCTGTTGGTTTTTGGATCAGTTGAATCTGTTTATGTCTCGTCAGTTCTATTCAAGGTGAAGCAAGGAGGATGGGTTCCACTTGTCATAGCAAGTGCACTTGGCAGCATCATGTATGTATGGAACTATGGCACTCTTAAACGCTACCAGTATGAGAATCAGAACAAGGTGTCTGTTGGATGGGTGTTGGGACTGGGTCCAAGCCTTGGCTTGGTACGTGTGCCTGGTGTTGGACTTGTGTACACAGATCTTGCCCATGGGGTTCCACCCCTCTTCTCTCATTTCATTACTCATCTTCCAGCCATTCATTCCACTGTCGTCTTTGTTTGTATCAAGTACTTGCCTGTCAACACAGTTCCACAGGAAGAGCGTTTCCTTGTTCGCCGAATTGGTACCAAGGCCTACTCTATGTATCGATGTGCTGCAAGGTATGGTTATAGAGATTTGCATAAGAGGGATGAGCATTTTGAGCAACTGCTGTTTCAAAGTTTGATAAGATTTAACAAATTTGAAGCACTGCAAAACTCCACTGGCGCCAATTCATTGGCTGCTAGTTGGACTCCAGAAGAGAGAAGCGTATCATCCGTACAAGCTTTCGAGATGGCTCCTCAGAACCCAATCATGGATGACTCAATGTCACAAGGTGATGGTTTGGAGATTAATTCAATTGCTGATTCTTCAATACAACTCCAGAGTGTGTCTGAAGATCCCTTCCAAGAAATACCAGCAACTGAGCGTCGAGGTGTTCATTTGCCAACAAGCCCCAGTACCTTTGAAGAGGACCAACAAGATGCGCTGACATGTTTGATGAGGGGTAGAGATGCAGGAGTGACTTACATTATTGGTGACACCATTGTCAAAGCAAGAAGGGATGCAGGGTTTTTAAAGAAGCTTGTGATCAACCATGTGTATACATTCCTTCGAAAAACTTGTCGAGAGAACACTGTGGCTTTGAACATCCCTCATGAAAGCCTGTTGCAGGTGGGCATGATTTACTATGTATAACTGCTATGTCCATGTACACATTTAGATTCACAGCTCATGATTGCAGGCTGCAACTAGTGTGATGAGCTGCAGGAATGATTCTCAAGTAACCTCTCATCAAATTCTAGGAGGAAGATTTTCCTCCCATGTCTAATTTGGGGATCTCTGTCTGTTGCACTCTTTTAAGAGCTCCCTATGGTTAGTGTTAAGTGGTAAATTGGTCATCCAGTAGGGTCAACTAGGGGCTTCCAAGTTGTCGAGGGGAAGAATGCACTATAAATAGTGACCCCCCCACAATGCAGTGTGTACAGAAAGTGTCCACCTTTGAAAGGATGCAGGAGCACTAAAAGATAGTCAGTCAAGGTTAGTTGGAACATGAGAGCATGGAATCATTCTTCTTGTGATGGATATCACTGAATGTAAACTGAGTAGTATTTTTTGCAGCTATGTGCACATTGTGAACTCATGTTCATCAATATGTGCCAACCATTCTAAATGCAGAGAGGATAGAGCTTGCTTATGGTTTGAATTTCTCATTGCGGTGATAGAATTGATAAAAGCTCACACAACAAATTTGTGTGCTGGTATAAATTTTTGAGCAACATTGTGCCCTTTTGGGTTAGGGGTATCAGTTTTCCTCATCTTTGTTGAACATAGTAGAAATATGTCGAAAAGCACCAAAAGAGCATAGCAAGGAAGTGGTGACGAGCACTATGAGAACATAGCAAGGGGGCGTCAATGAACATCAACAAAGCACAACAAGGAGACAATGCAAGCTGAGAACACCAACATAGCACAACAAAAGAACAATGTAAGCTATGAGCACCAACAGAGCATAGCAAAGAAACAATGCAAGTTACAAAACAATGCAAATCACGAGCAAAGAAAGAGCACAAGATTACAATGATTAATCAAAGCTAAAATTGAAAGCAAACACTTAAACACTTAGCATACCTTAAAATTGCTAAACATTCTTCTTATTTATAAGGAAAGTGAGAGAGGAAAAGAAAAGAGCTCAAGGCCAGCTCTGCCTCTATACCACCATTGGAAACCTAATTTTAAAAATATAAAAATTTAAACCCTACCTACCACTACCAACTACCACAGTAAATGACACTTATTGACTATTGACACCCTGACTCTACTAATTTTTAATACTATGATAGGGTATATATTTTTTGAAAAAAAATGAAAGGGTTTCAACCGAGCAGTTCTCAGTCCAGTGAGAACCTCTGAACGGGTTTAAAAAGGGCATCACCCTTAATGATATCCTGAGATATTCAAGGCGAGAGCTGGATTGAAACCCGGACCGGTTCTCACCTCGTTTCTGATACCCGCCCAACACGGGTACCTACCGAAACCAAAGGGTTTGGTAAGAGTCAGCAGCGGTAGGCAGGGAAGGAGGGGCATAGGAGGGTCAGAAGGCAGGACGGATGGAATGGTTGATGCATAGGTTAGGGAATCAGGGCTAGTGGATATCTCCGGGTGGACCCCGTTGAGAAGGGAGCTTGACGACAAAGTCCAATGAAGGGTCCACTACAATGTACGAAAATCAATTCTGAGTTTTGCCGGTGCCAATTTGCCCTTTCTGAAAAAGCTCCAGAAGCTTCTCCGCCATAGCTGCACTGCCCTGCACCCCTGCCCACGCCAACAACAACAACTACCGCGCGCATTATCATTCTACTTCTGTTGCGGAGGACGACTCGGGAAGAGCCGCGGAAGAGCCTAACGTTCCAACAGGGTGATGGAGAGTAGGGAACACTACTATGTCGTAAGACCCCAACAGCCTGTACGGTATGTTGTTTGCCTGACTCCGATATTGAAGCTTTTTCCATCAGAGATGTAGAAAGAAGAAGGAATTGCATGTCATGGTCGATCGGAATTGCGGTAGCCTTTATATATGTCTGGCTTTCTTTTTAGGGAGTGTGCTTCCTTCGCTATGTACAGAGACCGTTCTGGAGAATCTTGGAATGTGGTGTGGTACTCCAAAGTTGGGGTTTTACGTAATTGTCATGGCTGAAGGTGATCAGAGCTTTGGTGTCTCTGTGGTTTGTGCAATCAAATGTTTCGTAGATTTCGTTTCGTCGATGTAGAGGGATGGTTGTGTAGAAGGCTTCGGTTTTTATACGCGTATGTTGCTACAGTTTGGTTTTTGAAACTTCTGTTTCGATTCTTTTCGTGATGAGAGCTAATGATGAATCTTTATGCCAAAATGTTTTGTTTTCAATTCGTTGCTCTGTAGGGGACAGCTTGAAGATGGTGGTATGGCAAGGATAGGCATGCCGAACGACCGCAATTTCTACTTCAGAGGCGTTAATGAGTGGCCCCAAAGGCCGCGCATTCGCGGAATGACGGAAGTTAGAGGGCCTTTCTCCTCTCTCATGGCACCTTCAAACTTGCAGGTAAAGAGTTTCGCTTCTTTGGTACATTCTTTAGTTTCTTTCTGCATGTGAAAAGTACATGTGGGAAGTTTGGACGCAAATTAGGTGAATGAAGCATGTTCTCAAGCTGTTAGCATCTAGTCTTTTTGGACTTGGCAGGAAGATCAAGTGTTGTAACAAGAATGGGCATCTGGACTTTTGGAAATTGCAAACAGGATGTATTGGAGACAATGGGGCAGTTTATGGATGGCCTCAGGTTTTCAGGGGGTTCCTTTAGCCTCATGCCACATGACATTGTGAGGCAATTGACAAGATTGGCACATAATCATGATGTGTATGTAAGCTCAGGCGGGTGGGCGGATCATGTTCTCGCCCAGGGCCCTTCTGTCTTCAGACAGTATGTGCAAGTAGGCTCATATCCCTCTCTCATCTAGCCTGCTTCACAAAAATAACACCCATTGCCTGTAAAATCAGGCAGTCATGTCTTAATATCAGTATGGTTCAAAGTGAGGTCCAATTGGTTAATTTTTTGATATCAGACTACAGGGGCAATGTATCTGAGACTTTTCATGATGGTGCATTCCACTATGGTAATGTGCTGAGTTTGGTAACCCAGGATGCACATGTTTGTAGAGTGGTTTGCGTGAAATTTTGTGTGGATTATTATGTACTCATCTACATCCACTGTTGAGAGCTCCTGAAGCCAGAGGGGAGTCACAGCAGTTTGTCACTGCTATTCCTGATGAAGGTGAGGGTCTGCATGTTGTGAGTGGAACTCTTAATGTTATGATCATACTCATGTCGCATTACCAAAAAGTGCGATTGTTGAGTTTTCTGTGCAAAATCATTTACAAGTTTTGGGTAGCTGGCTGCTGTTGACTCGAGATATGGATGAACTCTCAAGGATAGGTGGCCTCTGGGGGTTTACTTCTCTATAGCAGGTGCATATTAATTTATTGTGAGGTGTTGAGATGAATCCTGTATGCAGCCCGGTCAAATGTTAGAAATTTAGTTGCTCTGTTCAAGGATTCTGGAATCTTATCTGTTACAGTAAACTACTGAGATTCTGCAACGGTACAAGGAGATCACATCATTATCTATGTTGGTTACTAATCATGTTTATTTGGGTAATGTATATTGGGTGAGGAATGTTTGCAGGGGACTAGTATTTATGGATGCTTTGAGAAATGTATTGAACCTTGCTATATCATAATTGCTTTCTGATGTTTCATTGTCCTCTCTGGTACAGGAGTGCAAGGACCTTGGTTTTGATGCAATAGAGGTGAACACTGACTTGATTCGTCTTCAAGAAGAGGACCTGTTGCGCCTGATTCGCACTATCAAGAGTGCAGGTCTCAAGGCCAGGCCTGAACTTGGCATCAAGTCTGCAGAAGATGGTATAATTCATCATTCTAATTATTTGGTTGATGGTGAAATGCCCTTGCTCTACAAAATTGACTGTAGTTGACATGCAAAGTAAGTTTGAATAGTTCCTTGGTTCTACAATTCCTGTATCTTGCCAGGAAATCAACCTACTGTCAGGAAGTAGATGGTGTTGATCTTCCCACACCAACAAATCCCTGTAAGAGGAATTTTCCTTTTATTCTGTTGATGCAAATTGTTAAAATAACCTGTTGACTTTAGAGCTGCAATGGTTCCTGCAATGTCATGACATGTGCAGATGTGATTGCAGTGGCTATACATTGTGAAGGGATTATGATTTATATGATGAGAAAGGCATTAATAGGGGGGCTTTGATGCAAGGGATCCAGAGTCAGAAGGTGTCAACTGGGTGATAAGGCGTGCTGAGCGATTCCTTGAAGCAGGTGCAGACGCTGTACTGATTGATTCAGATGGCATTACAGAAAATGTTGGTAACTGGCGAACAGATGTGATTGCCAAAGTTATTGAGCGACTGGGGTTGGAGAAAATTATGTTTGAGGCAGCAGATCCCAGAGTTTTTGAATGGTTCATCCAGAACTATGGCTCCAAGGCAAGTATCACTTGAGTTCAAACACTGCTAACTCTTTGCTGAAGCAACAGACTGTATGCAAGCCAGCCTGGAGATAAAGTCTAGTTCTTCTTGCTGGAAATTCATTGTTTCTTGTGTTGCTTACTGATCCTAGAGCTTAAAGGCAAAGGAATTGTGCTATCTTGTAGAATTGTCATCCAGGTGTGCTTCTCATTGGCAACAAGTGGAGGATTGCTTGTGAAGGAATGGGGATAATCTTGTGACCAGACATTGCCAAATCTATCTAGTAACTATATGTTTTGATGAAGTGGTTTTTCTCACCTGGTGAGACACATGTTCAAAAAGGTTGGACTTTGTCATAGGATTTTAAGTGGCCTTTGGTTGGGATCCTTGGCAGGTAAATCTGTTTGTGGATCATTCACATCTATTGCAGCTGGAGGGTGTGCGTTCTGGTGTCAGAGGTGGAAGGTCTGTTTGGGGTCACTTTCTCTTATGATTGGTGGCTCTGACTAGAACAACATTTTAAGATGCAAGCAATTTTATGAAAACATCCTGGGCATTGATAGTGTCCATTTAGATCAAGGAACAGTTTGTAGATTGTACAAAGAAAGATCTGTTTCAGTGAACAAGCAAGGCAGTTAAATCATGTGTTGAAGACAGGCTTGTAATGAGCATAATCAAAGGTGGTGTCCTACTTTGGTTGAATAGTGAAGTGTAATACAACCTGTTTCTAGTAAAGTGTAATAGAACCTCGTAAACCAAGAGACATAATATATGACCACTACCATGCTTTGAGGACCTGGTGTATGCAAAGAAGTGGAATTTTGGGTTTAGGGTTTAGGGTTTATATTGGAATACTTTTGTTCTATAAAAAAACATGATCTTATGACCTATTCGAGGAGTTTCTCCTACTGATTCTCTTGATTTCATGCATGCAGGAATCTTGATAGATTTGACTCCCCAGTTCCTGATCTCTGTCTTCATCATCTATCTTCTTCCATTTCTCTTGCATTTATAATTTTTTGGCTGTCTTTTCCCATCCTTGGGTCCCTTTGTGTGTCCTGTTCACAAGTCAGCAGTGTGGCTAACTTCATACTGTTATCACCAGGTCAGGACAAACCTATTTGCATTGCATTTAGTTGTTGTGTAGAGCTGAGGAAGTTATGGTTGTCATGAATTACTATTCACGTTATTGATTTTTCCAGACACCGAGAGACTTCAGATTTGCACAAACCTCTGACATTTCTCTTTTTGCTGCAAATTCCATCTGCTCCCAGGACTTAAAATGCAGGCTAGGGCAACTAGCATCTTTTAACTTTCTGGACAAAAGCAGCAAGAAAAGGTGCTGCCTTGGTTGGTTCTTGCAGAGATGATTACTTATGTGGTGATAAGAGAGCACATTACAAACAAGGACTTGTTATAGCATAAAGCACTGCTGTGTTTTTTGCAGTGTAATGGGAGGCACCCTTACAAAGTGGAATAGTTCCTCCACTTTTGGGTGGAACATTTCAGAATGTGTCAGCGGAATGTGTACACATCTTCACATGGGCATATTGTAAGCTCCTCGTTTCTCATGGGATCTGCATTACCAGCTTGCTTCTTCCTCTCCAAGAAATTTTGCAGGACATTTTCAGTCCATTGTGCTAAGTGAGTTGCATTGAGTCCAACTTCAGAATCCTTGTGGAAGTAGAGGCATCTCAGAATTTCAGTTGATGGGTAGGGGCAATCAGGTCCTTCTGAATCCCTCCACACACCTTCGTGCACAAGCTTTGCCCAGTCTGCTAGGAACTGGTATATGATCTGACCTACTCCCATGTACTCTAGCCAGCCCTTGGGATACATCTCCATCAGGCTAGCCCCTGCTGTCATGAACATGGCATTTGTGATTTGAGCCCCATGCACTGTCACCAACACATCTGTGCTGGTCATCAGCTCCACCTGCACCAAGCTCATCATATGTTTATGTCAAATGTGGTGTCTGGGGAACTTATGTAGACTGTACTTCAAAGGATGATTGCTTTCTGACTGTATTCCAGCTTGAACTAAAGTTACACTTCTGACATCTCTATCTTCCTCTCAAGAAAGAATGCTGGTTCTTTCTCTCTTTCAAATTTGCTGCATTAATGGTGGCAAATCTTTTGACAATTGATTCAGTTGTTACATTCCTGCTGGTGGCTGGCTCTTGTTTGCTGCTGGGAGAGATTTCAAATGATCTTTTGTTTACACACTTGTCAGGTCTCTTAAACTGGATCTCTTAATGTGATTTGGGAGAGAAGAGACGATCAAAATAGCTCAAGAAGACGGATGCGCGTGTCTACAGACAAAGTGATCAAATACCTCTCCATTCATGAACTCCTGTAGAGACTCTCCAAAGCTACAAATGCTGATCTCCTCTCCTCACAATTCTCTCAGGATCAGTATGCATCTATTGCCTTTCAGAGAAGGTGAACAAGTTTGGTGCTCAATTCTTCAAGGATTTGGAATCTCCTCAGGTTCTCACAATTTTCCATGAAAGCTTCATACAATCTCCTCGCCCAAGAATTAGAATCGTGCTCAGTTTTCAATGTGATATAGCACCAGAATGATGATGATACCTGTTCACAAAAGCTGAGACCCTCCATGGTGGCAACACGAAAATGGCATTCTGGAACCTTGGCGCACTCCCCTTTCACAACTGCAGCAACAGCTGAAGTGTTTCTGAACGCTCTTGCGCCTGTTCTTGTCAGTAGGGTTACCTTCACCTTCATGGTGCTCCCCGTGTTCCTTGCATTTTGTTCGGTGTCGATTGCACAAAACTTGCGCGCTTTGCATCTCACCATATCGAACAGGTCGCGTAAGTTGTCGGACGGGATTCCTCCCAGCCCCCGTCGTTGTACGACGGCTCTCTCAAAACAAACTGGAGCTCCACGAGCCGCAGGTTCATTGCCAGAGTTTCCTAGATTGTCGATCTTCAGCGATTTCCCCATTGTTGCATGCATAACATTCGCGATCCAGGAACCCATTTTCTCTTGGAACTCCCCCAAGTGGTACATCACCACACGCTCTGGGACCATGCAGGCACCGAACTCGGCCCTCCAGAACGCGAAACCTAGCATGGCAGACATGCTGTGCCAGGGATTATCGTAATTCCAGTAGTTTTCAACGACGAGAGTGATGCCTTCGCGGAACCTTGCTCCAAGCTTGATGAGGTCCTTCTTGTGCAGGAAGCCGTAGCTGTTCTTGGATCCATCGTCGTTGGCGCTTCCCTGCAGGCACAAAAGTCTCCCCTCCGGATCGTCAGATGGGAAGTCGAGGATCTCTCCAAGGCGACTTCCAGGTTTCGCAACGACAGAGCTCATGAACCAGTTTCCCTCGTTCTCAGGGGTCACTGGTTGCTTGATGTCCTTGAGGGGAAGAAATGAGTCTATGATTTGATCCAGTTGCTGCGGCATTGTCGCCGTAGCTGTTGTCTGCTGATCCCTCGTGGCTGCCACGGCTAAAGCTTTAGCAGTTCTGGGCACGACTACCGTTTTTGGATTACTTGCAACAGTCCCACTGTCTGTGATCTCGGAGGGATCAAGAACATGGTAATCCTGTCGCGCTCCTGAAGTATTTGGCAGATCTGCTGGGTCCACGTCTGCAGTTTGCCTGCATTCTGCTCTAAGCTTTTCAACGTCGACTACGTTATCGGTGATGGCCAATAGCTTGGAGCCCAAGCATGCAGCAGAAGCTAGTTCCGTCATCCTCTTCCGCACATCACCCATAGACTTCCTCACATCCTTTATACTTTTCGACTCGTGGAGACCTTCGCGCTCTGCGCGCATTCATGAAGCAAGCTTCCTTCACTCAGTCTATGGATCCAAGCCCATGGTTCAAACAGAACAAGATGCGAAGATCAGAAGGCTAACATTGCATACCTTTAATAGACGGATTAAGTCCAAGATTCCAATTGTTATACGCAGCAGTTGCAATTGCCAAGTCTCCATGGCTTCTGGTTCTTGTGCCCATGAGAGCTAAGCTAGTCGCCCAGCGCTTCTGGAAGACGAAGAACTGCAGAAAGATGAAAGAGACAAAGCAGAAGAACACAACATAAATGATGCACTGAGACCGCTTCTGATCACTAGTGCTCTTGCGTCCTGGCATCGGCGCAGCTATTCTTGTGCGAGAGGAGCTCCCTCCTGTGATCTCCTCGTGGGTGGTAACTCTCCTCATCCCCACAATTCCAGCTGCCATGCTCATTGTAATCTCTCTTCAGGAGAGCTTCTACAATCCTCAAGATTGCTCAACTTCCTGAGCTCAAATTCCCCTCTCTCAACCAGAATTTGGGTCAGATCAGAATCATGAAAAATCCTAATATCTGCATGGAGAACAAAAGGATTACAATCTGCATAATTGTGGATCCGGGCAATCTAAAAAAGACTGAACTCTGTTCAAACGTTCATTCGGAAGAAATTGAACATTGTGCAATGTGAATAGCACATTGGTGCAATCCTCTAAAACATTCAAAAATCTATTTCGGTAGAAGTTGGAAATTCGAGATCTATGACTAACAAGCATGTCAAAAAGATAGAATGCTACGGTTGTTACATGCTGCATTCTAACTCAATACCAAACTTCAAGAATCACGAATTGATCACGAAGCTTATATGCAGAAATTTCCAACACACCTACTTTGCAAATGAAGATAGCAGATCGTTGGACTATGAAAAGCATCCTTATGACTGTAGGAATGGTGGTAGTGCGGACTGGGGAGAACATTTATGTACCGATACTCTTGTGAAGAAAACTATCTGCTGAAATTTTTGACATGGGTGTCAGAGTGCTGCTGCGTGGACCTATATTGTTTGGTTTTTGGTGAGCAGTGAACTGGCTAGCCAGGAAGCAAGGCGGTGTTCGAAACGGTGTGTTAGATTGCAGGAGGCGGCCAAGAAGCTGCAATCTGGTGGAGAGTCGACGACGACGACAAAGAGGCGGTGAATTATTATTATTATTTTTGTTTTGTCACGATGCACGTCACATTTTAATGGTTGTGCCAGGTACACCCATCCACTTTCAAGTAGTAGAGTTTTTAACATAACTGTCTTTCTTGGACTGACTCTCTCTTTCCCTCTCTTTCTTGCTTTGTCGAAACTGAAATCAGTCTCAGAATGTGGAGGGCACCTTATGTATAGGAGAAGGGCCTGTCAGGCCCTCCCGGGATTTGAGATCTGTGCCCAAGGTCGGAAGGCTGAGGGAACAGGTCAAAAATCACGGAAGGGCTTGTACTCAGGTCTTTTTCCCAGGTAAAGCAGAGCTGGGTTTTTTTCATTTTTTAGAAATAGTGATAGGCTGGCTAGTACCTTGGACTAAAGAAGATCCCAGTACAGCCCGGCTGGTACCTTCCACCGCAGAAGATCCCGCTTTTTGAAAACAGGTTTCTTCAGGTAGGTAGCGAGCTGAAAATACAAATGAAAAATCCAGCAGTGCTTTACGATTGTGAACAAATGAGGCACACTCTGTGTAGGATAAAGTGGGTTTTACTGAAATAAGGGCCCATGTCAGGTGGCCTAGAGCATAGGACCTATTTTGGTAAAGCCTGTGGTTGAGGCCTTTGTTGAGTGTAAATTAGTTTTTGTTTATTTTTTATTTTATGAAAAAAACCAGAAATAATTAATATGTGAGGTGTTTCGAAAAATGGGATGCCTGCCAGAGTGTTTTCCATTGCTTGAAATGCCAAAAAATATGACAGGCAAGGTGCCTTCTAATTGGACTAAATTTTTTTGGAGAAGGTCTGGACCAATGTTGGCCAAGTCTCTAGTTTTTATGATAACTACTGGGTCCGGGTACGAGACTGTTTACAAAGTCCTGACCTGGTTCTTTTTTTAAATTTTATTTTCATATTTTCAAGACCTGGGCAGGGTTTCAAAGCGCCAATTCTCCAACATGTGATATGAGTCAGTTTTCAAAGCCGATTTTCGCATACCAGTTATTAGAAATTTTATTATCTCAAAAAAAAATTTAAATGCACAAAAAGTAAAAATTAAAAAAGTAATTCAATATTTTATATGTCCTCTATTTTATCTCGTTCAAATGAACTTTCAAATTTTTCTAACTCCTTTTCAAAATTTATTTTAATTAACTCTATATAATTGGAAGGTGGTTTAAATCCATCTCTAGGATCATTTGGCCAATTTTTGCTCACAAAAATCAACTTTAAATTTTTTTTTGATTGTTAACGACATCTCTTAAGATTTGTAAGTATGCTCGTTAAAGAAAAAATTCTTTTTGTTTCAATTTGTGACCCTACAATGCTTAAGATTTGATGAGCCAAAAAAACAATTGTAGGAAACATGGTTTCATGGTTTCTCCACCATTGAAGAGGACACTAGATGTCTTTAAGATCCACTTGGTAATGTTTGAAAATCAATAGTTCCTTGGTGACAAGTTCCTTTGATGGTTCACTTGGGGATCCAATTTGTTGAAAAGTATCCAAATTAGAATCTTCATCACCTATTTGATTTTCACATCCAACAATTTTTGTCATTGGATGCAAATGATGTTAATGCTTCAAAAGCATAGGATATAAAGTTCTCCTATCATATTCATCCACAATACTTACACCTTCCTCTCGGTCAACAAAAGAAGATACTAGACAAAGGCTTTTGAATCTAGGGTCTACCATCAAAGACAACATGTTGTGAGCTTTTCTTTTTTCAAAGTTTCTTTAAAAAGAAAGAAAAGAATCCAAAACACCATAGATTTCTCTTTTGATGTTGGAAGCAACAAAGATAACTCAAAAGCTATCTTAGAATCATCATCAATCAAACTAACTAGGGCAGATGGGTTTATAATTTCTTTCTTGAATTTTAATCACAAACTAATGGCAGATTATAATGCATCAAAAAGTAACTAGTGGCTTTTAGATTGGTTTAGAACACAAGCAATCACAACAACAGATAAGGAGTACATAATTATTTTAGAAATTTGCCAAGTAAGAAAAGGAGGAACTCTTCCACTTATTCTAACAATATTTTGCGTACTATAACAAAGAATAATAACATCTTTGAACTGCAAGGCTTTTTGAAACATAGTGATTTTGTTGGCAAATCTACAAACAAATTTAAAGTTCCAATGTTAAAAGATCTAATTAAAACAAATCAATAAGAAACAAGAAAGAAAATAATTTAAAAAAAAAATTGCAATAGATTAAATAATCACCTTGTTTTCATTGGAGTATTTAATTTTCTTGGAGGCAAGTTAGAATTTGAACAAGCCTTGTTCCATTCTTGTTTACCTTTTCTAGATTTTTTAGGTCAAGTTATACATTTTTGCAAATATGACTAGGTAGATTTGATTGAAACAAATTTGAAATTCTTGCAAACTTTTCATTAGTAATAGCATATTGACATACTTGGAAAAAACATGGCCAAAACAAGCACCTTGAAAACTTTCATTTAAACGAAGGACTTCACATTTTCCAACTGATTTTAAAGCAATTGTCATAGTATTTAAATTTGAGCCCTCATCCGTAACATAAACAATGATTTTGGTTTTTAGCCTATATTGATCAAGCAATTTTTTCAAATTGTTAGCTAATGCTTATTTAGTAATTTTTTTTGTCTAAAAAAATCAATAATTATTTATTTGGGTTGCCAATAAAATCCCAAAATTTTTATAACAAAAGCAAATATATCATGTGCACCCTTTGACATTCACAAGTCAAAGCTTGTTATGACAAAAATACAATCTATTAATTTTGGCAAAACATATACTTATTTAGTTTTCTCCACCAAATTAGGTAATATTTCTTAAGAAAACTGTCTTCTATAGAAGAACACAACTCTAGGAGACAAATGTAATATTAAATGTTTAAACCATACACTTTCAAACTACAATGATAGGTTATTTTTCATAATCAAAAGGCCAAGGTCCTACAAAAAGTTTTTTCGTTGCACATCATCATTTTTGAAAGGTTCTTTTACAACAAAAAAAAACAGATATTACATGTTGGATCGCCTTTTCTTTGCAGGTTGTCTTTCAACAATTCCTATTATTTCATTGTTAATTTTTTTTCAAAGTTTTTCACAATTATAAATGATATGCATCTACATGTTTTTAAAGAGTAATTATACCATAAGTTTTATAATAAGTTATTAATTCCTTTTTTTTTAGTTCTTGCATTAAGAATATTTATTGCACTATCATAATATAAAATATATCTCGGGACTTGATGAGATGTAGCTTTAGCTTCTCTCCCATCATTCACACAATAAAATGCCCAACATAAAGAATTTCTATTATGCCTTCCCCAAAATTTTCTTTGAACATGTAATTGTTGCAATTTTTTTTTCATTATTTGTTTCCCAATTTCTTCAACTTTGCTATTTTTTGTTTGCAAATTTTCACTTTCTCCTCTTTCCCCACCTTCTTCAATGTCTATTTCATTTTCATTTGTTTCATTTTCTTGAATGAAAATTAATTTTTCATTTTGACTTGACTCCCCCATTTTCTACTAAAATATTATTTTCCCTAAAGGAGAAGTTAGAAATAAGAATATTTCTTGCAAAATAATATTCTTCCAACTATATGAAAGTCAACCTAAAAATTTACAAGAATTAAAAATAAATAAAAATGCAATGTGTTCAAAAAATGCACAATGCAATTGTGCAAATGAAATGCAATGTGTATAATTAAATGTACAACGTCCAAATAATTCCTGCACAAAAAAAAAACACATTATTAACCACCATTTTTCAAAAACATGGATAATTAAAAAACTCATCAACAAACAAAAATTGAACACAAAAAATCTTGCTTTCCAAGTTTGGCTTAAAGAATTCAAATTTGAAAAACTTGAATTTGGGTAATTTTTCCACATTTCACACTTGGAAAACAAAAAAGGGGGGGAAAGGAGGGGGGTGGGGGGAGTACCAATTTGAAACAAAAGGAGTAAAATAACAAGGTTGAGCAAGAGGAATAAGGAGTAGCAAAATTACGAGCATAACAAAAAGGTAACTAAGCAAAAGGAGCAAAACAATAGGTTGAGCAAAAGGAGCAGAGCAAGTCGAGCAAGAGGAGTGGAACAACATGTCGAGCAAAAGGAGCAATAGATCAAGCAAAAGGAGCACACCTAGTCGAACAAGAAGAATGAAACAATAGGTCGACCAAAAAGAGTAGCAGGTCGAGTAAGAGGAATGGAGCAGCATGTCAAATGAAAGGAGTGAATAGCTTAAGCAAGAAGAGAAGAACAACAGGTCAAGTAAAAGGAGTGGAATTGCTCAAACAAGAGGAGAGAAGTAACAGGTTGAGCAAGAGGAATAGCAAGTCGAACAAGAAGAGTGGAGCAATAGGTCAAACAAAAGGAATACCAGGTCAAGTAAAAGGAGTGGAGCAGCAGGTCGAGTAAAAGGAACAAGTTGAGGAATAGGAATGGAGTAGGTCAAACAAGAGGAGCGGAGTAGCAGGTTGAGCAAGACGAGCGGAATAACAGGATCAAAGTAGAGGGTCGAGTAAGAGGAACAAGAGCAACACTAAGCAAACTAACTAATAAACATTAAACTAAGCAAGAAAGAAAATAAAATTCAAAAGAGTGAGACAAACTCACACACAATGAATAAGCAACTTTGAAACATTTGCTTTATAACAAGTAGCAAGCAACTCCACTTGCTTGTTAAACCCTAAACCTAACTAAACCCTAAATTAACTACTAACTAAACATTGATTAAATGATTAAATGACTAAACATTAAACACTAAATCCTATTGACCTACTGACACCCTAATTAATTCTAAATTTTGAAACCCTAACCTTGATTTTTTTTAATACCATGCTAGGGTTTCAATAAAATTAAAATACATATTTAATTAGGGTGTCAAAGGCCTGGTTTTCAGATTATATGAAACCTTGTAGCCGGGTTTCATAATGGGCATCACTCAATGTGATACCTTGAGAGTCAAACTGAAAATCGGCTTGAAACCTTGCCCAGTTCTCACATTTTTTCTCATATTCACCCACCACTAGTCTGGACATGCACAAGAGGATTTTTACAAAGTGTAGGAGGCCCCTTATAGACACCTGTAAGAGGCCCCTTAAACATGGAAGGTGCCTCCTGCTCCTACCACCTCATGATGTACGAATGTTTAGGCACATCATAATATTTGCCTCATACTTTACAATAGGTAAAGATGTTTAGAGATTTTTGAAATAACAGGACAAGGTTTTAGTTGAGTTTGGCTTTCATTTCAAGGTTGTGCCCCACCGATGGGCTTTACCATACACATCATTTCTGTAGTGTATTTTGAAGGCATGTTACACATTAATATTGGTTCTGTGAATTTAAGGGTGTACCTAAGGTGAGACCTTCTACACCTATTCAATGGGTGTAAGAGGCATATTGTAGGTGTAATGAACTTCTCTCTCCTATCACCTCATGATCAAAATATTTTTAGGTTTGTGATAAAGTTCACCTTGTGCTTTGTGATGGGTAAGCCCCATGAATAGGGGACATTTCTAAATGTGGGTGACACTGGACTATCACTTTGTCCTAGCCCTCTGATATTGGGTATGCCTCTATCTGGGGGCCTTACCCTACACATAATGAATTATGGAATCATTAAAACTAACATAATTAACTTTCCATACTCAGTTTTGAATTGAATATGATTTCATATTTTGATTGGAAGTTTTGATGTCTAATTTACTTATGAGAATAAGATGTGGGAGATGCGATGGAAGGAAATAGAGCTTGGCTAGGCCATCATTCATGGAGGATTACCTAGCTTGTACATTTAGTGCTAGGTTAGTCCTTTCATTGACGAGTGGGTTTGTGTTCTTCTAATTGCATTCTTTTCTTTGGTTGCATATTGTTTTTTTTTTGCTAGTGGCACATATGGGTGTTGATGAACATTGTGCATAGAAGCATAATCTTCATATAAATAGTCATGTAAAATCATGTAAATGTAAATGATTTACATGCTAAAATTATTTATACTTCCATATATTTCAAGGCACGTTTTTTTGTTTTAAACTTAAATTTACATTATTGAAGTGTAAATCATTATGATTTACACTTGCAGCCATGTAATTTCATGTTGTGTGTGTAATTGTAAGTGGATTTTTTTTAGGGTATAAGGTACAAGGGTAGATTTGTTTTTTCCAATCATCATTGTTCTTCTTCAGAAGCACAAACGAAGAATAAAGAGCACACCTCACCCTTACCCTAGCATTGCTATGACATTGAGTAGTGCAACATGCTCTTTGAGTGCTTTGTAGTTTGGTTTTATGTGTGTTTGAGTATTTTACTTGATTGCTCCACTATGGAGGCAAGTTGCTCCAACCTCCCACTATGGAGCCTTGCTCCTTAACATGAACGAAGAGAAAGGAGGAAGGCCCACCCCCCTTCTCCAATGATGAGTAATGAGGTCACCTAGGTGAGCATGTTGTTTAAGTTTCATGTAGGTTTTTGGGTTTTCAAGTGTTTTACTTTAGTGTTTCTTGAGTTTTCACCATGTTTTGCTTGGGTGTTGTGTTGTTCCAAAGCTATTATCATGGAAACTTATTCTTGGGTGTTTCATGGTTGGGTTTTGTAGGAGAAAACAAGGAGTGAGTAATGTAAAACCAAGTATAATTTTTTACATTTGAATAATTTTACATGGCATAAAATGGACTTATATGGTTTTACGATTATAGTTACAAGTCTTGTGTTATACACTTACACAAATGTAGGGGGGCCTTATATGTTCAAACCTATTGGGACTATTATTATAATATATGTTTTCAAAATGTGATGAATTTAATTTTGGGTTTAATTTTGGGTGTTCAGGCATTAGAATTTTGATTTCCACAAAACTAATTTATATAATATTATTTGATTTTTTTTTGTTGTCATTTGAATTCAAATAATCAATGTGGTATATTTATAGTACACATCACAAGAACATATTTTGCGTTTTGTGACTTCTTTTTATGACCATGTATTAATTAGAAAGGACATTTGCAACTAGTGATTATTAAATTGTTAAATCTATGTTATTTCACCTATTTAGTCACAAAGAATGTATAGTTGTAAAGCTTATTCATCTTATCAATTGTGAATTTTTCCCCTTATAATATTGAAATTTTATATCATCATTGACCTTGGTTTGATGTGTAAAGTGCATGACATGTCAACGTAGTTATTTTATTTCATTAAGTGTTATAAAGACAACATGTGTTAAAACTCTATAAACACATGTTTAATTATGAATCATCACACATGACTGCACATCAACTTGGTATAGCCTAGATAACCTAAGTAGTTAGCCTAACCAAAAGTCAACCTAGCTTAGCCTAGGTAACCTAGGTAGTTTGATTAACCAAAAATCAACCTTGCCTAGCTTAAGTTACATAACCTAAGCTACTAGGTGGACTATGTTAAAACAAACCTTGTCCTTTTACCACAGGTAGCCTAGGTAGTTAACCTAGCCAAAAATCAATTTAACTTAGCCTAGGCTACCTAATTTAAGCTATTAAGTGGCCTAGGTTAGAAACAAATTTCGACCTCCTAAATTAAGTAACTTAGGCTATTTAACCTAATTTAAATGGCCTACGTATCATAAGTTGCAAAAACAAGGACTTGAACCCCCCATTTCCATTTTGGGGTTCAACTTTTCATCCATTGCACTATCACACTTTTTTATACTAATTGTATTAATCACAAAATTATATAAAAAAAAAAATTTAACTTCAAATTAAATTAAATCACCTTAGATTGACATAAGTTGACCTAAGTCAACCTACCTATTATTTACCAACTTAACCTAGGTTAACCTATGCCTCCTTGAGTTGATTTAAAATGAGTTAGGTCAACTTAGGTTACTTACAAACCTAGTTTAGAACATTATTTAAACTCTAAGCTAAATTTAAATTAAACTAAAATAAACCTATTTAGGTTAGACCTAATTTAATGTAAGGTAAACTTAAATTAAGTTAGTTTAAAAATGGCTGAACACAATAAATACTTTAATTAAACATGGTTAAATATGATTATTTTAGTTAAACATGGCTAAATATGGCTAGAAGTTTTAAACACAATTAATTAAATTAAGCATGGTTAAACTATCATAAATGAAATTAAACACAATTATTTTGGCTGAAGATGGTTAAACATGGTTGAAAATTATTACTGTATGGTTAAATTAATATAATTTAAATTTTAAATAGTGATTCATGCTAAATATGGCTAAACTAACATAAATGGAGTTAAACATATGTTAAACATGACTAAATAATGATAAATTAAGTTAAATTTGAATAACATTTTGGGCTAAATTTGGTTAAATTTGACAAAATTAAAGTAAAGTTCATTATTGAAGCAATACATAGTTAAATTTGGCTAAATTATGATAAAATTATAAATTAAGTTATTTAAATAAACTTGGTTTATAAAATGATTGGTCCTATGTGATTATAATTTTTTTGTTTTTAAAAGCATTTTTAGTCGTTTTTTTAATCATGTTAGACTTTGTAGTTGGATATAACAAGTTATAAAAGACATGTTTTGGCATTATGAACATTTTTGACCATTCAATAAATGCAATTTTATTGAAATTAATGTCTTAACGTTAATTATTAATTGTTAAAGACATTTTAATCATGTTTTTATCATGTTAGACATTGTAGCATAAAATAAGTTATAAAAGACATGTTTTGACATCGTGAACATTTTTAACAAATCAATAAATGTAATTTTATTGAAATTAATGTCATGAGTCATGAAGTTGACTATTAGTTGTAACGCTTTGTTGACATATGGTATGTCAAATCATCATCATTAAAAATTAAGTCACTATTAGTTGCAAAAGTAAATGGTATTTTTGAATAGTTAATTTTAAAACATTCAATTATATTAATATAAATTCAAATATATATATATATATATATATATATATATATATACCCAAAAATTGAACAAGTCACCATATTAACTATAGTCACAAAATCATGATGTCCTTAGAAATACATAATAATTTTATGAACAAATAATTATAAACATAATCGAAAAAGACAATAGTCATTTAAAAAGTTAATCACAAAACCAAGATGTGTTGTTGTGCATAATGTAATAAAACTTTTTAAAAAATTGAAATTGCACTAAATGTTCAGTTTCAATAGTCATCCAAATAAATGTTTAAAATGGATTTTATTCATAGACCAAACTTATAATGGTTGTTAATGCAAAGCCCATACATTTAAAGCTTTTTTAAACATGGAATTTGGTAACTTAATTACCATTAAGGATAAAGGTTGTTGAATAATGAAAGGAATAAAAAAAAGAAGAAAACACATGAAAGTAAGACTTGTTTATTATTTGCCTACCATGTTGTAATATCTACTTTCATGCAATAGTTACTATCCTACACATAGCGTCATTTGTAAACTTAAAAGAAGACCCACAATCGCTTGCAAACCTTTGATAGTTGTTGCCTATTGTTTACAACACTTGTAAACCCTTTTTAGTTGTAATTATTTGGAGCAACGTTATTTTCCTTACAAACTTCAAATTTCATACCTACCTTTTTGTTGTTAGAATAGATAATAGATAATAGATAATATTTTAACTTTATAGAAAAAAAAAAGAACTAATACATAAGAATAACAAAGCTTTATATAAATTTGATTTGAACTATTTTCACTTCTTTCTGACATTCTAAGTAGAACACAAACCAAGAAAAAACACTATAATCCATATAATTTCAACCATTTTCCATTACATAAGGACAAATATAATTTTCTTCCATGTTTTTTTCCTTCTTTTTTCACACAAAGGTGTAACACACAAGCATCTTCCTAATGTTAATGATCTAATATTTTAATCTTCTAATGAAATCTTTCATTCTTCTAAAGAAATAAATAAAAAACCCAAGAAGGATATTCATCACACAAAGGTTGAATTTTTATCCTCCTAAATCTCCTTATTTTAACCTCTTACACACATCCTAGTTAAGGGAAATTCATCCATCCCTTATCCACTTGGATTAATTAACTCGTAATTTAGATGGCTTCACCTTTTGGTAAATAAAAAATGGTAAGTAAAATATTTACCACTTGTAATTAAATAGTTATTATAATGCCCTTCTAAATGAACTATAATAGGATATTATTTTAAATAATTAACATTACTTTTATTAAAATGCCTGTTAGAATTAATTTTTGATTATTCTATCCCATGAAATTCATTATACTAATAGTACTATTATTAAAAAAGACTTTCATTTTGGAATTCTTTTAAAATTGTTTTGCCATTTGACGATAATTATCATTTAGTGATAGTACTATTGTCTCCGAACATCCATGGTGTTTAATTAACATGGGACAATTTTCTACCTTTAACAAGCTTCATTCTAGAAACCAAAACTCAAGCCTCAAGGTTTAAAATACATTGAAACCTTAACTATAGAAGCAATTCAAACTTTAATTCCAAATGCAAAAGCCCATACATTTAGAGCTTCATTCTAAAAACCAAAGGTTAAGCCTGAAAGCTCAATATATACTTAAACCCTAATTCCAAAAAGAAAACTCAAACTTCAACAACATATACTAAAACCTTAATTCCAAAAGCAAAGTTGAAAAGATTGTGTAGCTCACCAAATTCATGAAGCTTGTCAAGAAGTTAGAACTCATGATTATTGTAAATTTTAAAGTATAGTGTGCATCAAAGGTTTGGAGTGAATTCCACTATCTAGAATCTATATTCTAAAGTTTAGACAACAATGTTTCAACTTGTACCAACGTCCATAACTCCATAAGGATTCATTAAATCACTAGGAACATCTGAAGTTCAAGCAATAATACCCAAATTCAATTGTTGGAATTTGGCAATTGCATCAACTTGAAAAGAACCAATCATGAATTAAACCTTAAAGGTTAACCTTCAAATTCATCAATGGGGGCCAAGGTCTAGGCTTTAAAAGGATTAACTTCTAAAGCTTGGGCCTTGCAAATTGCAACCTTCTTGCACTTTAACACTAAACCTTAACGATCATATTTGTATTTTATAGCAAATTCAAGCTTCAAATGGGAAAAGGTTTAAACATTTATACCTTGTACAAATGTTGCATGAGCAATTGGCAATGGTGTGTTCCAATGTGTAAGGAGCTTAAATTGACAAATTGAAGGAGAAGACTGTCAAAATTGAAGGTGACTCCTCTCAGAGCATAGTCATGAATGTGGCAAAAGGAGCAGCGGATATGAGAGAATGAAAAGGTGCCTCTTTCCTAATTAAGGTTGAAAATGGCAAATCCTAACCCTGGGGAGGAGCCATTTGGCACATTCATATCAAAAGTGAAGGCCATATGATGACAACATGTGTTTGTTTTTAATGGGTTCTCTTGCAAATAAGGTAATGCCAAATGGAGATATTTGGCAAATTTTGAAAAAATTATATATTTTTTCAAGCTAAGAGGTGGCCAGCCCCTAAGAAAAGGTAGGGATTGGGCTAAAATTCGTCAGTAAAACAAACGCTGGCTGCAAGCGAGAACTAAGTCATTCTCAATCAATTTGCAATAAAACCTACATTTGAAATTACTATTAAAGCAGCAATGGAATAAAACATGGGGGGAGTAGCTCAAATGGTAGAGCGCCCGTTTCGCATACGGGAGGTAACGGGATCGATGCCCGTCTTCTCCAACATCACTAAGTTCCCATTTTGGGGAAATGTCTACAAAAGCAAAGTCTCCATGCAGTTACTGAATCTTCGACCTAATCGCAAATTCTTGCAATTTTTCTTAAAGACCTTCCACCTCGACGATCATGGAACTGCAATCTCGCATAGTAAGTTGTGCGTTTCTGGATTTTGGACTGTATTCGTGCAATGGGTATTTTTGCCAATTTTGTTTCGTGCTATCTTTTTTGCCCTGCTTTACGTAACTTCGCGGTATTCCTAATTTCTAGACTTGCTCGCTTTTGTGAATTAAACGAAAATCATAGCAGTTTCGTGTTTACAGCCATGAAAACTCCAGCTGCTTTTATAAATTCACGCATCAATAATTTGTAGAAGTAGAAGAAGAAGAATCTATAGAAATGAAGAATACGGCAGGAGTTCCAACTTCATTGCAAGCCACATGAATACGAGGCCTACCTGTCTAGAAATGGTGCAACAAGAAACTTTAATAGGTTTCCCTGTGGGACCATCGAGAAGAACTTGAATTTCCCCTATGCAAACATGAAATGGTTTGTTTGACAATGGGAAAATACAATGATTCCTCTGTTTCACAATGGGAGAATTAGAATAAGACATTGAAATATTGACTAGTCTCATGATTCTCTTGGAGAGCTTTCGCTATTGTTTTGTTAGTTCAACTTTAATTCATCAGGGGTTTCCACTCTTTTCCCTACAGGCAATGCCAAAAACGTTTCTTATATGCAACATGTATACGCAATGCATATGGTGGGAAGAGTCTAGTTCTGTATTGTGAAGAAGAAACTAGCACTTGGTCCGTTAATACTTCTTTCAAACGAATGATGTGGCGTCCAGCTGTGCAGGCCTGTAGGCCCTTAATTGCCGTGGTTGGACTTGGGAATCCAAAACTGCACGATCGACCTTGTCTTGGATGGTGCTACTGATGTGTGCTCTTCAACAAGACTGACTTCCGGGCTCAGTATTGTACTTGTGGAGGAACCTCTTCCGTTGTTGTAAGTCGAATCTATATTTGAATCACTTGACACCGCAGGTTGTCGGTACACTGAAGATTCAGGTCGACTCGAGATACAGAAGCTACTTCCCGGACCCTCATGATGAGAATCGCTTAGTCTCCGATCAAGAGGCCGGATCAAAAGCGATCCACCGTTTTGCGCTGGTTTCAGCGGCTCGGGATCATAACTTCCTTCACGCGGATCAGTCATGGTACCTGATGATAGCTCTTTTGCAGGTACCTGATTCTCTATATGGTCACATCTGCTTCGCATCCTTCGGAGATAAACAGACATGATGTCCGAGTTTCGTGTCTCCTGTTCCAACTGCAATTTTTGAATAGGTTCCATGAGAATAAAGTCATGCTTCTTTTCACTGGGACACGTCGGCATTACTATGTCAACAAGGGAAGGACCAATCGAAAGACGTAGAGCATCGTGATTGGCACATGAGACGTCATTCTGGAACTGAATTTTGGAGTGTTGTTGCTGATTTGAGCAAGGAACTGCGGGGATCGTCATGGAGCTTTTGTAACTGGAGGTTCTGATGAGAGTAGGGTTTATGTTGACCAACGATCCGGCAGAATCTGTCCGACACGGTGAAGTTACGAAATCCTCGTTATCATCAACGCTAACCGATCGCTGTGAATCGTGGAAACTTGGGTCGACACACATCGACAACCACGAATTTGTACCAAGTGGTTCCGCGTTCTCCCAAGTAGCAATCGAGGATGGCATGAATGCGTGAATAATACCTTGACGACCTGACCGTGATGAACAATTTTGAACTCCTTGAACTTTAGCCGCATCTTCCTGAGACAGATTCCAACCTCTGTGATTTGCACGAATCTGGCCGTCCCAGTCTTGTGCTCTGTCGCCCATATTGTGTGCTATTATGGCGCCACTCTCCTTTCGCACCGTCGCGTTACACTCATCGTGGTGCTCGATGAAACCCTCCACCCTGTTGCAGAGAATACAACATCGCGTCATGTCAGAGGCATCTTGGATCCCCCTTAGATCATCGCTCTTATATTATATAATCGCAAGATAAGATCCAGCTACATCATCGGAGCTTTTTCAGCCATCTTCTGTACTCACCTGGAGAAGACGCGACCGCAGTCGCAGGAATGACCACGGGCGCCGCAGCTCTTCACGTGTGCCTTCAAGTCAGACTGGACAGCGTACCCTTTCGAACACTTTTCGCATCGCCATTGCTTTTCACTGCTGTGCTTTCTGCGATAGTGTTTTCTGATGCCCACAAGGTCACCGAGCGCATGGCAGGCGTTGTGATGCAGACAGGACTCCACCGGGCATACGTAAACGCGCTTGAGCACCTCAGAAGTCCCCCTCTTCGGCAGTGTCCACGGTACCTGTCACAACACATTCAACTCCAGCGACCATCTAAGACCAACAATGTTCAAACCGAAACACAAACCTGCACATGCTGCATATATTCTTGCTCAAATCAATCACCTATAATGGAGTTCGACCATTCCATATATGACTTACGAAAACCTTTTGTCATCGGACCATCAAATTAATAGAATGGGAAAGTGATCAACTCCTGCGAAGTGAGATGTAAAAGGTCGAAACAGGAGCTCAACGTCTGGAGCTCAACTGGAGTGGAGAGGAGTCATGAATATTAACCTTGTGTCGGCGTTTGTGCATCTGAAGGTTTTGGTCACGTTGGAAGCCCTTGCTACATATCTCGCAGACGTATCTGTCGGACTCCATTAGCCTCTTTGGAGTCAGTGCGACGACCTCCGCATCCGCATCTGCAGGGTTCACGACTCCACCCACGAAATATTATACATCTGAGTCGTCTGGATAAGTAGCTCACTCTCTCTATTTTGTTGTTCAGATTTGTCCACATGTAGATTCTTAAGCTCGCTTTAAAAGTCAACAACATCCTAGCTTTAATGTCTCGAAGTTATGGTTGAGTCTTGAGCTTCTCGTACTATGATCTATCACGGCTTGATGCAGCGACTCATACCAAGGGTTAGGAACATCGACAGTGCCTTAGCCTCTACGCTGTCTACGTTGTCTAGGGAATTATTGCAGACTATCTCAGGAGTCAGCAGTACCCTACACCATGTTAGGTTATGGAGTCTGCAAGTTGCCTCACATGATCAAAAGAATACTCAAACTCTGTGAAGTTGAGCTGTACTATCTGTCGAGCAGAGCTACTTACCAGGTCTTCCCGCCTGACGTCGCTTGCACTTCTTATTGATCCTGTTTGCGCTACTTGGAGGAGGAGGCGAGGACCTATCAAGGCTGGGAATGTCAGCGACTGAAGGTGAAAGCTGAACGACGTGAACAATATTGCGATCAACGGCAACGCCGCTCGAGCCAGTTCCAGATCTATTCTGCAGAGCGCCCCTACTGAACGTGTCCATCATCTCTCTTGGATTCTGTAGTCCAATTTCTAATCGCTATAAAGAAGAGACAATTAAATTCTCTCCCTCACGTAGTTCTGAAAGTTGCGGCTTTCCACCGTGTTTGATGAAAATAGTTCTATCTCGATCTGTGTGCAAAAACTCTAGGGGGCATATATATGCGTACGCTGAAGTTAATGATGCTCACGAATCATGATCAGGTGCGCACAGTTCACATGAGAGTTTGAAGTCCCAAAGCAAACGGTTTCCGAGGTTACAAACCAACTGCGACTTGTTTGGATTCCTTTTTGAAGAGGTACATTCCCGGTTGCCTGCAGGCCTCCTTTGGTCGACATACATGTCTGTAACTCTTGTCCAATATCTTATGACCTCAAGGTCCTGTAGAAGCGCTATTACTAATGAAGCCCCTGGTCATAGTCAAAAGATAACTTGTGACCTATTCGGTTCTTGAAGACTTCATTCACATATGGTCACAAATAGTTGAGCGTATAGACGCGCTGACCCAATACATATACGATCAGCTACTTTCTACGAATGAACTCCCGGCCAGAATTCTGCGTAAGTGGTTTTCTGAAAAGTCGAGGGCCAGTTTATGAATTTCTGATGTATGGTTTGCAGATATGCAGCTTCTCAGTTGTCATGTTCGCGTCATTATCGTCCAGATTGTCGTCATCAACTCTAATGTCATCATCTGATCCGTCGTCATTATCCTTGTCGTCCGGAGGGCTGCAATATCTTCTCTTCAGATGCTGGTTTGACCCACACACGGTCACACCGACATGTACGGAGTTAATCAAGGACGAGTTAATGGAGAATGACATTTCCATTAAGCACCACGAATCGACTTTTCAGAACTTATTAGACATGTCCATAATATTTTTCAATAGCACACACATTATAATGCAAGAGCGACAGCAAGAAGTTATAGTATTATCTCATGACGTAATCACCATGAATCATCATGGTTGTAATCGCCAGAGGTCCTTGGACGCTCTACCAGCAGCACCTCCAGTTATATTGTTGTTTTGTGCCTAGTGATCACAGCTCGGTAAGGCTCTCAATTCCTGCCTTATAGAGAAGGCTGAAAACTCCACGGCAGCTAACTGCTGGGTTGATTAACCAGATTCAATGTGGATTCATGATAACTGATTGCTGCAGGATAATCACAGATCTCGGTTGACTTCGGTTCAATCGTGGGCGCTGTTGCTTGACTATAAGATGCCGTGCCAGCTGCTTCCCCCTCGCCAGCTACTTGATCCGTAGTTTCATAACTTATACCACTGGCGTTTATTTTAAAGATGGATCTATGTTGATAATCTGCAGTCCGCGGACTGCGATTTTTACAAAAGAAAACTGTTTGCGAGTAATTTGACACACGCTTGCAGCCAAAGACGTTGGGATTGGGATCTGATTGCGCATTTATGAAAGGCGTTGAATGCGTAAACAAATCCGGTACTTTTTATGACACGGGTATGAATATGCCATGACATGAGTAATTCAGGTCGTCTGATCAGCTGCAATAATTTAAGAAATGAATAATCATGTCAGGTGAATTTGTGCTCAACTAACAAGGCTCTCGAACATGGGTTTAGGGTTTACGTAAGGTTTGAGGCTAAACCCATGAGCCTAAGATTGTTTTCTGCATTGGCCGTTCTATTCAACCCCCCCCTCTCCCCCGCCAAAAGGCTTTCAACCCAAGTTTCCGCCTGCACCTAAAACCTCCTTTGCAAATAATTAGAAGAGTGTTTGTTGGAGTTGCTCTGTACATTTCATCTATCTGAGCTCTGATCAAAAGCTTCACAACACATGGAATGTTTTTTCCCTGTGGGACCATCGAGAAGAACTTGAATTTTCCCTGTGCAAACATGAAATGGTCTGTTTGACAATGGGAAATACACTAATCCCTCTCTTTCACAATGCGAAAATTAGAATACAACATCGGAATATTGTTCCCACGATTCCCTTGGAGAGCTTTCCCTATGTTTTGTTAGTTCAACTTTAATTAGTGAGAGGTTTCCACTCTTTTTCCCTGCAGGGAATGCCAAAAAAGATTCTTGTGGAAGAGTACTAGATCATTAATCTCATTAATTTGTCTTAATACGAACTCCCTGTAATGATAAATTATTTCATAGTGGGCCTCTCCTCTAATTTCAAACCGCTGTAAATACATTCAGTTTCATCTATAGGATTAAGCTAGTTCAACTGAAAAGCAGATTAATTACAGTTGCAAAATCTTTAGATTAGCTGTTACAGAGATTAAAGGGTGCAGATCATGTGAACTGTACCGTTAAAGAATTAGCAGATCATGGTATGATCACAGCTGAGGTCTTAGGAGCTCATAAATTTGCTGTGTTGTGAGAGTCCTGATTGAAAGCTCGCACTCAATCAGCTCATGTTTTGAACTCTAGCTAGATTCCTTTTTCCACCAGATGCCGTGTACTAGGAAAAAATGATTAAAATTAGAGCTACTTCCCCTTTGAGAAACAACAAAAGACAAGTTATAACAACTCATGAGGTTATACCTATAGTACTTACCGTTTTCTTTTATCACACGTATGACTTATAGCCATACTGCTGCCGTAAAGTCTTGCACAGCTTTTGTATTAGAGAGTACTAGAGAAGTTCTACTCAAAATGAGAATGATCTTCTCTTGACAGTCCATACAAGTAGCTAGTCCTGATTCAGGACTAGGCTAAACACTTCAGAAATTTTTTAATGTGTGGGCACATTTTTCAGCTGGATCTCTTTAGTCATCAGTTCACCTTTTTGACTTTCCTTTATAGAACGGAAGCTGGCTAGACTGGCCAGTCTCTCAGATCATCAATTTTTTTATCCGCATGGTAATAATATACACAAGGGAGCAACATTTTCTAGTTCACAATTCAAAGTTAGGGAACAAATCATTTTCCTTGTCTCTACTTGATTACAAACACAGAACAGTCAACCTCTCATATCATCAAATTGTTATCCATGGTAATAGGATATAAGGCAGCAACAATTTGTACTTCACAATTCAAAGAGAAAAAATGTTCAAACACATGTCGTGATGTGTAGTGTTGTGACATTCGGTGTCATAAGGGTGTAAATCCATAATAAACTCTACTGAAAAATAAGACTAAAACCAATCAAAGGTGAAAACTAATCAACCAAAAAGAGATGCACACACATATATATACAATGCACAAGAGAAAGCTGAGATGAAATTCTCATGTATCCCCCCCCTAAACCTTTGCTAGGAAAAGTGTGGCATGGTCTAAGTAGAAATCAAGGTGCTGCAAGAAAACATGATGAACAGTACCAAATGTCAGTGGGAACTTGAGTGGGTTCTGGCTTGAGGCAGAATAGATAGTATCCACCATTATAATTATCGCAAAAAAATATTTGATCAACATTGTCTATCCTTTGACATACTTGACATGGATAGTCAAGTGGAGGAATCCAAGTCGAGGTGATGATGGTAGGATCCAAGTTTAGTAGGTGGCAGGGTGCACTATTTTTGGAATGAACTCGAATTGGACTTTCATCAACTCCTTGCAACTCCAACACACTTGAAGGCTTGATCGCCTTAATCCTCAAAATAGTGCGACTGGAAGTAGTGTCTAGAGTATCATTAGGTTTCTGCTGGAAATACACAAAGTCATCAATATCAAATTGTTTCACTTTAGGTTTGTAACTGCCACTTCATATGTGTGCATACTATAAGGTGGCTCGATGTTATGTAATGAACAAGTTTTCCATGGCCATGGGCATAACCTTCCCGAATAGAACAGCCCTTTCTGTGATGACCCTAACCTAAGTGGCTAGGGAGTCCAAGTCCACAACTTGGTCCATTTGAATAATAATGGAAGAAGGTGGAATGGGATGTTTCTGAAAAAGTAGAAAGTAAGGAGAGAAATGAGACAAATAAGCATGTTTGGACATCCTATAACCCATGGCGATGTAAAGTAGGGCCAAGTCCCAATCCTCTTTGTTCCTAGTGAGGCAAATTTTCCAAAGTCTTTTCTTGCATGTCTAAACCATCCTCTCTGTAAGGCCATTAACCTGGGGATGATCCCTTGAAGTTTGGTGATGGTCAATGAGAGCATGATCAAGCAGGTCTTGGAATTCTCCTCTAAATTCTAATCCTTGATTAATAAGGCACTTAGCACAAGCCCCAAACCTACTTAAGACTTATTGTAAGAAAACATGGCTGGTGTTGTATGATGACTTGTCCAGCAACACAACAAGCTCGACCCACATTGAAAAATGTTCAATCATAATCATGATATAAACGTTACCCTGGAGGTCTGTGGTAATTTTCCAGCTAAATCACATGACTAGTGATTGAACATGCCATGAATAGGGTGTGAAGAAAGTATGAGCTATCAAGAGGAGAAGGAAGTTCTCACTCTATCACATTGTTCACACCTAGCAATAATGTCATAGACTTGAGCATACATACCTTTCCAATGGTAATGAAGAGTGAGAAGGCTATAAGTATGTTTAACTCCAAAGTGTCCAAACTTTGAATGTACCTTCTGTAAAACCAAGTTGTTCATGTGGTGGAGGCATCACTTTTTCACCTTGTGGTAAATATCAGACGAGATGATTGTCCCTCCATGAGTAGCATTTGGACCGTTGTTGTATGCGATCCCGTTGATTCGGTGTAACTTGGGGAGGGTATTCCCCATGCTGAAGAAACTTCAGAATGTCCAAGTCCTCCCATATATCCACGATGGGATGTTCAACCAGGTTACATTATAGTAGTGGAAAATAACTAAATGCATAAGATACATGTATTGCTGGAATCTAGTCAAAGTCTTGCCTGGCTTCTAAAAAATCTTCAGAAGTAGTGAAAGGTCTCCACGACATGGTATCCACATTCTGATGTGTAATACTAGGTTGATGAATAACCTTGAACTCATACTCTTGAAGTATATGCGCCCAACGAACTAACTTACCAATAAGCTTGTCGTTGGTATCAACCACTTGATAGGCTAATGGTTGGTATACAAAGTGAATTTGATGCCATAAAGATAAGGCCTAAAATGTATGATGGCTCATATAACAACAAGACATTCCCCCTTGTATAAAGAGTAATTGCTTTTAGCCTTATTATTTTTTTGGGATGCATAGGCAATAACATATTCCTTGCTTTCCTCATCAAGTTGGCCAAGAATAACATTAATATCAAGAGCATTCCAGTAAGTGTGTAGAATGAAGACCTTGTTGAAATTAGGTCTTCTCAAAATGGGGAACTTTGAAAGCTTTTCCTTGAGTGTGTTAAAAGCTTCCTGAGTGTCTTCAATCCATGTCCAAGCAAGATGCTTCTTTAACAATGCATAGAGAGGATGAGCAATAATACTGAAGTCTTAGACATAAATCTTATAGTAATTACATATTTTTTATGAAGCTCCTCAAAATGTGAACATCAGTAGGATTAGGCATCTCCAAAATGGCTACTACTTTGGCCCAATGGGCCATAATACCATTTGGCAAAATTCTGTGTCCAAGGTAGACTACTGAAGTGACAACAAACTCACACTTTTTAGGATGGATCTTCATATTGACTTTGTGGAGCCTTTTGAGTAACTCCTCAAGATGAGCCAAGTGTTGCAAGAATCCTTTGCTATGCACTAGGACGTCATCTATGTAACACTTCAAAAAATCTGCCCTTTTGAGAATTTGGTCCATGACTCGTTGAAAGAAGATAGGTGCATTCTTTAATCTAAAAGGCATCACAAGCCATTCCCACAACTTGTTGCTTCCGTGGAATGTCATTTTCTTGTAATCTTTCGCAACGAGCACAATCTAATTAAAGCCTTGCTTCAAATCCATAATTATGAAGATGTTTCAGTCTCCAATGTTATCAAACAGTTCTTCAAGGATGGGCATGGGGTCCTTGTCCTAAGGTGTAACCAAGATCAAAGGCCTATAATCCTCGCACATCTTTTTTTTAGTCCATTATCCAGCTAAATAGTTTTTTGCTAGCATTAATGTAACGGCTATGAAATCAAAACTTGATGGCTAAATGAGACCGACTTCATGGAACTCTTTGCATTTGTCATCTACCAGTTCCCACTCACGCTTATTCAACCTATGCTTCTTCCGTAGATGGGTGTTTCATTTGTAAGGTCTGTAGAGAATTGCATGGTCTTACATCTACCTAAATCTTTCATTGAAAATGTGAACACATTTCCATATTTAATTAGCAAGTTTGTGACTTAGCTTTCTCCTTCTTGGTGAGTTGGTTCCCCATAACAAAAGGGTAGTTGGAAACACATGGAATGGAGTTGGAAAGTGTGTTTGAAAAACCTAATGTATTAGGTTCTCCACTATCCAACTGCACAAATTCATAAAAGGTTATAATTGTTTCTCTAAAAATTGATGTAACTCTAAGTGTATTAGAAACAACTTGAGTCAAATTACATGGTACCTCCTCCCCAACACTAATACTGAAGTGCAGAGTGTTGAAAATAAGCAAATGTACTTGGTCGGGGTGCCATGTAGCCGCATCGCCAGATGTGCCAATTGATTGAACTAATGCTAGTGTTGTGTACATTTGAATGAGTACATAGCTTACGAACAACCATGTAAGGGAGTTCGGGTCCATGCCTTTCCCCAGTAGAGTGTTACGTTCCAATCTTATCACCTTGTTATGCCTAGTAGTGCGAGTTTAGAACCCCATAATCGTTTCTCTTTCTTCTGGGCTTAATTCATCCCAAGTGATTGCAACATGTGATACATCAGGCCTGGTCCATCTCCCTGAAAAACATGTGCTCCTGGGAAGGAGACAAAGGTGGGCCAAGCACCTCTTGGTTTTCCTATTGTGTTCATAGGAAACCAAGGAGGTTTCTCTTGCCTTGTAACTAGTTGGTAGGAGTTCTAATCATCCAATATGTCATAAACTTATAGGTTGGGGTTTCTCATGGTGTATTTAAGAGATAACTACAGAACTGAGAGTGGTGTGAAGTTGGTCCACCAGTTGCGCAACTGGTGCGTATAGGAATCACATTGTGCTGCATTGAGTAGGAACGGCTCCCTAAGGTAATGCTTGACTAACATGTAGTGCTCTTGGGCTTTCTCCTTTTGGTCAAGTTGAAAAGGGGTGTTCTCAATTACATAACCAAACGTAGGAAAAATGGATTGAACCCAGGTGATCCATTGTACCATGTCCATGAAGAGACCGGATTTTGTGTCACTTAAGTCTTGTCCAAAATCTAGCCCCTGAAAATCCTTGACACTCTTAACCTAAAATGATGAAATCCACAGGGCCAAGTAATTCCATATGTTTTTTCTGAATTAATTATATGTTAGAAGGTAAGAAAATGAAACTAGCCTTCCATGTAGTGGTTATAAACTATTATGGAAATTTGGTTATGAGCTCCATAATTTTCGATGTTGGCACTTGCCTTGTAATAAGATCAATGTCGACATAAAAATACCTATAACCACCATCCTAATTATAATAAGGCTTCGAGACTTGTACCAATACCACCAAAAAACTCTAGTAATGTAATCCCTTCCTTATGCGATATCCAAGTGATTAGTTAACAAAGTATTGGCTTAATCGGTTCACCATGGTTCTCCATGTTTTCAAAATTAGACAAAACTTTGACCAAGGGCTCGTGGGTTGCTTTAAACCTTTGTAAAACCTTTGGTCCTTATTGAATGTCAATAGGAACAACCCTCAAACTTTTAGTAACTTGGCCATAAGCTATTTCCTCTTCGTCTCCCTCTATCCACTCGTGGCTAGCTTGTTAGATGTAAGAAATAATGTGTGCTTCCTTGAACATACAATGGTGAGGCATAGGACTATGGTTCTATGTAAATCAAAGGGTATGTATCCCAAGTGGTGTCCATTAGTCTCTCAATCCACTCAGTAGTACGCATGCTCAAACTAATTGTCAATTGTGAAACCTAGTGGAAACATGGCTTCTTGCCAATGAGCACATCGTAACTAGTGGCATTGGTGACTAAACATTTGACCTGTAGGTAAAGCTCTCGATCTGTACCTTCATTGAAGTTAAATGCAATCAAATTCGAACTCTCCCTAGGTACCTCTTCTACACTCCCACTAGTGGTGCGAATTTGCCACATAGATTTCCGTAGTTTGGAATCAAGCATGCCCATCTTCTTGGCAAATTGAACTCCTAGAATCACTAGTTGGGCACTTGTATTAAGAAGTACCACTCTGGGTGTATGTCCTCCCACCTGGATTGTTGACTTAGTATTATCGACAATGGCAACTTCAGTGGCGATGGAAGTTTTCTCATTAGGCACCACCTTTGAAAATGATTGAAAAACTTTGTGGAAAGAATGGCTATCCACAATGCTTTTGCTGAATAACAAATCCATAAGTGAAGTGTTCTTAACTCCTTATATGTGAATGTAGAATCAGAGGTATGAGAGCCCATTAGTTTAGCCATGCTAGAAGTAGTGACCAGATTACGAAAGCCATCTACAACACATGAACCAATCGAGTGTTTCTCCAAGGTGTTGGATGGGACCCTTGTAGCATGTGGATCAAGGATTGGTAAAGGACCTAATGTAGTGTTTAGGGTATCCTTTAGTACTGCAATTATGTCTTTGGTGTTTAACTTCAAATCTTGAAAACTAAACAACAATGTATTCACAAACTTTTGCGTCATTTCACGCATTTGAAGTTGGCATTCCATAAGCTGATAAATGGAAAATTATGTGTTTTTCTATTGTACATGTACTCTCGGGACACGAGAATTTGATACCCTAGCAGCTTGTGGTGTAGTAGTCTCCTCCCCCTTCACCAACAAGGTGTGTTCTTCTCCCATGTTGAGAGGACGAAAAGATTGTGGCATGACTATTCGAGCTCCTTTAACCTTGGTGATAAGACTTAAACCAGATGTGAGTCCATCAGTGTAAATTACCTGCCTAGTGGTAGAAAATCTAGGTGCCACACTAACCTTTTATGTTGCGAAGTAAGAAGGGCAAAAAGAAGTGGTAAATTCTAATGTGAGAGTACAATTATGTGCACTGGAAAAAACATACTCCCCAACCATGGCATCGTGTGAAAGGCCATAGAACGACCTAAAAGGTCCCTCATGTGATCCTGAACCCTGTACAAGTTGGGTATGACTAGCTAGTTGGAAAGACTTGCCTTTTAAATTAACAAGTTGGGCCCTCAATGATTCGAATCATTTTATAGAGTTTAAACTTGAGTAGCATGGCCTTGAAGCACCTCCCTTTTGTTAGCATTGTGCTCCTTCTTCTTATCATTCTTACTGGAATTACCCTTGGTGCGGAAAACTTAAGTGAAAAGTTGAAGTTCCTTGGGTTTTGGTTTAAGGAGAACGGAAAATGTTAGCAGATTTTGCCATGGTAATTGGAGTTGCTTTCGTTCCAAAAACTTGGCAAAATAGAGAGCTTCCTGATGTCCCTCTTTCCCACAATAATCACAAAAGAAATCCTTGGAAGGAATGTTGCACTTACTAATTTTGTGGCGAGGATTGCCATAGTAGTTGCAAGAAGGTAGGATAGGTGGAGCCAAATGCATCGCTTTAACCCTTGAAGAAGAATGTGATGATCTAGTTGGTGTAACTAGTGGAAATTAAGGCCTTGAACATGATGGAGGCTTGATAGTACTGGCCTCATAGTGTGCATGAGTAAATTCCAACCTTTTATAAATGTTGTACACATCCAAGAAAGTGTATGAGTCTCCAAATTCTACAAAAACCCATTATAAAACTTGCACATGGAATGTCAGAATACCTTCCAACGAACGAGGATACCGATGGGCAACTTCCAGGTCTATGATGCTTTTAGTATCCTCTTTCAGTTTGAGAAGCCTCATGTGGAACATCTTGAAGGTTTCATCTTTTTATCGAAAAAAAGTGGCAAGCTTAATTTTTTTTTCAAAACTATTAATTGGAAATTCCAATTCAAGAACTCGAAGGAATTCCCCCACTAGATCAGCAAAAGATAGTGCATCGATGGTGGGAGGAATGTTTATGGTAGGAATAATGAGTTGTTGAGGAGAAAGGTTTAGTGAAGTAGTTACCGAATCTAGATTATTGGGCACAATCCCATGACGTGCAATGGCAACTTGCAGTGTAACTTAAAAGGTGATGGCGATGGCTGTGGCATAAACTGGATTAGGGATCTGGGTGACACCCAAAATCCTCAAAGAATGTTGCTCATAGACATCCATTGCCTCATAGTGCACATAATGGGCCAATTGTTTGAATGCGAACGTCTCAGTGTAGTTAGCGCCATACTTGAGTTCCAATTCACAAACCATAGTTGAAAAAGTTGCCTTGAATTCCATCAAAGAAATGGTACCTATCCTTCTACTAAACTTTTCAATTCTCCCCAAAGGAACTTCTGACCTCCATGGCGTATATGGGTGTAGAGGTAATGGCTTGCAACGGAATATACGGTGATGGTGTGAAAGCTGGTGTGGTAGCAACCGTACCCTACTAATTAACCCCTCCAAATGGACTTTGGTGTACCATTGATGTAATGTAACCTAAACCTCAATTCTTGGTAGGAGTTGTACTAGATGACAGTGGTGCTATAAATGTTTGATGGTACCATCATGAAAATCATGAGTTCAATGAAATCAGTTCAAATGATTGTGTGTTACTTTGTAGTTGATGACTTGGCTCTAGGTGAGCAATAGTGCTTTCATCATTTGAGGACATGGTGTTTTTCCATGCCCTAAAATTTTGTAATAATACAAAGCACTAACTACAAATGTCGCAACCCCACTTTGGCCAAATGTGGGGGTGAAGCCTAACACTTCCAAAGTTGGGGACTTAGAGTCCTCCGGGACTCCCAAATGTTTAGAGCTCGACAGCAAGGCTCAAAACACCTTGCATTGAGGCGTTCTTGGTGTCATTGAAAAGTTCTTGAAACGTAGATATCGAAAATGGCCTCGCATTGGCAATTTGGACATCTGCAGCCCAAGTTATGGGCAAAAGAAGGGTCGGGCGTCAAACTGGCAGTTTGACTCCTGACCACTAAAAGTCAGGAATCGACCTGTTTCCGACGTCCGAATTGAGAATGCGACATGGCTTTGGAAAGATCTCGACGAGGGCTACAACTTTGGTTTAGACCTTGTTGTAATCGGACTCTGCAGTCGGGAGTTATGGCCATTCAAAAGTTTCGGGAGTCCCGCCGGGACAATTTTGGGACTCCATTTCGGGAGTCCCAACAAAATGTGCCATTTGGATGTAGTCCCCATGGCGAGCTACAGAGAATACTATAGGGAGTAAGGTGGTGGCTTACTCCCGAGTCCGGGCCATGGTGAGTCTTGTGTGTCCAAGTGCCCGTGGCAAATCCCAACACCAAAGGGTGTCCCGAATGCTAAACTAACCTCTTGTGGTTGGTTTTTGGATGCAAATTCACACGAGCTAAGCTAGTCCCTCTTCCTAGTCTAATCCCGGGGCTCCCAATTCGACCCTCTACCCCTTTCTAGAGTTGGAAGCCGGGAGCGTGCCTCCGAGTCTAA
>Ga0116227_10000818_pt1 | contig 64773 bp, 34 predicted proteins | sample S1TSphgellanicum_FD_89693 | JGI IMG/M metagenome (GOLD analysis project Ga0116227, IMG submission 89693) | Host-associated microbial communities from peat moss isolated from Minnesota, USA - S1T2_Fb - Sphagnum magellanicum MG | ecosystem: Host-associated > Plants > Peat moss > Unclassified...
AAATAAAAAAAAACAAAATTTACCCTTTTTTAAAAAAATAAAAAAACCCCCAAAAAAAGGAAAAAAGTAATAATAAAAAAATTAGTAAAAAAAAAAAAAAAATTTGGGGGGTTTTTTTTTTTTTTTTTTTTTTGTGAGGAGGTAGGCAGGTAGGTAAGCTCAGGACAAACCCTAAATGGGAATTGTACAAAAAGTGTACAACCAAACAAACAAAACCCAAAAAAACCCACAAGGATAGAGACGTTATATACACTGGAGGGGAGCTAGTAAACAAAAGTGAGAAAGTGGCCTAATAAATAATAAGTACAAACTGTTTGGCCATTAATGGTGATATTAATGGCGAACTTAATTAGGGGTACTACTAAATGGGGACCTACTTAATTAAGGGTACTACTGGTAATCCTATTACAATTCAATTAATTAGTAGCCGCTGGGTGTCAGACACTAGCTCCCTTCTTCCAGTTCGTATTTTCTGACAATAAGCTCTCCTTTTCCCCCTTCTTCCCGTTGCAACAGCTTGCAAACGGAAGCTCTCGAGCTCGCTCTTGAGCCCTTCCATGTGTTTACTCTAGTCCGTTTGTTGTCCAGTTTCTTGACCCTCTCTCTCTCTTTTTTGTTTTGGTTTCAAGGTTTTAATTTTCTGAAAAAAAGTTTCTTGTGCTGGCAGCTTCTTTGGGATTGAAGAGGAAGCTCTTGAAGCTGCTGAAGCTCTTTTGTCTGCAGTAAAGCAGCTCTTCAAGCTTTTGCAGCTCTTTTGTCACTCGTTAATAGCAGGTTTTGATTTTCTGAGAACAAAAATTCTTGTTCTGGCAGGTGCTTTGGGATTGAAGAAGCTCTTGAAGCTCTTTTGTCTGCAGTAAAGCAGCTCTTCAAGCTCTTGCAGCTCTTTTGTCACTCATTAGGTTTCAGACACATTTCTAACATATTTCTAACGCGTGTTTGAAATGCAGTTGTGCAGAGGTGGTCAGCTGAGCAATGCTGTTGTGTGTGTGTCTTGACAAGAAGAAGAAAAAGAAGAAGAGATCAAGTGGAGGAGTGCGTGAGCTGCAGTGTTGTGCAGGACTAGCTGCCATGAGCTCGTCAATGGTGTGTAAGGTTTTGCTCAGCTTCTTGATCGTTTATGTAGCTGGCGGTTTTCGCGTTGCTTATGTGCTGTCCGCGTCCAGTGATGATTCCTCCGATTCCGATGCTGCTTTCGGTTTCAATCAGTTCTCCACTAACATCGGCCATGTGGTGTTACTCGGAGATGCACAAGTCTCTAACGATGATTTAGCTCTGGAGCTCACTACAACTTCTGCGGGAAGAGCTCTTTTCAACACACCAGTTCGGTTGCTGGATCCCACAGCTGAAACGACGGTATCTTTCACCACGAGTTTCATCTTCTCCATTGTCAGCTCCAACGCTTCCAGTGGCGGAGTGGTCTCGTATGGAGACGGATTGGCTTTCACCATTGCGTCGGATAACTCGTCAGTCGGGAGCTCAGGGCCATGGCTCGGCTTGTTGCAAGCTTCTTCCAGTACGCTAGCTGGAGCTTCGGAGTCGCCACAATCACGTGTACTTGCAGTGGAGTTCGATACTCACCAGGACATGGCATTCTCGGATATCAACGACAACCATGTGGGAGTTGATATCAACAGCTTGACGTCGGTGCAATCTCAAGCTGCGCAATCGGGTTCCTCGCCAGTGGAGCTCGCGTCCGGAGGCCATATCAAGGCGTGGATACAGTACGACAGCGTTACACATTCGCTGGACGTTTGGCTTAGCCCTTATACCGACGATTACATCAAACCCTCGGCGCCACTCTTGTCTGTCGCGATAGACTTGTCTCCCGACCTCGACGAGTACATGTACGTCGGCTTCTCTGCCTCTACTGGTGCTGGATCAGTTTCCCACAAGGTATGGTCTTGGGACTTCCAGACGCATACTCTGAACTCCAACGGCTCCCCTGCTGCTGGGTCTGATGATTTCGGAGGAGCTCCTAGTCCATCTCCAGGCAGCTTCAGCGGGTACGAGCCGCCTGGCTATTCAGGTGCGGATAAGAAGTCAGCCAAACTGTATGGATTCACGACATTCATTGCCGCCACCGTTTGTCTGACCCACCTCGTTCTTTTGCTTTTGTCAAGCTAGAATCACACCTTGCTGCATGCAGATTCAATCTAGCATGTTGCATTCTAGAAACATGTATGGCAATACTTTGGGATTCTTGAGAGGATTGAGCTCCTCCTCCTGATTAAGGAGATCGCACGAGTCCTCAAGCTGAGTGTCGGACGACAGACAGTATATAGCAACCCATGTGCAAATGAGGACCAATTTTGACAGTGAAACTCTCGGCTTTTGTGGTACCTGTGAAATCGTTGTTGTTTTCTGATCACCTCACAAAGACATGCATTGTCTTTGATGGATTGGGATGATTCTTCTTAACACGGCATTTCTCAAGCTCCATTTCTAGTTTTCTTACTGGCTGCAAGCAAGCGTCCTGCATTTTCAGTTGTTGTATAGAGACAGATATTGGAGGAAGTAAAAAGCCTGGTCATGTGAACTTGTAAAGTCCTGCTGTTTCTCTGTCTGTCTGTCTGCATATTTATTCATTGTTCAAGGTGCTGGCTATCCATTGTAATATCTTTTTGTTCGTGCATAGCTCTTCGAAATTTCTTTCGAATCAATCAGAGCATTTTGCTCATCAAAGAATTGGGTTTTCGGTTGCTCATAGCCTTTCTACCTGAATTTTCTTTACTTCGTTTCCTTACCCTTTGAAAAAAGAAAACTCGAAAAATAATCAACCAGCTCCAGAGTTCAGATTGTGGAGCTTTTTCAAAATATATCCTTACTTCGTTCTCAGAAGATAAAAATGCTCTGAAACTTTGCCTCTGTTGTTTCTGTTGTTCTCTTTTCTTCATCGTTGTTCCTTTATGGTCCTCTCCTTTTTTTCTCCTTCTTTTGGTGGGTTGGGGTTTCTCACATTGTTGTGGGTTTCTATTTCTTCTTGGTTTCTTTGGTCATCTCCTTCACTTTCATGTATTGTTTTGAGGCATGGCTAATTTCAGCACATTCGCATAAATTTATCACACTGATCTGGACGACCCACTGGATCATGGCAGATGTGATTAGGGTTCCCTGTAGTTCACTGATTGGCGAAGATTAGAACAGGGTGACTAATTCTGCTCAGGTAATCTTTGCAATTGGAAACTTCTGTAATTTCTCAAAGAACCCAAGTATTGTTCGTTTCAGTTTGAGTTGGTGTTCAGATTATGCTCTTCAGCTGGATGTGTTTAAATAACTTGACATCCTGCCAATCATTTGATATTTCTGCAGGGCATATTTTAGCACACATTCTGCTTGCCCTCACTGTTTAGGTTTGTTGGCCTTGCCTACCAAGGCAAGGATATTGTGTTTATAGAGTGTAGTTAGCTTAAGTGATCTAGGTGTGTAGATCTATTTTTATACATGGATTTTTGAAAGATGATATTTTGGCTTCTGTTGAAACATGAGATTAGTTCTAGAGTTACAATATCTTGGTTCCTTTTAGAGCATTTTTTTTGAAGATTATATTTTGGCACGGTGAAATATTTGAATTTCCATAATTCTTCCTATGCTGGAAGATACTTTTTAATGTAAATGGCAAAGCTCCAGTGTGACACACCCTTTGTTGGCCTTAGGGCAATAGAAGAGAATACCACAAATTCCTCTAAGGTTTACAATTGTTTAGAAAAACAGAACTTTTGAGTATACCGTGAAAACAACACGGAAACGCGCTTTTGCACGATCGTGAATCGACAGAGGAAAAAGTGAAAATTCTGAGAAGAAGGATTTGGGCCTCACAAAGGCGTCGGGGCCCCTATTCTCTCTGTTCATGCGTTTACCTTTTTGTCTCACGCTCTTCAAGCTTTACGATCCACGAAGCACACGGCCCCTATCCCGGTTTCTTCCAGGTCTTTCACGCAACTCCTTTACGTCTCTCAGACACTTGAAGCGAGATAGACAGCTCTGTTTCTCTCGCACTCTATGATAAGTCGATGTGTTGTGTTGCTACCCGACATTTACTTTGTTTCATTTTCGCATGTTGTCCATCTCCGTTATCTTTGTTAAATTTCTTTCTTTCTTTCTAATGGTTTCAGCTACGATTCTTGTGGCCATTTGGTTCAATCCGCATCTCGTGCTCTCTGCTCTCTTACGTGTCTACCATCAAGTCAAGCAACTCTAAGGGCCCAGTAGTGCCATCTCTCCTAGCTGTGATTTAGTCTTCCTCTCACGAGCATTTGTTTTTCGCAAATTCGAAAGGCCTCTTACGGTGTGAAGAGAGGAGTTGTTTCTCTCGTCTCTCACTGTTTCTACGGTGCACACGATTTCCTAGGTTCGGTTGAGGGGCTGACATCAAGAGGTGATGGCGAACACTGGGAACCGCGACAGCTTGGAGCTGAACGAGGAGTCGGCTAGTACAAGGCAAGGCACACGCTTCAAATCACCGATTACTCAGGAGTTTCAGGAGTTGGAGGGTGAAGAAATTACCCTAACGGAACTTACGTGTTATGGATCTGCACCCGAGGAGCATTGGACTGAGCTTGCAAAGGATCCGCAAGATGAAGATTTTGTGATGCAGAAGGAGAGTTTTTCGGAAGTGCGACTAATGGATCTTCGTTTATCGGAGGAGATCGCCGAAGGAGGTCAGGCAAATGTTTTCTTCGCTGAATGCGAAAAGTTTTCTACGCCTGTGGTTGTCAAAAGGCTTAAATGTGGACAAGTTGACTTGTTGAAATTGCGAAGGCGAATGGACAAGGTGATGAGACTCGTGAGAGAGCGCTCTTCAGCAATTTGTAGAGTGATGGCTGTCGGAAGGGACAATCTCGGAAAAGTGTGGATATTGATGGAACGAATGGGTGGCGATTTGCGAAACCTCATCGATCATGGTGTGCGTTATGCGGGCTACGTGGAAGATGGGCGGATGCACTATGTGAAGGATGGGCAGATGCCATTTGACTACATCGACACCATCGAGATGATGATGGACATTGCACGAGGGATGGAGGACCTGCACAGTTGTGGACTGAATCATAGAGACTTAAAGGCTGCCAATATACTCGTTACGCCTCTGTCTTTGAACCCACGTCATGGCGAAGTCATTGGATTGGAGCAAGCTTTGGAGTCATTTTATTTTTACGTCAAGGTTGGGGACTATGAGAGTTCAGATGGTATCGCAGGCACAGGGTTTTGGAGACCGCCTGAAGTGCTTCAAGCTCTAAAAGATGGGACCAAGCCCGTATGGTCCTGTGAAGGAGATGTGTATAGTTTCGCGATGTTATGTTACGAGCTACTAACTGGACGGATTCCATTTGGAGAGCATCGTTTAACAGACTATGATGTGGTTCTTTCAGGGCAAAGACCAGAGCTTCCTGCTCACGTGAACTCTTGGATGAGGAACTTGTTGCATTGTTGTTGGCAAACGGAACCACAGAAACGACCCGGATGGACCGCGATTATAGAACACTTGAAGGACGAATTTCAATTACACCAGCCTTCAGTTCGGAATCCTCGTCTCTATAGGCGTCTGAAACGTATTCCCGGAGTTGAAAGGCCCTCCATGGAATCGTCTACAGAAATTGAAGATCAAAGTGCCGGATCATCATCTACAGGGTTGCTGGCCTCCTCCATGGAATCTTGCCAAGACATTGAAAGTCAAAATGCTAGATCATCATCTACGGGGTTGCGAGAGATGGAGGGATTGGGGCAAGGACGTATAAAGTGCCACGGACATAAGTGGGACGTAAGTGGCTTAGGACGTTGTATTCCAGATCAGGAGCTCCCTAAGCTGGCTGCACCCTGTCAGGTGGAAACCTTGGATCAGGCAAGTGCTCAAAGAGCTCGCTACCTTTTGAATGAGCTATTCTCAATTAGGGTGGATCCTCAAAAAGTCATCACCTTTTTAGAGAAGCTAATCCCAATCCTCCAAAAGCGTGTAGTCGGGAAGTTGGCGGCAATCTGGGAGGAGGGGGGTGCCAAAAGAGTCATCACCTTCTCGAAGGAGCGAGTCCAAAAGACGCGTGCAACGAAGGTGGCTGTTTTCTGGGAGGTGAGTGCCAACAGAGGCATCACTGTTGCCACCTTGTTGGAGGAGTTATCCGAAGTCCCGAAAAAAAGTAAAGCCATGGAGGCGGCTACATTCTCACAAGCTGAGAAGTTGATTAAAGCCTTTAAGGCAGCTGTAAAGCAGGACATTGCCGTGGAATCTTCGTCTCCAGTAAGTTTGCCAGTTGTTAAGCCTTGGCGAGCGAACCCTATTTTCGCGTCGGGACGCACGAAACCGAACAAGGCCCAGGTCGCTTTAGATCTTTGCCGTAGGGAGAACCCGGTAGCCTTTGCAAGTTGGCAGGAAGCTCGGAGGGGTGAATCAGCTCGAGAAGCCGCATCAAAAGCTTGGCAAGTGGCCAAAGAGACCTTGAAGCAGGTGGAGAAGGTATTGGTAGAGAAATTAGTGTTTGAACTAAAATTGGATTTTCTTGCAGGGATGCTCAAGGGGGATATGGATAACAACTGGTGGGATTTGGAGGCAAATATGGATGACTATTGCTGCAAATTTCAAACAGAACATTCTTGCCAATGTCCTTTGTGGATGCAAATTATTGGTGCTGGGGGAGAAGGAAGAAACATCTTACTTATCAGTCGTCGAGAATTTGGGGAGATCGTTAGAATCATCGAGGAAGCAACTCACACGAGCCCATCTCTAGAAATCGTTTTGGGAGGTTGGAAGAGTGTTCGCCAGGACAGGGTCTTGCTAGAAACAGAAATACATGAGCAACTGTTTCTTATCCCGTTCGGGCAGGACAGAGTTGCCAAGCTTTCATTTCTATTTTTGTTTTTGCTTATTTTTCCCTTGGCTTCCTATCCTCTTCTTCCTTATCCCTCTTCATTTTATTTTGTTGTTTTTTTTCTCTTTTATGTGTGCTTGGACTTTTAGTTTGGAAAAAACTAGTCCAAGAAAAAAATTTAAGAGAGTGAGGGAATGTGCGTTGGAAGCTTCACTTAAGGACAAGAAAGAGATTTGAAAAAAGATTGTAACTTGTTATAAGGGGTAGGGAGTTTTCATTTGAAACAAGATCACAATGCAATGTGAAAGCGGCTTTGGAACAACAAAACTTGTTATGATAATATAACAAAGCTTGGGAGTTTGTTAGGCGAGTTTCTTTTTCAGTTTTTTATTTTTATTTTTTCTGAAAACTTGTTTTTTGTTTTTTCGCAAAATCATTATCTATTAGCAAAACTTATTTTTGGTGAAACTTTTATCTCTTGGCAAAATTAATATTTTTTTTTGGTTAAACTTTTATATTTTAACAAAATTAATATATTTTCTTGATTCAAGTTCCATCTTTTAGTAATGCTTTTTAATTTATTTGTTAAACATTCATCTTTTGGCAATATCAATATTTTTTAAATTAAATTTCTACCTTTCAATAAATTTAATTTAATTTTTTTGGTTAAATCACTACCTTGTTTGTATTGTTCACACACAAAATAATCTTAAAAGTACCATGGAAAGTGATGATTATTTGCATTCCAAAATGCATTTAAGGTTGAATAAAAAATTTCAATTCACTTTTGAAATGATTTACAATACCCATTTCAAATGGATAAATTTTGTTAACCCATCTTAAATTACAAAAGAAATACCTTCATTTATTATTAAGGAATTGTATTAATTACCCAATATGTAATATTTACATCTAAAATAATTATGAACTATTGGTATTGCAAGTTGTATTACTTACTTAATATGCAATACTCACATTAGGGGTCATGCCAAAAACTACCATTTGTTGGTCCAAACTTACATTAGGTGAACCCTTGACATCAAAATGTAATACATGCATAAGTATTATGCCAAAACCACATGTCAACCATGACAATGCAAATTTTGAATTGGGAAAACATGTAAGTATATAAATATTACATAGTTGGTTAATACAATAGTGGACATTTTAAGACCCATATGAAGGTATTGCATAAGTTGGCCAAAAAACCCAATGAAAAGCTTGGGAACACAATGTGAGTATTGTGAGGTGGCAATGTTGCAACATGTAGTTTAATGATTTTGGATGTGAGTATTGCAATCTTGACTAAAAAAATTAATGAAAAATTTGAGAGGTTGATGCATGTATTACAAAGCAAAAACATTATAGAATGTAATATGAAATACCCATATGCAAATATTGCATGTACAAACAAACATTATGTTTATTGTTAATGTTTTATATTTTTTGCGTAATTAACACAACAAAATTTGAATTTGTAACAAGACAATATTTACACGAATCAATACAAACTTTGAAGTAAACTTGAAATTAAAAAATTCAGTAGATCTTTTGGAAAACCTTCACATGTCATTGGTTTTTAGAATATCAAATGGCATAAACTAACATTTAGTTTCTATGTATGCATAAGTTGCATGCAAAATGCACTAAATCATAAAAAATTTGTCAAAAAAAAATGCAAATCAACAAATCTATGTCAATGCAAAAAGAAAAATAATGCCAAGTTATTCCCTTTCCATAGAAAATCCTTCTCTATCATCAAATTCCTCACCTATAATATCATGAACTTCTACATATTTGATAAGAAAAAAAGACATTTGAAAAAATAACAATCATCCACTCCAAAAGGTTAAATGTTTTAAACATGCAAAATGATTTTTTACTTGCACCAAATTTTGAGCATTGAAACTTGGCAAATAATGAAATGTATTTTAAGTAATATTGACAATCCAAATTATTGTGTTTCCTTTGTGGTTTTTCAAAAACAAAACAATAAAATTTTAACAATGTCCACCCACTTAGGTGATTTGTTTGATTATGTTTTCACCTTAAAGTGGCCACATTTATACCAAGCAAGGTCATATGAACTATAGTCTCTTTGAAGTACTAATTATCAAAACATCAACACATCCATTACATTGAAAATGAGGAATGAAAGAAGTAGCCATGTTTGAAGCTTATGTGTAGCCGGTTGTTCAATGTTTTTTGCTAAATACATTTAATTCATCCACATCAAAGTAAAAGTCTAGTAGGATGGATTGACCTAGATTGTCAATTGTGGTAATATATTACAACAAATTAAATGCTAAAACTTGATATTGGCTAAGACTAGGAGCTTCTTTTTACAAGCAATTATTAGTGGATTAATTCTATAATAGGTGGGGGCTAAAGTTGCACCTTAAAACAATAAGAAAGGTTTGCACAAAACTAATAATGTAAGTCACATTAGTTTCCAATGTTAGTTGAAAATTTTAATATGTTGCATTTGTTAGCATGAAATTGATGGAGAAAGTTTTGTAGAAAACATCAAAATAATGGAGGGTAGTTACAAATTTTGGGGATGCATGCCCATGTAGTTGCCCGCCCATAACCATTCAAAATGCCACCATGGATGTGCAAATGTCACCCACAAGCATGTGCATATAGGCATGTTGGTCATTCATGGTTTATATTAGGTGAAGGCTTAACATGGATTAGACATGTGATTATTGAACACTAGGTAAACTTGTTATATTGCACCTTGAATTTCCAATCCTCTAGGCTTCTTTTATGGCATATTGCTTCTAATTCTTCATGATTTTGTTAGGGTTGGACATTTATGGATATAAATTCTTCAAGTGTAACTTTCAATTAATTTGGTGTTTTTCCATTGCAAAATATTTAGGTCTTGGAGTTGGGAATTGTTGCACATTTAATGATTATTGGAATATCATCAAGGATATCAAATAATGTTTGCATTGTATGACCACTTCTTGTTGCTTTTACATTTGATAAGTTTTAAGGTTTTGTCCCTGGAAACAATATTTCATGTTGTTTTAAAAGGATTTTCAAAATAAACAATTTGATGTGATGATATGATTTTTTTTCTTTCAAGTTGGATGAAGAATGAATCATTCCATCCTAATATTTGCATGCATATGTGTTGTGTTTATCTTATTTTTAATTGTTTGGTAACCTAAAAACTTGTTTTATTGGACAATGTACATGTGCACATGTAGTGTGAACATTGTTGCATGTGTGTATGGTTTGGCATATTGGTGATTTTATGGCATGTTAATAACATGTAAATGCATGACATTTTGCAAAAAATTACTTTGTGACACTAAAAGTGATTCACCCTGCCACCTAGGAGGAGTAGGAGTTAGTAGTTCCAATTTTACTATTAGCTAACTACCTATCACAATTTAATATTACTTTCAAAAATCTTTTAAAAGTGAATTATTTTATTTGGTAGAAATTTGATAATCAAAATGACCACCCTTTCCACCAATCAAAATGATTAGTCAAATGGTTCATTACTTTTCAAGTAAAAAAAACTACATAGTAGTCACATTGGACACATTAAAATCAACTTGTCCAAAATGCTTGGATGACCTTTTTTATTATTATCCATATTGGATATTTTTTTGACTAAAAACGTTAGTAACTTAAATCATGAATTCTTGTAATGATTAAAAATATTAAACTTTTTTTGTGAAGGTGAACCAACGTGGCCCATTGCAAAAAGAAATCAAGCTTTGGGATGCACCCACAATTAATTAACATGGATTGCAAATAAGGTCGATGATAAATACATTTACCATTATATGGCCCAATATGTTTACATGGGAGCATGTAAATGTACATTTCCCTTTGTGTAAATGTTAGTGTAATTTTTTTATAAATAGGGCCAACAAGGTAAACATAAATTTGTAAGCGAATCATATACAAAATTAACAAAAACTTATGTCATTATTAAAATTGACAAAACATTTACATATGCATATATCACCATTTCATTCCAATGTTGGTATAAAATGATTTTAAATTGTAATATTGAAAGGAAATTATTAATTAAAAAAGAAGTATGTAGCTGAAAAAGGAAATAACAAGAAAACCCAAAAAAATCTATTCATACAAAGACATAACAAAAACACAAACATATTAAGCTAGATGCATAAAAAGATTATAATACAATAAAAACCTATTTTTTTGAAGTTTTCCTAAATATGTGGCCGTAATTAAATCAAGAGGCAAGGTGGTGATGGATCAAATTCCCTTTGGAATTTTTTCATGTTGAACATTTTGGATTATTAGGCTTGGTTTTAAAAATGTACCCTTCTTACCCAATTGTTCTAATTATCCCTTGGAAACTTAATCACATGGTTCAAACTCTTGATATTCACAACTTACACAAACACGTTTTTTTTGGGAAACCCAAATGTGATATCATGTTAAATGCTTATGTTCCCAATTTCCCAATCAAGCTTCATCAAATTGAAACACACCATTCTTGGCCCTAGAAAGGTGATGCACAATTGTTTACATCTCACATACAACGACAACCTTCAAACAATTTGGTGGCAAATCCTTAACATTCCTTAATATTCTTCATCACTTCCTCACCACCATACCCTTGATTTTATTTATGAGCATTGTCCAAAGATTATTGGCTTTTGGTGATGCAACAAAAGGAAAATCAAATAACCCAATCCATTTTGGATTGCATATTATTTTGTTTCAAAGACATGTTTTTTGTTTGCAATTCTTAAACATCACACACAAGGAAAAATCACATGAAATTTAATTTTGTTTCCAAAAACTTGTTATTTTCAACCCTATGGTGGTTTTTGAAAAAATTTCACAAGAATAATTTTCCTTGTGATCACCAATTTAATTTCATTAATCTCCACCTTTCCATTACCTTTTTATTTTAAGAAAAATATTGCATGATGGATAAGAATTCACATACATCACACTAATATGCATCCAAATTCACTTTGTGTTTCACAAAATTTTGAATGAATTTGGACAAATTTACCATGGCAAAAAGTGGTCAACCCTTAATAAACAAGGATTAGTTGTTGTAGATAATTGAATTAATTCATTAGTAGGTAATGAAACAAGATTACTTTTTAGTGAAACAAATTTACTAAACCATTTCACTTACTAATAATGTTGAATTAATAATTTATGTATATATATAATATAATATACTAATTTATATTATTTGTAATTTCATGATTTTCATGTTATGAAGTAGTTAGACATGTGTCACTACTTCAATTAGGTTAAAAACACTTTAGTTAAATGGGGAGGCCATATGATCAACCTATGTAGCTTAAGGGATATTTAATAAATATACCACCATTCACCACAACCACATTTTTTATGAAGTTTGATCCATGAACCCCAAGGATGGATGCAAACACCCATACCACCAAACTACTCCACTTGTTGTGATCACATATTATAATGCATTATATTTATTCAATAATTTATTTTAAACATTACACAAACATCAATTTTGAAATTTCAGATTTTATTGACATTTTGTCCAAATGAAACAATTGAAGTTTGTTTAAATGTTTTTTTTGATAATGTACACAATTACATTTATTTCTTTTTGAAAATGTAAAATCATTTGACCAAATTTTTTTTGAATATCATTGTTCAATAACATTTCAATAATCAATCTTTTGAAAAAAACTATTTTTAACAAATGGATAATTTTTTTGCCAATATGATATTATTACCTAGGGAAGCTACTTTTGCCCATTTTAAATTATTTTCATTTACTTTTGCCTATTTTAGGCTATTTCATCTTAGGATACTTTCACAATTCTAAGTTATTTTTGGTTATTGTAGGCTATTTCACCCTAGGCCACTTTTGCCAATTCTAGGCAATTCTATGTTAGTTTTGATTATTTTTAGTTATTTCATCTTATCTTATTTTTGGTAATTTCTAGGTTATTTTAGGTTACTTTTGGCTATTATAGGTTATTCCTCATTAAACCAATTTTGGTAATTTTAGGTTTTTTTCTAGGCGACTTGCTTATTCTAAGCCATCCACCCTAAGTTACTTTCAACAATTTGAAGGAATTTAAAACTATTACACCCTAGGTTACTTTTAGCTATTGATATTTTAATAAGTTATTTTAGATAGGCTACTTTTAATTATTTTAAATTATTCAATGGGCTATGTTAGTTTTGAGATTTTAGGTTACTTTTAATTATTCACATTTTTACTAATGCATTAGCCAACTTTGTGGCCAAAAATCCATATTAGATTAACATTTATGTGACATAAACCAATTAATGACATTGAAACACCATTTTGAGTTGCAACAAAACAAACACATATATATTTAGTTTTTTCAACTGCATAACCCATTTGTTTAACAATTATAAAATGTTTCAAATAAATTAGGTTCAATATATAACAAATTGGGTCCAAAACATAGCATTGCAATTCAATTATGGATGAATTATATACACTAGATAATGAATTAAATCCATGGCGCATTGACCAAATTTCACTACAATAGATTCAATGGACTATATCGTAATATAGTTCTATTACATACTGACCCATTTCACTTGCATTGGATTTAAGGCTAAATAAAGTTATTTCACTATGAAGGCCCCATAGTGATTTAGGTTAATGAATTGCACTCACGATTTGTACTAGTGATCATAGTCCACACCAAGAATTGACAATAAACCAAAAGCCAACCACACAATTCAACAAAATACCATTGTTGTTAAAACTTACAAAATATAAACACAAAATAAAACATGCTAATTCCAAAGAAGAAAACAATTTTCAATGAACCCCTTTGTTGATGACATTAACATCTTCCAAAACCAAAAGTGATTTGTTTAAAGTGACAATATTTTTAGTTACTCCATCCATCTTCTATCAATATTCATTATAGGTTACAGAAGAAATGTTAAAGGATCTCAAGCTTTATTAAAGGTTTCAAACCATGAATCAAGAAACAAATTAATTGTAAATGATGCTTTAAGAGGTCACACCTTGTATAGTTAAGCAAACATTTGAAATAAAATGGTTTTATTAATATGTTATGAATTAACAAAATATTTCAAGAATATTTCAAAATATTCAAAATATATTCAAAGGATAATTTCATAATGAATTATAGGCACCTATTTACATTTAAGTAAATTATAAATTAAATATTTAGAAAAAAGTTGCACGTTATATTGTTTTGCATGCCATTTGAAATAAAATGGAATTGATTTCCCCAAGAAATGATGACAATGTCTAAATTTATTTTATAGTGTTTTTTAGTAATCACTTGCATAAGTGGTCTTATGTGATTGTTATGAATAAATGAGTGAAATTGTTGAACATGTTGTATAAATGGACATGTATGTTTTGTTCGATGAGCTTGTGTTAATCGTCATACATAAATCATATTTTTGTTATTTGTAATATAAAAATATATATGAAATGGGTGATATTAAGGAATTGAGAATCTAATTGTATAAAACTTTTTACAGAATACATGATTTTTAATATATTTGTTATGACACATGCAATTGTAAAATTGAGATTTCCTTGCATCATTTAAAATTTAAAAAATTATAACTTTTGATTTGACACTAAATATTTTGAACTTGGAACATATGTATTACCATGGATAAGTTTATTACAAGTATTACACTTTGTGCTTTATAACCAAGTATCACATAGACTATCACAATTCAAAAATATGTTCATAATGATATGTTCCATGCTTGATTACTTAATTTATTTATTTTTCAAATATTATGAATTCTACTAATGATGATTAATTGAAATTCGTTCAAGTAGGATAACTTTAAATTCCATAAGTCACAAGTTTTAATTATCACTTGGACAGTTCCAAACAAAAATTTGTTTAATTCATTCCTAAGTAAAGAAGCATGGACAAGTTTCTTTTTGGATTTGTGTCTTTTTAAAGTTTTTTTCCCCAACACTATATTTGTGAGTAGATTTTCAATACCTTCATCAATTTGTTTCATTTCTTTTTAATTTATTCAATTGTTGAATTGAAATTCCATTCAATGTATTTGAATCCAATTCAATTAAAATAAAAATAATTTAACTTTCAATTCAATTCAAGTTACATGCAATTTCATTCAATGTTTCCATTTGAATGGGACTTAATTTTTACAAAATCAATTTAGTTTTTTCATCAATTGATTGTCATTAGTATTGCATAGTAACACAAAGCCCAAGTTTTATGGATGTAAAAAATGGGATTATGAAAATATCATACTCCAATTCTGACAACATATTAGCATATAGGAAAAAGGGGTAGAATTAGTTCCAATGAAGAAAACAAAACAAAAGGTTGAGAGACAATTTGCAATAAAAAGTTACGTCGTTTGTGACATAAAGACCTTCATGCAAAAAAAAAAAAAACTTAACATCACAATACACTCTAATTGGGTGAAAATGAATTTCTTTTTGTTACCTAATGAATAAATGTGTCAAAGGATATGAATTCAACTTTGATAATAAGGTAAATAGGGTGTATCGTTGTCCCCCAATCATTAACTTAAAGTTGGGTTTGTTTTCATTCTTTGATTCTTCTTGTTCCTTGACATGTTGTCTATTGTGACATCTGTTACATTGGAAGTGCATTGAAAAGCTTTCAATCTTATGACATTGAGAAACATTTTTTAAAACATTTTGTCATCATTGCTCACAACAGCCCACATTATCAATTTCAATTTTGGAAGTGGTAAAAAGTTTTACAGTGTAAATTGTGTGTTTTTTAAAATTATTTTATTTTAGAGTTTTTTTTTAGTGTTGTTCAGTTTTTGATTTCAAAAGAACCTTTGGTCTTGATTTTGTTTTTTGTTTTTTTTTTGGGTTTCTTTTATAATGGAACGTTTGATTTGGTCTTGAAATGAGTTTTTTGAATTTTGAAAACCTTTGCATTCAGTCATTTTCACAAAAAAAATGTCATTAGAACTAGTTCAATTTAAGATTAAATCTAGTTCCATTTCCATTACACACAATTAAAATTTTTTTCGTGTGTAATAGTATTCAATTAATGGACAAAATTCAGGATAGGGATTATGTAATATTGATTAAATGTACACCTAATCAAATGCAATAATTTGTCATAAATGTAGAGTCAAACCTATATATATATATATATATATATAATATAAAGTTGTATTTATGTACTTACAAAACATGAACTTGTTTAAAATGCGGCAACACCTTAGTTCAAGTTTTAATTCAATTTTGAAATAGTTTAGATGCACACTTAGGTTCTAATGACAATTGTAACAAGACACAAAACCTCTTATCTGAAAACCCTCAAACTTGATCTATAACTTAAACTTGCCTAAATCCCAAAACTTGCCAACATTGGTTTATTTTCGCCATGTGAGTCTTGATAATTTAACAAGGTTGCTTTGAGAATCATTGTTTCAAAAGGAACTTCTAGCAATCTTGTTTGAGACCTTAAACCTTCATATATTTGTATCAAGATGCAACAATTATTGACAAGTATACTTGCACTATGTACACTATAATATAATGTAGTTTTTCTTACATTCCTAGACCAAGAAGGCTCATGACACGATGTGTGAAGTTGTGGTTTCATCCATCACAATGAAAAACATGTGATGTTTATTGTGGCACATATTACATTAATATTGTAATTTGCCATTAATTTGACATTTTGTGTAATAACACTATTTTGAAGTTAAATTGTAATATTATTTTAATGTGTGCCACAATAGAAATTTCAAATTAAACATTGTGATGAATGAAATCGCGAAGTTTATCTCACACATATTTTTTAAACCATGGCCTATTCATAATGTAAACCTATAATATTAATGTATCGAGTGTCACACTAAATACCGTGACAATTCGATTGATTTTCAAGTATGTTCGCTCACATCATACCAATACCAATGAACAAGATTTTGAAGTTTGATGATTAGAAATTTTAGAATCCAAAATGTTCTCCACTTCTTATTTTAACATTGCCATAGATGAAACCACCAAGCTTACCTCACACATTGTTTCTTGAGTTTCATGAGCCATAGCTTGCTTACCCATGTAGCAAAACCCACATATTCTGTTTCATGAGCCATGGTTTACCCTAAACCCCACATTCTTTTGTAATGTTGCAAAAGAGAGGAAAATTGACAGGAGACTAAAAACTATCATGTCACTACATGAAAGAAAAGCTTTCAAGTATGGAGCTTAATATGTTACTTCCCAGTGCATTTGCTGATCCTCTCTCCAGCAAGCATCTCCCCAGTACCACAAAGGAAAAAAGCATACAACTAAGTTGACTACCTATGCATGAGAGGATTGAAGCATACTGATGATCGATTACTTTGAGGATTGAAGCATACTGATGATCGATTACTTTGAGGAGCCATACAATTCTAAAAGGAAGAACAATTGGAACAAAGGAAGAACAATTGGAGCAATTGGAATATGGAGGAGTTTTCTGTTGTCGCAGATCAATGATACATATATGCAGTCTGGTTGACAAGGTGAATTCAAGAGTTCAGAGAGGCAGCTGCTGCAGGACATCAGTGTCAAAAGAATTCCATAAGAAACCTGCTGAAGCCCTCCTAGCTGGAGAAGCATATTATGCTTTAAAAAAAAAAATCAGAATCAAGTGCTTCCTCACTTTGTTGCTGAAATTCTTGAGACTTACATATATCCTGCAGGGAAGAGGAGCCTTCTTTTGTTGGAAGATCAATAGAACATAATCAAAGCCAGACATTTGGTTCTGTTACCAACACTTTCATTTAGTTTTGGAATTATCTGAATGACTAACAAGATGTTTGTGCATTTTGGTGCAGATTTGTGCCAAGTCTCGCAAACCTTGTAGCACTCATGACATCCTCTCACTCACACACACACAGACACACACTCAAACAAACAAATGTGTCAACCTTGCAGTACTCATGACATCCTCTCTCTCTCACACACACACACACACAAACACACACACAAAAATGTGTCGAATAGATTCCACAAACAGAAAAAAGACTATGTACCTGGTGAAACTTTCTGAAAGAATTGGGACATTGGGAATTCTTAGGCACATGTAAGTATTGGAGGACAGTAGGGAATGGGATGATCCAGAAGATGACAAAGAAGATGGCATGGCATCATAATATTGAGCAAGAATAATCTTCTCCAGAACCTTATGTTTTTTTCTTGCTCAATATGCCATGAACACGGGTTGAGCCATATGTTCAGGATTCTTAAACACATTGATTGTTCAAAGTGCAGTAAAGGCAGAGGCAGTCAATCTATCTCACAGCTCTGCAATTCCCTTTTGCAATCTGAGAAAGAAATTCTTAGATTGCAATAATGAATAGTAATAAAACACCTAGTATATGATGATGAGCTTGATGTTGAAAGAAAAGGACTGTTATTTGACAAGGAAGAAATATGTAAAGTAGATATCGTTCTCTGAACTCATCAAGAAGGCCGAACCAAGCCACATTACAATTCAACAACAGGTTTTGTGAGAAGATTTGATGAGCTTTGCTTGTCGGAGAGGAGGAATCAGATGCGTGAGAAAGAAAGCAAGTCAAGATGCAAAGAAAACCTAGCTAGATCCACATCTCAACTGTGACATTTCTTGCATGCAAACATCTCTCAGGAACATTTCCTGGAACAACATTGTTCTGTAGGAATCTAGGGCTTCTGATGTCATTCATGGCTTAAGGGCTTCGTCACGCATTCTATTCTCTATCTGCGTCTTGATTTGAAGATCTGATCTTCTCTGGAGGAGGAGGAGGATGAGAATGAGACTACAGAGAGGCTTAAAGCAATTTGATGTGAGGGGAAGTAGTGTTGCTGTTGTTGTGTGATCTCTCTGTGGCAGGCAGGCAGGCAAACGGGCAGCCATGTTTCCGCAATTCACGAACACGGCAGCATCGCTGACGAGGGCCACAGCGCTGATCCATCGAGTTGGCACCGACGCGTATCTGTATGATGATCCCGAAGATGCGAACATTGCCTCGCTGCTGGACAGCAAATTCGAGGCCGAGAAAGTGCAAGGCTTGAAGCGCCTCATTGCCTTGCTATCTCAGGGCGTCGATGTTTCCAATTTTTTCCCGCAGGTCTGTCTGTCTGTCTGTCTGTCTCTCCTGAGTTCCTAATAGTGCATTCGTTCAGGCTTCTCTCAGGCTCAGAATCTTCTCTTTCTTAGGCTTGTTGTACACCCGATCCGTGACTTTAAGGAATGCGCTCTTGTTTCTGCCATCTCGCATTCACAATCACATGCAATTTTTGCCTGTTGCAAGCGCTCCCTCGTTGCCCTGGAATGCGATCAGCCAAGTTTCTCTGCATCCCTGCTGCTTCAAAAATCTTCTGCCTTTTGTGGCCTGCTGTATATGATTAGCTTTATTGGAGTTTGCAGATTCAGATTTAGGTTTCTCAACAAGCTAGGGTTTCTCCAGATTAGGATGTTGTTCTACCTCAAGTGGAAGCTTGCCTGCTTCCTCAGCTTCAGAATCTGAAAAACTGAAATACTGAAGATTGATAATGAATTGACAATTTGGATGCATTGCAGGTGGTGAAGAATGTTGCATCAACATCATTGGAGATCAAGAAGTTGGTCTACATTTACCTTGTGCACTACGCAGAAAGGTGTGAGAAAAATGACAGCCTTTTTCAGTTTACTCAAGTGCTTAGTGCTGTGTTCTTTGCACATTATTATTCAGAGTGGATATGCAAATATTGCAGGCGTCCAGATGAAGCATTGCTGTCTATCAACAGTTTCCAGAAGGACCTTTCGGATCTTAATCCGCTTGTTAGGGGATGGTCACTTCGAGCAATGTCTGGAATCCGTGTGCGAGTGGTTGTACCCCTTGTGGTTATGGCAGTTCACAAGTGTTCACGGGATCCATCTCCTTATGTACGGCAGTGTGCAGCTCATGCCATCCCCAAGATATTTGCTTTGGACCGTGAGGCCCATGCAGAGGCATTGGAAGAGGTAACAGTTGCAGCCATTATTATATCTTTTGAGTTAGGGCTAAGCAATTTCTTTCAGCAAAGAATGATGAAGATTGCCACCTGAGACTCTTTGGCTGCAGTTGGTGTGTTTGTTTTTGAATGATAGCTCAGCAGGAGTGGTGGGTGCTGCGGCGGCAGCATTTATTGTAGTATGCCCGGACCACCTCTCACTTCTTGGTCCTATGTTCCGGAAGCTTTGTGAAATGCTTCTGGATGTCGAGGAGTGGGGTCAGGTTGTCTTGATGGACATCCTCATGCGCTATGCAGTTGCAAGGTATGGAGCTCCTCGGGATTCAGTCTTCCTCTCTTCAAGTTCTCATACCCAGATTCAAGAAAGGCCGGAACTCTTGCCAGAAGATGCGAGTGAGAAGGTTGACCTTTCAGCAGATGTGCGGGGATTGCTGCATTGTACAGCTCCATTGCTGTGGAGCCAGAACAGTGCTGTGGTTATGGCTACAGCTGCTGTACACTGGGTGTTTGCATCAAAAACTGATTTGAAGAATATAGTTAAACCTCTTCTCTTTCTACTCCGGTCCTCATATGATTCACAGTATGTGGTAAGTAAGCAATCTGAGGATGTGAATCTTACAAAACACTCACCAGGTGCAAGGCAGGTTGATTGAATTGTGCTAGGTTCACATGATATGAGAACCTCATTTGAGGAGCTGCAATGTTGGCAATTGGTCTTGCTGTAGAGGATTTAGGTTGAAAATCAGCTAGGGGTTAGGACTAACAGTAGCACAACTCTCTCACAGAACTACAACCAATCTTGTGTGGCTGCTGTTTCCAGGTTCTGGCAAATATTGCAACATTTGCTTCCACTGCATCATCCCTTTTTGAGCCCTATTATGAGGAGTTTTTCATCCGCACCTCTGACACAGAGCCTCTTCGTGCCCTGAAGCTTGATATTTTGACTGCCATTGCCACTGAATCCTCAATCCATCCCATACTACGAGAGTTCCAGGTCAGAACTTCCACTCAAAAGCATTTCACAGATCTCAAGTCCTCTTGAGCTTTTGAGGACCTTTTGATCTTAAATGGATTTTTGTTACTTTTTCCAGGCATATCTCAGAAATCCAGACCGGCAATTTGCAGCAGATACAGTGAATGCAATAGGGCGCTGCGCAGTTCGCTTGCCAGCAGTAGCATCATCATGTGTTGAAGGTCTGCTCATGCTTGCCAAAGGAGCTATAATCAACTCAGACAGAATAGAGGAAGCTGCAAATGGGGAGGATGACTCTAACTTGTCAGCACATGGGGACTTAAAGAATTCGGTCAGTGAGAAATATAGTCGTGAGGCTGCTGTTGTGGCTCAAGCAGTCTTGGCTCTAAGAACTATTGTTCAGCAACATCCAGCTGAGCAGGAAGAGGTGGGTTACCTCTATAATATTCCCTGGGAATGCATTGTCAGGGCACCGATCTCTTGAGTGGGTAGGAGAGATTGGTGCCCTGAGAATTTGTTCTCCTTCATTTTTCTTTTAGACCTATTGGTTGTGAAGCTTGGCTTCTTGACCTAGATTAACTATATGAGGACAACATTTGGCTCTAGTTGGTGTTCTTAGCTTCTTTGGTGTGCTTTTGAAGCAATTGTTGTTAGCCTTGCAGTTCTTGAAAATATAGGAGGTTACTTCAAGGTTTCCTCACATGCTTGGTAGGTCAAGTGCAACATGGCTGCTATTTTGGTTACTTTGGTTTGTTTTATACTGACTACTTTCCTGGATGATATGATATTAGGTATTTGCTCGCCTTGTTCGTACTCTGGATCATGTAAAAGTGCCAAAAGCTCGTGCAGTTGTCATTTGGATGGTGGGTGAATATGGTGTTAGCAGTGGACGTGTTTCCCAGATGCTACCAGTCCTGTTACGGTATCTTGCAGGCTCATTTATTAAGGAGGCCAATGAATCAAAGCTTCAGATTCTTAACTGTGCTGCCAAGGTACTCAACTGACCTTAGACTAGAGTGCAATCACCTCTGAATAACTGTGTGGGAGGCTTTGTCAACAGAGTCTGAAAGTTTGGACATGTTAATAGTGCTGGAAAATAATTTGCCTCTTAACTTGGATTGCAGATAAGAATCTGACAAATGGTTGACAGAGGAAAAGGATCACATATTTTGGCAATATTTGTTCAGCTGTGTGCATTCAACTATATATTAATCATGCCAGACATAGAGAGCTACTTTTCATGTGGGTGCTTTATAGTCATTAATAGGTTCCTTATCAGTAATCCAGTCCTCTCCCCTTTCAAACAAAGTTAGCAAACCTGAAGAAAGCAACCTGCACTGTTCAGACGTTCAGATGTGTTTTCAAGAAGTTCTTAGAATGATACAAAAGGTGATGTTAAATGTGACTTTTGGTTCAGACCATCTGGGTTAATTGGAACTTGGCTATCTCAAGCAGCAGCAGTAAATGCTAATGAAGATGCAAGGTTCTTGTTCTTTGTGCACTTCATGAAGCTGCTCTGGTGGCAGATGTCAGAATTCAAGCTAAAAAAACTTTTCTTGTTTTTGAAGGTTGTGTTACAATTGGAGGGAGCCCCTGATTCTCCATTGGTAAGAACCGCAACACTGGTACTGCAACATGTAATCAACTTAGGGAGTCAGGACTTGAACAATGATATTCGAGACCGTGCTCGGTTGCTTTGCCACCTGCTGACCTCACAATCAAGACCCAGATTACAGAATGTCCGGAATGAGCATCCCCCTGACTCAGCAGAACAACTGCTGGCTTTGGAGTCATCTACTAAGCCTGTGCAGCAAGAAAAACTCAAAGAGCCTGTTGATGGCAATGGGAATACAGTATCAGCTCTTAGTGAGGATAAAGCAGCCAAGGTACTTGCCAAGCTTGCTCATCAGATTTTATTGGTACCAAAGTCACCCCCTGTCTTGCCAGCCCTTGCACCAGACCGCTCAGCATTTCTGCCTGGTTCAATGTCTCATATTGTCCACCACAAGGCTCCTGGTTATGCAGAACTCCCTGATCCCTGTAGCATAAGAGCCCCCGATCTTCATTCTCAAGAAAATCTTGGAGAGGCTGCTAAAGACCTTCGGTTGTCCAGAGGTGGGCCTCATCGTGATAGGCTTGCTAGTGATTACTCTGATAGTGCCTCAGATGAAGGTCAATCTGACGTATCGTCAACTGGATCTAGAAACTGGAGTAGTGATGGTTACTCTGACCAGGAGGTGGGGGCTGCTCATGAGAGTGGTGTTGAAAATCGGAGCATGAATGATCAACATCAGGGAAGGAGAAGGTTAGCCCAGACAGAGGAGAACTTTGCACCATTGATTTCAATTGATGATGAAGCACCTGATGGACAGGAGAATACATCACTAGGTGAGATCAACAGGGGTTTGGAGGGGTTGCAGTTGAATGCAGCCGCAAATTTGGAGTCATGGTTAGGAGCCCCAGATACAGAAATGGCAGACACTTCAACAATGAAAGTTGCTGAGGGCTCAAGCTATCTGACTCTTTCTCTCAAACCTATCCATCCAGTCTTCAAGAGACAAACACTTCTGGATTTCACCAATGGTGAAGGGCTGGATGTGAGATACAGCTTCACTCGAATGCCCTCAGTCTCTTCTCAAGGCATGGTATGTGTGCGTCTTTACCTTCAGAACCGCTCAGCAGAGCCGATGCTGGGGATAACTGTAAGGGCTTCGGAGGTAGTTGCTGCATCAGTTGCCCCTGAAGCTGATGACCAGTAAGTTGGTCTGTTCTCTGTTGATTACTTAGAAAGTGTTTTGATTTCGTGAGAGTTTGAGAAGCCAAAGAGGAATTGGAGCTCCTGCACTAGGTCGGTACTGAATTCTGAATTTTAAAGGTCCAGTGAGGTATCCATGTGTTGTACAGATTGTAGGCAGAAATAGTGAGAAATTGGTGGTGATTATGCTTTGTAGGGTGCAAGCAGGAACAACTGAAGAGAGTAAAATAGTGTTGCCTTTGGAAGAGATCTCCAATCTGAACCCTGGAGACACAAAGGAGGGTGATGTTCATATTGATTTCAAGCATCAGCTGACACCTGCAAAGCTTGAAATTGTTTGTGATGGGAAAGTGTATCCCGTTAAACTGTCACCAGAAGTAGGAGCTCTTGTCAGACCTCTTCCTTTGAGTATGGATGCCTTTACTTCTGCTGAACTGAGCATCTCAGGGATGCATGAATCATCACGCAGGTGCTCATCTTCTCCCAATATATCTTTTTGATTTTTCCCAGTATAAATACAGATATAGTGCTCTCCATTTTGAGTCATTCCCAACACTCACTGTTTGATGCCACAATTTTACAATGGTCTGTTGGAGATGAAATTTGCATGTACCTATAGGAGGTCATATGATAGTGTGTGATAGTGTGTGACAGTGACATAAGGGAGTGTATTTTGGTGACCAGGTGTTACTTGAGAAACATACTCTCAGAGCCATTGCAATCAAGCAATACAGCAGGCCAGACAGGAGAAGATAAAGCATTTGTCATATCCCGAAAAATCGCTGCACAAGTTCTAAGCATTGCCTATGTTGATATTGTCTCAGTGACACTTCCAATTGCCTCAAGCAGTGTAGTTCAGTTTGGGGGACAAACAGATTTAACTGGTCTAAAGTTGCGATTTTGTGGTGAGACTTTGACAGGCTCTGTAACTTGTCTAATTTCAGTTACAGTAATGGCAAAGACAGAAAATGACAGTGACACAAATGACCTTCCAGTCTTGATCAAAGTGAATTGTGAGGACACAATCTTTGGTCTAAACCTGCTGAGAAAGCTGCATCAGGACTTGAGTTCATAGGACTAGTGGGTCTTATTTGTCACAGTACATTCCTGGATCCATCATGACTGTGAAGGTCCTGTGCTTATTCTATCCATTCCATGAAGCAGTATGCTTTATCTGCAGTTCAGACTTTCTCATCTCTCTCAATGTGTCAATTGTCAGTTTACACTCAATAGTCATGAAAATTGTGATCTTCTGGATTGGAATCTGTTGTGATCTGCACCTTCTGTAAGTTTGCAGATTTGGGTTGGGGTTTTTCACATGTTAGGAGGTTCTTTGCTAGTCAGTAGCTTTGGGCTAGGTTTAAGAAAGCTTTCAATCCAAGCTTCTCTGCTCCATAGCTTCACAATCTGTAATCTTTGTCAAAGCGCATTAATACATTTGATGTCCTTTTGGTGGATTGACATAGGGTTGCAGATTTTGTAAATGTTGATTTTATGGGTTCATGAGTGTTGCAGGATACATATTACAACAGTTTTAATCTCTATGAGAAGGATTGCAGATCTCCAAGTCATCTTGAAGGTTTTGAAGGTTTGCAGTTCTCAAGTCATCGTGAAGGTTTTGAAGTTCTACAATCTGAAAACAGAGGAACAATGGAGCATGGCAATGTTCACATTATTCTCAGGCATCCATTGATGCATTGTTGGCAAGCTTTAAATTTGTTTATGGAGATGGTCAATGAATCCAGGTAACCCAGAACTCTGGTAGCACTTCTGAGACCTCTTTCTGTTGAGTATAGATGCCTTTTGCTTCTACTGAATCTGGTTATCTCCAGAATTTTCACAAATCATCATGCTGGTGCTGACTATCCACCATGTCTACCAGCAATATAAGAATCTATAATTTTGCTGACCCTCATGTTTCTTCATTGGTCTCCACCCTCTGGGGCTATGGGTTATTGCTTAGTGTGATTTATTCTAGATATGACAGAGAGCTCTAGATGATACAATTTTTTCACACATATATTTGCAAGAAGATTGTTTGCAGTATTGTGAAAATAAAAAGAGGCTGGAGGTGCTCTTTCAGAGCCAACTACAATGGAGCAATACAATCTGTGGTCTCTTGAGGACACTTGTCTCCTGAGAGCAAGTCCCCCAGTAGCAGTAAATTGCCTTGTACACTCTACTTTGGATGAAGAGCAGGCTTCAAATAAATTATTAGTCTCTCACCTAATGTTGAACAATTTTTCATCTTTATGGGTGGGGCTGAGGAAACAATTAACACTGTATTGGATGTGATAAAATGCTGATAGAGGCCCAAAGAGGTGGACCTGCTCTTAGGACTTGTGTTCATGATCTTGATCATCTGTCATGGTAGGTTACGAACTGGTGGTGATTGTAAAGGTTATATGCTTATTCTTCCCAGTCTTTAGGCTCCAGGAAGCAGGGCTCCAAGAGCATCGAAAAAACCAACTGAAGCATCTTTCCATCATGGAGCTGCACCTTCAGCTATGGAAGGTCCAGCTTTGCATTAACATGACCTTCCCGAGCTGAAGGTGCATCCAGGGGCGCAGCTTTCATTCCTTTCCATTGGCATTAAATCATAAATGCTGAAAGTGCAGCTGGTGCAACTTGCAAGTCTTGCAAAGTTGGCAATCTGGAACATCTGAATTCAAAAGCCAGATGTCAAACCTTCAAAGTTGAAAGTGCAGCTCCTTGATGGAAAAACACCCTAATACCCAAAGTCAGAGCATCTTTGCTACACCCCTTTATTTGGGCCTCTGATAATATGTATCACATACAACAAGAGGGCTAATCTTTTCCTCATCCCCATCATGAACATGGGAAGTTTGGCAGTTTAAACTTTAAAGTGATACACGACTTAAAGGCCATCACCGTGATCAATCAAAATCCAAAGCAGTTATTTTCATTTACTGGCGATTTTGGAGGTCAATGCATTTTCTGCACATTTATAGGTCCAAAGTCCAAACTTAGTTTTCTGCCATTTTAAAGGTGTACTTCATCTGAAGTATTGTGTACAAATCAATAAATTGCTTCTGTTGGAGGTGCTCCTCTATACATCTCTGCATCTCTTTTCTTTAAGCTATGTTAAGTGAAGATTTACATTTATTCTAGTAGTGCAATCTTCACATTGTGTTCAGATTTTTCAAATGCTGATTGTCAATAGGAACATTGCACAAAGACAATGTAGTCAGATGTTGATAAATCGTAATTGCTCGATATTGCATGACAGCCCAACATTTCATGTACTCCTAATGTGCAGTAGCTCAATAGACCATAGGTAGGTCCTAAACAGTGTTGGGCAGTACTCTCTTTTTGGATGAGAATCGCTGGTTTCAGTTCTTCCCAACATTTGAGAGACCCGACTCGATGCTTAAAAAAATTATTTTAGACTTACGAAAACCAATCAGGGTAATATCATGTTGATTTGTTTTTAATCAAACCAATTCTCAAACAGGACAGTTCTCACAAATGTGATTACAATTGGGTTTCATATCCGGTTTCACAATCCAAATTTCAAATTTGTATTCATTTATTTTTAAAAATCTCAGTTAAGAAATAATTGAAAAGTAAAAACAAACCGTGTAAAGAACGATGAAAATGTTAAATTATTTTTTTTAATCACAGACTATATTTTCAAAATCTCATCCCTTTCAATTGTTCCTTCAAAATTTTCTAGCTTCATTTCCAAATTTCCATAGCAATGCAAGAGTAGCATCGATGGAATAACAACCCAGCAACATGACGACGCAACACCAACAAAGCAATGTTGCACCAACAACGTGACAAGGCATAATCAACAATGGGATAGAGCATAACCAACAATGCGATGGGGTTGAATGAGCAATGTGGTGATGGAATAGCAACTAGGCAACACGACGATGTAGCAACAACGCAATAGGGCAACAACCAAGCAATGCGATGATGGATTAGCACTAGCAACACAACAAGGCAACAACCAAGCAATGCGACGATGAATTGGCACTAGCAATGCGATAGGGCAACAACCAAGCAATGCGACGCTGAAGTAGCATTAGTAATGTCATAGGGCAATAACCGGGCAATGCAATGGAGTAGAGCAACAAACAATGTGATCAAGTGGTGCAATGGAACAAGAAGCAATGTGACGGAGCATTGACCAACAACGTGAAGGAACACCAACTAGCAATGCAACAGAGCAACCAGCAACGAAATGGAAGAATGACCAGCAATGGAATGGAGGAATGACCACCAACATGATGGAATAACTATGAGCAACGCAAATAAGCACCAACCAACAACGCAACAAAGCAATGCAACAAAACAACATAAAACAATGTTAAGGAACACCCAAAAAAATGCAAAAATATAAAAAAGCAATGTAACAAGAAAAAATGATAATCAACATTATAGAAAACTAAACCCACGAGGGATTTTTATATATTTGGATGTTGCCTCCCAACACTTCCCACCTCCTTTTCACAAAACACAACAAAACAAACCTAAATTAAAACCTAAACTAACTTAATCTTATCTAAACTAATTCTAAACTTTTCTAAAAAAATTGCCCTGAGAACCATTGGTTCTTTCATAGAACTAACTTGATTCTCATTTTTTTTTTTGTAAAAACCAAAGTAATTGGTTCTCAATACCTCGGTTCTCCCTTGGTGAGAACCCAAGTGAGAACCAACGGTCTGATTCTCAAACCGATTATCACCAAATGTGATACCTGTTGATTCTCATGGTGAGAACTGGTTTGGGAACCAGTCTGAGAACAAAGTCAGTCCCAATGAGATCTGCCCAACACTATTGGTCCTAAACTGATATAGGTCAATTGGTATGTAATATAGGTAGGTGTGAAAACTTTGGATGAATCGGCACCCAAAAGCTAAAGACCCCAAAATTCATCTCTCATGTTTGAACTAAGTCAGGGTCTTTGAATCTGAATCTAACATCTCTTGGGTTCAATTTGCCCACTAAAGGGCCTCACTCGAAAAGGGGAAGGTCCAACATGGGTGCTGGTTCACCTTGGCAGGTATGAATATTTTAGTCAAGCAGTGGTGGTTGATTTTTAATATTATTTTAGTCTCTTGACAACTCCAACCATGTTTGTTGAACAATTAATTAATTTTGAAAATTTCATTTTGACAAATATAATATTCCACTTAGTTTTATAAGGAACCTCTGGTTCCAGTTCTAAACAATACTTAGAAGGGTTCCAGTTACAATTCTGTTTCCACACATAAATGAAACTAGGAAACTGGTTTTGGGTTGGTTCATCAAGAAAAAAAGATTGGAATCCCCGTTCTAAAAATCAGACCCAGTTCTGGTCTAGTTTGGGTAACTCAACCTGGAAATGGCAGTTCACTGCTGGTTAAACTCTGGTTAGCCCTCTATTCAGTGGTTTTTTTTTTTGTTTTCAAAATTCTTGATTCTGGCTCCAGTTTCCACACATAAATAGAATCAAGAGCCTCATTCTGGGTCTGGTTCTTTAAATAATCCAGTTCTGGTTCAAGTTCTAGAAGCAGTTTGAAAATCAGACTCTACGCTTATTCAGGTTTTTCCTACCTTACACTAAGATCAGTTTCGTTGTTAAATAATCCTGAAAATAGTGAAAATGAATTTTTGTAAAAACATGAAGTTGACATGTTGAAAATCATTACAATTAACATAGGCTACACGCTGAATAATTTCAGTACTCATATGACAAAATCATAGTAGATCATGAAAATGATAATAATCTTAAAATAAAAAAGAAGTGATTTTTTTGTAAAAAATAATTATTCGTTTTGTCAATGTGGAAACTGACCTTAGTCTAGAGTAATTAAAACCAAAACCAATGATTTTGACCAGTGTTGTGTGTGTAACTGTCAATAGCTGTATATATGGTGTAAGTACATTTGACAAATCTTAACACTGGCCTCGTGTAAGTGCAATTGTAAGAAAATAATATATACACTGTGTAAAAAATTTGGATGTGTAAATGTTTTGGGGCATGTAAGTGTAAATACTAAATTTTTTTGTAAAGTCACCCTGCCTTTGGGCCTTCTTTCACCCCAAACCCTTCTTTCAAGGGTATCCATAAAGTAAGAATTTTTTATTAAATCTGGGAATGAAATGCTGAAAATCAGCATTTAATGCACAAGGTTCAAGACCAATTATGGTAGCTTTACAAGTAGGAGCAGTAACGGAGGTGAAACTCAGTTCACCACAAAAACTGAGGTCCGCCCAGTTTGACATTATGATCAAACTCAGGGTTCTAGCGTTGTTTTCCTTACTTTATAATTAATTTTATTATATATCTTTAACGACCAGACCATTTTGCAAAGTCATATGAATTAGTTGTGGGTGTATATTTTGATGTCTTCTTTTTTGCAATGGGTCATTTAGCTCACTTATCATCAAAAACATTATGAAACCTCCCCTCTTCAAATAAAAATCACATTTTTTACATTGTTATATATTTACGTTGTTTTACATAGTCATGTAAAATCATATAATATATATTTTTACATTTACATTGTTTTATCAGACTGAGTAAACCTATGAAAATATATTTAATTTTACATTTACACTTACACAAATGTAAATGAATAATATACACTTACATGGAGTGTAAGTCCCAAACCATTTACATGCACAACACTGATTTTGACCCACTGAACCAAGTACCTCTTCAACACTGATATGGATATATGAACAAGTGTTGGGTGAGAAAATAATTTATCCTGAATATATAGCACAGTAGGTTTATACCCAACCCAGCTGGTAAATTTTTTAATCCACATTTATGATAAAATACTCATGCAATCACAAGCTCCAGGCACTGCAGAGAAGAGTGACCACACAAGTGTGAGCACTAGCTACCCAAAGTTTTGTCTTTTTAACTGAAAATAAGGGTGACAATTTCTCAAGTTTTGTACGGTCCAAACAAAATAAAAATCACAAAGGAGTTGTTGAGGCCAGGATTAGGAAGTACGTCCTACTTTAAAATTTTATAAAACTATGCTAAAGAATGGCTGACATGTGACCAAGTGTTTCCGCGAAGCCTGAAAGTGCCTTGTGAAAGGCTGCATGGACCCAATCTTCACCTTTCCAACTAAGAGAATTTTTATATGAGCTATAGTTGTTTCAGCATTTCCCAGAAATTATGCAGTTCTGTGGAAGGTCCAACGATTCTTTAGTAAAATTATGCACTTTCTTCAGAAGGTGCAGCTTTGTTATTCATGTCTTATTGAGAAGGGACTTGAAGGACTTAGGATGACAAAGGATTCAAATATGTATATGACACTGAATGGCTGTTCTAGAAGAGGACATCAATCATGGTATATATTCACCAAAAGGTGGTCTGCACCAGTGTTGTGTGAGTACCCAGAAAATCCAGGTAACAAGGGTTGGTTCCGGTTCCGGGTACTTGGAACCTAGCCCAAACCCCAGAACCGGACAAGAACCTGAACCGTGAGTTCCTATTTTTGAACTAACCAGCAACTACCCGGCCCCCCCTTCCTTCACATTGAACTACCCAGAACCAAAACCGAAGGGTGGGTCCTTCATGCGCAACTAACCGAGAATGGGGGTAGTTTTTTTTGAAAACCTAGTTCCGGTTAAATTTTTATGGTTAGGGTTAGAAACTAGAATCTAGGGTTAAGATTTTTTTAGGGTTTAATGATTTTTTTCTTTCTTCTCTTTCTCTCCTCTACTCTATTTCTCTTTGGTCTCTCTCTCGCTTTTTCTAATTTCTTCTCTTTTGTGTTTGTCGTGCTCTTGGTGCTCGCCATGCTCTTGGTGTTCACAACTCTTGGTATTTGTCATGCTCTTGGTGTCCACAACTCTTGGTGATGTTGTGCTCTTCGTGCTACTGTGCTTGTGGTGCTCTTGGTGTTGCTATGTTCGTCATGTTCTTGGTGCTCTGTTGTGCTCGTGATGCTCGTCGTGCTCTTGGTGTTGTTTTGTTTTTGGTGTTCACCATGCTCTTGGTGTTATTGTGCTCTCAATGTTCACCATGTTGTTGGTGTTATTATGTTTTCAGTGCTTATTGTTGTGCTTATGGTGTTCGCCATGCTCTTGGTGTTACTGTGTTCTTCGTGTTGCTATGCTCTCGATGCTCACCGTGTTCTTAGTGTTACATGCTCTTTATGCTCATAGCTCTTGGTTTTGTTGTGCTCTTGGTGATTGTCATGTTTTTGGTGTTTTGGTGTTCTTGGTGTTGTTGTGCTTTTAGTGATGCAATGCTTTTAATGCTTATTGTGCTCTTGATGTTCAACATGTTATTGGTGCTTTTGATGCTTTCAGTGTTCATTGTGCTCTTGGTGCTTTTGGTGCTTGTTGTGCTCTTGGTGCTATGTAGCTCTTGGTGTTCATTGTGCTTTTGATGCTACTATGGACTTGATGTTCGCCATGTTTTTGGTGCTCTAGTGCTATTGTTGTGTTCTTGGTGTTCATTATGCTTTTGGTGGTTTTATATTTTTGGTGCTGTTATGTTCTTGGTGCTCACCATTTTTCTTGGTACTTATCCCAAAACCCAAAGCCTTCCTAAATTCTAAACCCTAAGTTTTAAACCTTTTTTATCCTTGCTCTCAGTGCTCATTTCAATTCCTTAAACCTTTTAAAACCTTAATGAATTGTTTCCTAATTAACTTAAACCTTAATGGTTAATTCACCCTAATGAATAATTATACTGCTTTTGGTTCTATTGTGTTCTTGGTACTTTTGGTGCTCTTATGCTTTTGGTGTTCGTCGTGTTCTTGGTGCTAATGTGTTTTTGATGTTCCTCCCAAAACCCAAAACCTTCCTAAACTCTAAACCCTAATTAACCTAAACCCTAATTTCTAAACCTTTTTTAACTTTGCTTTTGGTGCTACTATTGCTCTTGGTGTTCATCTCGATTCCTTGAACCCTCATAAACCCTAATGAATTGCTACCCTAATTGACCTAAAATTTAATTGACCTAAACCTTAATTGACTTAAAACTTTAATTTAAACTTAAGGTTTTTGAGACTTGTGGGTTTCAGACTTAGGATTTTCAAATTTTAGGTTTTTAGGTTTTAGGGTTTAAAAACTTTAGGGTTCAAAATTTTGGGTTCAACAAGTTTTAGGGTTTTATTGTTTGGTTTATTTTGAGGTTTTGGCCCATGGAAGATTTCGTGGCTTTATGAGAAAACATGGTTTATCCCACTAAACCATAATTGAATGGTGATTTTTGTGGATTAACATTTGTCAATGAACCGGTTGTAAGCATAGTTACAAGGGCAAATTTGAATACCGTGGATGGAGAACAATAATGGGATGTGTTGGTTAAGCAAAGGGAGTTTTTGAAGGTTAAAAGTTGCAATGTTATCACTTGGGCATTCTTTACATCTAGTAGTTTTTCTTCTTTAGAGGTAAATTCAAGCACTCCCCATTCTAAACAATAAAAATGTGTTTTTTGTGCTCCAATTGTATGGCTTAAGAAAGGCATTATCACCTATAAGACAACGAATGGGATTTCCTCCCTTTTGAAGCATCTTGAATCTATTCACCATAAATTGTGGGGTGAGTGGATTGTGCGGGAAAAGGAAGAACCGAAGTGTGAGTGGCAACCTTCCAAAAAGAGGTCCAGCCCCACCCCAAGGATGATTCGATCCAAAAAGAATTTGAGGAGGATTTAACATTGTTCATTGCCAAAGAGTTAGTATCATTGTCTTTTGTTGAAGCTCCCTTTTTCAAGAGGTTAATCTTGAATCGAAACCCTCACCTTAACTTTCCATTGAGGTGAATTTTAGTAATGACATCTTGCTTAGGATGGTTGAATTATCCAAGGACAAGTATGTGTCTTCATCCCTTGAGTCTTGTCATTCTTGCATCATTTCTTTTGATCTATGGATGTGTAGAGCCAGAGTGGATACCTTTGTCATGATTGTGCATTTTTTGAATGTTCAATGGATGCCATGTCACATAACTGTTGGATTTTTTGAAATTGCAGAAATTACTAGGAATGCAATGGCTTTGCAAGTCAATGACGTGCTTGCAAAACATGGGTTCATTACCCAGGTGATTGCATTTGTCAAAGATGAGGGAGGTAATCTTTCAACCATGACCATTGCTTTGGCTTTTATGGTTTCATGTTAAGCATTAGGGTTGACAAGACCTTTTGTGGGGGCATGTTGGGGGCACACCATGTCCAAATGTTGTTAATATGCCACTGATAACAAACATTTTTTAGGATTAATTGTTTCCATCAAAGAAACATAGTCAATTTTGCAGAAAATTATCACTTGGATGAAGAAGAGTGGGAAGGGGTGGCACGAATGGCATAAGGCATGCCTAGATAGTGGCGTGTTTCCACAAAAGTTCAAGACACCCGTGAAAATCAAATTTGCCTCATGTGTGATTCTTTTTCAAGAAACTTTGGAATTCAAGCATACCATTTCTTTGTGTTATGGTAGGCAAACAACTTTGGCTCTTCAAGCTTGCATGCCTTCTCCTCAAGTTTGGGCCACAGCCCAAGTTGTTGCAAACACATTGGGTTTTGTGGTCCAACAGCGTGTGTTGAACCAAAGTCGGGACTATTGGTTACTTTCAGACGCCTTTTCTGTGACAATCTCTCTTGTATGCAAATTGAAGGTGGATTGCTTGACACCTAATGCTAATGAGACTCAAGACTTTGATGGAGAGCTCATAACCCTACAGAAACAAATGCAAAAATAAGTAGTGGGAGTCCTAGAACCCTTCCTTTCATTTTTGGTTGCTCCTCAAACTCGTAAAGCCCACAATATGTTGGATCCCCACTTTAAGGGGTTGGGGTTAGTTATCTAATATGTTGGCAAGGAGAGAGTTTTCCAAGTTGTAAGTGATCACAACATTCAAGTATTGTTCTTGCTTTTGGTTTGTGCATTTAAGGTTCTAAACCTAACAAATGCAAGTGAAAGTAATGCGGTGGTTCTGCATCCCAAAGTTTCCAATGTTCTTCTTTGTATGATGTTATGGATATGGATGAGGATATGGCATTGTTAGTTGTGAAAGAACAACTAACCCATTTTAAGATCAAGGTGATAGAAGAGGAGTGCAAAGACCTTTTGGCTTGGTGGAAAACCCATGAGGTACAATTTTCTTATGTTGAGTTTGTAGCCCCACAAATCTTGGGGATTGTTGGTTCCCAAATTGAGGTAGAATGAGTGTTTAACATTGCTGGTATTTGCACCAATTTGCGGTGATCTTGATTGGGCATGAATAATCTTGAGATCTACAAGAATTAGCCTGATGATGCTCGTGTTGGTGGTTTTTCATCCATGGACAAGTTCATGGAGATGGAAGAAACCTTAAAGAATGAACATCCCTTGGGCTTTTGGACATTGATGAAGGCTATAAATAGGGTTTAGGTATGTTTAGGGTTCTAGGGTTTTTTGCATTATCAAATTTCTTTTTTTTCCCCCAAGTTTCATGTCTCAATTTGTTCATGTTGATGTGTTTTAATTTGCTTTTGGTTGTTGTAGGTATTTGGGAGCAGTGGATGGAACAAGGATGTTGTTGCTTGCTTCAAACCCTAAACCCTAAGATTGGAAATGATGTAGCCTAATGTTTTGCTAGGTTTTCAAGTTTTTTGTTTCTTCCTTGCTATGCTGCTTTGCATGCCACTTTGCATTTCAGGGTTGTTCTCAAGGATTTGGCAAAGAGAGCATACAAGTGCATGAGGTGGAAAAACTTGATACCAATTGACAAAAATCAAATTGGTATTGATCCATTAGGTATTAGCATTTTAGGTTTTAGTTTTAGAGTTAAAAATAAGTTAGTTGTTAATTAATATGTAGAATTTTTCCTTCTAAAGGCATTGTACTTTGTGCTAATTGACTTTTTCATAAATCAAAAGTTGCATTGTTCATATTTTTTTCATTGCATTATTTCGAAAAATTTGAAATTTCAAAATCGGAATCGGAATTGGGGGTACCTAGGTAATGGGCACTACCCTACCCTACCCCGATCTAAAATAAAAATTTGAAACTAACCGGAACTGGAATTAGCTTGCATTTAATGGAATCAGAACTAGAACTAGGTTTCAATTTTTGAAAAATGGAAATTAAAATCACCCACACAAAAAAACAACTAACCAAAATCGAAGGATAGTTCTAAACCCTAAGAATCACACAACACTAGTTTGCACTAATCTAGTTCTAGCTTTTCAAGATAATAGATATCCGTAAAATTAGGAAAAGACACCATTAGTACCTTAAGTTTGGTCATACACAAGGTGAGATTTTGAAAAACCCTGCAAAAAAGTATGTTAACATTCAAGGGGGGGTGAAACTCAAAAATGATCAATTTTGATGGTTCTTGAGTTTCATCCTGTCTTTATTTTTTCTTGAATGGCTCCACTTTTCCTTCATAGATTTTCACTACTCCCACCTATACAACTATTATAATTCCTCTTGAACCTTGTGCATTAAATGCTGAGATTCAACATTCCATATTGAGATTTAGTAAAATTTCCTTACTTTATGGATACCACTAAAAGAGGGGTTAAGGGGTGAAAGGAGGCCCAAAGACCAGGTGAAGATAGGGTGAATTTGCTAATATATTTAATATCTCTTCTAGTTCCAATTTTTTTACAAAATTTCAGACATTTAGAAAACATCTAGTTTTGAAAACCTAAATGATAGAACCTTAGGTCTAGTTTCAAATCTGGTTTTTCATAGTTTTAAACTTCTGGTTCCCAATTATTATTTTTTCTTAACAAGTCTGGTTCCAAACTAGATCTAGTTGTACTCACATACGTATAGCTTGAAATTGAAGATTTTTTAATTATAAACATTTTTCAACTAATAAAAAGTGGCCACTTTTATACCAAATACATGCCTAACCCCAAAAAGAAAAGAAAAAATTTACATATTTGAAACATGTTCCAAAAAGTAATAACTACATGCTTAATCCCACCCCTGCACCCCACCCCCACATATATTATTGAAAAAAAACTTGTATACCTAGAACTTTTTCATAAACTAATGATATATTTAATGTTGTGTGTGTAAGGGTATAAAGTTGTACATATGGTGTGTATACTTTGTGTAAGTGTAAATGATTTACATTTACATGGCACATTTTTTTTACATTGCCGACGTGTAAGAATATTTTTTTACATTTACATGCAGGAAATATAAAAAAATTTGAAATGCACTTACACGACCTTGTGTAAATTTACGAGGCTATGTAAGTGTTGGGTAAAAATATTTAAGGTTTTAGGGGTAGGGAATGTCGTTTATGGTTTGTAGCTATTCCCACCAAGCTTTCTATTGCACCATCACTAGGAGCTTCACTCAACCACCACCAAAGTTTGAACCTCGAGCTACCGCAATGCCACTCGAACTAACTCATAGGTGAGCAAGGCAACAAGAACTCTCCCCCCTTGATTTTTTTTCCCCTTTTGCTACAGGAAATGACAAGAAGATGAGAAAAAAGAAAACCCGCGTAGAATTCTTCTCCCCCCTTCTTCCCCATGTGCAATCTTGTTCTTGGGCATTGTCCTATGTAGGTTGTAGGAGTGTGAGGTGGAACACATTGGCCTCATTGTTGCTTCTAGAGGTGCTCACAACATGCCCCCCACCATTGGTTTTTTCATTTTTTTGTTTGCATTTCATGGGTCATGTTTGTGTTGACCTCACCATTGCCTCTAAAAGGAGGTGAGTAAGACCTACCCCACCCCTATCGCCTTTAAGGTTTTTTTGTTTCTATGTTAGCATTTTAAGTTGCCCTCCCTTTGTGGAGTCTTGTCTTATGTGTTGTCTTGTGCAGGTCATAGCAATGCAAGGAGGATTGTGTCAACCATCGCCTTTGGAGGTGAACAAGACCTGCCCACCCCTCTTTTGGTCTTATTGTTTATGTGTTTGTGTTGTTGTGTTGTGTTGACCATCATTGCAATTCCCACTTTCGTGTGGTGGGTGGGTGCAAGCTAAGGTGGACCATTTTTTGCATCACACTACAAGTTTTTATAGGGTGTCATGCATGAACATGTCATTAACATGCAATAAAATCATCATTATGCCAAATTTTCCATTGAATTAAGATTTTCAACTTGAATAAGAAGACATCTACATAAAAAGATATAACATGTATTCTCTAAATATAGAATATTGGACTTCTAAAATTGACAAATATGGATTGGCCTTTTGTTTGTGGCTTGATACAAATACATTTTTGTTTATGAATTTTTTTTAGGTTATGTTATAAGGACTCAATATATTATATATTAAAGAAAAAGTGACATAGATGCAAAAAAATTGTTAAAAAAACTTAAACCCAAAAGAAGATATGAACTTTTAAATGTCTTAAAATGGACTTTATTTTCAAAAGTCCATATTATATTCATTTATTGATGGATTTGAATTTTTTCTCTCTTTAACATGCATGTTAAAGAGTTATGTAGTTGGGCTTCTATTCACATAATTTTTATTATCTCATTAACCACATTTATTCCCCCACTTACACAATGATATCATAGTAGACTGCAATTTTAATACTACCGATTGGACTTTTATGGACCATTTATTCATTGGAATTAGTCCACCTTACCTTGTAACTGGCCTAGTCTTGTTCTCCTCATTGTTTTTTCTTTGCAAGTTGTAGGAACGTGAAGAGGAATGCATCAATCATCGCCATCGCCTTTGGAGGTGAATAATACTTGCTCACCCCCCTTTGATTTTGTTATTTGTGTGTTTGTGTTGATGCACTATGTTCGCCATCACAACAAATCCCCCTTTGGTGTGGTCTAGTTTCCCCCCTTGTCTTCTATGTGTAGGTTGCAAGAGCATGAAGAGGAGCATGTATCTGGAGGTGAGTAAGACCTGCCCACTCCCCTTTGGTCTTGTTGTTTGCAAGTTTGTTTCACTATGCTATGTTCACCATTACTACAACTCCCCCTTGGTATGATCTTGCTCCTCCCCTTGTATTTTATGTGTAGGTTGCAAGAGCATGTCAACCATTACCATTGCCTCTAGAGGTGAGCAAAACTTGCCCACCCCCCTTTGGTTTTATTGGTTGTTTGTGTTACTGCATTGTGTTTGCCATTGCTACAACTCCGCCTTCGGTGTGATCATGTTTCTCCTTCAGGCCCTTCAAGGTTTACAGTTTAAAGTTTAAGGTTTAGGGTGTAAACCCTAATACTAACCAGACCAACCAACTCTAAAATAGTTTGAAGGTTTGCGAATGTGTTGTATCTAGTGGTGGGTAAATGTTTGAGATAAATAGGGGATTTGCATGCCCATGGATGCATTGTGTCTAGTTGTAGGGACAATGTGTGTGGTAATTAGGGGACTTATGGGCCTACAAGTGTGTTATATTTAATGGTAAGTAAATGTGTGAGGTAAATAGGGGACTTGTAGGCCCATGAGTGCGTTTTGCTAGTTGTAGGGAAAATGCAAGTGGTAATTTAAGGACTTTTGGGCTCATGAATGTGTTGTATCCAATGGCAAGTAAATGTGTAAGGTAAATAGTGGACTCGTGGGCCCATGAGTCTATTTTGTCCAATTGTGACGAAAATGTGAGCGGTAATTAGGGGACTTGTGGGCCCATGAGTGCATTGTATTTAGTGGTGGGTGAATGCGTGAAGCAAATAAAGGATTTGTGGGCCCACACATGCAATTTGTCTAGTAAGAAAAATGTGTGTGGTAATTATAGATTTTACATTTCAATGAAATCAATCATAAATTTTCTATAGAATTTGAGTTTTTTTGTTTTTTTTGTTTTAGGGTATGACATGACAACAAGAAGATCATGCACATTTGGACATGGTTTCAATCTCATTGCTTGAAAAAAGAAATCATCTACAAGCATACCTAAATGATGACAATCCTGTTAGTATTCCACATAGGGGGACAACCTCTCCATCTACAAGTGTTGTATGAACACTTCATCCAATAAAGAAAGAAATAGAGCAAAAATTCTGGTGACTTTACATAAACAAGCCAAATTTTGCGTTAATTATAATCTCAAATATGCTCCATAAACCTTTTTTGTTGTAAACAATGGAAATCTTCCCAATTGTGAAAAAGTTCAACAATTGAGGTGTTGCATTTGTTTTCCCATGTTGTCCCCATGTCTTTGATTGGGAATAAAACAAAAAGGAAGAAGGGCATTATTGCATACAACACCTTTTATAAGATAGGTGTTATGAAAATACATGTTGAATCTGAACATCTTGAACTCTTGACTACCTTTGTTGAAGAAGTTGTTATTGTAAACAACATTACAAGGTCACAAATAGTAGGTGCCAATGAAGGTTGTAGGGCCATCGAAGTAGCCAAAAAATGTTCCAAAGTAGTTCCAGGTGTAATTTTAGCTTTTTTTGGGATCAAAATTCCTTACAAGAAGCTAGATGAAGCTCAACAACTATTTTTAGAGGATTTAATCATGCTCACAACCAAAGGGTTCTTTCCCTTGAGCACATGTGAAAATATTTGGATGTAGAGGTTAACATTGAAGTTGGATCCAAAAGTTGCTTTCCCATCTCAAATGACATTGTCCGAGGAGATTTTTCCATCTATGGTTACACATTGTGTAGATTTGTATGTTCAACCTTGACTTGATGCTACACCTACAATCATGGCTATTTTTGATTTATGGATGAATAGAGGCCATCATGATACTTTCACCCTTGTTATAAACTTCTTATTAATTGATTGGAATCCTCATTGTGTCACAATTGGCCTTTTTGAGGCTAATGACACTATGGGCATGGGGTTGGCAAAACAATTGAAGGCCATTTTGGAAAAAATTGGTCTCATGTCTAAGGTGTTGTGCTATGTGAAGACAAGGGCACTAACTTTGTGAATATGACCGTTGCCCTCAAGTTGGTGATTTCATGTGAGGCATTAAATTTGCCTCAACCTTTCAATGGAACATATTTTGGACATGCTATGAGCAAGGCGGTTCAATATGCAACCAATGATGATAAGATTTTTAAGGACTTAGCATCGATTAATGTGAAGTTTGCACAAACATCTTTCTAATCATGCATCACTTGGCCAAAAAACTAGGTATGTTAACAATCTTCAATTTGTGTAGTTAATTCAAGCAACTTTTGGTTGTGAAAAGTACAACAAAATTGATTTCATTTTGTCATTTGTGTAGGCAAAGGAGCAAAAGAATGGAGGTGAGCATGCATTGAATCTAGTTTGCTTGAACCATGAATGTAAACTGGCAATTTTGATCAAGACTCAGTTTACATCAAAAGTTCCAATGTTTTAGCAATGCTTGGCCTATCAAGAAACAATTATTTTGTGCTATGATTGTCATGTAGAGGCTTTAGCTAATAGGATTGCTTCAGCACAAACCTAGATAATTGTTGAACCAATTTGTGATGTTTTTTCCTGTGTTGTGACTACATGTGTAATCAATCAACATCAAGGGTATTGGTTATTGTCATATGCCTTAGCTTTAGCAATCAAGTTGTATGTGAAGCTCTCTAAGGAAAGATTAGAGTTACAAGTAGAAATTGATGTCATTAAGGAAATGGACATGCGCATGAAAGTGAAGCAATTGGGCACCAACATGCAAGGGCATGTAATTATTGTTCTAAAGCCCTTCCTTGATTTCATGTTTGTTTTCAAACCCATTAAATCTCACTATGGCTGCTCTTATGCTAGATTTGTGATTCAAAGATTTGAATTTAGTGGTAGATGATGTTGGCCACTTTTCTATAATTGAGATTACTGCTACATATGATAGAGAGTTTTTCCTTCTTACCTTGAAAACTTTGTTCCAAAAACACCATGGATGAAACAATACTTCTTCCATTGTTGTGAAAAAACCTATGCACAATTCTAATTTTTTTTTGGAGTGGGAGTGTTTAAAGAGGAGACTTGTTTTAAATCAGTAAATGTTATTTCTTTCAATTCTTTGGAAAACACTTTGAATTCATTTTTTTTTGTTTGTACATTTAAAATTAATTTTTGTTACAACTTATTTGTGTAAATTTAGGTTTGGTGAGAGTTGTCATTTTTAGACATTTGAACTACCTTTTGGAAGAGGTTGAAGACCTTTTTTTTGGTGGTCAAAACATGAAGGACAATTTCTAACAATTGTCAAGTTGGCTAAAGCAATTTTCGGCAAGTAGCCAAATTGAAACAAAGAGAGTATTTTCAATTACAAGTATTCTCACAAGTCTTTGCCATTGTCACCTTGGTCCAAAAAACCTAGATTTTCTGGTTCTTCTAATCAAGAACTGACTTGATGATCCCACAATTAGATTTAAAGCAAAGGGAAAACCATTGAAAGATGTGGATGAATTTGATGATGCTAATGAAGAGATATTAAATTTGCTAGATGCCAAATTTGCTAATGAAGTTGAAGGTTATGTGGAAGAATGTGTTCAAAATTGGGACATGTTTCCATGATTTATGATAATGTTTAGTTCATTTCACACATGGAACCTTTTTGTTTTGATTAAGCTCCTACCCCATGTCGTGACTTTTATGAAAGCTTCAAGTTTATGATCACATTGGACATTGGGCACTTGTGAATTTATCAAAATTTGCATGATTTAGCATCTTCTTTACATGAGATTCTGATTTTTCCTTAATTTTCTCATTTTTGAGTTTTTTTGGTTCATTTTTTGGTTTTTTTACTTGCTGATTTGTTGAATTTTTTTTGGTGTGTAAGTGTAAAAACATTTATACTTACATTTACACTATTTTTACACAACCTAAAATTATTTACAAGGCCTTACATTTACACTTGCATGTTTTAAGTTTGTTAATTACACTTACACTTATCTAGGACGTATTTTTTTTTTGAAAAGATTTATACTTACATGGAATGTAAATCCTAAACTATATACACGCACAACACTAGTTTAAACCCACCTAGGATTTTTTTTTGAAGAACAAAGAACTAGGAGTCTTGAAATATGAAAAATTGGGTTTGAAATCAAATTGGGGTTCTGACAAATTTTTAAAAATCCTTGAACTGAAATTGGGGGTTCTTTTAGATTAAAAAGAAAGGAAAAAAGGTTGGAGTTGAGACTAGAGGTTTTCCTAAAAGTAAGAATCATACACAACACTAGCAAAGCAATAAATATAACTATAGTGAATTGTAATTTGATATCCAAGTGACAATGACAATACCAATGAATTATACTTTGACATGCAAACTTATAATTCTTGCCCCCACATTAAATATTTGTCACTATTTTTGAATTCAACATCAATGTACCAAGATTCAAAAATCTCCTACTATGCTGAGGATTTAGAGATTATCTTTTATCCATTTACATTTACTCACATAAGTCACTAGTTACAATTGAAAGGTCTTCTAACCATATTCACTCACACTTGAATATTCACATTGACTAAATTAATATGTGTAAGGTAAAGGACAAAGGTGAGGGCATTATTGAAATAAGGGCCTATGCAAGGTGACAACTAAGCATTGCTTGATTTCAATAATGCCTTTGTTCACATGCTTTACAAAACGTAAAAAGTGACCTCACATTTTTTTTCTTTTTTTTTGCACTAGGTATTGTGGGAAAAATAAATGATGTCAATATTTATGAAAATCGAATGCTTGCATGAATTGTTTTTGAAAAACATTATGAGATTTTACACTTTGCAAGGTGTTTTTTATATACTTAAAAAAATTCAATGGAGGTCTTTATGTTCAAGAATTGATCAGTTGATCACAACCAAATAATGAATTCATGATTAACTTGTAAAGTATAGTAGTTGGAAGTTTTTTCAAGTTCATCATAGTACATTTACATTTAATAATGTGTTAAAATATGTTTATTTAGGTGCTTGAGAAATTTATAAGTGTAAAATTTGACCAAAACTCTATAAAACCCTTCTCACTTAATGTTCGGTGGATGTTAGATGAAATGCATAGTGCAATAGGGAAATGTTTTGAAATAGTGCAAGAATAATCACATTTTCAAAAGCTAAAGATGAATTACACAAATTGCACATAGAGTATCAAATTCACATTCAATCATATGGTGATAAGTTTAGAACCATTTTAATAGACATGAATTCTCAATTTTTGTAATAATTGAAATGACATTAAAAATGCATTGTGAAGTTTAATGGATTTTAAATATTTAAGTAAAAGATAGAAAATTTTCATAGTTGTTTTTATCAAATATTCCATATTTGTTGATTCTCACAATTGTATTTTATTTCACATCAAAATTTGAAAAATATGTATGCATTAAAGATGAATAACTATTTATTTATTTATTATTATTATTATTATTTATGAAGGCATGTATTGATTGGGCCCTTTAATAAGTCCACCACAAATTTTTCTCATACAAACAAAATTCAATTGGGTGAAAACATGGTGAAAGGAACCAGGGGCGCCAAGGTAAAAGTCTTTTTCCAAGGATTACACATGACATGTGTCATTTTATTATTGGTTTATAACTTTAGATTTTGTATTTCGGGTACCCCATTTAACATTGCATTTTAAATATAAATACATTTTGATTACAAATTGATTTTATATCATGTATATTATGCATTCATGCCTTCTATCACATAAATATGAACAACTTTTGTTAAAGACATGTTCAAAATCCATAATTTTCAAGGTCAAAAACACTTTTGAACCAAATGTGTTCAAATGAGTTATAAAAACAATTTTTAGAAGGAATGGTGCACATTTGGTAGAAAAAAGGATGTTTGAAAAAAACACTTAGACTATCCATTCTCGAAATTTGATTATTTTCAATATGAAAAAACATTTTTGATTTGTGTCAAATTTTGAACATGTAAATTTTGAAACTAATGGAAAATATTCCAAAAAGAATTATGATAATCCAAACTATTATGCTTCATTCATGATCTTTCAAAGATACAAAAATGCAATTTTAAGGGTTGTCCACTCATTTGGGTGGTTCCTTTGATTGTGTTTTTACCCAACTAACATGTATCAATATCACCATGAGATTGTCATGAAAAATCACGTATAATATTATGTGTGAACAAATGGTAATAACCATTGTGGGGTGGTTTTTGAATTGTCACCCAATTTTTGACTTAATTTTTAACTTGATTTTCATAGTGAGTTCCAATTGACACTATTACATTTGAAAACGAGATTGAGAATTGACCTATGGCTTTCACATGAATGAAAATTAGTCGTGAAAACCAGTTCCTTAAAATTGTTTTTTTGAAAAACCGGACATGTTCTCTCATAGAACCTCCATCTAGTTCTTAGAGTCTTCCATTTTAGGGTTCTTAAATAACAATCGCCACCTCGCAAAGTGGAGGCATTGTTTAGGGTTAAGGATAATGGAAAAACTATAAAATGAAGCCTAAGTTTCATTTTTCTTTACAAAATTGTTTTTTTCTTTTAGTTGTGTTCTTTTCACATTGGTTTTTTTTGTGTTGGTTGTGTTTTTAAAACATTTCTTTTGGTTGCTTTTCACACGTTGTGTGTGTTTCTTGTGTTGGCATTGTTGTTCGTGTTGGTGCCATTTCTTTTCACATTGGTGCTGCCCTTCCCATGTTGGTGTTGACTCCTTTGCATTGGTTTGCCCTTTTCATGTTGGTGTTGTTTCCTTCGCATTGGTGTTTGAGTTGGTGTTACTTCCTTTGTGTTTGTGTTGCCTTTCTTGCATTGGTGTTGTTTTTCTTTTTGTGTAGCTCTTGCTATTCTTCCAACATGCTATTGTTGTTTTTCGTGTGTTGGTGTTGTTGTTTTTCTTTCGCTAATGTTGTTGTTTTTCTCATGTTGGTGCTGCAATTCTTTTTAAGCTAGTGCTATGGTTCTCTTCATGCTAGTTCATCTCGTGTTGGTGATGTATGTTGTCTTGCATTGGTGTTGTTATTTTTCTCACATTCATGCTATAATTATTTTTGTGGGCTCAAGTATCTAGTGGCCCAACCCAGTTCTTATTGTTGATTTTTTTGTGTTGGTGCTACTCTTGTTTCCTTGATTAGTATGGTACTTTGCCCCTTTTACCATGTGTAGGTTAGAATGTTGAAGCTTGGAAACCAAAAACTCAAGCATTAAAGGTGAATCTTTTCATTTTTTTCATTTTTTCTTGCTTTTCAAATATTTTATATATTTTAAATTTGTAATTTTTAAAAAAATTTCCAAGGTTTCCCTAATTTTCATATTCTTATACATTTCATTACAAAATTCAATTACATCTTGTATTGTAAATTTTTAGGAAATATATCTATCTTTTTTTGTAAATGTTTAAAAAGTAGGTTGCATCTTGTAATTGCTTGTAAATGTTGGTTTTTGATAGATCATATAATGTTTTAGTTTTTTTTGCTATTCATAAGGGAAGTAATTTTTAGTTTCAAATTAAACATGGAACAATCTTCTAAATTTGAAAATACATGTGATACATGAAAGAAGGATGGAAGATGAATCTTTGTAAGAACTTGAAGAAAATGCAAGTGTTCAAATAACAAAAAATAGGAATTAAAAAAATATTGAAGAAAAGATGAAAGAAAATTTGAAGACGTTACATGCACAAAGATTATTTTGGAAACCAATAATAGAAATGCATTTTGTTAGGCATTTTATTATGTTAATGATAACTAAGAAGTTGGTTTAACAGTTCTTTAAGTCATTATTTTTTGTATCGTTTGTCACAATAGTCTAGCTTTGAATTCAAATCCAAAAATTCAAGCTAGGAGAGGATTAATCATATATAACACAACTAATGGTATATTAATTACATTGCAGAAACATGTAAATTTAAATCATTGTAATAAAATTTAAATGTTTTTTACAAAATCAATAATCCTTTGAGGGAAAATGAAAGACAACCTTTGAAAAAGAAACCAAATATGTCTTCTAATTCCATATCTAATTTTTTTACTACACATGAACCTTTCATGAAATATGATTTGCAACAAAAAAAATTTCTAGAAAACTTGGGTTTTTTAATTTTCAAAATTCATTTTCCTTTTACAATTTGTAGAAAATAGTTGGTTGAAAAGATTAAGTATGCACTTGTGTCCATTTTTTTTTTTTTCCTTTCCAAAAAACAATTTTCTCATGAATTACTACTTGGACTAATGGAATAAATTAAGTAATTGTATGTTTTACTAGCTTTAGCAAAATGCGATTATGCAACCCTAAAATCAATTGTAAGTTGTGATGTGTTGGGTTTGGAAGAAAATTTTAGGGCACTTGTTTTGGTCATGCATTTTCTAAAACGTGCCAATATGCAACAATAAATGAAAAAGTTTGCAAAGACTTATAATATGTGTTAATCAAAACTACCCAAAGAGATTTGCAAAAATGTATAATTTGGCCAAAAAAATTAGGAAAGGGTAAGCAAAAGTGGGAGGAGGCATGTGTCAAACTAGGTCTCCCCCCAAGGAAATTGAATACTATAGTGAAAATAAGGTAACTTTTTATTTTTTCTATATTTTTTTGTGTTTACATTTGTTATGCATAGTCTAACATTTGATTTTGTTTTTGCAGATTTGATTGTAAAGTTTTCCTTTTTTAAGAACCTTTATAATTCAAATAAACAATTATACTATGTTATAGCATGCATAATTCTGTGAGAATGAATGCAAGTACCACCTCCTTTGACATGGCACATTTTTCAAATTATTGTTGATTCTTTTGGCCTTGTTGTGTTTGCTTATATTCAAAACTGATTTAGGGGTCATTGGTTGTTAAATAATGCACTAAATTTTGCCATCCATGAATTTAAAATTCAAAGGTGAAATTGATTTTGCAACCTTTGACAACTATTGGAAGAAGTTGGAAATGTTGTTTATGAGTTTTCATGTTTGACCTCTAACATAAAAAAGAAGTTGTTTAGGTTTTAGATTTTTTCTTTCATTCTTAAAAAAATATGAAGAAAGAAAGTTGGGCATAATATGCTTTCTTTGATGTTGGACCCTAGTAGGTTTAAAACTTTTCGTCTTGTGTCCTCACTTATTGGTTGTGAGCAAGGCAAGGTAATTGTTGAAAAAATATGATAGGAGATCTTTGTTTCCTATGCTTTTTAAGTGTCATTATCATTTGCATCCTTTTGCTAAATCTAAAAGGGGTGTTGTTGATCAAAGGGTTGAAGAGAATAATAGTTTGGATATGTTTAAGATGACATCTAACACAAGTGAACCAACAAGGAAATTGATCAATAGACAACTTTTGAATTTTTGGTGTTATCAAGTGAATGTTAAAAACATCAAGTGTCCACTATAGTGGTGCAAAAAATATGAGAGCATGTTTCCTATAATTGGTTTATGTGTTAGACAAATCTTAAAGATAGTTGAACCCAAATTGAGACAAAAAAATCTTTTGTTTAGTTGGAATCCTTATTAGTCTTAGGAGATGTCATTTATAATTAGAAAATTTGGACAAATTGATCTTAGAAACAAGAATTGGCTGAATGATCCTAGGATAGGTTTTAAATCCCTTTCTAGCTTAGTAGATTTTATTGAGATTGATGTTAATTTAGAAGAAGAGTTAGAGGAGTTTAAAAAAGCTTTTGAAAGGGATGAAATTATGAAGTTGTAAATTTTGAATTAAATTTCTTTTACAAGTTTTCATCTATGTTCAATAATTTTTAAGTTAAGAAAATGAGCTAATATAGCTACTTAATTATTAATTAAGTAATTATTAAATAAGTAATTATTTAATTGATTTTTAATTTGTGAAAAATGTAATAACCAGATTTGAAAACCAACTGTTATTGTATATGCAAAAACTGCCCTATTCAGAATTGGGTGAGTTTGGAAAAAATTAAAAAGCCTGGTACCCTGGTTGGTTCTCACCAGCCCAAACAAAGTATATTAGAGAACCTATCAGGTTCTCATAACATGATGTAAAAACCGAAATTGGCCAGTTCTCACAAAAAAGTGAGAACCACCCAACACTGGTAATAACAAGATAATAATGGTGCAGTTGAACAAGTTGTAAGTTAATCCCTGGATCATGCCAACATGAAGCCAAGATTAACTTGAGGCAACTTCACAATGTCATATCAAAAGATCACCCATGTGGGGTGCAACAAAAGTTATCAAATGTCACATAAATTAAAGATAGATTATAAGAGTACTACACAACGAGTCTATGTAAAATGCCTGCTTTGAATGCTTGTTATTTGAAGACCATGCAAGTCTAAAAATGTGTTGAAAACACAACAGAAGAGTCATGTATGGTTTGAAGTGTATGGTCAACATGGGGGTTGTGCAGAAAAGTGAAATGAAGGGATTTCATCATCACAAAAAAGTTGTACAGGGGTTGATGACATAAAGTTTAGGCCTAATCTCAATTGACCTAATAATTCAATGTAATTTTCAATTCTATAACAGCGTTTTTTTAGGTGCAAAATTTCTCCTAAATGCGAAAAATAATAATAACATGAAATATTCAGTCAAAATATTCTGGAAAAATTCGTTAAATTTTGAAAAAAAAAATTTGGAAATCTTTTGGCCACATTTGGACTCTGAGTTTAATTTGGTAGCATTTTTCAAACTAGTTTTTTTACTGTTTTGAATCCCTCTTGGGATGCTAGTCAATGACACAATATCAGAAAATTGAAAAAAAACACTGTAGTAGATAGGTTGATGGGCAAACTTGAAAACAAGTTTGAAGTTTTCATTCATTTTATTGACCATTTTGCAAAAAAGTTCTCTGCAAAAATAGTTTATAACCATTACTTTGGACCATTTAGTAGATTTAAGATTCATCACTTAAGTTGTGAAAAGAGTTGGTAGCACTTGAAAGGGCAAGATCTATGTAAAAGTTCAATTTATAGGGATAGCTTGTTTTGCAATTTTGGGCAAAGTAAAAGAATTTGGCTTTCATTTTTTATTTCAAAGATTTGCTTTCCTTCTATCCTAAATTTGCTTGCCTTGACAATGCTTGAACACAAAGGTAAAAGGAAAGCTTTTCCTCTTTACACTTAAACCAAATACTTGCTCATAATCAAAGAATGTTTGAAATATCAATTGACCCTTCGTTACCAAACCCAAAACATTCCCCCACAAACTTATTTTCAAAAAAATATAAATGCTCTATGTGTGTCAATATTACATGAATGATTTGGGATTGAATTTCACATGCCATAAATTTCAGGTTAATTCTCTTTCAATCCAATGATTTTCACTCTGTGTTTTGGGCAAACAAATGAAATTGTCAATAGGCATGAACACCAAGTGTTAGGGTGAGGTGAGTCGTGACATCTAATTCAACACCATTGGTGAGGTGCATTAAAAATTGCACCTTCATCATGTGGTTGGTGAAAACATTCTTGGTTGTCATAATTTTCAACATTTCATGATTTCTAGGAAGTTGTTACCTATGTGAATTTGGTATAGTTGGGTGGGTTAGTAGGGTTTGCTGTTATCAAACCGACCTTGTATGGGGGGCCCTATGGAAGTTTCCATTCATGACCATTTTTCAACAACAAGAAGGTTGCTTGATTAAAATATTAAAACCAATGAGTACCAAATTTCTCACATTCCTAGGTGTCTCTCTTTGAATTATACCGTGACCTTATGACCAGTGTTTTTTCTTGTGGGGGGGGGGAATATTTCATCACTTGGTGACAAAAAAAAGGCCGGCTGCTAACTTGCGGGGGATTTTTTGGGAGAACATCCCCCAAGTTCGCCATGTTTTGAGGGAAAAAAAAGAAGAGGTTGAAATGACCATATTTAAACCATACGTTCTTGCATGCTGCCAGTAAATGGAAGGTTTTTTTAATATTCTACTTTCTCCCCTGATCTGTAGCCAAATTTGGCTAAGTCCTCTTGTTCAGGTCGCCAGTCCACCTACTCATGAAATTAAAAAAGGAAAAACTCTCTTGGGACATCTATTTTATTGAAAAATAACATGAGAATATATATAAATAGGGTAAACTGGCAGATGACTGAACACTTAAGCATTCAAGGCAGGCCGAATCCAAGGGGAAGGCTCTGTTGGTTCTGGTGTCCAAACAAAACTTGAACCCCTCTTATTGGCACATTTGACACATTAAAAATTGTCAAAAAAAAAAGAATTGAAATCCTCAAGAGTAGAGGGGAAGTAGAAGGAGTCAAGAACTAAAAAAAACACAGCACCAAACATTAGAAAGGCCAATTCTCAAACACCCAAAACATTCTTTGTATGTTTCTTTGTTATTATTAAAGTTCAAAGATGATTGGCAAAACTTCAGGTGGTGCTCCTATAGCACTTTAAATCGTTTAAAATGAATAAAAAAATTATGAGGTTTAAAAGTAGAAGGGTCAAAATGAAGAAAAATGAAAAAAATTGCATTCTGTAATTTGAAACAATCTATTTTCTTTACTGCTTTTTTTGGGCTGGTCATTTGGCTTTGCATTTCAAAGATGATTTGGAGAGCTTGAGAAGTTGCTCCTATAACATTTTTAAATCACTCAAAATAGAGAAGAATTGAGAAATATCTGCCAAATTGTTCGGTCATAGGCAGGCGATCAGTGATGGGCCTGTTTACCCTATGCAGAGTTGTGAATACTGCACATACAATTTCAGGTGCACTTGCACAAACTTCAAGGAATGTGATCTCATGGATCACACTATCACTTGGGCTGTGCACCAGATAGAGTTCGAAGGCCGGACATTTAGCATCTCACCAAGCTTTTCCGAGAACCTGGCTCTTGGAGTGGTGGCCCTCAAACTTGAGGGTGCAATTCATGGGGGATTTTATTTGTGTTGGAGTTTGAAATTTCACGGAAAAAAAGACGTTGTGTGTACATTAAAAAATTCATGGGTTTATGCATTTTGCAAGTAGATGATGATCAAATGCACACGTTTCTTTTTCAGTTGGAAGGTTCCTATTCCCATGCGGGACGAATTGGGTCCCAGAATGAAGCCTTCAATAACAAGCTATGGGAGTGTCCCCACTCACCCAAAATTGTCTGTATACGGACTCCTCCGGCTCCTTGTAAAGGGGCTACTGTGACGTCAGTTAGCGTCAACAACTGTACTTTGGAAGTAATAATTTGTGAGAAAATGGAAGGGACAGGTCAGCAAACTTCAAAAATCCACTTCTCACTGAAGACGCATTTCTTTGCAATTGGCCTTATCAAGGTAAAGCATTTGGAGAAATTTCTTGGTATATTTGATGGGCACCTTATATGCATAAATATCTCTTCTAGAAAAGAAAAGAGGAAAGATCTTACTCCTAGTCCTTAAGAGTGAGAAAAAAATTATGCTTATTTAGGTCTAAGAACCCTCCTTCTCTTACACCTTGTAATTGACAATTGTTTAAGTTTCCCCTCATGTTTTACACAGAATGTTGTAGTCCTCATCAAACTTCAGTGGCACCAATATAGCCTCATCCTACACAATTGCATTGTTGTTATGCAAGGAGAACACATAGTCATGTTCTTTTCAAGAACCCAAAAGATATTGGATTCAGAATGTGGGAGATATTAACTTTTAAGCGATTTCTGTGACTGAAAATTCAAATAAATTCTAAAAAATCAGGTTTTGAAAGGAAAAATCAGTTGAGGATGTGGATGAATTCACACTTGGGCCAACGGCACAGGTCACACTAATATAGATGAGGAAGAAGACAAAGTAGTTTGTAAAAAGTCCCATAAATAATCCTGTACAAAGTTTCCATGTATTTTCTTGGGCAATTAAGTAAACAAATTACCTAGCTTTTTTCTTGGGGGAGTGGAGGGGGGGCGTGGGTCTTGGGGGTGGGAGAGGAGGCGGGTGAAGGAGGTTTACTTGGGGGTTTGACGGACGAATCATTCTGACCTAGTCTTCACTGAAATAGGAAAATTTACACATCAAAAATGAACATACGCGTACTTAGTGGAGGACTACATCAACGCGGAAATGTCCGACAATCAGTCGGTAAGGGTACCACGGTAGGGGTACCGCGCTGTAGTACGTAGTACACAAAAATTTGTGATGCAAACTTGGCAAAATTTTGTTGTAATAAGAGAATCAGAATAGGGTAAGTAGTGAGAATCTATAAGAAGGAAGAAATAGAAAGGCCCAAAGACACCCACAAAAGAGGCTAGGAACAAGCTAATCTGCGACCCCCTTTGGTTTGTCCATTTGGTTTGCAAGTTTTGGCTCTCCATCTTTTGGTACGAAACCTCTCTTTATGCTGTTGTTGCCTTTGGTGTTTTTCGCCCCTCTGTTTTTTCGCATTTGCACTTGCTTTGGTTTGTGTCGTCCCCGTGTCGTCGAAGACTTCCTTCTTCTTCGCAGTCTCGAGCAGTGTTGGATCGATAGATAATCGTTTGAGAAAGGAGCCTGATGTTTGCTCCAAGCCCACAAATAGCTTTGCTGTTTGAGCTGGAGCAGAAATCAGCTTCTTCTTTGCAGCACGGAAGAATTTCCTTTGTTGAATGTTGTTGTTGCAGTTAAATAATACAGTCTACTTAGTTCTTCAAGTCTCTGTTGCAATCGGATATGAAGTCCGTCGTCGTCGTCGTCGTACTTAGAACCCATTTCTTTGGTTTTTGGATCCATGCTCGATTTGTAAATTTGTGTTAAGGAAACACAAGTCTGCTAGCTGTTGCCAAACAATCAAGCTTTGGTGATCTGATTTGCGATGATCTTGGTTGCAGAAATATCCGTTGACGAATCCGCGTACTGTGCGAGCTCGCGGCGTATCGATGGAGTGCATATAAATCTCATGTGCAGCTGCAGCTCTGATCGACTGAATTACGAATCTTCTTCTTCTTCTTTTGTTTCTCAAGTCTTTTTTGAGGAATGCATCATACAGCTAGTGGAGTAGGTTGGTCATGAGAATCATCTGTCTGCTTTACAACTGATCGAGTCGACGAAGTAGTACTCTTGGTCAATATTTCTTTGCAACTGCAGCTTGGTCGGTCACATCTCTGTGTGTGTTTTTTTTCTTCTGATAGACTACAATCTCGAGTACCGATCAGTGCTGCAGAATCGAGTAGTGACTAGCTGCTGATCTCGTTCATACCAGCGCATACAAGAAGTTTTCGTACAATTCCCTGTGTGCAATGTGGTCTAAAGTTCTCAGTTATCCCTAATAGAAATGTCACAGGAAAAATTCATTCTTTTCCCCTAATAGGTGCTTTCCAACCAGGGAAAATTTTAGCAACTCCCCCTTTGATGTTGGTTCACTGTACCTTTCTAGATGGCATAATTGATCTTTCACTTTGAGGCCCCCTCTAGGGGTATGTTGCAAAACTCCCAGTGTTGCACAATTCCTTGTTACTTGCTATTCTTCTTGGAAGTAAAGCTAGACAATCTTCCCACAAGGGCATCATCCAAGAGCTCCTTGTATATATAGATCTATGAGACGTCCAAGCAGCTCCTTGCAGCAACAAACTTCAATGAGCTCTTGTGCTGATCGGTCCCTTGCAATAGCTTTATTATACCTTCCATGGTCGTGTTCATCAGTGAAAGTACCCAAGATTTATTCGAGATTCAGTCCCACTGACAAACAGCGGACTATTTCTGCAAAATAGTAGTAGTAGTTCAGGGCAACAAGAGCGCAGCTGCAGGAGCAGGGTGGTGCAGTTCATGATCTTCCCCAATGAATAGTCGAAAGAATTGCAATTGTACTAGTACGATAGATGGGTGTCCTGCAGATGCATGCGACTGCTCTTGCAGGTCGCTGCAGTTGCATGCAGCTCCAAGCCCAATACTCTTGCAAAATGATGATCTCCATCGTGCTCTGCGGTATGAACCTCATGTCGACAGTATGGAGGTGACGGTTCGCAGATTGTTACAGCGACCAGGAATAGACGTGAACGCGCGTGACCGCGAAGGGCGAACACCCTTGCATTTGGCAGCATGTACCAGAAACTGCGAGAAAGTTGTGGCGTTGCTCCTGGAGAGACAAGAACTGGACGTGAATGCCACCGCGTTGTTCGACTTGACACCGCTGCATTTGGCTGCCAGGTTGGGCTACACTCATGTGGTAGCTCTCCTTTTGCAGGATACCAGACTGACGCTGAACGCCGTGACGACGGATGAGTTCACCGCGTTTCACCTTGTCATGGAAGGTCGGGACCAGACTTCCAGCGCTTCCTTGCGCTCCAGCCGAGGATCGGTCCAAGACAGGTGCGAAGTTGTAAAGATGCTGTTGGCGGAGCAGAAACGCCGGAGTCCATCAGGATTGCAGCAGCCGCAGCCGGCGGGATGTGAATTTGCTAGAGATGTTCTCCAACGCACGCCTCTTCATTACGCAGCCGAGAATGGACATTGGCAAATGGTTGAGGAGCTTGCAAACTACTCGCCCAACACCTTCGAGGTCAATACCGTCGACGTTCATGGCTTCACGCCTTTGCATTTGGCTGTCCTTCACGATCACAGACTTGTGATTTCTTTGCTTCTCGGCATGCCTGGCGTCGATGTCAACATCAAGGCACCTAGTATGATCTGCAACAAAGCTCGGCGGCGTCTGGGTGCTGAGGTACGCATGATTTCTGGAGCTCCAAATGTCTCCGAACGCCTTTTTCCAGTTACGAAAGTTGAGCCTCCGGCGTCCAGGAATGGGGCCATGACCCTCTTACACTTCGCCGCCAAGATGGGTCACTGGGAGGCATTGAAGTTGCTGCTGAACTCGAGTTGCAGCACAGGCCTGATCAGCAACATCAATGCTCAAGACAGTAGAGGTTGTACTGCTCTGCATTTTGCTGCTCAAGGACGGCACGAAAAGTCAGTGGAACTGCTCTTGCAACAGCCTGGAATTCTTCCACATGCTAAAGACAATCTAAAAGTCACACCGTTACAGCATGCAGTGAAGAATGGTCTTTCCTGCAAGCTGGTTGTGGAGCTACTGTTGGAAAAGGTGCTGGGAAGCAAGGAGATGAGGGTTCATGGATCGGAAAAAAGGAAATTCAAGCTGTTCATCAAGCTCTTGAGCCTCACCACAGATGACAAAATCCATAAGGAGATAGCAGAGTTGCTCTTGAAAGAGCTTGAGAAACTCTACGCCCACAACTTGTCGAGGTCTGTGGATGGGACGCTCGTCCACGAGGCTGCAGGGTTGGGGGATCTGCACACGCAGTTGATTCCTCTCATTCTGAGATGGCGACCAGGAGATGCGAATGCTCTGGATTCATTGAGACAAACTCCACTGCACCGAGCTGTAATCAAAGCTCACATCCACGCCGTCAAGGCACTGTTCCGTGCAGAAAAGGGATGGCGTCTTCGAGCTACACAACCTGACAAAGCTGGCAAAACGCCTCTGGAGTACGCAGTTCAGCTCACGGACAAGTCCTCGAGTTCTTGTATCTGCAACCTCTTGCTGGACAGACGTGATGTTATGCATCAACAGAAGAGATTGTACGATGGGTTCAAGAACACTGCAAATTGCACTCTCGTGGGAGGAACGCTCATCTCCGGTGTCGCGTATATGGGTTGGCTTCAACCCCCGTTAGGGTTCACTCCAGACTACAACTACCCGGTGCAAGCACCGGCCGTCCCACCAGGCACATTCGAAAGCTTTGCCGACGGGAGCAATACCTATGCGGTCAAGTTCTTCTTCTTCAATGGGCTAGCTTTCTTTTACGCCATGGGAGCTTTGTTTGCCGTTGCCGGAGCTTTGATCTTCATGAACAACAAACAACGTGACGGTCGTTCAGTGCATTTCATACTGGAACGCACCACTCTAAACCGAATCAGCTACGGGCTTTATTTGCTTTTGTACTTGTCTGTTTTGAGCATGTGTTTGGCGTTCATGGCTGCAGGTTTTGCAGTTCTTGCTCCGGGTCAGAGACCACGCGTGGATCAAATTCTCTTCCTTTCTTTCTTCTTCTACTTGAGTGCTGCTGTTCTACTAGTCATCAGCTACATCTTGTTTTGCAAGATCTGGAAGATTGCAAGAAACTACTACATGCAGCATCTGGCAATGCACATTAGCCGTAATACTGTATAATATATCAGTCTGCAGGCCCAGTAGGACGTGATCCACTGTTGATGTTGGTGATCTCGCGAGGACCCGGCAGCGTGCAAATCATAACACTACTCACGGTTGTAATCGACGCTTCATCACCCTAGTGCCTGTATGTATGACTAATGTTAGTGATCCAAGGACCAATGCAGACGTTGATTAGACTTTGCATTTTGAATGACTTGAAACATTTGTACAAAATTTGACCCAAGAACGTTAATGCCAAAGCACTTGTTACACTTGGCTTGGCTCCTATTACCATGTTGCACCCTTGTATAATACAAACTATCGATGTTTGGTGATCTTGATCGACAGCTGATCTAGATCTACTCCTAGGAACCGATCAATGCTTCATAGTAGGTAATCGTGGACCTATCTAGAAGCAATCGATGTTTGGCGATCTGGGACCCGTGCAGACGATGTTGATCAGTAGTTGCTGATCTAGATCTACTCCTGTGAACTGATAAATGGTTTAGGATACTGTCTAGATAGATGCGCATCATACCAAAGCCCACATCAATCTGTTCATTTGAATGTAAATTTTGTACAAATTGGGATCACACTGAATGTAATTATTTTTGATTTCATGAGTTACGGCATTGCTCTAGTTGCTCGATTAATCATTCACAACAAGTATTATATAGTGATGTTGAAGGATTTGTACTAAATTGGATTATGTGACAATCTTTACAACTTCCACAGTAGCTCAAGTAACACACGGTCCATGATATCTATGTAAACTTGTGCTCAGTAATTTCAGTGTCCCTGAGACTAATTAGTTCTCTCATTCTACAACTGCATGTCTTTTGCATTGTTGGTTCTAGTCTAGCTTGCACGTTTGTTATAGTTGTGTCATAGGGGTCTCTAGATCTATGTGCCGCCCAGTTTAATTTCAAAGCGCTCTGTGGAGTGTAGATCCCATTGCACCTGAGGGGAAATAGCTGCTGGATATCTTTGTTGATTATCAAACATTTTTGGAACTTAGCTTCCTGCCTAGCATGGCACGCCCTCTTTGAGTACGTGTTTTATATGCATACGTAGAGGGTCAGCTTATGTATATGTCAAGTCCAAACTTAACCCTAAATTAGCTCCACTAACTCTAGGTGCCAGGTGGTTAGGAGAATGTGATGTGTCTTCCCAGAGACACCTATGTCAACCTAGTGATCTAACGTATCATACTCAATGTTTTTCTTCTGACAAATTTTGTTGTTTTTTCCCCCAAAAATTGGTAATAATTTGTTTCTCTAGTGTAAATTTGACAGTTTTCGATTTTGGGAAACAATCATCAAGTTGTTCTTTTTTATTTTAAAAAAATCATTCCCCCCTATGTTTCTAACATTTTCCAAAAAATCATACTTGGTTTTTGGTAACTATGAGTTAGGTGTCCTGTAGAATCTCCATTTCCCTTCTTAAATCTGCAAATCAAAATATTTTCATTCCAAGACAAACAAATAAAAAATTGAGAGATTAATTCATAGTACATTGAACTAAATGGCTTTCAAGAAAATTGTGAACACCTCTACTAGGTCCATAGGGGGACACTTAGTCTGAAAATTTCAAACTACTTGTATCAAACAAGTATTTCTTTAGACAACTATTAGGTGAAGCAATTTTTTTCCCTCACATTATTGTTATTTACTTTCTTATTATGCAAACATTTTAAGTGTTCTATGTTTATTTATTACTTTTTTGCATTCAACTTTAACATCTTATATTCATTTAATTTTTTTGTTTTAGTAAGCCCAGAGTTAGAAAGGTTTAGGTTAGCTTGGAATAATTTTTTTCAATTTACACATGAAATTTTGGGATGAAAAAATACAAGAGCTCATGAGTTTAAAGAGAGGCCATGATTTTATATACATCTCATTAATATAATCCACATGTATAGTTTACCTGATCTTCATTACCTCTAAATCTATCTAAACTCATTAGCTTACTAATTAAACCTATCAACTAATGATTTTTTTTAATTAAAAAAATTAACACATACCCCATATTAATTATATTTTGAATTTGATAATAAACGTAACCCTAATATAAAATTTACTCAACAATCAATATATAGCACTCTATATTTTTACTCACATATTGAATTTTCCCCCCAATACTCAATACACATGGTCAAATAAGTGCAGTTTTAAATTGGCTGCAAATTTGGTAATTACTTGCTTCAAACTTAAATATTCTTATGTGTATTGAATTTCATATAGAATATATATGTGCCAATTATGGCCTTGAGTCACATCTGTTATGTTGGCTTGAGTGGTAATATGTTGTGTACAATGGTTTGAACATGTGTTCATTGAGTTCTGTTCGAATCTTCTTAAAGTAGTCTGGCAGGAGGTGCTTAGGCTGATAACTGTGAACTTACTCTTGGATGGTTCTTTCTTTTTCCAAGAACCTTTGCTGAGTTCCAGACTTTCAGAGTAAATTGGAACCAGTTTTGGTACCGGTTTCAGTTTTGAAAAAATGAACAGAAAGGATTGTATGGTGATCTGCATTTTCTAGCAAGAAGAATCCAGTGTTGGTTTTTGTGCATGAATGTTTCTCCCCTCTCCTAGTTTCTGGTTATTTGACAAATGATTTTGGTAGTTCATAATCAATTGTCAGGAAGTGTGGTTAAGCCTTATAGGACATGATTAAGGTTCTATCTAAGTTGTGGAGGCATAGATAAGGTTGTTGAGGGATGATTCTTTGTTCTGGGTCCAGTTCAATGCTTATTTTATCCCACTTCCAATTCTAACTTCAAACATTTATCCAATTTGGATTTGGATTCTCAATTTGGAGACTGTTTTGGTTCTGGTTCTAGTTTTGGTTCTGACAAAAAAAAATTAGTTTGGTTTTGAGTTAGTAATTATCATATCCGAAATTGGCATTCAAGGAACTTCCCAACATTTGTGTAAACCAAAAAATTCATGTATTGTGTTTAGTCCCAAGGGCAAAAATACAGCTACTATTTGGGAACCATGTTGAAATATTTTTAGTCAAATGGACAAGCAAACATGAAGGTGTATTGAAGTGGAAGTGGTTCACACAGAGAAAGTAGATTTGGATTTTGATTAATAACAATTCTAACATTGGTACTTCCATCTAGTGTACCGGACCATACAAAATAGAGAAATTATATCGCAAAATGGAAGACAATTATGAAAGTACAATTAATCATGCAGACAAAGTTCCCAATATATTGAAAGTTTGGAACCTTTGATGTAATTCTCCAAAGAACTTCCATGAAAAATTCTACAGCTTCATAACTAATAATAATATGTGGGTTCAATGTTTGATTTTCTTGTTCAAATAATCATTGATTTAAAGTGTTGATTATGTGATCATCAGGGGTGAAACTTTGAATGCTTCACAATGGTTTTCCCACTTATCTCTTGATTGTTTAGTTGTTTATTGAATCCTCACTTGGGGGGTGACAAAGAGAGACCTTTGAATCATTGATATTCAATAATCAATTGAATCATATGCAACCACATGGAGATTTCAGATAATCAATTCCTGAGATGATAGATTATTGCACCAAGATATAATGGAACCTTGAACTGCCCTAATTTCTGGATTCTTCTTTTCCCACTTAATCAAGCAAAAACCAAAGCCAAAGATCCATGTGTTGAAGCTGACTAGTAATTTCAGAACAATCCATTCATACCATTCTAAGGAAGAGCAACTTTGGCGTACTGGAGTCCACAAAGACAGGATGTGGACCAAACATCTTTCTTCTGTCTTATAGTTGGTTTGGATGCCATCAAAATGGTGGCAAAACGTCCCTAAAGGTCTCTATACATGGTTATCGACCCAAGTGAATGTGCAATCTTGCCCACAGGCATGGCCTAATAAAAGCTTAGGTGGAACAGAGTACAAGCTTCCAAAAGATGTTCGCCTTTTGACTATTTGTTCTTTGCGAGCTCGAAAGTAATTCTGGTCCCTCCTGAAGCCTGTATGATTGAGCTATTTCTCGTGCCCAGTGCCGAGTTTCTGGGATTAGAATCATTCGTCAGGAGCTTTGGTGTATGGAGCGTGATGATCACTTCTAGTAGTTGATAGCACCATTCATAAAACAGTGCGTTTTGAGTGCTCTCCTTGCACGTTTTATATGTGCTACATGATGTAGATGGCCGGGGGGGGGAGTAAGAGAACACGGGATGCGAGCTGCTTGTAAGCAGGGGATTGGCGAAGCATGGGATGCGACGATGGAGCACGACAGGCAGGAAGAAGAGGAAATGATGTACCTGCGACAACGGGCACAGCTGTGGCCACAACCGCCATAGCTTTGTGCTTTGTCCTGCTCGCTCGCTCGCTCGCTCTCTCCCTCTCTCTCGTCGCTGCGCAGACGCCCACGACCACTCTGTTTCCCCGCTGTCGTTCCCGCCTCAGTCTGTTCCATTCACCTACTCCCCATCTGTCTATTTCTTTCACACATATTGGTTTCTTTACCCTTGTTTCTTTCTTTTACTCATCTATGCTTCTTTTGCTTAATTTGGTTTCCTTAATCTTTGTTTCTTTTACCCAGTTTGGTTTTATTTATTATTTATTTATTAGTTTATTAACTAAATTTTTTTAAACCTCTATTTCTTTTATTAGCTTTTATTTCTTTTTCTCATCTATATTTCTTTTCTTCAAAGTTGGTTTTTTAATGGCTTCTATTTCATCTTTTATCCTTTATTTTTCTTATTCTTCTCTGTTTTTTTCAACTCATTTTGGTTGATGTTAACTTCTGGTTCATTTATTTTCTTCTATTTCTTTCTCTCTCCTTTATGGGTTTTCTTTTAATCTTTAAAAATAAAAATTTCAAAGGGTGAGGTTGCTTTCGGTAGGTTTTTATGTCAATATTTTTTCCTTTGTTATTTGTGTGGGGGTTTGAGCGTTGGCATAAAGTAGCAGGCTTTTTTATGAAGGCCTTGCTCCCTTCAATTCTTAGGCCTCTTCCAATTTCGATTTCAAGTGTTGTTTTTCGGGTTCATAGCCTATGTTATCCTTCTTCGTCCCTTGGGCGGTAAGAATGTGGTTTAACATGACATCCTTTGTTCTGGTTCTGGCATTTTGTATTCTCAGCATGGCATGATCTATCATTAGAGAAGTATTGTTAGGTTTTTAAAACTTTGTTTTTCAATAGTTTTTCCAACTCTTTGTTCACCTTTCTTGCCCTTTCTTTCACTATGGCAACTTGGCCTTCGATTTTTGCTTTGAATCTTTTTTGTAAATTTCATTTAGGTGTTCCTTGACCTCATTTGTGTGTGCGCATCTTTTTTATTTTGCGTTGAAAAGTTTAGATTGTTTTTTACTTTCTTCTAAACCAGTTTACCCAAGACCTATTTGATGTAACTGCTTGGCATCTATTTTTGTTGTTTTCTTAGTGGTGTCTTGTCCTTCCTCCTTGAGGTGAAGTGATTAGGCATAGGGAAATTAGGGTGCACTTTCAACAATTTTTATTTGGGGATTGGGATGAATTTTAGACATAACATTTTTTTTGGATGTGTTTGCTTGTGATAGTTTTGTTTAATAGCTTTGTTAGTTTCAGCATCATTACAAATCATTGCACATTGGAAGCCTTGCGTCTTTTAGATTTAAATTTCCCTTGCTTGGACTTTGATGGATTTTTAACATGATACAAATGTGGAGCTTTCCTTGGACTCTTTGAAGTCAATTTTATTACACGTCCCATTTGTGAGGAAGCACTTTGTCAAGCATGATTTTGAAACATTTCAAGGATTCAACTAATGTTTTCATTCAATTTCATCAATGGAGTTCCCATGTGGCCACTAGTTGCATCCTATAATCCATGGCTCACATTTTTGGTGTTGTTAAGCTTTTGGCTTTGGCAAAGCTTTGAAATGGCACTCGACCAATCACAATGGGTGAAGCATTCTATCGATTAGTGAATAGGGCTTTATGTTTATAATTTCATGACACATCTCTTTTTCACCTATCATTACATCAATTTGGCATGGTAATTAAAAGGTAGTTCTAAAACAATGGTCCATCTAGTATTTGAGCCACTTTAGATGTCCACCCCAACTAAGTGGTGTTCTAGGTGGATGTAACGAAAGCCTTCAACACCATCTCCCATAAAACCATCTTCTAAGAGTTTCAAGGAGCCAAAGTCAATTGTTTTAGCTTTTCATTTTGTTCATTCATTTTATGCCTTTTAACCTCTTTTGTTTTTGAATCATCATTCACCCTATAAAGATTTGTGTGTCATCCTTTTGTTTGTATGCACAAGTCAAGGTGATTTGTTTGGTGGGCCTCTTTTTGTGCTCATTCATTTTCATGTTTTATATTGTTCTTGAAATGTTTTTCTTTTATGCCTTTTCCTTTTGCATGACCCATGACATTCATATCTTTGGCCTTTATGGGGTTGGTCATTTGTCTTGCAAATATTTAGCTTGGGCCCTTTTTAAATTGCCTCTTAGGTTTGCCTTCCTAACTAGTTTTTGTAACCATGTCACCGACATTAAGATTTTGGGCATCTTTCTTTTGGTTCCAGTTTTTTTCCCATCCTTTTTACAAGAGACTTTGGATGATGTTATCTATCATGTTGATTTGCTATTGAGTTTAAGGAATGTTCAAGTAACATTTGGGATCCTTCATAAATGTTTCAATTAAAGGCCTTACTATTTGCTTTGTTCTTTCCCCCCTCTTTTGGGTATTCAATGTTAGCTGAACACTTTCAATTCAACCTTGTTGGGAGTTTTTGAAAGGCTTCTAGGTTCGGGCTTTTTGAACTGCCTTTAAGCTCCCCTAATCCATTGACAAGTTTGTCTCCCCATTTCTAATGGAGGGTTAAATTTCATTTTTACAAAAAGCATTGCTTCGACAACCTATTTAGGGAGCTGGGTTTTAGTTGCACCCGTCATAACCTTTAGGTTCTTGTTGAACTTTTGCTTGTTTTTATTAAGAGTGATAAGAAAAAACAATTAATTTTATTTTTTTCCAGGCTCATTTAAAGTTGACACAAGAGCTTTGTCCCTTACCGGTAGCAACATGTGTACCCCATTAGAATAATTGGCAAAGAGAAGAGAAAATTGGCTTCAAGAGATTTTTTTAAAAAGAAATTACATAATCATATTATTCTAACATCATTTCTAATTTTTATTTTAATTTACATTAGACACGTTGGAGAAACACATTTGAAATCTTATGTGAAACTAGGTGTGGGTGCATGACAATTTGCTTGCCAATGATCCTTTTTTTAAAACTAGCTTCATACATTTTCTCCAATGCGTTGCAACTCAGTATACTTTATTGATGTGCTAACAGTGAGAGTGAAGAGCACTATAACCCCTTCTCTTTCAATTTTGTGTTCATTTTACAAGCAAAGAATGCTAATGTCGTAGCAAATGTAGGCAGCCTCTATTTCAAAGTGTGTTGTTACTATGGGTGAAGGTTCTTTTAGCTAGGTGTCATTCCCCTCCCCTTATTTATATGCTTCTCACAACTACAGGTACTTGATTTGTCCCTCTTCCCTTGGTGGTGTGCCCTCTTTGGAGGTTTCGTTGTTTGTTAGTATTTGAGTCCTTCCATCTTGGACCTTTTTCTTCCCCTTCGTTGGGTGCTTTGTTTTTATTGATGATTGGCATCTATACATGCTGGTCAGCCTTTTAGGCATTTTGAAATATCATTGTCCATTTTCTATCATTTCTTATCTACCTATTCCTATTTTCAATGCACCTAAACTATTTTATGACCTACTACACATCTTTACACTAAGGAAGGGCCCAAGTCTACTTGATTGACCTCATCACTGTTGGGCGGTTCTTTGTGTTTGCTAATAACTATCAGACTTTCTGGGTATTTATAAAATCAGAATCAAAGAACCATCAGTTATGGTTACTTCAAAACCCTCAAAGAACCACCATGAAAGAATTGTCATTCTTTGGATGGTTCTTTGAGCTTTTTCAAAAATTGAGAAACATGGGTACATATCATAATTGGGAATTCTATTTTTCAGATAATAACGATTCCATATCAGAGCCAGTTATTTGACATTGTGAGAACTGTGGTTATATCAAAACTGGGTATTTGATTTTTTCAGATTTTACCAGGCCCTACCTGTTCTCTAACATTAAGATTGATTTGAATCTTCACAAATTTGAAAAGGCAACTTTCTTGTGGTGAGTTTACATGATGCTTTCGAGTGAGGTTCTTAGAAATTACGTTCCCTATATACCCCTATTTACAACCCACCTAAAATGTTTATAACCTAGTTATTACTCACCTCTATGCCATGGAATGGGCAGGGCCTAGCAAATTCTAGCTGGTGTTCCCTCACTGGGCTCAATCTATTGAGCCTAATTGAAAGCAGCTGGCAAATTGTGCCAGGTCCTACCCATTCTCTAGGGAAGATGCTAAATACCTGCCACCCCCCCCCCCTCCCCCCCCCCCCCTCCCCCCCCCCCCCGGACCTCCCCCCGCCTCTCACCCCCACCTCCGCGCCGCTGGCGGCTGGCGACGTCGCGATGG
>Ga0116227_10000820_pt1 | contig 64772 bp, 40 predicted proteins | sample S1TSphgellanicum_FD_89693 | JGI IMG/M metagenome (GOLD analysis project Ga0116227, IMG submission 89693) | Host-associated microbial communities from peat moss isolated from Minnesota, USA - S1T2_Fb - Sphagnum magellanicum MG | ecosystem: Host-associated > Plants > Peat moss > Unclassified...
CACGTCTGGTTCGAATCCATTCATCCGTTCGAGGATGGTAATGGCCGAGTGGGCCGGGCCATTGTCGATCTTGCCCTTGCCCAAGACCTGCGCGGTTCGAGCCGTCTGCTGGGGATATCGGCCACCACGTTTGCACGAAATGTACATTTCGCATATATTATCCATGTATAACTCTCGAGCCGCCATGCGCTATATCTCCGCCACCGATGCCAAACAGAACTTTGCCGCCGCGTTGGACGCGGCTCAGAGAGGTCCCGTCGTCATTCGTCGCCAGGCCCGCGATCAGGCGGTGCTAATTTCGACCCAGGAATACGACCGCCTGCGCGGTCTGGCGGTCGCCGACTTCGAGGCATTTTGCGATCGCGTGGGCGAACAGGCTGTCGGGCGAGGGTTGACGGAACGAAAGCTCGCCGCAATCCTGAAAAAGGATGCCTAGTGCGCGCGTCATCATCGATACGAATGTTCTGATCAGCCGCCTGCTGATTCCCAATTCCGTAGCTGGTCGGTGCGTCAGTCGCCTCATCAAAATCACTCGTCTGCTCGTGTCGGAGGCCACACTCGAGGAACTTGCGCAGACGGTCGCGCGCGACAAGTTCGAACCCTATGCAAGGCTCGCGGATCGCCAGGAATTCTTTCGCCTGTATGCTCGGATGGCCGAGTGGGTGCCGATCAGCACTTCGGTGCGCGCCTGTCGCGACCCGAAAGATGACAAATTTCTCGAACTCGCTGTGGACGGCCAAGCCCAAATGATCGTGACGGGCGACAAGGATCTTCTGGATTTGTCTCCCTATCGAAATATCCAGATATTGAAACCGGCCGCGGCTCTCGCGATGCCGGATGCGGCGCTGATAGGCGGAACCTCCAGTGCCCGATGACGCCGATGTCCCAATCCCCTCCCCCGCCACCCTCCGTGATCGCCACCATCGGCCTGCATGGCAGCGCCTCGACCTGAGTGTTCAACGTGGTGCGGGAACTCATGCTGGCCGCGGTCGGCGAGGATCTCGTGCGCTCGTTGGTCGCGGACACCGTAGCGGAGTTGCCCGCCCAGCGCCGGTCAGATGCTATACCCCATCCGCTCGATCACCGGTTGCAGGATCGGTATCACCGGCTCGAGCTGTTTCATATAGTTCCGGTAGCGGTAACGTGACCGCTCGTACAGCTTCTCCGCCACCTGCGCGTAACTCGCCGTATGGGCGTAGCGCTGATTTTCGTGAAACGCCAGGCAGGCCGGGTCGAACGTTTCCCCGATGAAGGCGAACACCTCGCGCAGTGTCGCCTCCTGACGCTCCACCAGATCCTCGTAGCGTACCCGCTGGTAGCGAAGCTCGAGCTCGCGTCGATAGTGCTCGACGAGATCGTCAATCAGGGCGTAATGGCGGGCGGCGGTATCAAGGGCGGTCGCAAAGTAACAGCCGTGGGTCAGGAACGTTGCATGCATCGACAGCACGACGTCGAGTGGATGACGGGTGACGTGCAGCAGCGGCGAGTGGGGGAACAGCAGATGAATCAAGCCGAGTTCGGTTTCATTCAACGGCGTCTTGTCGGTGAACCAGGCCGCTCCCGGCGGCACGACGCCGAGCTGGGCGGCCTTGCGCAGATAAAAATCGCGCAGGACGTCAAGATCATCGCCGTGATCTCCCATCCACAATTCCGCCAGCGCGTCCGGATAGGCCAGCGGGCTATTGAGAGCGCGGGGCACCCACTCGGCGGTCTCGACCATGATGGACAGCTCACCGCCGGGCGCAATCCGCGGATGTACGGTAAGCGACTGCTCCAGCAGCGTCGTGCCCGAGCGCGGAAACCCGAGCACGAACAGAGGCTGGGCGATATCGGCACGACGCGTTGCGCGCGGCAGCGACGCCACACGGGCTGCGACGAAAAACGCCTTTAGCCGCGCGCAGTACAGCCGTGCCTGCTGCTCCTGATAGACGTGACCCGACACCTCGCGCAGCCGCTGCTTGCCGGCGTCGAAGGCCGCGAACGCCTCGTCGTAGCGCTCCAACCGATCGAGCAGCGCGCCCTTGTCCAGCAGCTCGGCAGCTCCCTGCGTGGAGCGTTCCGACGCGATCTGATCCAGAAGTGCGAGCGCCTCGGCGGGACGCCCCTGACGCCCCAGCACGCCGGCGCGCAGCAGCAACTGCCGCGGATTGCGCGGCTCGACCGCCGCCACCCGATCGAGCAGCTCGAGCGCTGCGGGCAGCTTACGGTCGGCTTCCTCCAGTCGCGCCCAACCCAGGAGCACGTGCAAGCTGTCGGGCTGGGCTTCGTGCGCCTCGCGATACAGATCGCGCGCCTGCTGCATTTTTCCCTGATTCCGCAGGCACACCGCCAGATTGGCCAACAGGAGTGGATTGCGGTCCCCCGCGAGCCGCAGTGCCTTTTCATAGTGATACGCGCCGATGGCGGGTCGGCCTGCCTCGGTCAACGCCATGCCCATCAACGCGTGGGCCTGCGGGTGATGCGGGTCGATGCGAATGGCGTTGCGCGCGTAGTACAGCGCCTGCACGAGGTCCCGCTGCAGCAGCAGCAGCAGCGCCAGTTCGTTGGTGGCCCAGAAGTTGCCGGGCTCGAGTCTCACGATGCGCTGTACCAGCGTCGTGGCGGCCTTCTGGTTGCCTTGGGCATGTCTAATCTTGTATAGCGTCGCCAGCGCCCCGATGCGCCGCGGTGCGTGCTCGAGAACCTGAAGCGTCAGCTGCTCGGCCTCCGTAATATCTTCGTCGCCGAGCGCCCGCTCGGCACGCGCCTCGAGCGTCACCAGTTGGGGAGCGGCTGCCGGATCGGCGGGCACCGATAGATCGAGCGCACAGCAGCGCGCCGGCGACAATCCGCTGCCGCAGGCACAGAGCCGCACGGCGTTCATCATGTCGGTGCTGTCTATGATCACAGAAGAGGAGCCGGCCGACCGGCGCCAACGATTTGGCGCCGGTCATTACCGCTCGAGTGGCTCACGCCGCCTGGGTGAGATCCTTCGCGGTCCGATCGGTCAACGCCTTGCTGACGGGATAGGCGCCCAAGGGTTGAATACGGATGCTCAGTGAGCTCAAGCCCGATACGTCCAGCATTGCGTCGCCATCCGTCCAGCGCCAGGTTCGATCATCGCCACGTTCGACGCCGTGGAATCCTGATGCAAACACCGAGCTGTCATGAGCGATGGTTCGGCCATCGGCAATGAGTTCGAGCACGCAGACGCCCAGGCGGCGGGTGTCATCGCTCTCGGCGTGACTCCAAACCGGCAGCGCGGATTGCGACTGAATTCGCAGTCGCTGCGCGTCCGGCGGTAGCGCAATGTCGACGCTTCCGTTTGCCCATTGCCCGGCAACGGGCTGACCGTCGACGAATAGCTGCACACCGGGATCGGCCGTGACCTCGACGCCCAAAGTCTTGGCCTGCTCGAGGAGCCGCGAACGCAGTTGGTTGACACGAGAGCCACGCTCTGCGCGCGCAGCGCACGCCCTGGTCGCCCATGCGTGCGCCTCAACGTCGCCATCGGGTCCAGCCGGATGAAGCGAGGTCGCGCCGTCGAAGTTACTGAAGAAGGCGCGATTGCCGGTATCGAGGTAGCTTTCCGCGGGCAGGCCCTCCGCCAGGATTACATCGTGATGGTCGAGTTCGACGTGCCAATAGGTGACCTGGCCGACCGCCTCGCGCGCAATCGTCACGCCGTTCTCCAAGGAGGAGATGGGCACGAGTGTGCCATCAGCAAAGACATGGTGACCGGCGGACAGCAAAAGATCACGCATCGGCAGCCCCTTGCCGAAAGCCCCGGCGCGCACGCGCACGGGATGAGAAGGGTGACTCGGCCCCGCACAACAGAGGGTACGGTGGCCGATCCAGCGAATGGGAGTAATCTCTCCGCGCGCCGTAATGACACGATCACCGACGGCGAGATTCTCGACAGCAACGGCACCGTCGACGGTGGCGATCCGGGTGCTAGTAGTGAAGCACGTCGCATCCAGCACCAGTGTCCCGCTGCCAGTATTGCCAAGCGGATCGGTTACCGTGATGTTGACGTCGTTGATACCGGGCGTCGAGACCGTTGCACTGAGCGTCTGCGCCAGAACGGTGTCAAGATTGCTGAGCGTACCCGTTTCAATCGTCAGGGTACCGGTGTTATTGCCGATGATGGTTACGTTGGTAACCGTGCTGCTGCCGGTGCCGTCTTCGAGCCCTGGAAGGTTGGCACTGGCAGTGAACGTCGCGGTGCCGTTGGTATCCGTAATGGTCGTGGTATAAAACGTCGCGAGGACATTGGGCCCCTGGTAATTAGTAGTCTCAATCTGATAGGTAGGTACCGGCGGGGTGGCCTCTCTAATGTTTACCAGGGGCGGATTAAACGGGATCGTCGCCACCCCAATCGTGACTTGCACTGGCGCTGTGCTAGTGCCGCCAGGGTTGACGGTGATCGTATGCCCGACCTTCGCCGCGCCAATTCTTTCCTGACGGCCAGAGGATCTACTCCCCCGAAAACCGACCAGACGAACATTCGATAGAAGTGACGACGGTTTCGCTAACACCATGTTTTTGATCCCTCTCTTCAAATGGTTTGCGTTATTAAGTCAAATCGTTTGCGCACGATATAGCACTCTGTTGGATTTATACTACGACCTAAGCGTAACACCCACAAGTCATAGTTTCATGGATCCACTTGCCAACACGCGCTGACATTTGATCGCTGCAGCCGGCGCATCACACTGCGGTGGAACCTCATCCCATAAATTTGCTGTGACCAATCCTGCCGCCCCCACTCCGACGCCGCCCTACGCCCTGTTCTGGCCGAATGGCGCGCGCGCAGTTCAGATTGACCAGAGGGCCAGAGCCTCTCTGGCCGACAGCCTTGGTTCGGTCTTCGACGCCTGCCGCGCGCATCTTACGGCTGACGAAGCCGATCAGACGGCCCTGCTGGCCGCATTGCGGTCTCATCGTGTGGCGCCGGCCGTGTTTGGCGTCTACGCGGATCTCGTCGATGCCCTGTTTGCGGAGGACTATACGACTGCCCAAGAGCTCTTGAGCAGGCTCGTACAACCCATTTGGCGGGAGCGGGTGTCGGCCCGCGTCGTAACGCTCGACGACACGGTCCTCGGGGCGGGCGTCGCGGGGCTGTACAGGCGCGGCGTGGATGACGATCCGAATACGAGCGTCAGCATCAGCGCCGTGGATGACGTGGAACTGGCCCGGGGCCGCGCTCTTCACGATGAAGCGACCAGGCTGCTGCGCGACGTTGCACCGGACCTGCATGCGGAAATCGCCGCGCTCGCCCATGAAACAGTGTTAGTCAGAGATGCCAGCGAGGTCGGCGAGCCGTCCATCGGCTTTGACGGCGCATCGACGTTCTACCTGTGGGGAGCCGTAGTACTGAACATTACCCGTCAGCAGCGTCGCACCGGGTTGGCCGTCGCGCTCGCACACGAAGTGGGGCATGTTTATCTGCTCGGCTCAACGCTCGGTGCACCGCTGGTCGATAACGATCCGAGCGAGCGCTACGTATCACCGCTGCGCGCCGATCCGCGTCCTATGGATGGCCTGGTGCACGCAAGTTTCGTGCTGGCGCGCATGATCTGGTGCCAGGATCGCATGCTGGCCAGCGGCCTGCTCAGCGGCGCCGAACAGCAGGAGGTTTGCGCCGAGCGCGCGCTCAACCACGCGCGATTCACCGACAGCGCGCCCTTGATTTCGTCGCACGCCCGTTTTACCGATATTGGCCGCGAATTGTGGACCGCCGCGCGCGATTGGGTCGCGGACGGCTGTGCTGCTTCACGAGGCAAATAGATTTCGCGATGTCGCAATCCCCTCCCCCGCCACCCGTGATCGCCACCATCGGCCTGCATGGCAGCGCCTCGGCTACAAGACGTAGGGTTGCAGGAGGCGGCGCAACGTGCAGTAACCCTCCTTCAAATGACTCCGTATTATGTCACCCAGCTCGACCCGATCGACCACGACGCCGTCTACAACAGCCGTAAACGACGGTAAACTAAAGAGGCCTCGGAATGCCCCGCGGAGCCGATCACGATCGAGAGTCGCGCCATGAATGCCGCGTTGATGTCCGTCCAAGAGCTGTTCGAGCGCGCCGCGGCAGATCAGCAAGCCGGAAGGCTGCAGCCGGCCGAGGCGGCCTGCCGCGAGATTCTCGCCATGGAGTCCACGCACGCCCCAACGCTGCACCTCATGGCATTGATCGCGCTGCAAATGCGCCGCTTGGATGCCGCGGCACAATTCGCGAGCCGCGCCATCATCGCGAAACCCGTCGTGCCGCGATACCACCTGACGCTCGGCGTGATCCTCTGTGGCCTCTACCGGCTCACCGATGCCGAGAAGAGTGTGCGGACAGCGCTCAAGCTACGACCCGATCTCGCCGAGGCTCACAATACGCTCGGACGCGTACTGTTCACGCGCTGCCGTCCGGTTGAGGCGGAGGCGGCGATTCGTGAAGCCATACGCCTGCGGCCGGAGTTTCCGGAGGCACACAGCAGCTTAGGCTTCGTGTTGTTCGACCTGCGCCGGGTAATCGAGTCAGAAGTAAGCCACCGCGAGGCGCTGCGCCAGCGACCGGAGTTCTACGAGGCGCTCAACGGGATCGGGATGGCGCTCGCCGAGCAGCGTCGCTTCACCGAGGCGGAGGCCGCCTGGCGTCACGCGATTCGTTTACAGCCGGATTGTCCCGACGCGCATCACAACAGAGCGATTGCGCTGCTGTTGACGGGACGCTTGGCCGAAGGGTGGAGCGAGTACGAGTGGCGCGGCAAGACACCCTTGTTGGAGAAGCTGCAACGAACCTTCACGGCGCCGCGCTGGGAGGGAGAGCCCCTCGGCGATCGGGTGTTGTTCGTGCACGCCGAACAGGGCTTGGGCGATACGCTGCAGTTCTGCCGCTACCTACCGCTGCTCACCGCGGCGCCCCGAGTCATCTTCGAGGTGCAGCCACCGCTGCTACGACTGCTGTCCCGGCTACCCGGTCCGGCCACGGTCATCGCCCGGAACGACGCCGCCGGCGATAAGGCGCTACCGGCGTTCGATGTGCAGTGTCCGCTGCTGGGTCTACCGCGTCTCTTCGGCACCACCCTAGAGACGATCCCCGCGCGCGTGCCCTACCTCAGCGCGGATCCGGCCGAGGTCGACGCGTGGCGCCAACGTCTCGCCGCGTTGCCCGGCCTACGCGTTGGCCTCGTGTGGTCCGGCGAGCCGCGCCCGCGCATGCCCACGTTCGCGATGATGGATACGCGGCGCTCGCTCGCGCTCGCGGCGCTCGCGCCCCTAGGAGAGGTTACGGGTGTGAGTTTCGTGTCGTTACAGAAGGGCGTCGCCGCCGCGCAGGCCGCCAACCCACCAGCCGGCATGCATCTCACCGATGTGACCGCCGAGCTGCATGACATGGCGGCGACGGCCGCGCTCATCGAAACGCTGGATCTCGTGATCAGCGTCGACACGGCCGTGGCCCACCTGGCCGGCGCGCTGGGCAAGCCGGTATGGCTGCTCAATCGCTTCGATACGTGTTGGCGCTGGCTCCTCGACCGCGAGGATAGCCCCTGGTATCCGACCCTACGCCAGTTCCGCCAAACCACCGCCGGCGATTGGCAGGACGTGATCGCTCGTCTCACCGCGGCATTGCAGCGTCTCGCGGGCGGAGATCGCGGTGAATTGATCCCTCCGCGCCCGCCGCTGCTCGTTCGCAAGAGTGCGAATGCCACCGACCACCGGCCAGTGACACCGCAAGGACAGAGGGACGAGGAAGGCCCTGGTACGACGCAACGACCATCAGCGCCCGTCGCGAAGGACACCCCGCCTCTCACCGTCGGTGAATTATTGAAACGCGCCTTGCGCGATCATGAGGCGGGCCGGATTCACCAAGCCGAAGCCGGCTGCCGTCAGATTCTTTTGATCGACGCGCAAAACGCCGACGCCCTGCACCTGCTCGGCGTCGTGGCGCGCCAATCCGCACGGCTCGATCAAGCGGCGGACTTCGTACGCCGCGCCATCGCGGTCAATGCGGCGAACGCCGACTATCACCGGCTGCTCGGACTCATTCTCGTCGAACTCGGCCGCCCTGCCGAAGCCGAAACGAGCCTGCGCAGGGCGCTACGCCTCAAGCCCGACTATGCGGAGGCCATGAGCGGTCTCGGCGTGGCAATGATGCGCCAGGGCCGGCAAGCGGAGGCCGAGACGATATACCGTTCGGCGCTGCGGCTGCGACCCGATCTTCCCGATGCCCACAACAATCTCGCCATCATCCTGCAATCGCGAGGTGACTACGCTGAGTCCGCGGCGAGTTCGCGGGAGGCGTTGCGACTGCGACCGGACTTCCCGGAAGCATTGAATACCTTGGGATCCGCCGAGTTTGGTCTCGGCCAGTTCGCGGAAGCCGAGGCGTGCTACCGCGAGGCATTTGCACTGAAGTCCGATCTTGCCAGCGCCCACATCAATCTCGGCAACGTGCTCTATGCGCTGCAGCGGTATGCGGAGGCGGAGTCGAGCTATCGCGCAGCACTGAAGATCAACGCCGCGCTCGCGGATGCGCATGCGTCTCGAGGCCGGGTGCAGATGACCCTCGGCCGCCCCATCGAGGCGGAGTCGAGTTACCGCGAGGCGTTGCGCCTGAAGCCTGAGGATCCGTTGACGCTGACCGGTCTCGGCAATGCGCTCTACACCGTGGGCCGCTACGCCGACGCCGAAGCGAGCTATCGGGCAGCGCTGCGCCTGGATCCCGAGTATCTCGATGCGCACGGCAATCTCGGTCGCGTCCTCGCGACAATGGGGCGGGACGAGGAGGCCGATGCGAGCTACCGCGAAGTGCTCCGCCGGCGTCCGGACCAGGTCGAGGCCCACACGAATCGCAGCATGGCGCTACTGCTCGCGGGACGATTCGAGGAAGGATGGAAGGAGTACGAGTGGCGCTGGAAGACACCGTACCTGGTAGCGCGCGCTCGCGCGCTGCCCCAGCCGCACTGGGACGGCAGCGCCATCGGCGATCGCGTGTTGTTGGTGCACGCGGAACAGGGTTTGGGGGATACGCTGCAGTTCTGCCGCTACGCCCCGCTGGTCTCAGGGTTGGGCCGCGTGATTTTCGAGGTGCCCAAACCGCTGTTGCGATTGCTGTCGCGCCTGCCCGGCATCGCGGAGGTCATCGCCGCGGGCAGCGCTCTGCCGGCGTTCGATGCGCACTGCCCGTTATTGAGTCTGCCGCGCGTCATGGGGACCACCTTGGACACGATTCCCGGAAACACTCCGTACCTCACCGCCGATCCCGCGGAGGTTCAAGCCTGGCGCGAACGCCTCGCGTCCCTGCCGGGCTTACGCGTAGGGCTCGTGTGGGCCGGCGATCCGCGCACCCATGTGCCGGAGATGGCGGCAATCGATGTACGACGCTCCATTGCGCTCAATGCGTTGGCGCCGCTGGCCCAAGTCTCGGGCGTGAGTTTCGTCTCGTTGCAGAAGGGCACACCGGCCGCGCAAGCGGCCCAGGCACCCGTGGGCATGAACCTCACCGACTTCACCGCGGAGCTGCACGATATGGCCGCGACCGCAGCGCTCATCGAAGCGCTCGATCTCGTGATCAGCGTCGACACGTCGGTTGCGCACTTGGCGGGGGGGCTGGGGAAACGCACGTGGCTGCTCAATCGCTACGACACGTGTTGGCGTTGGCTGCGAGACCGCGATGACAGCCCCTGGTATCCGACGCTGCGTCAGTTCCGTCAGACCACGCCCGGCGATTGGTCGGCCGTGATCGAACGAGTCAAGCACGAGTTGCAGCGGGCTGCTACTCGAGCCCGCTAACACTCAACCCGCTTCAGCCAACCCGGGCCAGAGCGGCATTCTCACGCTGCTCCCAGTAATGGCTCGGGCCACTTAAACTTACCACGACGAGCCGTGTGCCCTTGGGCAGTGACGTGCAACCGTGCGTCCAGCGCCATTGATGTCCGTCTGAACTACGCTCGACGGCGTGCCATCCCTCGCCGAACACCGTCGCATCGTCGAAGGCGGCATCGACCCCATCGAGCTGCAGACGCCCAACGCACACACCCAACGAGCGCGTATCGGTACTCGACGGGCGCATGTGGGCAGGAACGAAGGTTCGCGAACGCAGTTCGAGCACGGTTGCCGCCTCGTTCAGCAGGAAGGCCCATCGATCCTTGCCGAGCAGCACACCATCGATGCGACGACCGTCCGCCACCAGATGCAGATCCGCATCCGCCGTCATGCGATGACCCGACTCCTTGGCTCGGGCGATCAGATCAGACCTAGCCTTCGTGATCGCAGCGCCCTCGAGCACCAGCGGCACGCACGTCTCACGGAAATGCTTCGGCTTGAAGTCGGGATACGCCTCCAGGAACTCGCCGCCGTTCACGAATCCGGTGCGATTGCCGGTGTCGAGGTACGTCTCGGCCGGCAATCCTTCCGCCACGATGCAATCGTGCGTGTCGAGTTCCACATGCCAGTACTCCACACGCGGGCGGCGTACCTGCACGATCGTGGCCCCGTTGACGAGACTGGAGGCTTGAATCAATGAGCCCTCCACGAGCACCGAATGACCGGGGCTCACCCACAGATCCCGCGCCGGTCGGCCCGGCGCGAAGGCGTCTGCCGTAATGCAGATCGGCCAGACCTCGGCGGGTGTGGGATGCCGAGTACAGTCGAGGCGCCGCGAGCCGAGCCAACGCACCGGCCTTAAATCGCCTGAAGCCGTAACCACCTGATCGCCGACTTTAAGTTGCTCGACCGCAACCTCGCCACGGTCGGTGAGGATACGGGTACCGGCGAGGTAACACGGCGAAGCGCCATAGTTCACATCATAGGTCGCCGTCTGGGTCAACGACTGCGTGAAATTACTCGAGGCGACCGTACCCAACCCCGTGCTCAGATCAAAAAATTGATAGGAGCCCACCGGCCCCACCGTGAATCCCGCCTCCAAAAGCGACCCTTGGAGCTGGGGACCTTTGAGCGTCAAGCTGAGTTCGCCCACGACGCCGGTCTGTGACTCGACCTGAATTGGCAGGGTGTAAGTCGCCTGCAAGGGGATCGTACCGCTGCCCGAGTCGGGCGCGGTAAAGGAGAATGTCTGACCTAGGGTACCGGTATCCGTCACACCACTCAGCTCATCCGTGAGCGACACCTGAATCGCCTGCGGCACGATGGTGACGGATTGACCGATATCCAGCGATGCTGTGAGCGGTAGGGATATGAGCGAGTAGCTCAGCGAGGCGAAGCCGGACGATCCATAGGTACCGTCGAGCAGCGCCAGCTCTTCGAGTCCCGGCACGGTCGATGCCACATCCAGAGCCAGATGGATGAGGTCCGCCGTCGCCGAGACCAATGCCGTCGAGTCGGTGCCCGATGCGGTCAGCGTCGGGATGCTGCCGGTCACGTTGCTGCCCATTCCGGAGCTGCCGCTGAAGGACTGCGGTTCGGAAATCGTCAGGCTGACTCCCGGCACCTTCGAACTCGAGATCATGAGGCTCGTCGGCAGGTTGTAACCGATGCTGAAACTGGGGTTTACCGCAAACGACGGTTCAACCAGAGCGCCCTGATTGAACGTGAAGCCCAAAGACCCTTGGATCGCGAGATCGAGCGCAATGTAGGCGCCGGGTCCAGTGAGCGAGAACGTCGCATCATTGCTCGACGCCAATGTCGGGTCCACCGTGAAAGTGGCGCCATTCGCCACGCTCGTGGGCAGATCCACGTTCAACGTCACCGGAATGTTCGGCGTATACGTACCGAGCGTGAGGTCGATTCCGCCGGTCAACCCCGCGGTCACGCTGGCGGAGCCCGCAATCGGAATACTGCCGGTCGGTGTGCCGATCGAGGTGGAAAACGACGCGCTATGACTGGTCACCAGCGATGCGGGCAGCGTGTAATCGATGCCCTTCGGGACATTCGGGCCGGTGGTCGACTGAGAACCCGAGGTAAAGTCTAAATTACTCGTTGTCACGCGAACCCCTCATTGTTGATCTTGGCCATCGTCACGGCATGATCGATTCATCCTTCGATCTCCTCGATCTTGCGAGACGCGTGCGGTCACGAGCAAGATGACTCACGATGTTTCGCACGAGTTTGATACGCTAGGAACAGAAGTTGAGACGCCTTGCACAACTGACTGAGGCGTCAGGCTGTCGCGGCAAGAGATCGATTAAACATAACGAACAAGGGATGATGTGTCGGTGAGCGCGAACGCGAATCCAGATCTGCCCGTCGAGCTGTCGCTCAATGTGGCGGCCGGTTCCGATCAAGACTACGAGTTATGGCGCTGGTCGCTGTCCCCGCTCTGGGATGCGGACGTGGCAACGGCCGATAGTCGCGCGAGTTTCTCGTTCCATTCGCACAGCTATATTTTTGGCAGCGCGAGCATCGGTGCGAATCGCGTCATGGGCAGCACGCGCTTTCGCCGCACTCGGTGCGAAATCGCCAAGAGCGGCGGCGAGCAAATCATGGTCGTGAGTTACGACGCCGGCGACGTCCAGCTATCTGCCGGGCGTTCGGACAGCGCAGCGCGCACCCACGTGAGGCCTGGCGCCGTGGCGTTTGTCGACTTGAGTCGCCCTGCCGACATCAGAGCCGCGACGAATACCGCTAAGGCCTGCCTGTTGCCGCGCCGGATGCTCGAGAATCTGGCAACGCGTCCCGACGATTTACACGGCATGGTGATCGAGACCACCCAGCCGATGAGCGTCGTATTACGCGCGCACCTGAATTTTTTGTTCTCGCAGGCCGTGCATCTGACCGCGACTCAACGGCAACATGCGGTGGAGGCCATGGCCCATCTCGTGGCGGCCTGCGTCGGCCCTACGTCGCACGCACGTGAACGAGTAGCCGATGCCGTCTCGTCAGTGAAATTTCGTCAAATTCGGGAGGCGATCGACGCGCATCTGTCCAATCCGACACTGGGGCCCGACTATATTGCCAAGACTTTTCATGTGTCGCGCGCCTCGCTCTACCGCATGTTCGAGCCACTCGGCGGGATCGCCGCCTATATTCAAAGGCGCCGCCTGCTGCGCGCGCATCGCGAGCTGACCGATCCGCTCTTGTTCGAGCGACGTGTGAGCGAGATTGCGGATCGATGGGGGTTTACCACCCACACCGCGTTCTCCCGCGCGTACCGGACTCAGTATGGCGTGCAACCCACCGAAGCCCGGATACAGGCTCGCCACGTGTTTCGCGAAGCGAAGGGTCCGCACCACCTCGAAGACTCGGCTTTCAGGACGCTCAATCGCTGGCTCATGGGGTTGCCCGCGGCTAACGCGTAACGGGGCGCCAGCTCTCGAGCGCGGGGCCAAGCGCCGCCTCGAGCGGCGCCAACCACGGCTCGTAGTGGCGCCATTGGTCCAGGGCATCGCGAAATATCGGGCGCCGCACCTGTTCCGAACTATGCGTGGAGACGGCACGCCCGGTCTCCCAAAATCTGAGGCACGCCGGTTCGAAGTCGAGCCCGCAATACGCCAGAAGTCGGCGTATCTCGGTCTCGGTATCATCGACGAGCTCCTCGTAAATGACCCGGTGAATGCGACCCGGCATCACGCGATCGAAATGCTCCATGAGCGCGACGTAGTCGCGGTAGTAGCGCCCGAGATCCGTGAGGTCATAGGTGTAGTTCTGGCCGCGGAAAAAATGCTGCTTGAAGGCCGAGAAACAGGCCGCCATCGGGTGGCGGCGAATGTCGATGATCTTGGCGCGCGGTAGAATCAGACGGATGAAGCCGACATGAAAAAAATTGCTCGGCATCTTATCGAGAAAGAAAGCACGCCCCAGCCGTCGAAACGGCAAGGTGCGCCGAATGAACTCATCGCCCAAGGCCGTGCGCATCTCGGCGGACAGCTGCGCCGCCGCCTCCGGATACTCGGGGCCACCCGATTTCCTGCTGTCGTGGCTGACACGGTTGGTGAGGTGCGCGATATCGGGCAGTTCGAGCGTCGCCTCCACCTTCGAATGCGCGGCGAGAATTTGCTCGAGCAGCGTCGAGCCCGAGCGCGGCAGTCCGAGCACGAAGATCGGTGCGGGATCTTCCCGCCCGCCCTCCTCGCGCTCTGCGAAAAACGCCTCCGTGAACACCGCTTTGCAGCGTTCCACCCAGGCGGTATTTTCATCGGCGTCATGAGGCTGTTCCGCGCGGCGCAGCGCCGCCCCGGCCGCGTAGTGTTCAAAGGACTCGGCCCAGCTTCGCGAGTCCTCGAGCGCCTTGCCGAGCGCGTAGTGCAAGTGCAGCCGGTCTCCGGCCCGCAGCGTCGAATCGGCGAGTTGCCGGCGCATGGCAGTGATTTCCGCATCCCCGAACCGCCGCGTCTTGATGTCGGCGAGACTCCAGTAAGCTTCCCCCAAGGACGGGTTCAGCGCAATCGCCCGCTTTAACGCGTTGACCGCATCGTCCCCCCGCCCCGTGGTTCGTAACGTCTGGCCGTAGCTCATCCACAGCCGTGCTTGTTTGGGATGCTCGGCGAGCACCCTTTCCAGAAGCTCGAGCGACTTCTGGTAATCGCCGATGAACGTCATGCACGCCGCGAGCAGCGGCAGGTACTTCACGTCCCCCGGTGCATCAGCGAGCAGGATGTCGAGTTCCCGGATGGCCTCGTGGGGTTTGTTCTGTTGAAACAGCACGAGCGCGTAGTTATGCCGGGCACCGACGAACTTCGGGGCGAGTTCCAGACAGCGCAGCAGCAGTTCCTCGGCGACCTCGAAGTGATTCAGGCGTGCCGCGGTCTCCCCCATCATGCGCATCGCCGACACGTCGGTGGGGAAGCGCTCGAGATGAGCCTTGAGAGTGCGCTGCGCATCCATCAACCGGCCGTCGCGCAGCGCTTCGGCCGCTTGCAATAGGTTCGGATCCTTGAGGGATGCGCGGATATGCTCGCTGTAGGCGGCCGCGGCACCATCCTCGTCCCCGGTCAAGGAGAAATGATCGTGCAGCGACAGCCACACATGCGGCAGTCCCCGCTCGAGCTCGGCCGCGCGGCGCAGCTCATCCAAGGCGGCGGCACTCTCGCCCAGGCCCGCGAGCGCCAAGCCCAGCTCGTGATGGGCGTACGCGGAATCCGGCACCGCCCGCGCGAGCGGCTCGAGCACCACGCGGGCGCCGCCCGCATCGCCGGCGCGCCGCAGCGCCGCCCCCACGATGAATAGCGCACGCGCATCGTGCGGCAGGACCTTGAGTATCTCCCGCGCCTGCCGCTCCGCCAGTGCGGGTTGGGTGGGCAGGAGCTTCAGGGCATGTTCGACCGCCGCCGTTGGCGAAATGGCGGTTCGTGCGGTGGCCTCAGTCATACTGCGAATACTGCGTGAGAAATAGTTTCAGGAATTTCAAGTGTTCGTCCGTAAAGACGTTGTCCACGGACCGCGAGATTGACGACAGAACGTAATCCACAATCGCTCCATTGCTAGTTTATGACGCACGTAAGGAAATTCAGCAACTTCGGTGTCGGCAACACTGCATGTCCCAAAGTAGATGAAGCGCTGTGAATCGGCATTGCACCTCAAGGCATCCAGGAGCCGATGTCTCTCTCGTTCGAATTCTCGAGGATCTATGCAGCCGGAGTTGGAGACTCCGGCTGCATAGATGCATAGGTCCTCTCTCCGCGAGAACTCCCTAGCAAATGCTCTTGCCAGTGACCCTGAGCCAATGATCATGGGGGCCGGTTTCCGCTCGCGGAGTAGGCCCGGGTCATGCGTGCTTCCCGGAGGAGAAATCACCTTCGGCGAAAAGTTCATCGGCATCCAGCACGCCGCGCCGTTTCAGAAAGTCCAGCAGGCGCTGCAGATTCAAGTCGTTGGGGCCAGACTGGTTTTCGGTCCACAGTCCGTCATGACTCTCCTCGGTCTGCGGAAAACGCATTCCCAATGCACGCATGGCCGGCGGGTAGGCGCCCAGGGTCACTGGGGTTGCGGTAACCAGTGTCGCGAGCTTGAAGGTGATGTCATCGGTCGTCGGCGCCAGGCGGATCAGCTCGGGGTCGAACACATCCTCAGTAAAGAAAGAGGGGTGGTAGAGAACGCCTTCCTTGCCAGTCGGCAACAGCATCATCTCTTTGGTACCGCTCGGTACCTCGCGCACGGTCATCCATTGCAGATAGGGCAATGGCCGCCCCGCTTCGCAGCGTATCCGGCGGCAGCGATAGGCTGCGACGCATCGATGCGCGAGGAACGCTTCATACAAGCCATTTAGCCAGAAGGACGGATAGAACGTGTCGTCATCGGCGGTCACGATCACGCAGTCCGCCGCCCAGTTCTCGCGCAGCACCGGCAGCAACTTGCGGTAAGGCCCGGTATTGTCGACCCAGCAGATATTGATCGAACCCGCCGCCGCGTAATCCAATATGCCGGGCGGCAAATCCTCCATCGTCACCCCGGCATCGCGCAAGTACGGCGCGACCGACAGATTCAAGATCACCCGGTCCGGGGGACGCGTCTGATTCAAGATCGAACCGATCACCGCCGGCAGATTCTGCAGTCGACCGTGGATACTGGTCAGCGAGACGATTAATTCCGGTGTGCTCACTCAGCGCCCGCATCGCGGCCCGCCCACGCCAAGTACGCGTCCGGCGCCCGCATCACGCCTTCCGCGGTCAGCGTCAGGCTATCCGTCAACTCGCGGGTCAACCCAGGCCGCCGCAAATCCGCCTTCGTCAGTGCCGGCAGCCGCGCCGCGTACCGTACATGCCGGCGCATCAATTCCGGCGGTCGGCCCGCCATGAATGGGTTCCCATCGATGCCCGGCCGCGCCGGCTGGAACCGCGCCGCGATGTTCAGCAACTTATAATGCAATAGCGTCCCGAATATCCCGGAAACCCGGACCGGCGTGGTGTTGTGGCTGCCCACGTAGATGCCCGCCCCCTGTTTCAGAAGCGGCGTCTTGTGCAGATATTCCCCCGACCCGAATAATCGCGCCCGGACGCCGCCCACCGGCTGGATATAAGGAGCGCGCACCTGGCCCAGCCATTCGTAATCCGCGTCATAGAACACGTAAGCCGATTGCGGCGCCGGCTCTCCGTTTTCATTACGCAGACGCGCGGGATACAAGTCCAGCATGAAGGCGCCCATCGCCTCGGCACCCTCGCCGTCCAGCCACGCGGTCACCCCATCCAGCTTCACGCGCTCGTAGCCTGGATAAATCAATGCCTCATCGGCATCGAGATACAGGCTCCACTCGCCGGCGGCATGGCGGTCACGCAATACATTGATCCAGCGCAGCCCGGCGCCGGCGGCCTGGAAGGAATCACCCGTCCTGTACAGAACCACATCCGGTTGCGCCGCAAGATAGGCTGGCCCATCATCGCTCGAGGAATTATCCACCACGACGAACCGCCTGACCCCGAGAGCGCGGTGGTGGCGTAAAAATTCCGGCAGATGCAGCATCTCGTTCTTTACATTCAAAAATGCGGTCACGCCGCCTTTCGCGGTTTGGTCAGCCTTCACAAGGTTAAGAGCCGGCGTCGGACTGTTGACGGCAGGGAACGGATATTTTTCGAGGATTTGTCGCCACAGCGTCTTGCTAGACTCGAGTGCGCCGCGCCGCGCGGCGGCCCAGGCCTGCAACTCCATCGCCTCCAGCACTTCGCAGCCGTCCGGCAGCGCATCGATCAATTCCAAGGCTCCCTCGTCGTCCCGCAAAGCGATTCGCGCACGTGCCAGCACCATTACCGCCATGATGCGGCCGGGATACCGAGCAACGATGACCTCCATCAAACGCCGCGCAAGAGGCGCTGGCCATCCCGACCACAGCGAGAGTAGAAAATTCGCGACTGGTATCGCCATCTGGAGCGTCCATTCGCGCTCGTTAATCGTAGCCGTGATCGTATCGCGTAGCGCGGCCTCTCCATCGCGGTCGATCTCGACCCGCCAGCGGGCAACCAAGGCATAGGAATCATTGCCCGAGCGCTCTAGGACTTGAGCAACCATTTCTGCATCCACCGGCCGACCGGACCCCAGCAGCACCCGGCTGTACTCTGCAAGAATTTGCCGATCATCCGGAAACCGGGCCAGGGCTTCCTCCACACACGGGGACAGCGCATCGATGCCGGCATTCGCCATAATCATGAGTTCGATTCGCATACGGCAGGCGAGCGGTGACTCCGGAAATCGTGCGTCGAGCGCTGCAATGGCGGCGGCGGCGCCGACGTAATCGCCATCCAAGAGGATGGCCTTGGCTTCCGCGCCCAGCAAGTCCGCCGTAACCAGATCCGGGAACCGCCTAATCTGCTCGGTCAGGCATTGTCGCACCACCGACCAGCGACGGATTTCGCGCGCCGCGCCTGCCATTCGCAACCGTGCCGGCTGGAAATCCGGAAAACGACGGATAGTCTCCCGCCATCCAGCCATCGCGGATTCGATCTCCCCCAGCCGAAACAAAGCCGTCGACCTACCGACCAGCCAATCGGGGCGAGGGTGATGCGGATACGCCTCTAGGCATGCGGTCCAGCGCTGGAGCGCCGCCGGCCAATCCTGCGCACGCTCGGCGGCGACGGCACGTCTTGTCATGCCGGGTATCGACGTGGGAAATCGTTCCACCATCGCATTCATCTGCCGCTCCGCATCGTCCAGCCGCCCGAGGCTGCGCAGCGACATCGCGATGCCGATCAGCCAGCCAGGCTCGGCATGATCCGAAAAATCCCGCAGCGCTTCCTCCCATGTGTCGATCGCTTCCGCGTGGCGTCCGGTCGCCTGCAGCAGGTTCGCCAACGCCGGCGCCGCCGCCGTGAAATTGGGAAACCGCTGGCGACATTGCCGAAGCACCGTCTCCGCCGCCGCCTCGTGCCCGCGCTTGCGCTCCGCCCTGGCAAGATTATTCAGCCAGCCCGGTGACACCCGATTAGGAAATCCGTTCACGCAATTCCGCCATGCACACGCCGCTGTGTCCCAGTCCTCACGTGCCGTCGCGAGTCGCGCAAGACCGATGGCTATCCATGTGTGATTGGTTGCCCGATCCTCGAGCGCCCGAAACAGAAATTCGGCAACATCGAGATGGCGACCAGATAGAAACGCGTCGCCGACCGATTTTAGAGCGGCGAGAGTCGGGGTCCGGAGCGACTCGCGCAGAGGCACAGGTAACGAATTCTCGGGTGCCAACTCCAACACGCGTTTTACGATGAGAAACAATTCATCGTGGACCGATTGCATTGATTCACGCCCTCGAGCACCCAGATCAGATCAGAGGCATTTGCCTGCCGCGAAGACCATGACGGATATCCAATTTTGTCGCCGGCAGCATGCCGCGTCCTTTGGTGATGCAGACTAGATTTTCATAAATAGTGAAGGACTTTATGACGCGGGACATCGCCGTCATGACCACCAAGTTGAATATCAAATTGGTCAAAGCGGGTTGCGCATTCCACGTCGAGTCCGGCGCCTGGTACTGCTGCCGGTGAGACCACGCCCAATCCTCGATGACATACAATCCTCCGGGTTTCACCAGCGGAAAGAACATTTCAAAACTTGCCTTGGTCTGAGGGTAGAGATGCGAGGCGTCATCAACGACGAGGTCGATTCCACCCGGAAAATTCGATTGCACCACGCCACGTGCACGCGGGCTGTCCTGCGATAGATCGTAGAACGTCTTGATATGAGCACGGCCCCGCTTGTAGCGCTCTAGAGCGGCGATTGGGGTCTCACGAATATCAATGCCGAGCAGCCGTTCCGGAGAATACAGTTTGTCGTAATAGACCATGGAACCGCCTTCGAACATCCCGAGTTCGAGGATATTTTTCGGGCTCACGGCGCGCAAGGATTCGTAGAATTCCAGAGTCGCGGGGTTCTTGACCAGAATGAACGAATCGGTGTCCGATGTCCCACGTTGCGAGCCAGCGCGGGTATCCAGAACGAAATGGACCTCATCCAATTGAAACTCATTCATCTCATCGACTCTTCTTGTAGAGTCCGTAGATCAAGGAAGCCAGAAACTCCAACTGCCTTTTCGTCAGTTCGTCGGCCGTCAAGTATTCGTATTTCGAGTGATCGACGGCCTCGAACAACCTCGGACGGCCCGGGAAATACTTTCTGCAAATCGCCTCGTTTTGCGGTCTGTAGTACTCAATGATCTTTTCGCGCTGCGCACGTGACAGCAAGGAGATTTTTTGCTGCGCGACGTAGGCGTCACCGGTGAGCTCGCCCACCATGTCGTAGAACTTGCCGTCGTGTTCGCTGTCGAACAAGAACTTACTGCCGCTCACGAGCGGCGTGATCACATCCGAATATGATGGATTGACCAGCGAGTCCGGTTTGAGGAAGTCGGGAATCGGATCCGGCAAGCCCAGCAGCGAAATGAAGTCGTCGACCACATCCGCATTAACGAGGTCGGATCTCTGAAATAGGCGCAACATCACATTACCGGCACCCACCACGCTCTCCCAGCCATCGATGCAACGCTTCCAATGCCCGAGCCGTTGCAGCGCCAGGATCAACCAGGCATTGAAGTCGACTTCTCGCTTTGAATTCCACTGCTGCCATGACGACGTCAATAATTCGTCCTGTCGCCGGATGTAGAGGATGACCTTGCAGTTGAGTCCCTGCAGCGCTGGATTGAAGTATTGAAAATTTTGTCCGTTGGAAAGATTCTCCGCCGACACGATCACAGTGCTTTCGGGGGCCTGCATCAGCGACGCGAGCTTGCCGGCGAGGCCGGTGGGCTCAGCGCGGTTGATAAATCCCTGGGTCGCGAATACATGTTCGCCGGTGATCTTGTCGGTCAAGCCCAGCTCGCGATCGGGGACCCGATACCCCAGTGAACGCAGCGTCTTGAAGTTGAGGCGCAGAAAACTCTGCACCGCCGAGCTGCCGGTCTTGTTGGCTCCGATGTGAAGGATCAGTCGACTACTCATCGGGAACTCCGATCTTGAAATCGCGACCATTCTAATGCCGTCATGCCCCGTCCCGGCGGGATAGAATGACTTGGAATCCAAGAATGACCGTGACTTTATGTTAAGGGGGATACCTGCATCAACGGCTTTGAGTTAAGAGCGCTTGACCTATACTACCCGGACAGGGCGCCTCGCCACGGAACTATGTGAGGGCACCATGATAGCGACCTAGAGGGCACACCACATGGACAATTCTCCGGCTGGCGTTCACCCCGCCTGCGCACCCTCCGAGGACACCTCGGCGCAAATCCGGCGCCACATGGAGTCGGGCCGCGCGTTTTTACAAAGTCACCAACCTGAGGCCGCAGCCGCGAAATTCCAGGCCGTAGTGGCACTAGACCCCAAGCACGTCGCTGCGCTCAGTGCATTGACCGCAGCTTTCAATCAGCAAGACGACACCCAGGCCGCGCTCGCGACCATTCGCTGTGCTCTGGATTTGGCACCTCAGCGGGCCGGCCTCCATGTGCAGTTGGGCAATGTCCTCAATAAACGACGGGAATGGGCGGACGCTGCCACAGCCTTCCAAACCGCTCTCGATCTCGATCCTACGATCGCCGGTGCACAGAGCGCCCTGACCATCGCGCGGGCGAATCAGAGTCAGCTACAGGATCCGATCGCGGCTGTTCGTGCTGCCATCGAGAGCGCACCCACTGATGTGCGGCTGCAAGTGCAACTAGGTCAGTTGCTCTTGGGCATGCCACGCAATCAACAGAAGGCGATAGACGTCTTTCAAACGGCGCTGGCGCTCGATCCGAGAAATCCAGGCGCGCTGGGCGGACTGGCAAGCGCCTTGACGCAGCAGGGCAAGATCGCGGCGGCGATCGAGGTAATGCGTAAGGCCACATCTCACTGGCCACGCAATCCAGGCCTGGGCTTGCGGCTGGGTCAGCTACTCGAGGAACATCGGCAGATGGCGGACGCGGAACGGGTATTTCGAGAAGTCCTGACAATCGATCCCGGGAATGCGGCGGCTCAGTCCGGTTTGCGCAGAATCAGAGATCCCGGACGGATCTTCGGTCTGTTCCAGCGAGCGAGCGAGAATGCGAACGACCTCGCGACGCTCGATGCGCTGGCCGCCGAACTCAGCATCCCGAGGGACGCCGTTGCCGCAATGATGCGCTTCGCGTTGAATCCCACTGAGTCCGCCATCGATGCGCTGGCGCGAACCTCTCTCGACGATCATTTGCTGCGGGCCGCCGTGCGCGCGGATCGCCGGCAGGCGTTCGCGCGCCTCCACGGCATAACCGCCCCCGTCGAGCGGATCCAGGTCGCACCGCCGGAGACCGATAGTCTGGCCGGGTTGGCGTCACATGAAAGCTGGACGCCGATACAATGGCTGAGCTCTTTCATGCTGCGCAAAGCGGCCGCCATGCATCGTACCGCCGTGGTGGTGACCATGCGCGACGAAGGACGCTACGTGCTCGAATGGGTGGCCCATTACCGCACGCTTGGGTTCGATGAGATTTTCGTCTATTCCAATGAAAACGCCGATGGGTCGGACGGTCTGCTGCACGAACTGGCCGTCCAGGGCATCATCACCCATATCGACAATCGGTTAGCGCCGGATTTGCGCCAGAACCCACAGAAAAAGGCCTACGCGCATTCGCTGCATCTCGTTCCGGAATTATGGGAATACGAGTGGGTGCTATTCGCCGATGCCGATGAATTTCTCGTGCCGCACGCCTCCTACGGTTTCAAGATCCAAGCGCTCATCGACGACGCCGTGCGCCACCACCCTGTGCGGGCACCCTCCGCGATCTGCTTTCACTGGTTCTGGTACGTGAGCGGCTTTGCCTATGCGTATTCGCCGACGTCCGTCCTGCGGCGTTTTCAGCATGGCGTCGGCAGACGCGCCATGAAGAGTCTGGTGAGACTACGGGATGTCTACTCGATGCACCGGATCCATTTCCCGGAGACGGGTCCCGACGGATTTCTGGTGAAATCCGACTTCACGATCCTTGAGATGTCATCGCGCTGGATGAAATTGGATCCTCCCGTCTTTGTGAGCGGGCAGCTCAATCATTATTGGAACAAGTCGTTCGAGGAATTTTCCGTCAAGAACTCCCGCGACGAGCGCGACATGGTTTGGCAGCGCGATTTCGCGTTATTCTTTACGACGAACGCCGATGAGACGCGCGACAATCATGCCCCACCGCCGGACGCGCTGATCGAGGCCGTCGAAGCCGAAATGCGGAAACTGGCATCCTTACCGGGGATCGAACACCATTTGCGGGAAATCCAGCGGCGATGGCCGATGTTGCTCGCAAGATTCGATGCAGCCGGAGGACTGCGGTCGATCTATGAACGTACGCTCGAGGGACTGCCCGCGCGGTTTCGTCGCAGCGCCGTTCGTGACACACCGGCGGTGGTACCGCCGGGCTGAGGTCGGGGAACAGGTCATGACCCAAGGAGCGTCTGTGTGAAATGCATCCCGACCGAAGCCCGTGATTCAACCTTGAGGCGCTGCCTGCCCGGCGTCGCGCTACTGATAGGGCTGTCGCTTCTGACCCCGACGCTGGCCGCGCAAACAACACGCGGCGCGGACGAGGCCGGCCTATACCTCTACCTGGCACATCCCGGCCTGGCCAATTTTGACGCGCTGTACTCCGCAGGCCTTACGGAACCCTATATCGACGGCGCCGCCATCATCGTCCAATGGGCACAACTCGAGCCGCGGCCCGAGGTCTACGATTGGTCCATACTGGACAAGTGGGCCTTGAAGACGGTGCTGCTGCACAAGCAGCTCTCGGTGGGGGTGAGCAGCGGATTGTTCGCTCCTGAATGGATCTACGGCGCCGGCTATCGAGTGCCCAAGAACAGTTTCGATTTCAACCGTTCCGGCAACGGGATCTCCTGCGTCGTTCTCACTCAGCCGTCGTTCTGGAATCCAGTCTATCTCGGCGAATACCGCAAGATGATCGCGGCGATGTCCGAGCATTTGCGTGCCCTAAAAGGTCCGGATATTCCGCCCGGTGCCGTGTACCAGGCACTGCGCGTGGTCAAGCTGAGCGGGATCAACATCACCACCGAGGAACTCAAGGTGGATACCACCCCACCCGATACCGGCCCCTGTCACCAATCCGACGCCACCGCGATTTGGGCCGAGGCCGGATTCACCCCTGCCAAGACAGTGTCCGCGTTCATGACCCTTGCGGCGGACACCAGCCGAGCCTTTCCCGAGAAGCTTCTGTCGTTGTCAGTCATTCACCGAAACGCATTCCCGCCGATCGACGATAACGGGCACGTGTATTCGACGATTCCCATTCCCGATGTTTTGACGGCGAGAATTTTGGCTTCTGCTATACCGATCTATCGAAGCCGGCTCTTGGTGCAGTGGAATGCCCTCTGGCAGGGTGGTCCGCCCACCGAGGTGCTTGCCGCCGGGAAACAAGGAGCGCGCATCGGCTGGCAAATGAACGGATTCCGTGGCGATTGGACGGGGTCCGGTTGTATCTATCCCGGCTTTAAAATCCGGGACTGTGAGACGGTGGCCGATTTCCAATCCATCCTCGACAACGGCATCGATCTCGGCGGGCGCTACATCGAAGTGCAGGGGCCGAGCGTCGGCAATAAACTCTGGGAACCGGCATTCCAAGCAGCACATGACCGACTCCTATCCAAGCCCATATCGTGAGTATTTCCGGCATCGTTACCCGTTAATGAAGCGAAAAGTCAGTCGGGATCAGAGTGACCACCATCATATGTAAAAGTCGATAATCCGTGGCTCGAGCATGATTGCAGATGTAATAGGAACGTGTAAGGATGCCGGGATAAGGGGAGCCTATGGACAGGGATATAAGCGGAAACGCTCACGGCTGTGAGCTTCAACCTAGAGAATTCAGGCGGTTAACGTGAATTCACACGAAACCCTCTAGCAGGTGCGGAATTGGATACCGCTGTTACTCATGAACGCGACGCTGGCGACCCCGAGAGCACACCGGAGCTCATGGATCCCGGCCCTCTTGAGGGTCTGCGCAAAACGAAATGCACTCGCGAACTCGTTGGCGCTTCGTTCGACAGCGCATTCTATCTCGAGACCTATCCACAGATTGCCGGATATACCGATCCCTTGGAGCACTTTCTCCACGTGGGATGGGTACAAGGCCGTGATCCTTCCCCGTACTTCTCCGTGTTCCGCTATCTGTTGCAGCACGACGACGTCCTATTCCGCCGGCTCAATCCCTTCGTTCACTATCTTAAAGTCGGCCGCGAACAAGGCAAGGAAGTTTTTGATCATACCTTAGACCGAAATGTTTACCTGCCGCTGGATGCCAAGGTCGCCGAGCTTCTACCACTGTGGTTCGACGAAGAATACTACCGGGATTTAAACCCCGAGCTCGTCGGCGCACCCTGCTTGCTCACCCAGTTTCTGGTGCTGGGTTGGGCCGAAGGCCGCGATCCATCGGCGAAGTTCTCCGTCCACAAGTATCTGTGGAAATACTCGGATGTAGCATTGGCGGGGATCAATCCGCTCATCCACTTCCTCCAGACCAGAGGAGCCGAGGAGCGCGAGGCGATCCCCGCCGAGGGAAGCCGCACGACACTCCCCCGGAATCTGAGTAATCTCGAGTGGCTGGAGCGCGTGAAGCAGGAATTCGACCCTGAGTTTTATGCAACGATGTACCCCTCCACCCGTGGTCTCGCCAACCCGTTCGATCACTACCGCACGACGGGTTGGCTCGAGGGTCTCGATCCAAGTCCGCGCTTCTCCAACCGCAAATACCTCGAATACCATCGGGATGTTCTCAGCGACGGCGTGGAGCCGCTGTATCATTACTGTCGGTGGGGAGTGTTTGAGGGACGCAAGACATTCCCCTCTGACGCGGTTCCCGAAGCCGCCCAGGTCACCCGGCGCATGGAGCCCACCGAAGAGGATGGGGTCATTCGAGCGGAATTCGACGCCGCCTTTTACCGCGACACCTATCCGGAGCTCGCGGGTATCGACGAGTTGTTCGAACACTACATGACGGAAGGCTGGCGGGAAGGTCGCAACCCCTCTGCCGATTTCGACACCCGGTTTTATCTGCGTCGCGAGGGAGATATTCGCGAGGCGGGAATCAATCCGTTCAGACACTTCGTACTGCACGGCCGGCGCGAGGGGCGCCATGGCTGCCCGAAGATACCGCGGGTCCGTGAACTCAAGACCTATCCGCGGGTCACGGCCATCGTCCCCAACTATAACCACGCGAAATTCCTGCCCGAGCGCCTGCGCAGCATCCTCGCGCAAGGGTACCCCGATCTCGAGATCATTATCTTGGACGATTGCTCCACGGATGATAGCCGGCAAGTCATTCGAGAATTTGCCGAGCACTATGCAGGCGAATGCCGGCTCGTGTTCAACGAAATCAACTCCGGCAACGTCTTTGCGCAATGGCGACGCGGCATTTCCATGGCCACCGGCGAACTGCTGTGGATTTGCGAGAGTGATGACACCTGCGACGATCGATTTCTGCACCAAATGGTGTATCTGTTCGAGGACCCGAGCGTCACCTTGGCCTTCGGCGACATCCAGTTCATCGACACCGACGGCAATACCATCAGGGGCATGACCGACTTTAGAGAGGCCGTCGCGCCGGGGATCTGGAACACCGTCAATTTGATGCCCGCCTCAAAGTGGTTTTCGGGGCCGCTCGCGGTGCGCAACCTGATCGCCAATGTGGGCGGAGCGGTTTTTCGTAAAACGCGGGTTAAGCCGGCGATCTGGGCTACCGTGGGCAGCTTCAGGGTGGCCGGTGACTGGCTGTTTTATCTGGAGATCGCCGGCGGAGGACAGATTGCCTACGCGCCCGATGCCAAAGCGTACTTTCGCCAGCATGCCGCGAACACGTCCGTCGCGGCTTTTCAAAATGGCTGGTTCTACGAGGAGCTGGGGCGCTTCCATTGCCTGCTGCGGGAGCGCTGGGAGGTTCCGCCTGACGTCACGTTCCGGTTCTTCCAAACCATCATGGAGTTGTTCCAGTCCTCGACGTTATCCGGCACCCGGGACATCACGCGCTATGTGTCTTTCGACCGACTCATCCAAACCCAACGCACCAGCCAACACCTTGCGGTCTCTTTCCTGAACTTCAGCGTCGGCGGCGGGGAAATCTTCCCGATCGAAGTCCTGAACGTGTTGCACCGACGAGGGCATCTAGTCAGTGCGGTGGTTCAGACCTTGGAGGCCGATAATGACTTCGTACGCGACCGGCTCGATCGAGGAGTTCCGATCTACGCGGCCAGCCAGTCTGCCCTTACCGGTCCGGAACTGGCGCGCGACGCGGGCTTCGACGTCATCCACTCTCACAATATTTGGTCGGAATTCTTCTTTCTCGGCGGCGAGCGCGATACGAAGCTGCGCTACATCGTGACGCACCACGGATCGTACGAAGTCTCGTTCGTCCGAAAGGAGCAAATTCAATCTTTCTTCGACCGGATCACCTGGGTCTATATTGCGGATCGTAACCTCGAGAAGTTCAGGGAGTATGGTTTCGACACGACCAGTTTCCGTTTGATTCCCAACGGCATGGTGCGGCGAATATCCGCGAATGCAGTATCGCGGGCCGACCTCGGAGTGTCAGAAGCGGCCATCGTATTCATGTTTGCCGCGCGTTCACACCCCCAAAAGGGCTGGCAACAAGCGGCGGAGGCGTTCGACCGACTGAGCCGGGAGTGCGAATGCGACGCGGTATTGTTGATGGCTGGGGACGGTCAAGAGGTCGAACGGGTCAGAGAGCGGTTCGGTACCAACGAGAAGATCAAATTATTGGGCTTCCGGTCGGACGTGGATGACCTGCTGGAATTGTGTAATTTCACCCTATTGCCTAGCCGCTTTGCGGGCGAGTCGATGCCGCTCGTCGTTATCCAGAGCATTCTCGCACGGGTGCCGGTGATCTCGACGGATATCGGCTGTATTGCCGAGATGCTGCTCGGCAAGGAGGGAGCGGTTGGCGTAGCCATCGCGCCTGACCCGCAAGACGAGATCTTCGTCTGCGACTTGATGCTGGAGATGCGCGCGGCGGTCGACGGCGGTTTGACGGTCTCCGCGGCAGCCTTTGCGGCCGCCGGGGCGCGATTTTCCATCGAATCGTGTGTGGACGAGTACGAGAAGCTCTATCGCTGAGATAGCGCGTGGTTTGAGCGGATGGCTTGCGAATGCTCGATCAACGACCGGCCCCAAAGTCTCGATATCTTAGGTCCCGAGGCCAGAGTGGCGCCACCCCGTCAAATGGCGGGATGATCTTGAGTATATCGAACTCAATATTCCAGCATTTTACCAGGCTGGTGGGGCCATAAGGGACGTGCGTTCGACAATCAGCACTCATGGGGATATTTGCACGAAATGTACATTTCGCATATATTGTCTATGATTAACTACGGAGCCGCCATGCGCTATATTTCCGCGACCGATGCCAAACAGAACTTTGCTGCCGCATTGGACGCAGCTCAGAGAGGTCCCGTCGTTATTCGTCGCCAGGCCCGCGATCAGGCGGTGCTGATTTCAACCCAGGAATACGACCGCCTGCGCGGACTGGCGGTCGCCGACTTCGAGGCATTTTGCGATCGCGTGGGCGAACAGGCTGTCGGGCGAGGGCTGACGGAACGACAGCTCGCCGCAATGCTGAAAAAGGATGCCTAGTGCGCGCGTCATCGTCGATACGAATGTTCTGATCAGCCGTCTGCTGATTCCCAATTCGGTAGCTGGTCGATGCGTCAGCAGGCTCATTAAAATCACCCGCCTGCTCGTATCGGAGGCCACACTTCAGGAACTTGCGCAAACAATCGAGCGCGATAAGTTCGAACCCTATGCAAGGCTCGAGGACCGCCAGGAATTCTTTCGCCTGTATGCTCGAATGGCCGAGTGGGTGCCGATCAGCACTTCGGTGCGCGCCTGTCGCGACCCGAAAGATGACAAATTTCTCGAACTCGCTGTAGATGGCCAAGCCCAAATGATCGTGACGGGCGATAAGGATCTTTTGGATTTGTCTACCTATCGAAATATCCAGATCTTGAAGCCGGCCGCGGCTCTCGCCATGCCCGATGCCATGCTGACAGTCAACGCCGCGGCACCAGCCGTTCATCCCAAATGACCGTATGCTTTTTCGCCAACCATGGATGTTCTGATCGCCGCCTGCGCACCGCATCATGGCATCAGAATCGAGACCAATGCACCAACGGTATAGGAACACTCATCAAGGATCGAAAAACACCCCGCTCGTCAATCCGTTCGTAGCGCCGCTCGCCTGCACTTGGATGAGCACGTGGCCTTTGAGATTCCAGACGGCGTAGGTGCCGTTATTGAAATTGGAAAACACCTGGGTGCTCAATACGGCATTGCTGTTCGCATCCAGTATTGAGATGGTCTCGGTGCGCCCGGACTTACCCCAATCGAGTAGATACAGCGCGACATGATGCGTATTGCCATCGAGCAGATTCACATTCAGGGTGAAACTGGTGGCTGAATAATAGGTCGATGCAATGCGGGAGGCGGCGCCACTCGAGGTCTGCAATGCCCGGGGATCGGTGGTCGAGCCGGCCCAGGTCGTGAGAGTCGCCCCCGTGAAGCTCAACGTGGCGTAGCTCGGGAGATTGGTGACATCGTTGGCGATGACTTCTCCATTGGAGCCGTACTTGCCGGTCCAGGTGCCTTCGGTGGTCGTATCCTGCCCCATGTAAATAGCTGATCCCGCAATCGGTGGATCGAAGAAGATCGCGCTGGTCAGGCCGTTCGTGTTGCCGAGCGCGTGCACCTGGATGAGCACATGCCCCTTGAGGTTCCAAATGACGTATGCGCCGTTATTGAAGTTCGAGAACGTCTGTGTGCTCAGGACCGCGTTGCTGTTCGCATCCAGTATCGAAATGGTTTCGCTGCGACCGGATTTACCCCAGTCCAGCAAGTACAGCGCCACTTGATGCGTATTCCCATCGGTCAAGTTCACGTTCATGGTGAAGCTGGTGGCGGAGTAATAGGCCGATGCGATGCGCGTCGACGCCCCACTGGTGGTCTGCAATGCCCGGGGATCGGTGGTCGGCGATGCCCAGGTCACCGCCGTATCCCCCGTGAGGCTCACAGCGGCATAGGCCGGGAGCTTCGTGACATCGTTGGCGATCACCTCCCCATTGGCGCCGTACTTACCCGTCCACGTACCCTGCGTCGCCAAATCCTCACCGACATAGGCGGCGGTCGCCGCCGCCTGCGGATCGAAGAAGATCGCGCTGGTGAGCCCGTTCGTCGCGCCACTCGCATGCACCTGGATGAGCACGTGTCCCTTGAGGTTCCAGACAGCGTAGACCCCGTTATTAAAATTCGAGAACGTCTGGGTGCTCAAGACGGCATTGGTAGCAAAATCCAGAATCGAGATGGTTTCCGTGCGGCCGGAATTGCCCCAGTCCAAGAGATACAGCGCCACTTGATGCGCGTTGCCATCGATGAGGTTCACATTGACCGTGAAACTGGTGGCTGAATAGTAGGCCGATGCGATGCGCGTCGCGGCGCCGCTCGCCGTCTGCAAGGCGCGCGGATCAGCGGTCGAGGCCGCCCAAGTGGTCAGCGAATCGTTGGTGAGACTCACGCCCGCATACGCCGGTGCGTTGGTCGCGTCATTGGCGATGAGGTAGCCATTGGCACCGTACTTACCCGTCCATGTGCCCTGGGTGGTGGTATCCAAACCCATGTACGTGGCCATCGATGAATCGGCCGGCGGTGGCGCCGCGGCGACCTCGAAACTCGCTTCCGCCCCAACGCCGCAGGTCTGAGTGCCGGATCCACCGGGTGCCGGGACGGTTGCGTAGTTTCCGACATAGACGTCCTGTCCACCGACGTTTGCAAGATCGCCCGCCGCTAGATGCAGGGTTAATTGAGTGGGGCTGACGTAGGTATACGGCCGATAGTTGCCGTTCCAATACGTGTAGGTCGTGCCGTTACTCGCGGTAAAGCCGGTACCGTTGATGGTCACGTCGAGCGGCGCCGTCGAACTGGCGATGGCGGTCGAGGGGCTCAAACTCGTGATCGCAAGCGGCGCGGAGGTGACATTGAAGGTCGCCGTCGGCACGAATTGATCGTCGACCGTGGTGGTGAGCGGATTGGTGGCGCCCGTCAAGCTCCCGGTCCATCCGCTAAAGACCATGCTGGGAAACGTCGGGTTGGCGGTCGCGGTGGCGGTGACGCGGGTGCCATCCTCGTAGAAGTTGAATATATCGTTCGAATAGGTCGTTCCGGTCGGTGAGGTGCTGACTCCGCCCGCACAACTACCGTTGGCCGCCCCTAAGGGCGGCGGGCTGGTATACGAGGCATAGAACGGCGTGAACGACGCCGCGACGGTTTGTGATCCGCTCGCCGGCTGCGTGATCGTGTGGCTGATCGCACCGCCGTCGGTCCACTCGTTCCAGTCGTAGAAGACGTTCGTGGTCACCGGCGACTGTTCCTGGAGGGTACTCTCCTCATAGACCATGCTGATCGTGTGGGTCGAGCCGGGAGTCCACGTCGGGTTGTAGACCGACGTGAATGCCGACGGCAATAACGTGAACACATTGTCGACGTAGGCCGCCAATAGAGGATTCCAGGTATTGGGTCCGGTGAGGGACTCGCCGACGATGGTCACCGGCGTGGCATTGGGTTCGAGTACGGCCTGTGCGCTGGTAATCGGGCTTTGGATATAAAACGAATGCGGGTTGTCGCTCGGCGGATACGGGAGGTTGAACCAGTCGTAGAGGTTGTATCCCGCGGCCGATGACAATGTCAGTTGCACCCGCGTCCGATCGACGAAGAAGCTACCCCCATACTCGGAGATCGGAGTGGGGCTCACGCTGATCGTACCCGACCCGCTGGGGTATGCCGCCGGCGAGGCGAATGCAAACGGTTGCAGACGGATGAAATTAGCCTGGTACATCGTCACGGCGGGCTCCGTGGCGGAGGATGTCGGAGTATTCGATCCTGGCAGAATCGTGATGGTGTGCGACCGGGCGCCCTGATCGTTCCAACCACCGAACACATACGTCGATCCATCGACCGGGCTTTCATATTGCGGGTCGGCAGGCACACTCAGCGTGTGGCTCGAATGTAAGGCAAAGCTAAAAGTCTGCTTTCCCTGATAGGTCGTGCCGTCGACGATGAACTTCAGTCCCACGGGATTCGTGGTGATGGTCACATTGGTCGGGGTCGCACCGTATAGCCGCTCGATGGTATCGATGTCGCCGGCCGAGTAGCCGGAATTATTGCTGAGCGGGATGCCGGCGGGAATCGATTCGATGACCGGCAACCCCGCCTTCGAGAAATCGAAGGCACCATAGTGCATGACGGAGGCATAGTCATAGAGACCGAGCGTCTGATAGTCGTAGAGAAACAACGTGAAGTTACCCGGTACATTGGGCAAATCCGCATTGGCAAGGGTCAAGTTGATGAAATTAGCCCGATCCGGGCGTTGATGTTCATGCAGGAGACCCACCGTATGGCCCATCTCGTGCAGCCAGGTCGCGACCGTGCAGCCGCTACCGCATTCGAGCGTCTGTTCGCCGCCGGCCACCCCCACATTGGAATACCCCTCGCCCGAGCCGCCGGGGGCGACACAGATATTGACGTAGTTGGTCTGTCCCGAGGCGGGAACGAATTGGATCAAGCCGGTGAATTGTTTGTTGAAGGTGCCGATCGCCGAGGTCAGGTTGGCATTGCTGCCGCTTCCCGTACACGCGCCGCCGTTCAAACTGGTCACGACATAGGGGACTTGATAGACGCCGCCCACGCTCGGCCAGAGCTGCGATGTATAGCTGATACCGAGCCCGTCGGGATGAATGATCCCCTTCGCGGCAACCGACTCGCCGGACTTCGTGGGCGCCGAGAACGTCGACGGCTTCAAAAGGATGTCGCCCTCGACGACGGGCCGCCCATTCCAGATCTGGTAGACGATGGGACGGTTTTTCCAGCTACCGGCACCGATCGCGAGCGGCTTCGGCGGCTGCATTCCGGGTCCAAGCTTGCGATTGACCGCCAAGTGCGAGGACGCACTATGACCGGCCGCGTCGATGACCGTCACCGTGATGAGGTTCACACCTAGTTTTAGCGGAATATCGGCGACGCTCCAGGAGTGGGCACCAACCACCGTGCCGGAACCCCGCTGCCCGAATCGGTCAACCCACTGCACGCCGACGGGCGTCGCTCCCGTATTGGCGGTCCCCTCGACGCTCAACGAAGAATTCTCCGTCTCGAAGCTCGCCGACGCCGGCGTGGTCAGCGACAGGGAGGGGGATGCCGCCCACGAAACCTGGAGAGTCAACACCCATCCCGCCACAATCATCAACGCAATGAGGGGCGCAAGGCGCCGTGATGAGCTCGTTTTCATTGGATGCGCACCCCGACTATTGATATCCCTGCAAGCTCTGCCGCGACACGGAACGAAGGTATCAGGCACCAGTCAGCACCAAACTCATCGGCCGAACTACCGCGCAGGCAGCTTCGTCATTCCTCAATCATAGTAACAAGCTCAGAGTGGCGCCACCCCGTCAAATGGGGGGGATGATTTTCTACTACTTCGCGCCAGCGCGGGCAGACACGCCGCATACACCTCTCCCACCCCGAGTTCCGTCAAACACGCCACGCCGCGATGACAATCCTTAGGGTCTTCGAGGAAACAGGGCGAGCAGGACATCGCCCGGCGCAGCGCCACGGCTCTAGGGCCCAACGGCGCCCATTCCGTCGCATCCACCACGCCCGAATGAATGCCGATGGTGGGGATGCCGAGGCCGGCGGCTAGATGTTGCGGACCGCTGTTGTTACCGACGAATAGCACCGCTCGGGCGAGCAGCGTCGGCAGGTCGTCCAATCGTAGGCGCCCGACGAGATTGAATACCTGCGGTCGAGACTTGAACGCGGCGATGAGTGGCTCGAGCAACTGCGCCTCGTCCGAGCCGCCGATCACCGCAATGTGATACGCCTGCAGATCGAGCAATAGCTCGATCAAGCTCGAGAATTTACTGAGCGGCCACTGACGCATCGGCGAGCCCGACGCGGGATGGATGCAAATCAATGGCAGCGAAAATAGGCGGCGTTGTGCCGTTTTGGGCAGCGCCAGGGCTTGCTTCGGCACGGACATCACCGCGTCAGACAGCGCCTCACAGCGCAACGCGAGCGCCTCCACCAAGGCATTCAGATCGTCGGAGATATGACCGTGCTTGGCCCGCAGCGGGACGTCTTCGTCCCATTCCAAGGCGACGTCCAGCCAAGGAAAGCGCCCCTGATGATCGAAGCCCACCAAGATAGGGGCACCGCTCAATTTCAGGACTTCACGCGAATCCGGCTGTTTGCGCAAATCAATGGCGAGATCGAAGCGGCGCGAGCGCAGAGTGTGTTCGAGAGTTTTTCGCTCCCGCTCCGACACTTCGACCTTGCCGAGTCCCGAGCGCGCATGAAAGTAGCTGAATTCGATGAAATCATCGACACCGCCATCCGCGGTCCATATCGACCGGGTTGCGCGTTGCGCGAGCACCGTGATGCGTGCGGCCGGGAAATGCCGCTTGAGGCGATGCAGCGCCGGCAGCGCCGTGATGCAATCGCCGATATGATCCAGCTTCATGACGAGAATGCGCCGCACCGCGTCGCGTTCGATACGCACGCTCCCCGCATACACGCTCTCGACCGGTTCCGCTTCGTAGTCGAATTGCTCATGCTCGCGCGCAAGATTCGGATTGAAATACGGATCGCCCCGCGCGATCACGCGGCGCCAGCGCGCATGAAATTTATCGATGTCGTAGTCCTCGTGGACCTCCGCCCGACTGCCCATCTCGTGATGGATCAAGCGCGCCTGCGGCGTGTACACATTGAGCAGCCCGCTGTGCCACGCACGCAGACAGAAATCGAGATCGTTGTTGATGACGGCATGCGATTCGTCGAAGCGGCCGAGATTCTCGAAGGTTTCTCGACGCATCATGAGACACGCGCCCGTCGCACTGATGACGTTGCGCTGGGTCAGCGCGAGACCGAAATAGCCGGGATGCTGGTCCGGTAAGTGACGAAAGGCGTGCCTGCCGCGGCCTTGGGCGTCCAACATGACGCCGGCCTGCTGCACGCTGCGGTCGGGATAGAGCAGCAAGGGACCGACGACGCCGACCTCGGGCCGCTGCGCTTGCTGCAATAGAATATCCAGCCAATCCGGATCGAGAATTTCCGTATCGTCATTGAGAAACAGGAGGTAGGACCCGGAGGCACGGGCCGCGGCAAGATTGTTGTAGCGCGACCAGTTGAAAGGTTCCGTCGTCGTGATCACCACATCCGCATGGGTCCTGAGCCATGTCTTCCAGGCGCGCTCGGTTCGCGGAATATTCTCGATGCAGACGATTTCATAGTCGCGGTACGCGGTGAGCGATCGCAGGCTCTGGAGACAGGTCTTGATGTAGCCGTCGGCGGCACACGTGGGGATGATGATGGACACGCGGCCCGAAGTGAGTCGCCGCTCGAGCCGGTAATGGCCCGGCAAACAGCCCTTGTGAATGTCTGCGCGGATATTGCGCCGCTCGAGCGCGGCGCGCAGCGCCCGGCGCTCGAGCGCGTCGCTGACTAGGGCCCCTCCGCCCTGCTCTAAGAGCAGCTTCGGCACAGGCAACACGCGTCGCGCGACTTCGGTGAGTCGCAACGTCAAATCGTAGTCGCTGTAGTCGTGGAGGTTAGCCACGGTGATACCGGCACGCTCGACTAGACGAGCCTGCGCACACCAGGCGCGTCCGATATAGTTAGTCGCCAGCAGCAAGTCCGGCGACCACCCCGGCTTGAAGTAGGCGTCCGATTTGCCGTCCACGGGGCTGATGCGCCGATCATCGAAGAATAGGAATTCCGCGTCGCCATTCATTCCCGTCGCGAGCGCCAGTTCGAGCAAGGCGTCACAGCCCAGCGTATCGCCGGGCGCTAGGCGGGCGATCAAGGCGGTGGGAGCTGCTGCCGCCCCCCTCCGCGATGTGCGCGCCTGAGGCGCCTCCGGCCCCGTGAGCCAATGAATTCGCGGCGCGACCTCCTCGAAGCCCCGGGTGAGTTCCGCCAGCAGCGCGCGGCGTTGCCGCACGCCCGCCCCTGCCTTATTGGCGACCCCGGGGCAAAGCCATAACCGCCAGTTTTCATAGGTCTGACGAGTCAACGAGTCGAGGGAGCGGCGCGCGGCATCGAGGGCCTGTCGACCCGATCCGAGCGACAGATACAGATGAAATGTCGGGTGCCAGTCCAACCGGCTCAACGTGCCAAGCTTCTGGTCGACCTCCGCCCGGCTCATGGTTCGCCGCAGCGCACAGGGTCCGGTGTCGGCGGACACGGCATGGACGTCGATCAAGAACTCGGAGCGCGCCTCGTAGCCGTCCTGGGTACGCATCGACACCGTGACCTGGTGGTGGCCCACGGGTAGCGTCTTGGCCGGCAAATGCGCGGAATAGCCACTGAGCATGGCACCCGCCCAGTCGGGGTGCGCCGCCGCGACATCGGGTCGCTTCAAGCCGTGGCGCGCGGCGATGACGTGGACCCCGTCCAGCGCGATATCCACCCGGTCGACCCCGCCGCTGCCCATGCCCCAGCCGACGATGGACAGGCCGCCGCGTACCGGCATGTCGGCAATGCCATTGACGATGCGGGGAATATCGACGCGCAGCAGCGCCGGGGGTGTCGGATCGACCGAGAATACGGCCGACGCGGCATCGTCACGCCTAGGCGCCACGTCGCACTTCCTGACTGCGATGGGTCAATTCACGGGCTCCCTGCTCAAGATCGCCGCAGATTCGGCCGACGGGGGAGCGAGCGTCGCGTCGCGCGCAGGTCAGCGACGCAATGACGCCCTCAAGGCAGTGAATTCTCACCCGCCAAGGGATCGGCTCCCGTGAGCCGGCCCAGCGCCAACGCGAGCTGGGCCCGCGCCACCTTCCAGCCCAGTTCGGAATTGATGCGTAATTGCCGCGCGGTCGCGGCGGCGGTCTGCGCGGTCAGCACGTCGATGATGGTACCGACACCGGATTGATAGCGTCCCAGCGCCACGTCCTGATTGCTCTGCGCGGTCTTGGTGAGGTTGGCGGTAGCGCCCAGCTGTTGATTGGCCGACTCCAGCGAGTAGTAGGCGTTCCACACGTCGAGCGACACGGTCAGCCGCAATTGCTCGGCCGTGGCCTCCTGCCCCTCCAAGGCGGCCTGCGCCTGACGCACGCCATACGCCGCATTGAAACCCGAAAAGATCGGCACGGTGAGATAGAGCCCGATCTGGCTGTAATTCTGATTGGGGATGCCGGTGACATCGGAGATCTCCTTGCCGCCCTGGAACGAGATCGACGGACGGCCCGTGGCTCGCGCCACCGTGACATTGGCCTCCGCCGCATCGCGCTGCGCCAGCGCCGCCTGTAGATCCGGGCGCTGCTGCGCCGCATCTTCCATCAGCTCCTCGACCCGGGCACCTAAGGGTTTGACCTCGGCCGGCACGGGCTCGGGCAGTAATTTGAAGACCTGATCCGCCGGCGCACCCACCACATTCGCGAGCGTACCCCGCGCACTCTTGGTCGAGGCTTCCTGCTGTAGTCGAGTCAGCACCGCCTGGTCGTAGGCGGTCTCGGCCTGCAGCACGTCGGCCAACGTCGCCACTCCACCCGCTTGCAGCGCCTTGGCGATGTTGACGCTGTGTTGCGCCACCTCCTCGGTGGTCTTGTCCGCCACCAGAAGATCGTCCGCGGCCACCAACCCGTAATAGGCCTGGACCACATTGAACACCACTTGTTGCGCGGTACGGTTCAAGGTGGCCGCCGACGCATTCAAGAGATAGCGCGCATTCTTGATCTTGCCACCGCGCCCGCCGAAGTCGTACAACGTCCAGGTCAAGGTCACCGCCTCGTCCTTGGTATTCTGCGGTCCCGGGACGACATCGCCGGAGATATCCACATGCTTTCCGGACAGATCGCGGGATTCCGATGCGGTCCCCGTAATGGTCGGCAACCACGAACTTTCCGTCTGACCGAGCGCGGCCGCCTGCTGACGGGCCGTGGCCCAGGCCAAGCGAGTGTTTGGATTGCGGCATAAAGCGAGCTCGACGGCGTCGCTCAAGGACATGGCATCGAGCGGTAGATAGCAATGGCGCCCGATCGGGTCGTCGAGGCCCATCGTGCGCTTGTGCAGCGCCGACCCCATGCCGAACACGTCGGGCTGGAACAGATCGGATTTCGGGTCGGCCGAGGCCGGGAACGCCGCGCCCATAGCAAGCACACTGGTGACCACCAGTGGCGCGACACGGTATCTCCGTTCGACGAGCCCGTGGCGGGCCATTCCTATCTTTTTCAATCGTGTATCCCTAAAAATCGGCATCCAGGCCAGTTCGTCGCGCAAGCGCTAGTTCGGCTCCCGCATCGCCTCAGCCCCCGTGCGCAGGGCGCCTTCGACGAGATAGGACAAGATGGTGCGCTTATCCACCAAGATGTCGCCCGTCAGGGTCATGCCGGGCACGAGGCGGAAATCCGCGGGTACATTGCGCAATTTGAGTTCCTTGATAGCCACCCTAACCTTGAAATACGGCAATACCGGCTGTTGATTATCATCGAGAGTGAAAGATCCCTCGCTGATACTCTTGACGACGCCCTTCACGGTACCGTGGCGCAGGAACATATAGGCATCGAGCTTGAGGGTGACGGGATCGCCCACGCGAATGAACGCGAGATCCTGACTACTCACGTGGACGTCCGCCTCGACCGGGGCATCCAGCGGCACCAGGGTGAACAGCGGCTCCGATTGGGAACTCTGGGTCGCGCCGCCGACGCCGTTGGTCACCGTCCCGGTCGACGCATTGCTGATCTTGAGGACCACGGCATCCACGGGCGCATCGAGCGTGGTGAGGTCTTGCATCTTCTGCGCTTTTTCCAAGTTGTCGCGCGTCAAGTCCAGATCGTTACGATCCGTGACGAGTTGGGTCGCCGTGTCGGAGTGCCACTTATGGATATACGACTCCCGTTGCGCCTTCAGGGAGGCCGCGGTCTCGCGAAACTGCGCCACTTGACTCTGCGCATCCGCGAGCAAGCGGCTCATCTCCGTGCGTGTATCCGTCGCTTGCATCACCTGCAACTTGGAGACATAGCCTTTCTCGAGCAGCGGCTGGTAGACGCTTTCGGTTTCGCCCGCGAGTTTCAAGCGTTTTTCGTAGCGCTCCGAGTCGGCCGTCGCCTGAGCCATCTGCGCCTCCGCGCTGTGAATTTGCCCGTCGAAACTCGCGAGATCCGCATGGTATTGAGCTTGGCGCTTCTGCCAAATCCCACCCTGCGTGGCCTGATACGGGTCGGCCTCGGAGAATACGTAGGGTTGACCCGACAGCTCCGCTTGCTCACGGGCCACCGCCGCGGCATCGCTGGCGAGATGCTGTTGCAGCTGAACTAGATCCGCGTGGGTGAAAGTGGGATCGAGAGTGGCCAGCGGTTGGCCCTTCTTCACCACCTCACCCACCTTGACGTTGATCTGCCGAATGATGCCGGAATCGAAGGGCGACAGATAAAGGGATCCGGCGGTGGGTTCCATGGTCCCGGTGCTGGTCACAACGCGGTCGAGTTTCACGACGGCCATGAGCGCGATCGCAATCACGAGCATTGCCCCTAGGGCATACAGAATCAGATGTTCATGCTTCGGCGCCGTGCGCATGAACACGGCGAGGGTCTCGGATTCGAAGGCGCCGACCAGCTGGCCGACCGGGTCGCGCCGACGTCGCAACACGGGCAACTTGCCGGAATTGGTTACCGGGAGATTCATCGCGCCGCCCCGCGCGACACCACCAGCGGCTTGTCCGCGGCGCGGGGATCCAGATGACGGTTTTGCTGGTACCACATGTGCTTGTAGATGTCGCAGCGTTGCAGCAGTTCCTCGTGCGTGCCGAGATCGTAGAACTTGCCGCGCTCGAGCACCAGAATGGCATCGCATTCCACCAGCATCGAGAGTCGATGCGAAATGGACAGCACGGTGCGGCCCTTCGCCATACGTTTCAAATTCGCATTGACGATGGCTTCGCTCTCCGCGTCGAGAGCACTGGTGGCCTCGTCCAAAATCAGCACCGGCGGATCGATCAGCAAAGCTCGCGCGAGCGCCAAACGCTGGCGTTGACCGCCCGAGAGATTGGTGGCGCCCTCCTCCAATTCCGTGTCGTAGCCACGCGGCAACCGCTCGATGAATTCCTCGGCTCCCGACAATTGCGCAGCCCGAACCACGTCGGAGAAAATCGCATCCGGTTTCGCCATGGCGATGTTCTCGCGGATGGTGCCTGAGAATAGGAAATTGTCCTGCGGCACCACGCCAATATGGGTACGCAGGTGCATGAGGTCGATCTCACGCAAGTCCATGCCGTCGATCTTGATCATGCCTTCGTAGCTGGTATTGAGGCGCTGCAACAGGCGTGTCACCGTGGTTTTCCCAGAACCGCTACGGCCCATGATACCGAGCATGCTGCCGGCCGGCACCGTGAAGGAGACGCCGTCCAGGGCAAAGGGTGCTTCGGGTGAGTAGCGGAAGCGCACGTCTTTGAAGATCACCTCACCCTTGATCGGCAGGCGCAAGCCATTGAGGCGAGCTTCCTCGGGCGCCACGTTCATGACCGAAGCCACCTGACCGATAGCGCCACGCACTTCGGCTAAGTCTTGCTGAAGGTGGGCGATCCTGCTCAGCGGTGCCGCCAAGCGCATGGACAGCATGGCGAAGGCGACCAGCGCACCGGCATCGATTGAGCCGGGACTCAGCAGTATCACATACGCCCCGACGGCGAAGCAGCCTGAGTAAATCAAGCGTTCGAACGGGAGCGCGATCGTTTGGGGATAATTTGCCAATACTCCCAACGCATGATTGGCCGCAGTCGACTCAGCGACCCGGCGGTCCCATTCCCGGCGACGTCGACCTTCCAGGGCCAGCGACTTGATGGTACGGATGCCGTGGATCGTCTCGACGAGATGCGCATTTTGGGCCTGCGCCGCACGAACCGATCGAGCATGCGCCCTGCCGATGGGCTTCAAGAAGATGAGGACGATCACGAAGATGATCCCGGCCAACGTAAACGCCATGAGCGCTAGCTGCCATTCGAGAATCAGCATGGCCGGAATCAATCCGATCAACGGCACCGCGTCCAAGAACGCGCCGAACAGTTGTCCGGTCAAAAAGTGTCGAATCTGCCACACGGCACCCAGTTTGCTCAAAGTGCGCCCCGTGGGGGTCCGCTCGAAGAAGTCCATGGGTAGTTTGAGCAGCTTCTCGACGATGTACAGATTGAGCCGCCCATCGATGCGGGTGGTCGCGACCTGCGTCAATTTACGACGTAAATACTGCAAAATGGTCTCGAACACCAACATAATGAGAATCGCGCTCACGAGCACGTTGAGTGTGGAATACGACTGATTGACCAGCACCCGGTCCAAGACGATCATGAAGATGAACGGCGGTGCAATCGCGAATATGGTGCTCACCACGGCGCCCGTCGCGATGTCTCCGAAAAGCTTCTTTTCGCGCAGCACCTGACCCATGAGCCAACCCATGCCGAACGGCTGTTGCTCATCGGCGCTGGCATGCACGCGCTTGACGAGAATAGCCTCGCCCTCCCAGACCTCCGTGAGATGCAGTTCATCGATGGCGATTACCGCATCATCGGTGGCATTCGGGTCGCGAATGACCGCGACGGTACCCTTGGCGGGATCGGTGCGCGCGTCTTCCAAAATAAGTGCGCCGCCGTTTCGTGCGCGCAGAATGGCCGGAAGCGCGCGGGCGAGACGCGGGAGTTCCTCAAAGGTCATCCGAACCGACTGTGCTTCCAGTCCCAATTCGCGCGCCAAGGCGATCAGTGTTTGGGTGTCGGGCTCGCCATCCGCGAGCGCAAAGCGTCGACGCATCTGCTCGACGCTGACGTCCATCCCTAGCCGCGTTGCAACAAAAGCAAGCGCCCGAAGTGAGCTTGGAATGGAGCCCTCGCGGCCGGGGTCCCTCGGTTCTATCGCCTTCTGCATTCGGCTTGCACCTCCTGATGCGCATGTCCAACTATCGAAACTATAAGGCACACGCAAGAATAAGACCTAATTTCCTTCCGAGCCTCATGGATTTAACATTAGGCCCGCAGGCTTTAGGCTGCGGTATTGGTCATTTCATCAGCCAACATACCCACTGGCTCGGCCACCCATGGCCGTGCATTCACCTAATTGTCATGCAATAATGCCCGCTTTTGGGGACGTCAAGGGCAGCTAACGAAGCCAAAAAACTCGGCCCAACCTCGAAAAATGCTCTCGACATTCAACCCTTCTGACACCGCTCCCGATGCATACCCAGTGCATCAGTTGAGTTAGCAAACCATTCCCCAAGGGAGAACCTCGTTGAGTACTGCATTGTTGGTGATGGCTAACAAAGAACCTCGCTGTCTGGAATTTGCACTTCCGGTATATAAAGAAGCCGGATTTGATGTCTACATACACCTGGACCAAAAAGCGAACTTAACGAGCTATCGATCCTTGTTGGGCTCAGAAGGATCTACCTGCCGTTTCATTAAAGATCGGCACCCCATATTCTGGGGAGGCTTCAATATGATTCGGGCTGAGTGCAGTTTGCTAAGCGCCGCATTGAAGTCGGATTCCCCGTATGACATGTTCGTCCTAGTTTCAGACGACACATTTCCACTTCTGTCACCGGCAGGCCTAAGACGTTCTTTCTCTGAACAATTCGATCGAATTATGCTGAGAAAACTGGATGATACGGACCCGTTTTTCCAGCGTTACCAGAAATTCTTTTTTTTGGATCACCCCGCCACGTCACTTCTGGGCAGACCCATCGAATCGTCGAGCGTGGATGATGCATTGCTGTCTAAGTTGGAAGAGCTCACTAGACTGAGAGCGGCGGGCAAGACAGCGATCGATATCTACTACGGGTCTCAGTGGTGGGCACTCAACCGGAAATCGGCCGAGGAAGTCATGCGGCGCTACGAAACGGATCCTGCACTTACAGGCTCTTTCGAATTTTCCGCTGTTCCGGATGAATTGTTCGTGCAAACGATTGTGGGCAATTTTTCGGATCGCAAGAAGGTTCGCGGCGGTAGCGTCTACGTCGATTGGTCACATACGCCGAAACCCTTCGTTTTCTCAGAGGTGGCTCAACTTCCAACCAACATAGGAAGAGAATTCGCCTTCATAAGAAAAGTTTCGTCACAAAATATCGAATTTCTTAAGGAAATGCAGGCTCGATGTTTTGAAGGGCGGGGGCACGTTCCACCTTAAGTCATTTCGACGCCCATAAAGTTTCCAAGACACCGCGACCATAACTGTAAACTTATGCGGCATTGTGGTACACGATTCCTAGACAGCAAGGACGTTAACGCACATGACTATCAAAACGGCATTTTATGCTTACAGGGTGAAAAGGGCTAAACTCCACCTGTCGGCTGCAACCGGCCAAGGCATGCACTATCTGATCTGCCTGAGTTTTTCCTTCCTTATTTTTCTATTACTCAACTCGTCCATCGCATTTTCTGCCGATGATGCCGCGGGCGCTGAATCTCAACCTGCAGTAATCGTATTTGACTGGAAGAAAGACAAGTGCGATCCAGATGATAGTCCGGACGCGCCGGCGCGAGCATTCCGTGATCTAAAAGGTCAAATACATGTTTTCGCGACGCAAATTCGAAATCGTCAAATGATAGGCCCCGATTTTGATCACCTACGCCACGACTGTGCGGTTGCCTTCGTCGGCAAACACTCTGCGAAGCCCGCGGACTACGATGACTACAGCTGGCTCACGAGCTTTTATACAAACGATGGTAATAAGATATGGTCACTTGTTCATAACGAGTTCCACGGACAAGAATACCCCACACTTTGTCCATCGCGAGTGTTTACTCGTTGCTGGGAAACATCGCTGGTGCTTGCGATATCAGAGGATGGTGGATCGACATTCCAGCGGCATGGCGGCGTTATTGCGGCGCTGCCTTACACCTACCAGGGGGATCAGGAGAAGCAATTCGGCTATTTCAATCCTACTAACATTGTGCAGTACCAAGGATACTACTACGCAATGTCCTCGCTCATTGATGCCAGAGATAAAACTAGTGGGGTTTGCGTGATGCGCACACAGAATCTTGATGACACTTCGTCATGGCGCGCATGGGATGGGCATGGGTTCAACGTCCAATTTTTCGATCCCTACCGCACCATCATTCACAAGCCGCTCGAGCATATCTGCGCACCACTTCCAAAAGAAACCGTATTCTTTAGTCTTGGCAGCATCATTCGGCACCAGAGGTCAGGTCTGTTCGTTCTAACGATGCGATTACAAAAATACGAAAAAGCTAGAGACGGGCAGCCACCCGGGGTATACATCACGACTTCCCGAGATCTGGTGAATTGGTCAACACCGCAGTTGCTGTTCCCAGATTCCGCGATTGCATCCGGTATCGACGGTCAGACGGCAGAGTTCTACCCTTCCCTGCTGGACCCAAAGGCGAAAACGCTAAGCTTTGAGGATACGTCTGACCATCCATACCTTTTTACAATCCGCACAATGCCTGATATGCGTCTCCAAAATAGGCAACTCATCCGTCGGGATATTGACTTGAGGCCATTAATCAATTAAGGCAGATCCGTGAACGTGCCGGAGGCATTCAATAAAATGCCACCCACTTAAATTTCGAGAAATTAGATTACGTGGTCCAGATACCCGCATATCATGATATTAATGTGGCTATGACGAAGCCCATTGAATTGCATATGGGTCGACCTCGGAGCGTCGGGAATCCTTCCGGCATCACAACGCCGCAGTAAACGGCCATGAGCGTATCGCGAATGTTTTGTAGAAATTTAGAGCACAGTTTCATATGAGCATCGCTGGTCCAGATCCCGAGCAACGAGAAGATTCGGTATTGCAATTCAGCGTACCTGCCACGTCACCCGAGAGGCGGGATTTTCTGACCACTGCAATGCGAGACTATTTATCGCGCTTTCGCCGGAAAACAGTTTTCATATTCCCAACCCCCGGAAATGCAGGCGATAGTCTTATTCATGTCGGAATTTATCAGGCATTTCGGCGAGCTGGCATTGCCTATCGGATTCTTCGCGAGAGCGACGATCTCGAGGGAAAAACGGTCTTTTTTGGTGGGGGAGCGAATTTGGTTCCGCTCTATAACGAACTCCGCAATTTTATATTAACGCGTTCTGTCCTTTCCAAAGTCGCAAGATTGATAATTTTGCCGCACACGATTCGTGGAAACGAAGACTTGCTTGAGAAAATGGACGACAGGGTTACAGTTTTTTGCCGCGATCCCGAATCGTATCTCCACGTAACGAAACATGCGTCAACAAAACATGTTTATCTCGATCACGATATGGCTCTCCATATAGATCCAGAGAACTTCTACAACGATACAGCGCTTTATACAGACCTACCTTCTCTGTTTGAACACACGACGAGTAAAGCAAATTTTAAATTCGGCTCGGACTTCGATCATGCAGTTGGCAAATATTTTCGAACTGACGGTGAGACTGCTGGCGGCGGTCTGCCTCCAGGAAATCTGGATATCTCAAAGTTATTCGAATTCGGTACTTGGCCGGAGAATGCTCATAAGGCGAGTTGGTGTCTCTTGGAGGCAGTACGCCGTGTTGGGATAGTGGAAACAGATCGGCTTCATGTAGCTATCGGCAGTTCCATTCTCGGCAAAAATTGCCGGTTCTATGACAACTCGTATGGGAAAAATGAGACGATATATCTTCACTCCGTTCGTAAGTACGCATCGTGTGTGGAGTTTCATACCGTGAAAAAGCATAGGTATGACACTCCTGGGCGCGTCTAGATGTTGAGTGTGCGGAAATCCGGTGTATCGGCTTGAACGACCGTTGCTAGAAAATATTTGGCCCTAATAGTTCGCGTTTTCACATCGAAGGAGACATTTATGCCCGAGCGAAAAATTTCGCGGCCGAGTGAAATACCGCTCCCATCCAAATTTCCAACAACCCAGCTTAAGGGCATCGAACAGAATTTGTCACTTAAGCTGCACGCAGACGATGCGATGTATTGGGGCGATGCTCATCATTACCTATCTGTCGGAGCGTCAGCACTCAATATTGTCCGATCCATGCAAATGATCGCCGAGCTACCAAATTTCGAATCAATACTGGACTTCGGTGCGGGTGCCGGTCGCGTAACACGTTGGTTAAGAGCGGCATATCCAGAGGCTAAAATTACGGCCGCCGAAATTCGGCAAAGAGATCTGGAGTTTTGTGAGAACGCCTTTGGCACTTACAGCTGGAATTCCGGCATTGATATTGACACCATGGAGCCACCCGCTCAATACGACCTAATTTGGATCGGATCTGTTTTAACCCATCTGTCCGAAGGGAAGTCGAAATTGTTACTACAGAAGGCGGTTAACTGGTGCAAGCCAAATGGCTTGGCCCTGGTTACTTTTCATGGCCGTTCTGCATATTCATGGCGCAACTCCGGTAAGTACATCAAGAAAGACCTGCTGCCAGAGATCGAAGCTGGCTACGAAAAATTGGGATTTGGCTACAGCGACTATCCCGGTCAGCACGGTTACGGTGTTGCGTTTTGCACGCCCACTTGGATTACTCGCACAGTTGAAGAGGCATCTGACTGTCGACTTGTCGGCATCAGCGAACGCGTTTGGGATAAGCATCATGACGTGGTAGCCCTGCAACACTTGTAGTCCGCTACAGTTTTTGCAAATTAGACCACATTTTTTTATCATCATACGAGCGTAAACGACTCTTGATTCCCGCTCGCCTCACGCTCCGCCAACACCCAGTCACATTGGCGTTAACACTAAACTGCCACTTTCGGTCAGAGAACCGCATCGGAAGACACTCCAGCGACTGACTTTAGAAGCCCACGCATCTGTATTCCAAGAAAAATACATTAACCCCTTAAGGCGTCCCTGCATCGCGATCTCTTTGAAATCAGCGAGCATATCGCGTACGACCTCTAAACGTTTAGTCTCATCAGCGGGGCATTTCAAATCCTCATTCGATATGCCCCACTCGGTAATCCAACAAGGTTTGCCAGACTCGCTTCCAGACGACCTACATTCGCTCACTGCATACTTTTGTAATCTCGTCAGACGACTCTCATGCGTTACGTCCCACGGGTAAGTATGAATGCCATAAGCATCAACTAAGCCATCCAGGCCATTTGCTCTCAGGAACTGAATGGTCGCATTAATACTTACACTGTCAATCTCAGAGTCATTAAGCCGCCGTTCCTCTCCGGTATCCGCCAGACCAGCCGACAGAATAGGCGTATTACGATTGATAGTTGATTGATCACGTAATGCTTTCAATTGCGCCAGAACTCTAAGATATTGAATAAGTCCCTTGGCAACCTGCTGGCCCTCGTGATCAGCGTATAAGTCATCCAAACCCATAATCCTACCTTCGCCCGGAAATGTAAAATCGCCGTTGTAACCAAACGTATTAATCTCGTTGCCCAACTCAAGCGCCACCAATCGAATTTTTAAATCATCAAGTTTATGCAAAAATCCTGCAAAGTAAGCACGCCAAGCAAGCGGATCGACAGAAGACAGCCGCGCTTGCGGCCACGCACCTACTTGATTGAATCCAGGTCGTTCCAGGGTTCCAGGGTTACTGGGAGGCACCTCAAGCACAACCTCCATTCCAAGATCATAAATCCGCCTAATGTAATCTATCGACGCGTCTCCGTTTAACACTACTCGGATGACGTTTACTCCGGCAGCTTTCATATCGTTCAACGCGCGGTTCTGTTCCGAAATCGTCATGTGGTCGGCATTTGTCAAATTGACTCCAATCAAAAGATCCAACGCGATTGCCCTAGAACTGTCACCAATCCCATAACCGCACAGAATCAACAAAACGAACAATATCTGGATCCCACTTTCGGCAAATGGCGTAATTCTATTTTTTTTCATCATTTGGCACCCCGTTAAATGTATCCGTATCTGCAAACGTATATTTCCAACCGGTTGCTTGGCACTCATTTCCGCATATCCAAAACGTTTGCGAGTCCGTCAGAGTAAAAGGTCCGCGAAGCTTCTTGCCGCGGTCGTAATCGCGTAGGATGCCGCGCTTGTCGGATCGAGAGATCAATCGTCGACGCTTAACGGCCACGACCTCGGGGTTCGATGTGTTGAGTGCGAACCTACGTCCTTTCTCGGATACATTGAGAGATGAATTGATCGGATCGGAAGGCGCAGACCATGCATTGATGGCTGAAGATTGATCTGGGGAATTCATAGAACAGTGTACCTACTTGCTCTTTGATTAGAGGTCTTCGTCTGCCTCAGGTCACATTGGCACAGAGGGTTCGCTTCCCCAGGGGTGGCAGCCTTGCCTGTGACTTAGCCGGATTGGCTACCGCATTAATCTTTTCGAGGCCGGCTCGGCGTTCAATCACATTATCGCCTGTATGGTCGCCAGGTCCTTTTCAGGACCCTCTACACCGAAGGCTTCAGCCGTTTAGTTGCCTCCACGGCTGCTCCGATTGCTACCGGCTGGAGCGACAATTGCCGGGCGGGGTTCGCACCCGCCGAAAGACCGCGCCTTTGCACGGCGCACTATGTCACTGACTTAAGTTCCTTAGATCCGGAAACATATTATTTTGAACTCCGTTTTTGGTCAAAAAGTTTCGAATAACACCGTAGTTAATTGCGAATCTTTGGTTGAACGTCCGAAAAGTATCGTCAACAAGATAATCTCTAACAGAAAACGGCGTTGGGTCTAAAATGTCATATGATGGGATAGAAAACTGCTCTACCAACTCTCGCGTCCTGCTATCGTACGTAATATAAATAGCCGGAATTCCCAAGCTTAAACCGATAATATTTCCGTGCAACCTGAGACCTATAAGCAGATCGCAATATTTGACCATATTTTCATATTCCAACGGCGAAGTACCAAAAAACACGCCGCGCCAATATAGCTTCTCAAGCCAAGGCATTTCCGCTAAGTCCCAACGAGACAGCCTCATTGATTCCCGTGCTCGATCCATCTGTTCATAAGCTCGGTAAAAAAATATTTTTTCGGCCATTTCACCTTGAGACAAAACATACGTTTCATATTTAGAATCAAGCTCTTTTAGCGTATCAAGTTGGAATTTTGTGGCTAGCAAAGCATTATCGCAATAACCAGGAGAAAATCCGCGGGTCGATGTAAATCCGACTCGTGAAATCTGCTGTGGTGGCCAAGCGATACTCAATTTCGGGTTATTGGATCTAAAAATGCTAGGACACCCTATCGGCGTCACGTTCTTGATTCCCATATCATTGAGTATCGAAGCCGAGAATTTACCTCTGCATCCTATTGAATCTGAACGCTCGGAAATAATCTTAAGAAAGCGAGTTGTCTGTTTGCTAACTTTAACCGACTCATAGCGCGGAGCCTGCGCGCCAATTCCAAACGCAACAACTGGAGTTTTACTCCTTTCAATTACTTCGGGAAGGTTACCCCAATCCATTGTTGGATTAATGTAGTTTGAACCACGTAGAATTGCGACATCGCACTCGTTTAAACGCGCGACGGCTTCATCTACGCTTGCGGAATACGTACTAAAACATTCCAGTTTTTCGAAAGCGGCGAGTCGCAAGGATGCCTCGAACACGAACGTGTCACCCAAATTCAAGCCCGCCTTGATTATTTTGTCTACCTCACGACTTTCGTATGAAACAACTCGGTCGTGGTGGACTACTTCACCGGCTGGAATCAAAAACGCGATCTTTTTGTGTGCCATTTGACCCTAGGCTATTTGAGAATGACGTTGAGGTGGTCTGGGGATAACAACCGCATTACACTTCTTATTCAGTCTACGGCAACATATCGCAAAAGTGAAACCCAACGTCCTCAATACTTGCCTGCCGCCCAACTCACTGAAGCTGGAAAAGCCGCCCTATTATCGTTGATACGTCTAACCCGCAGACAGAAGCCTTGCGTCAATTTTATCGATGAGCATTTTGGCGCTCGCACTCCAAGATAAGGAGCTGGCACGTCTAATCGCATTTATAGCTATTCGCTGACGCATTGGAGCATTTAAAGCCAATTGCCTAAGGTGATCTAACGCCTGCGATATCACCAAATCTATTGCTCCATTATTAATGATAATGCCATCACTATGCGACTCAATCATCTCATCGACTGCGCCGGTGTGAGTCACCAGAGGTATGACACCTAGGCTTTGGGCCTCCAAAATGGAAAGTGGCGAACCCTCCCAATATGACAGCAGCACCGACACGTCAGCCCATAACAATCGCTCAATGACTGATGACCGTTGATACACAGGGGGCTCATAAACAACGTTTTCAAGGCCGGCTACATCTGAATTTACCCCCTCGGAAACCAATACATTCGCTCCCACCAGCCGCCAATCGATCGGTAATTTTTCATCGTTGCAGGCGCGAATTAAACCAGTCAAACGGTCTAAGCCTTTCTGCCTGTCAAGCCTACCCATGTACAGTACTCGTAGCCTGCGATTTGGATCGGCGTCACGGGCGACTACTTCCAGATCGACAACGCGGCGATGCTTCACTGTCTTTTCGACCTCAAAGGTTGGTGCATTCGCAAGACATATTAATTTCTCCGAAGGCACCCCGAGTGAGTGACAGAGCCTAAGCAGATGGGAAGATGGTGCCGTAATGTAATCGTAGGCATGCTCATACGCTAACATTAAGTAAGGATGCCCTACTGGCGCCATAAACCTGTCTCTGTCAATGAGATGTAGACACCCCACCGTAATCACTCCTTGCCGCCTCAGCCAACCCATAACATCATTTCCATGCATGGCCTGGCAAGCGACCACCACGGCGCAGCCCGCAACCAATGCAGTTAAGCGGTCATGCGTTCCTTCTGTCGCCCATTTCTGTAGATCATGACCGTAGTAGCGTAGACCCGATGGATGCCAACCAACCTGTCCCGGATCGTTAAGGAAAAGAAACGTGTCAAATGCGTCACTCAATCGATCTGGCGCTTTAATCTCCGCTCCCTCCGTAATAATCACGCGGGTCCGCCATCCGCGAAGCCGGAACTGTTTAGCCACCTGAATCGCGACTTGCTCGACGCCACCAAAGCTTAAAACAGGTAACAAAAATGCCACCTCACGCTCATCCTTAAGCGCGCATCTCCCAAGCGGACCTTGAGCGTGCATATGCTTTCGCGTCCGCAGATATAAGTCCTCGGTTGCCAATAATGCGTCATACGCGCGCCATTCCCAGGCTCTAAGACCAGCTTGCTTATATTTTGAAGCTCTCATTTGCTGAAGAAAATCGAAAAACCCCGCCATTGCCATTGCCGCGCCATACAAACCAATCGCATCCCGAGTAACGGGGGCCGAAATTAGAAGCGAAGCAATGGCTGGCTCAGGTTTCGGGCCCTTCAGTGTGTCGACCCAAATAGTCAGCGGATCGTTGGCGACGTCCCGACAGCATTTTAGGGTGGTCGCCAAAATGTATGGGCCATCATACGAGCCGTCTAGGCCCCCACGGCCATCGCGAACTTCTATCGAAGTCGCATCACTGGAATACGCTAGGCCTACTTGTACGAAAGTGTATTTTTCGAGCAAATCTTCGATCTGCCAAAATACCCAATCAATGATGCGCACCCGTGCAAGCTCACGGAGCACACGGTCGTCCGCTACAATTATAAAATTTGGAAAATGAATGTGAGCCGGAAAAGCTTCGGCACCCCAAAACTGTCCATCCAGGTCAACCAAATTACCCGATGATGAGCTCTCACCGGGAATACTTGTGAATGCGTATCGCCGATGCGCCGTATCGATCACGCAGAAGCGTGGGCCTTCCATGTGTTCGAGGCGGAGCATGCTTTTCCAGCTAAAAAGCCTCTTATGCTTCCTATGCATATAAGCAAGAATTTCGTCGCCAACTCGGTCGGACTCACGAACCATACTCTCGCGACGCGCACGATACTGAAAACCAAAAGACTGACACGGTACACCGCGAAAACCCGCGTCAGCACATTGGAGCCAGAACTCCCAGTCCTCATAGCCCTGACGCATGCTTTCATCAAACGAAATGCCAGCATCGAATACGCGCCGGTGAATAAGACTTCCAGCCTCGCAAATATTTTGGAATAAATGTCGAAAGACACTGTATTTTGGTGAAAAATCACCACTCCAGTCGATTCCGAACTTGTCGATCATCGGATAAACCCAATCCGCCCGACTTAGGTACATCGTTTCCAAGGCGCGGCGCATAGCTCCAGGGCTGAGGCGATTGTCAGCATCAAGGAGATATACCGCCTGGACCTTAGGGAAGTGGGTTAAGCCATGACGCACACCGCGATTTCGTGCAGTTGATAGACCGCCGTTCTTCGTACGAATGTATGAAATATATTCCGGATAGCTATTTGCAAATGCGAGACATACCTCATGCGTCTCCGCTAGCGGGCATCCGTCATTTACAATTATGATTACTCCATTAGATAGACGTGCCTCCACAAGCGCGCATCCAATCGCCTCTGTAACAAAAACAGGGTGCTTGAAAACCGGTATAACGATAGCAAGAGTCGGAAAGCGGCTGGCAGAAGTCACTTTGCAAGGAGGATCGCCCATCTCTACACTGGCATCGATATCAACGTTCTGCGTGCTCATCCAAAACCACCGACCATACAAATTCGTGTGAAATTTGCCCAACAAAAGTCTGGCTTGCCGGTTTTTGAAACTCGAGTCATAAGTAATAGGTCAGCGATAACGCTGATAGGAGCTTCGAGTTTTAACGTAAGTATCCCGCCGACGCTTGGCGGCAACTCCAGCCAATCGATACTGTCTGCAAACTCATCCAAATTCTCGACAGCAGGTAACGGAGTCGAAGGCAATATTATCGCTATGGCATACTCCACTCGCTCCGCATCGTCGCTCAAGGTCTTTACGTCAGCACGAATTTCACATGTACCTATAGGAACAACGCCGTGTAATTGAGCAACGGTAGGCCCCAACCCTGTTGGATGGACCATAATTCGACCGCCATCTGCAATCAGCTTTATCGGCTCAAAGCTAACTCGCTCTTTAAGTAAATATGGGTCTGACAATGACAAATGCTCGTCAATTAGCAGCTCTATACGGGCAACGGGGCGGCGATCAATCCGCAACGCGCGCCCCATCTGACTAGTGACTGTTATTGGCGCTCCTGCCGGTGACGACCACAATTTCATAGCCAACGATCGACCAATCGTCACGCCATCTACGATAGCAGACCTATCTCTTCTCAACTGTTCTCGGCCAAGACCGAATTTAGGGCCGTCTCCTATTATATGCTGGTATAACAACCGCACACCGGCACCACGGCGCAGATATTGTCCGGGACGATCGAAGATGATTGTTATCCAGCCCTGATGAAACTGGTTTACCGGGGCGCTCCATTTCATAGATACGCTATCGTCATCGGGTGAATAAACCTCAATGATCATTTGGCCCTCGGCAAACGCTGGCGTCTCGCTCGCAACGAAGAGACTAACAGCACATAAACTCGGCAAATTTAGCGGCAGAAGTTGGGTGATTCCGACGGCAGAGGCTTGAATGACTTGTCCTTCCGGATCTTGCATGTTCGCAAAGGCGAGCCGCGGTATTACATCGCCTCGCTCCGATACGATGGTACGGAGACCGTCGAAACTATTTTGCAGCTCTTCATGAATTCGCCTCATGTCCGCTAGCCGTAGTAAAAGGTCTGAATTGAGACGTGCACTCGCCATGATTTGGTGCGAAAAAAAATTTAGTGCAAAGGCCAGTCCTTCGTTGTGCTCAATTATCGGGACCACCAGGCCATTAGAAGCCGCCCACTTATGCAAGATGGCATGGCTTTGGGAATCCGCCGGAAAATCGGTGACAATTGCTATTACATTCTGTGGCGGATACTCATATGTTTCCAAACCGGATTCGCTCTCCAGAATAAATTGATCGGTGTCACCACGAGACAATCGCAGAACTTGAAGATCTGAACCGTACGCGAGACCCTTTGATTCAATCATATTGTACAAAATCACGTACATAAGGCGGCGCCCAAGGGGCACCGGAGTAGCTTCGTACGTAGCTTTGACACCATTCCTAAAGCTTGTGAGCAGCACGTCAGCACCTTTGGTAATATTTTCCACAGTCTCGTTTACTTTTCCATGCATCGCAATTTACAGCGAACTAATGTTCCCTAGCGCCGATATGGCATATTTTGGGCTAGAAGCCGCCATACTTTCGTATCGACTTATTTTCACGGATCCTTCCGGTTTGAGTGTGGGTGAAAATGGGGTATTGATCAAGCGGCGAGGCCTATTTTCATAGCGTTTGATGCATGTTTGGCATGAGGATAAATCTGGCATAATTTGCGGATGCCAAAAACACCGAAGCGCCGCCGCCTAGCCGCTGCGCACTCATTCCCTGGTTTCCGCGCCGGCGCCATCACGCACGGTGGATTCGGTGACCCGCATATGCGAGTCGTTACCCTCGCACGCCTCACAAAAAAACGTACTGTGGTGCCTGCAGAACGATGCACCGCAGTTTCTACGATCGCACGAGGCGGCAGGTTCGGGACCTGTCGAGCGGACCGTTTGGTATTTTGCTCGACATCGAGGTGCGTCGTATTCAATGAGCTCAGTGTCGCGCGGTGAAGCGCGAACACCTCGCGTTCCTGGCCGACAACCCGTTCTACACCCAACGCTTCGCGTATTACGTCGGGCGGCGCTGTGGCTCGGCGACGATCAAGGACATTGCCGAGGAGCCGCGCCTGGACTGGGATGCGGTCAAGGAACTCGACAAGCAGTACACGCGCGCGCAGTTCGAGCGCGCCGGCACTCCGAGGCCCAAGGCGATCGGCATCGACGAGATCTCGATCCGCAAGGGTCATACCTACCGGATCGTCGTGAGCGATCTGATCCGTCACCGCCCGATCTGGTTCGGCGGCGAGGACCGCTCGGAGGCGAGTATGGACGAGTTCTATCGATTTCTCGGCGAAAAGAAGGCCAAAAAGAAATGCCTGGCCGTGATAGACATATCGCGGGCCTTCGGAGCCTCGACCCGTCGCAATGCCCCGCAGGCGGACATCCTGTTCGACAAGTTCCATGTCCTTCGCCATCTCGGCATGGCGCTCGACACCATCCGCAAACGCGAATACGGTCGGCTCCACGGCAAGCCGCGAACGTTCATCAAGGGTCAGAAATACACCTTGCTGGCGCACCCGCAGAATCTCACCGGCAGCGCCAAGAAGAATCTGAAGCTGCTGCTGTCGGCCAACAAGCGCCTCAATACCGCCTACGTGCTCAAGGAATCGTTCGGCCAGCTCTGGGATTACCGCAGCGAGGCGTGGGCACGGAAGTTCTTCGACAGCTGGCGTGCACAGCTCAAATGGCAACGCCTGAAACCCTAACAGGACTTCGCTGACATGATCGAGCGACACTGGGATGGCATCGCGGCCTACTGCAAACCCGAGAATAAGGTCTCTCTCGGCTTCATCGAGGGACTGAACAACAAGATCCGTGTTCTTCAACGTCGCGCCTACGGACTGCGCGACGAGGAATACCTTCGATTGAAGGTGCTCACGTCCATGTTACCCAAGCCTTGATCGAAATATGATCAACTTTTACCCACACTTAAGTCCGGAAGACCCCCTATTGATTAATCCATAGCAGAGACGGGGGGCAGGCTTACCATCATCCTACACGTTAGGCCTCGTCAAGGCACCAGCAACGGCAATGCCAGCCCGGGCGATACTCCCCTGCGCAACGAGGCGGTGGCGGCTCCCGCGAGCCTAAGATACCAGTCGCTGGGTAGGCGGCAACCATCGGCGTCCAGTGTCACGAAGCCGGTCGGCCCGGACGCCGGCAGAAGCTTGAACATGGCCGTGCCCTCGTCCACCTCGTCGAACATCGCGCCGTACAGCATGGTGGCGCCAGCGGCGCGCGCGTTGAACACCTGATGCCAGTAGAAACGGCCGCAGGCGCGGGGAATCTGGTTTTCGACCGCTGGGCCCGGGGTGTGGCGGGCGCGCATCAAATTAGCCCAGGAAAAGCCGGGGAACACCACCGGCATGTCGTCCACACCGATCCGCACCGCCTCGCGCAAATCCGGTTCCAGGGTGGCGCGGCGATAGGCGTCGGCGCCGACGTCGTCGCGGAAGCGACCGACCGTCCAGGGGCTGAGCACCCCGAGCATGGGCCATACACTGCGCCAGCCGGGATCGGGCGACGCGTCGCCGGTACCGGTGCGCCAACCGGCGGGTACGCCCCCCATTAGGGTCACTCCGGGTGCCAACGAGGTGAGTAAGGATTTGGCGTCGGTGGGCGTCATCGGTCGGCCCGCGAACCCCAAGCCCCACACCCCCAGCACGGGATGGCCGCGATGGCGCTGGTAGGCGGCACTCCGGGTGAGCCCCTGCGCCTCGAGTCGCGCCCAGTCTTGCGCCACGAGGGGAAGCTTCTCGGGCGGTAGTCCGGACAGGTCATACATCAAGAAGAACACCCGGCCATGCGCCTCGGCGGCGTGGCGGACATTGTCCAGCAAGGCGTCGGCATCGCGGACTAATTCGGGATGCACCAACAAGGTAGCAAAGCGTTGCAGCGCCACGCCGTCGAGTCCGTACTGCTCCATCCAGGCGAAATGCCGGTCCACCGTGGCGGGGTTGCGGCTGCTGAAGACATATACCGGGCGGTTGCCGGGGGCGGTGAGCGGCGTGCGGCAGAGTTCGGACGGGGGCAGCTCGGTCACGTCCGGTAGCATGTCCACGGTGGGCGCGCCGCCGGCCGACCAATGCACCCAGCCGCGTCCGCCGCCATCGCCCGGACACTCAAACCAGCCCTGATAGCCCATGATGAGCTTGCCGGTCAGCGTGGAGGCGTCGATCGCGGCGGCGCGGGCACCCGGAGACGGCAGCAGCGCGGTCAGAACGAGGGCTAGAGTGAACCTTACGGTATCAGACCGCCGATCCAGAAACCGGCGCAGCAGGTGCGGCGTCGGCAGCCTCGCAACGGCCACACTCTGGGCAAGGATGGTCCGAGATTCAGCTGATCTATGCATCTCGAACGGCATCGATAATTCTCAGATCTCGAACTGCTCATTCAGCGATCGAAATTCGCTCGACCTGAACATGCCCTCCACCACCAGGTCAAGATGGGTCTTACCCTGATATTCTGCGACCTTATCGCGCTCCGGCTCCCGATGAAAGAGTAACGTGTAGAGATTGTGAATATCCGTGCCCGAACAATAGCCCCTCGATCGGGCATCCCTGAACGTAAATACTTCCGACCCTGGGTAGGTCAAGTCGCGAAACTCCTCGGACTTGATGATTGACGAGACCAAAACCTGTACCGGTGATTTTCCGGCGTGCTCGTCGAATATCGACCTAGCCTCCACTTTCCTTCGGAGCAACAAGTAGTACGCCGCCTCGATATCGGCGTTCGTGCACAGACGCATGGGATTGAACTTTCTGGCCGGCAGGTCTGCCATAATCTGATCGAGTTCATCCCGCCACACCCAGTTAAACAGCGTTCGCTGTTCGAGGACTCGCTCGCGAATTCCAGAGGGTCCGGGCCACTCCAAATCCAGCACGGGCTCTATCGCCACCACCGTGTTCTCGAATCCCAATTCCTTGAACTTCGCCGGAGTCATGTGCTGGCCCATGGTGCCAATATACTGGGCGTAGGGCACGACGGTATTGCACCGCCAGAAACCCATCTGGTCACAGGCAATGGCCTTGGCCGCGTCTTGTGACGACGCCCGAGGTGATCGATCGCCGTTCTTGTAAATATCAAAGATCTTTCGGTGATCCCGTCGTGAATAGTCGGTTCCGACCACCGCATCGTAGAACGGCTCGAGACACCGCTGAAGTTCCCGCCAGTTGCGGCGTAGCAGCCCGAACCCCCACTGATGATCGAGCGTCATCAACTCGCGCCGCCCAAGAGCGATCTCGCCGGACGATGCATAGTGATTACCGTAGGCGGCAAAGTAGGCCACATTATTGACACTCTCCGCAAAATTCTGCAGCTGTTCCATCATCTGGAAATAGCCCGGAGACAGCAGGAGATCATCTTCAAAGAACCACGCACACTCGAAACCGCGGTCCGCGAAGACGTACTCTTCAGCGCGCCGAAAATTCTCGCATACCCCGATGTTATCCTTCGAGACGTGCACGACGCCTTCCGGGAATTCTCTGCTGAAAATCTCGAGGCACGCGGTAATGTCATCGTCCTTGGCGTATCGTAGTCGCGAATAGCGGTTGACGGCGCCGTCCTGGAACAAATGCACCTCTCTACCGTCGAGTCCGCGGGGTTGCTGTGCCTTCACGGATGCCAGTACCGGCGCCAGAAACTGCGGGCGGTTGAACGACATGACGATGATAGGAGACGGCATCTAGAACGCTCCCGTAATTCCGTGTAACCGAAGTCTGTGAGAGACCGAAAGCTCAGTCCGCGTAAGACCCCGCCGTGCAACCGAAGGTGCTTTACCGATCTTAGTCACTCGGCCTAATTTGCAGCGAAAACAATTGGACCCCTAGGCAGCGGCCATCGGAAATACCAAAATCGTTGGGTACGCTCGCCTTCGGCGTGTCAAAAATGAGGACGTTTTCGGTCGGCCTTAGGAGACTCCGATCGAACGTCAAAATGACGGTCACTCTGTCGCTCACATTACGCGATCCGATTCGAAGGCCATTCAGGTAAAACAGCACCGGTTGACAAGGTAGCTTCGGTGGCGATTTGAATACATCCATTTCCACCATCAGGTCGGCGGATTTTCCGGCGGGTGACGTGCCGCCGGCGAACGCAAATATGATCTCTGACCAGGTGGACGTGGACCAAGCAAACTCGGTCTCCGGCGCATAGAAATTTCGCAACAAGACCGGGGCTAGCTGCCCTTGTTGGAACTTGACAGAGTTTTGGAAGTTCAGCACGCAATCGTTCCTCGAATCGTTCTTCCGGGGTCCTGGGATTTTCGCTGTCACTATCGCTCACGGAACGCGTACCGTCCATGAGCATCATTCAAACATTGCATCAGGCCCCGCCTCTGGCCCACTCCACCACCGGTTGAGCCATACGCTCCCACCCGAACGCTGCTGCCCCGGCCGTGGCCCTCGGCGCCAGCTCTTTGAGCTTGCGCTCATCGGCAATCTCGGCGAAAGCCGCGGCAAATTCGCTCACCGATAGCGGATCGAAATACACGCCGGCGTCCCCGATGACTTCCGGCAGGCTCGACGTTCTCGCCGCCAGCACCGGCTTTCCAAGGCTCATGGCCTCGAGCGCCGGAATGCCGAATCCCTCGTATATCGAGGGGAAGATCAAGAACTCTGCGTGCTTCAGCAGGCGATACTTGGTGAATTCCGTGACGAACCCGGAAAACATCAGATGGTTCCGCTGCGCCGCCGTGAGATCAGCCATGAACTGGTCGACCTTCCACCCCTGCTTGCCGATGACGACAAATCGGAGGTTGGAGTCGCGAATCTCAGGGGTGCCGAGCGCGCGAATGAGCAGCGCCAAGTTCTTTCTCGGTTCGACCGTACCGATCACCACCGCGTATCGGCCCAGCACCGGCGGCGGTAGATTGCGTTCGATCGTGGCGAAGTCGTCGGGCCAATCGACATACTGGTACAAGACTCGGGCCTTATTGGACACCGAGGGATAGACTAGTTTCAGTGCTGCCCTCGTCGCTTCGGACACGCAAAACACCACGTCATCCGTGGCGATGGCTCGGGCGAGCGGCCGCATGTGATGATCGACGTTCTCCGGCACATGATTCTCGGGCATCACCAGCGTACTGACGTCGTGTACCGTACTGGCTTCATGGCGGGACACGCTGAAGAACTCCTTGACCGACGGAAACAAGAGATGAGAACGCGGATCGATCAGGGAGTAGGACTTGCCGGCGTTGCGTTCAAATTCGGAACGCAGCAGCGTGCCCGTGCCGGCTCGAATGGCTTTCAACACGGATTCCGTTGGGATGTGCGTCAGTCGGTAACAGTAATCCACCTCGATACCGCCGTGACGCAGGAGGGATTGCACCAATCGTCGGGTAAAAACCGGGATACCCGTCCAGTGATCCTCGAACAGCGGCCCAATGTCGACAGCGACCCGCGGGAGTGCCCCGGCGGAATAGGTGTTGCTCATCGCATCACTCGGCCAATCGCTCGCATCGGGACGAGCGATGGGACATCATGAAGCGGGGCGCCCGACCGAATGCCTGCATGTAGAAGTTCCGGGCGCTTTCGAGCAAACTCGTCCGATCGGCTTCGATGTATACCGTGATCTCTTGGGCCTCTTGATAGAGCGCTCCCGTATATCGCCAAAACTCGAACGTCTGATGTAACACCAGCTTCAACCGGGAGCGGATGGGCGCCATCGCCTCTTCGGATAAGTCCCCGCTCAAGAAGAAGATGTTCTTGGACCGCGCTTGCGGAAGATGCACTCGGGATCTCCGTATGCCGTCTAGGGCGATCGTCATACGGGTGGTCAGCTCCGATTCCAGCATCGGCAATCGGATCAGCAGGCACTGCGTCGGATCGAAGTAGATGGGCGCGATCATCTCCGCAACCCTGCGCTGAAAGTTGGCATCGTTAGCCGCCGCCTCGGTGAGCGGAATGTAGGTGATTTTCTGGAATTCCGCGAGCGGCGGCTCCTCGATTTCCCCCCATTTCAGCATATGCTCAGCGCTATCTTCGAGGGAGTGGGGATTCAGGTAGAAGCCAAACGACCACAAGGCTGCCGCGGCCAATGGCTTCATCGAGAGCAACATAGTCGACGAGGGCTCCGACGCCGAATCCGGATACTCGCCGCAGTGAAATGAATTGATCTGGGAGTCGTATTGAGCCAAGAGTTCGGGTGCACGCCGCATGAGCTTTTTGAAGTCAACGTATCGTTGGTGCGACTGAATTCCATAGGTAAACAGGTGGTTGCGAAGTTGCGGAATGAGCTTCACGGACGTGCCGTCACTCAGACACAGATGTTGCTTGATCGGCCCCAAGGCATTCTGCAGCCAATTCAAGGAGGGTCCATGCGTGAAGATTTCGGGCCTTGCCACACACCGAAGCGGCTCAGTGGCGCCGCCGCGCCGGTAGGCTGCTGTAACGAGATCCACCGCGATTCTCAAGTCCGCTGATATCGACGCCCCCTCCATCACCTTGGTGTCGAATACCGAACCGGTCACCGCGACGTGGGCCAATTCGCAGGCGGGAATAGAAATGACGAGAGGCTCACCGGTAAACATGTGCGCGACTCAGGAAAAGGGAAATCCCGGCGAGTTGGGCGCCGCGAGCCGCCGGAACCCCGACCGGTACTCATCGCTATCCTCCAAGGTCTCCAAGAGACCCACCGGGGTCAGCGATGCCTGCCTGATGCAGCGAGAGTATTGTTCACGACCGGAGGGATCGGCCGCTCGCCCGAGCACGTAGGCGTACGCGGCGTCGAGGAAGGCATCGACGCCATGGCGCCGAATGTATTGCATCATGAGCTGCTCGCACTTGCGTAGCTGCCATATCCCCTGGATGATCGTCGGATCGGAGCGGGATATCCGCTCGAGCGAGTCGGTCGGACTCTCACCATCGTCGATGACGGCGATTTTCCCTGCGGTGAAGAGGGTGTCGCCCGAGGCTCGCCTACGCAGACTGACTGGCCCGCTCTGGATCTCGACCGGCGACACGTCGAGCCGCAGGCGAAAAGCGCACCATCCGAGGCCATAGTCCGCATTCATCAAGTCTTCGCGAAAGCGATGCGCGAGTCCCCTAGCGACTTCGGTATCGTTCAACGAAACCCCTACTTCGAGCGCCACGGACGGATCAGCTGTATCGCAAGCCCACCCCTCGATGTAGCCAGAAGAGGTTACGTTGTCGAGGTGACCGCATAGCATACGGTCTTCCTCGGACGGCCATCGATTATTACCACGACCGGGCCTTCGAGGGGGCGTCGGGCGCCACTGTCCGTCTAGCCATTTGAGACGGGACCTGGGGCAAGCTCGGAAATCCAAATTCGCGCGCCCGTCCGATGGGTGAGTTCACCCACCGGTACTTTTTGGCGAAAGCGCGCAGAGCCCTGACGCGCCGGAATCACCAAGAGTCGTAGCGCAGTGCTCGACTTCGAGGCGTGGACGCGATGGATCAGTCCGGGTCCGATGAGTGCGACGGAGTGCGCGGGCACGTTGAATACATCGGTGTACGTATTGGGGTAATCGCTGGCCGCCGCGACTCGGGGCCTGCCCTCGGTCGTCCATCTTGAGGTTCCATCGGCCGAAAACTCAGGAAACGTGTGGCTACCGCGCAGGACCTCAATCGAGACCCCCTCTCCTTTCGCGGCGATCAAACCCAAGCACTCGGGCGGCGATGCCAAGGGTTCCCAGGCGCTGATCTGCCCGTAAGAAACCTCCCGATCAGAGCATGCGCTTGCCTTGACGGCGATCGGATGATCGTCCAGCACCGCGCGCAACAGGCCGAGCAGCTGATCGTTGAAAAAGACTCGAGCGATGTCGCCCGGCAGGTCCCCCGCTTCGCGGACCGCCCCCGACCCCTGCGATGAGATCCCGCTCCGTCTTCCAGCGGATGACGCGGAACCCTTAGGCAGGCTCGACCGCATGATGCCCGAGTCGCTTCCCGTGTCGAGCCCGACGAGGACCAGGCCCTCACTGATAAATCTCGACAAATATCCCGAATCGCTCTCGGTAATTCGGCCGATATCCGCGCGCGCTTTCAAGAGCGCGGTCGAGTCCGTGCGGTCGGTCCACAGTCCACCCAGAACGCTCGCATACCGGCCAATCAGAGGGAATTTTTTGTAGAGTGCAGCGAAATAATCGCTGAAACCGGCAATGCTGGTGCGCGGTAGTACGAGCGTGCCGCCGGCGAGGCGAGTCTCGACGAAGGGCAGATAAGCGGGATCGATGGCATCATCGAACCGAATCTCAAACCCACAGTAGCCGGAACCCAATCCCGCCTCGGCGAGATCCGGCCTGAATAAATCCGCCTCGGCGTCGCCGATGACCCGGTTGTTGATAGCCGCCTGGACCTTGAGCGTCCCTCCCGCCATCGACGAGTGCACCCACCCCACCACGCGCTCGGTATTCACGTCGTCGACTGAACCCAAGATCATGGTAAATCCCTCGCGATAGTGTTATGAAAGCAGTGAAGCATACAGCGTCTCATGTTTTGCAATGATGTCTTCCGCCTGCGGCGGTTCGCGCATCGTTTCGCGTATCTGCGTGAGTTTCGTGGGATCCTCGGCGAGCTTCAGCAACAACGCCGCCAGCGCAATGGAATTTCCCATCGGAAAATGGAACCCATCCACGCCGTCGCGCACCTTCTCCGCCATGCCACCGAGATCGGAACACACGACGGGACTTCGATTGCGCAGCGCCTCCTGGATGACGACCGGCGAGTTCTCCCACCAGATGCTCGGCATGACGACCACATCCACCGATTGCATCAGCTGGTCCACGCGATTCTGTTCGTAAGGGCCGTTGAACAACACATTGCGGCCCGCTTTGGCGAGTCGTTCCACGAAGAGCGTCTGAAAGTCCGGCGGAGCGCCGCTATAGTCGCCGAAAATCTCGAATATGATGTCCAATTCGCCCTTCTTCTCGAGAAAATCCGCGGCGTCCAGAAATACATTGATGCCCTTGAGCACGGAAATCTGCCCGAAAAATCCGACGCGTAAGCTGCCCTTTTCGTTCTTGGACCGGTCCAAGTTGAGTCGACCGGCGCTCCGGTCGATCACATTTTCGATGACGGATATCTTAGCTTGCGGAATACCCCAGGCGACGTAGCGTTCCGCGAGGAAGTCGCTGGGCGCGATGAAATGATCCACGAGGTCGAAGAAGCGACGAATATAGAGATTACGCAGGAAGAAATCCGAGGGTGTGATCTCGTTGTAGCACCGAGTGCACGCGAGCGGCGATGCCTGGTAACACAGCGTTTTATGCTGCCGCGTGATCATTTGACCAAAATGGTTACAGATCGCGAGATACTCGTGCAGCGTGAGCACGATACGGCAGTCGGGCAATACTTTGCGGATGTGTAGAAATGCCTCGACCCCGAACACGATGTAGTGATGAAAGTGCACGATCTGAGGCTGAAGCTTTTCGAGGAGCGTGCGGAACGCCTCCGGGAAATTCGAGTCGTTGTTGGAAAACTTGAACCAATCAAAGGCACCGGCGGCGTACAGATATTCATCGTCCGAGAAGGGTTGGCTGATCGTTGCCCCCATTTTCTGGTTCATCTGATCGCGCACGCAGCCGAGGAATGACGTCTTGTAACCGGGACGGTTCGACAAGGCGGAGAACAGCACATGCGCAGCAATTTCCGCGCCACCCTTCGACAATTGTGGGTGACTGTGAGAGGCGATCAGGACTCGGGTTGCGGAGTTCGTGCGTACCGGCTTTGCAAGGGCTACCGGTGGCTGCTCGACTGACGTTCGTGGTCTTACGGCCCGCTTCATGGCTTAGGAGAGCCCTACAGGGCGTGCAGACGCATCGAGCTTGACCCATCGACGTTCGTGCACCCAGGCGTTATACAGCGTCAGATTCATACGCCAGCTCTGGCTCGGAGCCACCTGCGATTTTCTCTCGAGATGGTAGAGCTCGACGTCATCGGCGACGGCGCAGGTCAGACCCAGATCGCGCACCTTGCGGCACAGATCCGCATCCTCGAAGTCTCCGGTGATGAACGCCTCGTCGAAACCGCCCAGTTGTCGCGCCAGATCGCGCCGCATGACCATGCACGCGCCGGTGATGACGTCGAGGTCACGCACCCCTGCCGCCGCCCCGGGCCGTCGTCCCTTGTTGTGATGCTCGATGAAGGTCCAGTTCCCAAACTCCTCGAGGTTGCGGTAGAAGCATCCTTCGTGCTGAATTGAGCCATCCTCGAAGAGTAGGCGCGGTCCGATCACGCCGATGTGGGTGTTTCGTCTTAAGGTGTCGACCAGTTTTTCCATCCAATCATCGGTGACGGGAAAGATGTCTGAATTGAGGAAACAGATGTACTCGCCCTCGGCATAGCGCAGCCCGACATTGTTGGCGGGCGCAAAGCCGAGATTCATCGGAAGCAA